>Ga0114922_10003434_pt1 | contig 14765 bp, 10 predicted proteins | sample AartaG_FD_100975 | JGI IMG/M metagenome (GOLD analysis project Ga0114922, IMG submission 100975) | Deep subsurface microbial communities from Aarhus Bay to uncover new lineages of life (NeLLi) - Aarhus_00045 metaG | ecosystem: Environmental > Aquatic > Marine > Oceanic > Sediment | place...
AGGAAGAGGGGGAAGATACTGATGGGAGACGTTCCCAGTCCCATCAACCCGCCGTCCGGGTGCAGATTCCACCCCCGTTGTCCACACCGTATGGATATCTGTGACCAGGAGATTCCTCAGTTAAAGGAAAAGGACTCCGAACACTTCGTTGCCTGTTTTCTCTACTAGAACACATAGCGTGCGGCCACCGCAGCAGTCCACGCAAATTCAATGTCATCGAGTATATTTATACCTACGCCGCCCTCTATGTAGAGGTTTCAGTGATTTAAGTATAGAACTGTGATATCCCTCACAAACACAGTTCTTAATCGCTGCTATCTGTGAATGTCATTTCCGCACCGTAATTCGCGCCAGGAAGCAGAAGCGTCCCCTCCTGCAACACCTTAGAAAAATAAAGGTAATACACGAAAAAGACCTCGCAGAAGGTTGGGGGCGCGGTGTGCGCAGCCCTCTTGACAGGCTTTAAGTCGCATTATGCAGACTGTACAAGAAAACGGTCATGAGTGGTTGGAATGCTCTATGTCATGGAGCTCAAGAATTTAACAGTTCCTTGACTCCTGTTTACGAGTGTGCTATACCGATAGCAATTAGCTGTATCTAAAAGTTTATACAGGTTGTATAATTGGTGTTGGGCTGAAAAGAGATAGCGACGAATGACGAAAGAAGCGAAAGCAAGAATCCTGATCAACGACCTTCTCACAAGGTCGGGATGGAGGTTCTTTGACGACGACACCGGCCCGGCCAATGTCGCGCTTGAAGCACAGGTGAAGGTCAAGAAAAAGAGCCTGGATGACCTGGGTGATGACTTCGAGAAGACAGCGAACGGCTATGTAGACTATTTGCTGCTGGACGCCCGCGATTTCCCCATTGTGGTTCTGGAGGCCAAGTCAGAGAAGTTCGACCCGCTGGTCGGCAAAGAACAGGCGCGAAAGTACGCCCACTCGCAGAATGTCCGCTTCGTGATGCTTTCTAACGGCAATCTGAACTATTTCTGGGACTTGGAACAGGGCAATCCGGTCCTTATTACAGAGCTGCCAACCCCTGAATCACTCGATCACTTCCATACCTTCCAGTCAGATCCCGACACCTTGGTTCGGGAGCAGGTCGAACGCGACTACGTTGCCGTCACGCAGAATCCGAATTACGCAAGCGATCCGCGATGGAACGATCCCGACGAGCGCGAAGCCTATATCAAGGACACGGAGCTGAAGTTCTTGCGCCCCTATCAACTGCGAGCCGTCGCTGCGCTGCAGGATACCGTCAGCAAAGGCGGCACACGGTTCCTTTTCGAGATGGCGACGGGCACGGGCAAGACGCTGACGGCGGCTGCGGTCATCAAGCTGTTCATGCGTACCGGGAATGCGAAGCGGATCCTCTTCCTCGTGGACCGTATTGAACTCGAAAACCAAGCGTGGAAGGCATTTGTCCGATGCCTCAAGAATGACTTCCGAACGGTCATCTACAAGGAAAACCGGGACGACTGGCGCAAAGCAGAGATCGTGGTTTCAACGGTGCAGAGCCTGCAATTCAACAATAAGTATCAGCGGCTGTTCTCTCCGACTGACTTCGATCTTGTGATTTCCGACGAAGCGCACCGCTCAATCGGCGGCAACAGCCGGGCCGTGTTCGAGTACTTCATTGGCTACAAACTCGGGCTGACAGCTACGCCGAGAGACTACCTCAAGAAGATGGATCCGGCGAGGATCAGCCAACGAGACCCGCGCGAATGGGAACGACGACAGCTCCTCGATACCTACAAAACATTCGGGTGCGAGAGTGGCGTGCCCACTTTTCGCTACAGTCTCATTGACGGCGTACGAGAAGGCTACCTGCTGAATCCGATCGTTGTTGACGCGCGGACAGAGATCACGACTGAGATGCTTTCCGAGGAAGGTTACGCAGTCATGCAGGAAAATGAGGACGGCGAGTTGGTCGAACAAACCTTCTTCGGGAAGGATTTCGAGAAGAAGTTTTTCTCCGACGAAACCAATCGCATCTTCTGCGAGACGTTTCTGAAGAACGCTTTCCGCGACTTGCTGAGCGGGGAAATCGGAAAAACCATCGTCTTTTGCGTGAGACAGGATCACGCGACACGCATCACTCAGAAGCTGAACGAGTTGGCGGACGCCATGTTCCCTGGGAAGTACAACTCCGACTTTGCTGTCCAAGTGACCTCGGTCATACAGGATGCCCAACAGATGGCCGTCAGCTTCGCCAACAACAATCTGAACGGCCACACCCGCTTTCTGGAAGGATACATCAGCGCCCGGACGCGGGTATGCGTAACGGTCGGCATGATGACTACCGGATACGATTGTGAAGACCTCCTGAACATCGTTCTTTTTCGACCTATTTTCTCGCCGACTGATTTCATCCAGATCAAGGGGCGGGGAACTCGGAAATTCACCTTTCGCTATATCGAGAAAGAAGCGGGCCAGGTTGAGGAGCACCGGAAGGAAAAGGATAAGTTCAAGCTGTTTGATTTCTTCGCCGTCTGCGAATACTTCGAGGATAAGTTCGATTACGACGAGGTCATTGAGCTGCCGCCCATCAAGGGAAGCGGAGGCGGCGGTGGAGGCGGCGGCATTGCGGATGTATTTGCCAATGTCGATCCGGACCCGCTGAAATCGCAGTTTGAATATGAGGTGCCCGTCTACGGAATGAAGATCGACCGGAAGTTCTTCGAGATATTCGAGGATAAGGTCAAGGCAACACCGGAAGTGCAGGCGCGATATGAACAGGGCGACATCAAGGGTGCGGAAGATGTTGTTATTGCCACGATTTTCGACAAGCCCGAAGAGTTCTTCAATCTCTCCAAGCTCCGCAAATCCCTTAGCCTGGACCGCCGGCTGACGCTTCGCGAAATTCTGGCAAAAGCATTTGGAGAGATCGACAGTTTCAAGACGAAGGACGAGCTCCTGGAGGAAGAGCTGGCAAAATTCGTTTCGATCCACAAACCGGACGCCGTGCATATCCATGTCATCCGTCAATTTTTCAAGGCATACGTCACTGATGGTGGAATCCGAACTATTGTTGATTCCCGCGAGTTCGGGAAACTGGCCGATAATCCCAAGGTCTCGCTGGATGACCTCCGCGCCCTTGACGAGTGGCGTGATGTGATCCCCGAATACGTGAAGGACTACGTGTCACTGAATCAATTTGCAGCTTAGGAGCCCCGCATGCTGGACGCAGAAACAAAGGCAAGAATCGACTCCGCGCGCGACATTCTGGTCGGCAAGGTGCCGGACCCGAAATCGCAGGTGGAGCAGATCACGATTGCCCTCATCTACAAGTTCATGGACGACATGGACCGCCAGTCCGAGGAACTCGACGGCAAAGCGTCCTTCTTCACCGGCGAATTCAAGAAGTACCGGTGGGGCCATCTGCTCGACAAGCGGCTCGGCGGCCACGAGCGCCTTCTGCTCTATGCCGAAGGCATCGAGAAGATGAATGAGAACGACGGCATTCCTCAGCTATTTCGCGACATATTCAATGGCGTTTTCCTTCCGTACCGAGACCCCGAGACATTGAACCTGTTCCTGAAAGAGATCAACGGTTTCAGTTACGACCATAGCGAGCGTCTTGGGGACGCGTATGAGTACCTGTTGAATATCCTGGGCACACAGGGCGATGCCGGGCAATTCCGCACACCGCGCCACGTTATTGACTTCATTGTCGCCGTCGTGGATCCGCAGAAGCATGAGACCGTGCTTGACCCGGCATGCGGAACCGCTGGATTCCTTATTTCAGCATTCAAACACATCCTGAAGGCGAACGAAGACCTGAGCCCGGATGACCGCGGGCGTCTCATGACCAACTTCGCCGGTTATGACATCGCTCCGGACATGGTGCGCCTGTCCAGGGTAAACATGTATCTGCACGGCTTTCCGAATCCAACTATCCATGAATACGACACCCTGACCAGCGAGGAACGCTGGGACGATCGCTGTGACATTATCATGGCGAATCCGCCTTTCATGACGCCAAAGGGCGGGATTCGTCCGCACAACCGCTTTGCAATCAAAGCCAAGCGTAGTGAGGTCTTGTTTGTCGATTACATTGCTGAGCATCTCAATCCCGGGGGGCGCGGGGGCATCATTGTACCGGAAGGCATCGTATTCCAGAGCCAGAATGCCTACAAGAACCTGCGTCGCATGCTCGTTGAGAACTACCTTTGGGCCGTCGTCAGTCTTCCCGCCGGGGTGTTCAATCCCTATTCCGGCGTCAAGACCAGCATCCTGTTTCTTGATAAGAATTTGGCCAAACGAACCGACGACATCCTGTTCGTGAAGATCGCGAATGATGGGTTTGACTTGGGAGCGCAGAGAAGGCCGATCGAGGGTAGTGAATTGCCGGAAGCGCAAAAGCTCCTGGATGGCCACAAGAAAGCGCAAGAGCCGCAAGAAGGGAAGATGGCGCTGACGGTTAGTCGTGAACGTCTTCTTGAAACAACCGACTGCAATCTTTCAGGCGATCGATATCGAACTGTGTATGTACGGGGGAACAGCCAATGGCCGATGGTGAATTTGAAGAGCATATGCTCTGTTATCTCCGGCCAGTCCCCTTCTGGCAACTCATACAATGAAAACGGCGAAGGAATGCCGTTTCATCAGGGCAAACCGAATTCAAGGCAACCTGTTTGGGGCCTGCACGAAAATGGACGACGGCACCTGTGAGAATCGCCGAGCCTTATGACATTGTGATGTCGGTGCGTGCACCGGTTGGTCCCGTGAACATCGTCAGACAGCAGATCTGCATTGGCCGGGGTCTCGCGGCTATTCGTGCGGATAAGAGCATGGCTTCTTTCCTCTACCTATTCTTTGTGATGGATGGCATGCAAAGTAGAATAATTGGCTCACACGGAGCGACATTTTCATCGATCAATCGTTCCGAAATTGAACAACTCGAAATCCCCCTACCGCCGCTGGGGGAGCAGGAGCGGATTGTGGCAGAGTTGGACGGTTATCGGAAGGTCATCGAGGGCGCGCGCCAGGTTGTGGAGAACTACAAACCCACCATTCGGATCGACCCTGAGTGGCCGCGCAAATCCCTCGAAGAATTGGCCTCTCTCGAATACGGCCTGACGGCAAGAGGTAAAGATGCCGGAGACACGAGGCTAATACGTATTACTGACATCACTGACGAAGGATACGTGCGTCTCTCAGGCGCCAAGTTTATAGATCTGAACGGGGAAGCCCGACGGTATTTGCTCAAGGAGAATGACGTTCTCGTTGCAAGGACCGGTGCAACATATGGCAAGACACTCCTGTTCGTTGCTGGTGTACAATCTGTCTTTGCTTCCTACTTGATTCGTCTTCGGTTCAACGACGATATTGTTCCGCAGTACTACTGGACCTTTGCACAGTCCGAAATGTATTGGGCTCAAGCGAGGTCGTTAGTAACGGGCGGTGGTCAACCCCAGTTCAACGGAAACGCTCTGAAGAAGGTTATAGTGCCAATTCCACCCCTCTATGCCCAACACAAGATCATCTCCGAAATTGAGTCCGAAGGGAAGCTGGTCGAATCGAACCGGAAGCTGATCGCGGTATTCGAGAAGAAGATTCAGGTGAAACTGGCCGAGATTTGGGGTGCAGAATGATTACAAAAGTCAAACAAATCAAGAACGTTGGCAAGTTCTACGACTATTCCGCCAAGGGCGACGGATTGGATTGGCATAAGAACACGTTCCTTTTCGCGCCAAACGCTTACGGGAAGTCAACCCTCGTCAATATTTTGTGCTCGCTTCGTGACAATGATCCGAAAGTTATACAGGCGCGCAAGACTTTGGGCACCATTGCCCTGCCGAAGGCTGTCATCATCATTGATGGAGTGAACCATGTCTTCAACGGAAACCGATGGGACAAGACCTGTCCCGCAATGCAGGTTTTCGATGTGCCATTTATCCACGCAAACATCCTTTCTCATGAAATTGAACACGAACACCGCAAGAATATCCACAAGATTATCATCGGCGCGCATGGCGTCAAGCTTGCCGAAGAACTCGCGACGCTGAAAACGATGGAGAAGAACAAGCGTCAGCAATTCGACAGCCTTCGTGCGGAATTCAGCAAGGGGGGATTCGTGGATTACACCCTAGATGCCTTTCTAGCCATTCCCGCCACTGATGAAGTTGCTGTTACAGGCCGTATTCAGAAGCTTGAGCAGGACATAGTATCGAAGGAAACCGAAACTCAGGCCAAGGCTCTCGGTTATCCTGGTGCACTGATTGCACCGTACTTTGATGTACCTGAATCAGAATTGGCCCCTACGGGTGAAGTCAGTGAGGAAGAGGACCTGCCAGCTCCCGTTGACAATTTGACTGAATTGAGGGACCTCTGCGCCCAGAAGCTCGCAGCCACACACGAAGCAGCCGAGAAGCGTGTCCTTGAGCATATTGATCGGAACTTCAAGCAGAAGGACCAGGCAAAGGAGTTCATCCGGCAGGGATTTGATCTCGTGCAGGCCGACTGTCCATTCTGCGGCCAGGACCTGAAGAACGCCGCTGATCTTCTGAATGCGTATCGCGAATATTTCGACAAAGCCTTGCGAACATACCAGAGGAATCTCCAAAAGAAGGCCGAAGCATTTGCAAACTGGAATCTCGAAAACGAACTGACGGCTCTTGTGTCTTCGCACAACGCGAACATAGCCACAGCTAAGCAATGGGAGCCATTCATCGGCGCGGAGGCGGAGGCCTTGCCCGATGCTTCTGCTTTCGTAGAGACCGCCAGGACTAAGCTCACGGCCTCAAAAGCCAGTGTTCTGGCCGAGTTGCATAAGAAGCAGAAAGACCCCAATGCTGATGCCGACCTCTCGCAGTTCTACACGATGGCCGCGGAGCTTGAATCTCTTAAAACTTCGGTCGAATCGTACAACAAGGCCGTGGTGGATTTCACGGCAAAGACGAAGGATTACGTCTACAAGCTGCTGAAATCGGATGCCGATACCTTGCGGCTTTCCTTGGAGAAGGAGCGCGAGATTGAGAAACGTTTCAAGCCAGAGTGGAAGAAGTGGGCAACTGATTATCCGACAGCCAAGAAGGATGCTAATGACCTGCTCGTCAAGAAGGACGCGAAGCAGAAGGAACTTGAGGCCTACACTAAGACGATTTTCGAAACCTATCAGAAACGGATTAATGACTTACTTGTGACTCTGGGAGCGGATTTCACAATTACCGACCTCCAGGGCAAGACAGACGAACGTGCCAACGAATCCTACAGCGATTTCGGTTTTCTTATTCTCAAAAAGAAAGTTCCTTTGAATGTCCGCCAGGATGACGCGCCCTGTTTTAAAAATACGCTCAGCGAGGGCGACAAGAGCACTTTGGCCTTTGCATTCTTCATCGCATCACTGGAGAAAACACCAGATCTAGATAAGCAAGTCGTGATTCTTGATGACCCGCTGTCCAGTCTGGACGAAACCCGGCGGGAGGCGACGGCATGGGTTCTTCTCGAAATATCGCCCAAGCTCAATCAACTTTGTGTATTCACACATAAGAAGAATTTCCTGTGGATGGTGTTCGACAAGATCCCAAACAATACCGTCCTGCAAGTACGCTCGGACAAAACCAACGGAAGCTGGCTTGAGCCGTTTGACGTGGAAGAAGACCGGAAGGGTGAGCACGCCAAGATGGTAGAAGCCATGCAGCGGTACGTTTTTGAAGACGACGGCCCACCACCCGACACAATGCAAGGCAATATCCGCAAGGTATTTGAGGTCGTTCTGAAAACCAAGTACTACCGAGCCTTGGCCGCTGACATTAAAGAGAAGAAAGGGTTGGCGAAGCTACTTGAAACTCTTTTTAGCGTAGGACTTCTAGACGACACCCTCAAGCCTAAGCTCTTCGACCTGTGCAGCGTGGCGAACGGTCCTCATCACGGCGAGATTGTGGATGCTCCGTCAAAGAAGCTGACACGCGACGAGCTTATACCGTTAATTCAGGACGCTCTTGATCTCCTGGAAAAGGTTTGACGATGAAAACGAAATTCGAACCGCGCAAGCTGATGGAGCAAGCCATCGAGGTGATGCGCCAGTCCGTCCCTGAACCACGGACGGATGGCAAGAAAAGCCCTCTGGTGGGCGTCGTTCTCTACAAACCCGACGGTACGGTCGAGACGTCCTACCGCGGAGAGCTTCGTCACGGCGATCATGCGGAATACACCCTGCTTGAACGGAAAAACCGGGGCAACAAGCTGGATGGGTCTGTCTTGTTCGCTACTCTTGAACCTTGTGCTCCAAGCTCACGCCGCCATCCCAAAGTAGATTGTGCCGAACGCATTGTTCTTGCCCGCATCAAGGAAGTCTGGGTCGGCATCCAGGACCCCGACCCCAAGGTTGCCCGGAAGGGGATCGAACATATGAAGAACCATGGCATCGAGGTCCATATGTTTGATCGCGACCTTCAGGAGGTCATTGAAAAGGAGAACAAGGAGTTCCTGGCGCAAGCAAATGAGCGCGCTGCCGCAGCGAAGAAGAAGCCGACTGAGATCGTCCTTTCGCCGCTTGAGAACAAGCTTCCGGCGGCCCTTCTGACGGACTTCTCAGACGAGGCTCTGGGGGTATACCGTGAACGCGCCGGGATTGCGGAGACCATTGGTTCAGATGAATTCAACCGGCGTCTCCTGCAACAAGGGCAGTTGAAGGAGGAAGATGGGAGTCTGGTCCCGACCGGATTTGGCATCCTGTTGTTCGGGAAGGAACCGCGCAGAGCCATGCGCCAAGCGGGACTTCTCGGGGCCATTCACTACCCAAACGGGGAGCAGGAACGCAAGGAGTTTGACGAGCCGGCAGTCATGATTCCCGATCTGTTGGAGAAATGGCTCAGGGACAAACTTCCAAATGTTTTTAATCGAAACAGAATGCAGCGGGAAGAACGTCCGGCCTTGCCTTTCGAGATGGTGCGCGAAGCCGTGGTGAATGCGCTCATTCACCGCGACTATGACATAGAAGGCGGCAAGTGCCAAGTCGTTGTCACGGAAGATACGGTTACGGTAACGAGCCCCGGGAAACCACCTCCGCCGGTCACTGTGGAGCAGCTTCAGTCCTTCACCGCTCCGATGTTGAGTCGAAACCCTGAACTGCATTTCGTCTTTGCGCGTATGGGAATGGCCGAAGAGCAGGGCCTGGGCGTCAGCTCACTACGGGACCGGGCAAGGGAGCTTAGCCTGCCATTGCCGAAGTACACATGGGACGCGCCCTATCTCGTTCTCAAGCTATACCGGTCAACGGAGGCGTCCGCGAAGACGCTGGACGAGGATGTTCTGAAGTCGCTGAGCAAGTCGGAGAAAAAGGGCTGGCAATGGCTGGCGACGCAGGGCCGAACCAGCTCCAGTCAATATGCCGATACCATGAAGATTGAAACCCGGACGGCACGGAGGCACTTGAATCGTTTTGAGGAACTCGGCTTGGTGAGGAAGACGGGATCGGGGCCATCAATCGAATACACGGTGATATAGAGTGTATTCATAGCCAGCATGGATTCATGTGGACGCAAGACCGGACAAAATGTCCGGTTAGGGCCAGCAAAAAGTGTGAACCGGGCCTATCCGGACATTTATTCGGACAAAATGTCCGGGTAAGCGCGAGAGCGAGGCCGCCGGAAGGAGTTCGGGGCCATGAACAGTCTTTCGGCTCGCGACAATTCTCGCGACAAAGTGTCGCGAGCCATAGGTTTTCGCTGTCTAGCGAGCTAGCGAGAGAAATCGCGACAAAAATTACGTCAGAATGTCGGGATACTGGGTCAAGAGCGCCGAAAAAGGTCTATCGTGCCAGGAATCACGCTAAAATGGTGCGATTCTGGCTTCCAAAAATCCTGAAAGCACCAATCCCGACAACAATCGCGACAGCGTGTCGGGATCCCAGCGTTCCGGTACGACAATTGAGGTCATCCGGACAGTAATCCGGACATTTTGTCCGAATAAGGCCAGAACAGGCAAAGGAAAAGGATATGAAGACGATCAAGGACCTGCCACGGCACAGTCGCCCACGAGAGAAGCTGAAAGAGAAGGGATCGGCGGCGCTGACCGATGAGGAACTTGTGGCGGCTATCCTCGGGATGGGCACCTCCGTTGTCGATGTCCGTACCATTTCGCGACAAGTCGCCGGGCTTATCCGTGCGCACAAAGATGCTCTCACTCTTGACCATCTTCTACAGGTGCCCGGAATGGGACTTGCCAAGGCGGCTCAAATCCTTTCCGCCTTCGAACTCGCGCGACGACATCTACTCAAGGAAACCATCAAGATCACTGTCGCTCAGGATATTCTTCCACTTGTCGCGGATATTGCGGGAAAGCAGCAGGAGTACTTCATTTGTATGTCTCTGAACGGTGCAAACGAACTTATTGAAAGGCGAATCATCACCATTGGTTTGCTTGACATCAGCCCTGTTCATCCGCGTGAGGTCTTCGCGGACGCCATTGCCGACCGGGCCGCTGCCGTTATCTTTGTGCATAACCATCCCTCCGGAGACCCGAATCCAAGCGAAGCCGACCGCCGTATACACGAGCAGTTGACCGAGGCGGCCAGGATTCTCGGACTTCGTGTCCTCGACCACATAATCGTGACAAAGAAAGGCCACTTCAGCTTTCAGGAAGCCGGTTTGATTCGATGAATACGTGGTGAGACCAGAATTAGAAAAAACAGCCCACCAAGGCGCTGCACTGGACGGGGATTCCGATGCACTCCATCCCCACCAGTGAGCTTTATTGTTATTCATTTTAGTTACCTGCCATATTATTACTTGACATCAAATTACTTTGTATTTACAATGTAAATATGAATTCTATCTCCTTCTCCTGGGATGATCGAAAAAACAAAATCAATCAAAAGAAGCACGGTGTACCCTTTGAGGAAGCCCAGACAGCGTTTTTTGATGAATATGCTATTGAATACTTTGATCCTGATCATTCAAAAAACGAAGAACGGTATCTGATGTTAGGACTCAGTTACCGTCTACGAGTTTTGGTCGTAGCCCACAGTTTGCGGAAGAATGGATCAGAAATCAGAATCATTTCAGCGAGAAGGGCAACTAAAAAGGAACAAAAAGTTTATTTTGGAGAAAGACGATGAGAAAAGAATATGATTTTTCAAAAATGACAGGACGGAAAAATCCTTATGCAAAAATGCTTAAGAAACAAGTAACCATTCGAATGGGTGTCGATATCATTGAATACTTTAAAAATATGTCAGAAGAAACTGGAATACCCTACCAGAATCTCATTAATCTGTACTTAAGGGATTGTGTTCAGTCACACCGTAAGATTTCCATAAAGTGGGCATCCTAAAAGCGCCTGCATAACAATGGCATGAAGATGGACGGGCTATATCCTGCGGCTTCAGTATATGTCGGTTTTTATCCACTGGTATGTCCAAGATGTTCTCATAAAATGAGAATCGTTGCCGTTATTACTGATCACGAACATTCCGTAGCCTGTTTTCTCTACTAGAACACATAGCGTGCGGCCACCGCAGCAGTCCACGCAAATTCAATGTCATCGAGTATATTTATACCTACGCCGCCCTCTATGTAGAGGTTAAGCGGAATATCGAAGGTATACTCAAGACGGGCGACTCCAAGCGCATCAATGGTGAAGGTGTCAAAGAAATTTAAATGGGCAGCCGGCCCGACGGAAAAGGGAAAGATCTGATCTGAAATATCAAAATTGACAAGAGTAAAGAGTCCGCTTCCACCCACAACGACGCCGTCTATGTTGAAGTCGGACCCTACGAGCAGGTTGCCCTCGAAGGACTTCGAAAAGTGATAGCCGAAAGTGATCCCCCAGGGTTTACCGATGGCCAGGCCCAGTTTTGCACGGTTTTCGAGCCATTTGGTGCCGACCTTGACGGTTTTCGCTTCCTTGTCCTTCTTCAACAGTTCCAGTTCATCACCGAGTTCGTCCGCAAATGCCAAAACGGGAAGTGCAAGCAGCACAACGATCAAGATCGCGACTAATTTCTTCATCTTTCCATCCTCCATTTGATATTGGTCTGGATCGTCAATTAATTAGGACATTGTATCTAGTTAATATGAAATGGATGATCGGACAACCCAATTACGCAGGGTTAGAAAATTCACGAGTAAACAGTAACGGAGACTTCAAGTTTAAAGTGGTCCTGTGCTTGCCCGTTCGCCTTGGCGAACAGAGAGGTGAAGCTGCCACTCCTTCGCTTCCCCGGCCCTGAGCACGCTGCTCATACCCCACATCTTCGAGAAATCGACCCGGTCCATGGCTCCCGTTGCCGGCTCAGGCGCAATGTTGTACTGGTCCTCCCATCCACCCTCGTTGACCCACACACCAAGATAGGGCACCCGGTCACCGGGCCAGGCCATACCTATGTTGAGCCTCTTTTCTGGATTGTACAGGATGCACCACCCCTCTGTCACCTTACTTAAAAACCAGTACTTCTGATAATCGGCACCGTACTTTTTAGGCACCCTCGAGAGATCGAATGAAGCACCACCCTCGAGCTCTGCTGCAGGAAACCCGTATATCCTGCCATATGGACCCAGCCTTTTACTTGGGACCGCGTTCACGATTTTGGTCATGCCCTGTGGAACGATGAGTTCCATGCCTTCAATGGTGTTGAAAAGGGGATGAGCTGCCCAGATATAGTCAAGGTCTGCTTCTGACGGGTTCTCCACCCTGTAATGCAGACGAAGGGCGTTTTCCTCGAGAGATACCTTCTTTGCGAGAAGATAGGGGAATCGTACACCCTTTACCCGGAGCAGCGCGTGATCATCGGCAAGCTCATACTCCCAGGGTACGCTCCATACCTCGCCGTGGTCCGGCATTTCAGTACCCGACCAGGGTTCACCCTCATAAAAGCAGCGCGATATGGTGGGAAACATCTCATCGAAACCGGATGCTTCGCCCCTTTCATAAGGATCGCCATAGCCTGTTTTTCGATACTCCCTCCCGGGATTCTGCCACAGAAGCTCATGCCCAAGAGGTTTATAGAGAATTGAGGCGAGTTTTGAACCCCAGCGGGGGAGTATGCTGGCTTTCAGTGTATCATTTTCGAGGACGATTGCCTCCTCATCCTTATAGCGCCCAGTGCGTACGTTATTCATCCGCGTTCCTCACACACTTCCCTGCCATCGATTGTTCATCAATGCAGTATACCTCACCATAGGGCACCCATTCCTCCATGCGTTATAAGCAGCGCACAGTGAAAAACACTGTCAATAGGAACCGAACTTCTCATGTGTTTCGAAAAAAGCCATAAGGTTTTGAACGGGAACGGTTGCCTGAATGTTGTGCACATTGTTAAACACAAACCCCCCGCCCTGCTTGAAGGTCTCTATGTTTTCCCGCACCTCTTTTCTGACGTCGTCGGGTGTTCCAAAGGAGAAACTTCCCTGTGAGTCTACACCGCCGCCCCAGAACACGAAGCTGTCGCCGTACTTCTGTTTGAGGAATGCCGGGTCCATACCCTCGGCCGATATCTGTACCGGATTCAGGATGTCCATCCCTGCCTCGTGGAAATCATCGAGGAACGCAGCAATGGAGCCGCAGGTGTGATAAAAGGTCTTCCATTTTGTGTTATCGTGCACCCAATCGTTCATGGCCCTGTGCAGGGGTTTGAACATCTCGCGGTAGGCTGCCGGAGATATGAAGGGTCCCGTCTGTGACCCAAAATCGGTACCGCTCATCACTATAATTTCGATCCGGTCCCCCACCGCCTCGCGGTACATCTTCAGGTTTTTCATCTGTATCTCAAACTGATACCCGAATATGTCCTTGACATACTCCTTTCTCGTTACAGCAGAGACATACCACTCCTCCGGGTCCCGTATCCCCTTGGGATGGGGTATCCCGACACCGGGTACGACAGCAATATCACCAAAACCCGCACCCCAGAAGTTGCCTAGCAGGGCGTACTCGGTATTCTCATAATACCACTTCGAAGTGTCTTCCAGGTAACGGAGATCCTCATCGGTGTAGAGCGCATAGGTCTGCTCCGCCCACTCCCTGGGGTCAAGCTTAGCCTCATCGATGGGTTCCTGGCGTACGATGGCATCGAAATAAAAACCCCCTTGTGGCATCCTCCCCGAGGGTGGAGCACTTCGGTCCCCCTTGGGATATTGCACGATGTCTCCGTTTTTGAGTTCATCATATTCGAAATGGCCTGAGATGAGGACCTCGGTTCCGTCAAACATGGTAAAGGGTTTCCAGTCCTCGTTCCTGTATCCAAAGATGTTCACCGGCAGCTGAATACCGTAGGTGTCCACACCAAGACGCTTCTTGACCTCCTCCTCCACCTCTGCCAGCATCTGAAAGGGGTCGTATACCCTGACCTCCCCTCTCGTAATGCCGAGTTCCTCTTTCAGTTTCGCATAGATGCTCGCCTGAATGCCCGTCACCAGGGTGGAACCGAGGTCAAGCGGCACCCGATCGGGTTCCTCATGATGTATGGCTTTGATCACTCTTTCCCGTGATGTCATATTAAACTCCTTTGAAAAAAGGTGACAGCCCACTCAATTAGTCGCAGGTGCACACTCCAGTAGCGCAGCTACTGGCTAATTTCTTATTCAGTCCAAATTTATATCCACCAGCTCAATCATTAGTGCCTAACTCTTTATCTAACAATAAGTTTTATTTTTACAAATCAACATCAAATCTGAAATAGTGCGTTGTCACCGGCACTAATTATCCAAATCCGGGCTGTGCCTGCACCGTATCGATAAATGCGAGCATGTTCTCCAGGGGTACATCACCCTCCACATCGTGCGCAGGTGCGAATATATAACCCCCTTCTCTTCCGGC
>Ga0114922_10003435_pt1 | contig 14765 bp, 12 predicted proteins | sample AartaG_FD_100975 | JGI IMG/M metagenome (GOLD analysis project Ga0114922, IMG submission 100975) | Deep subsurface microbial communities from Aarhus Bay to uncover new lineages of life (NeLLi) - Aarhus_00045 metaG | ecosystem: Environmental > Aquatic > Marine > Oceanic > Sediment | place...
AACCAGCTCCGAGGCTTTTTTCTTTGCCCGTAGCTACTCACCTGCTCCTGCTGGACCACAGTCCAGCAGGCTCCAGTGGCCGATCGCGGCTCAATCTTGTGCATCCAGCGGCGGATTGTGATCCGCCACGAGCACAAGGTGAGTAGCCCAAAAGCGCAAAACGCGCCAGGACAGGGACAAATCCCCATCTGGCGCGTCAGTCGTCGAATGGATTCAGGGAGTTCACCCCAGGGTAGCACATCACGCTACGCCCTCCCTACCGCAGAGACAGAAACCCGTTATGAGTTGCTCATTTTGTGATTCTTCACAGGAATATCATATCATACAAAGCACAAATTGTCAAACCCATGACTTTACTCAGGTCTCTGGGCGTAGGGCAGGCATTGTCCCTGGGGTACAAGCCCAGAGGTTGGCCGCGACTCGGGCAAGGTTGGCTGCTTGTCAGCAGAGCGGCAGCAGAGGCAAACTGTGTCGGGCCAGGGCGGCAACGTCTACTGGAACGGTGGTCACCCTTCCAGATCACTCGAAAAGCGCCTGCCTTCACGGACAAGCTAGACGACCGATAGTACTCGCTCTAGCCTGTCCATGTTCTCACGGAAGAAAGGATCCTCCGTTCCCGACCTCCTAACACACCAGGCAATCCCCCCAAAGGCATTATGTAGCGCATAAAAAGGTAAAGTGCTTTCGATGTCAGGCAGAGGTCTAACAGATGTGTAACCGTTGAGGAATGCTTCCTTGGTGCCTGGGCATACATCCCAAACCCGATTTTTCACCTTGATGAAATCCAGATCGGCAGACCCACCACGCGATGATTCAAAGTCGATTAGGCCGGTGATGCGCGTCCCCTGAACTAGCACGTTTCCGGGACGGTAATCGAAGTGTACCCAACACGGACCATCAGGTTCCGGTAATGAGGCATACAGCTTGGCATAGCAATCCAAGGTGCCCTGGAACAACTCCAGAGGCATGACGCCAACACAGAGCGGTTGCCATCGTTGAAACATACAATCAAGCATCGTCCACCACTCTGGTGGCGATGCCTCGGTCGCCTCAAAGGCATCACCAAACCGGTCCAGTCTGTGCGTGTGCAATCTGCCCAGAAGCGCACCCAGGGCAAATGCCAGTTCAGGCGTTACTGTGCTTGTGACGATCTTCCCCGGCAAAACTGACAGGAGTAAGGCGCTAGGGCCACCGTCGTCGCGTACCCGATAGTCGATGACCTCCGGTACAGGCAAATCACCCTGCAAGTCCTGCAATGCCCGTAGCTCGCGGAATAGCTTACGTTGGATAAAGGGAATCTTGAGTACAAGGCGTTCGCCACTTTCCAGCGTCAGGATTCTGACAATAGAACTGAAGGATCCCTCAACAGATTCTACTTGGGCGACGCTGAGGTTAAAGTGTGCAATGACCTCTTGAACAGAATTAGTGTTCATCTTACACCTACTACAGAGGCAATATGCGCAACGGCCTTTTCCACAAACTGTGCCTCCCTTTCACAAGCCCAATCGTGCGTTGCGGTTCATCTACTGCTACGGTCATTGCCGCTTGAGCCCGATTGGTAGCCTGGTTCCGATAAGGCGTGGTTCGTTCACTGATGACCCTAAGGGATCTCGTTTGGGAGGCTACAAAGGCCGAAGCCTCATCGGGCTTGAACATCCGTCTCTGGCACTCACCTTCCCGTAGCGGTGAGTGGTCTCATCTCAGGGCTAACAGGCCTATCTGCATGGCTCTCTCTTTTGGTGGCCTTGCTCATGGCATGGACCCCGTTCGGGGCGTCAAAGAGCGCCCCCCAACCTATGCATCATCAGGCCTACGTGCCCCCACCGTTGACTTGCCAGAGGTAAACTCCATATCACGACGAGCCCTCTTTACATAAGTAGAGTGGGTTATTGTTGGTTGGAATGATGTCGCGCCCCGCCTGGGATAACACAGAGCTTTTGCACAAATAGCTACGTATAGCTTTTTGCTTCTTGCTTATTCTCCCTCGTTTGTTGTTTCTTGGCAGCACCCGAAGAAGTGACGGCCGCAGAGGCAAAGCTTGTCCGCCGCCGGGTTTCGCAGTGACACCACTCGTGACCCGAAACGCTGCAAAAACCAAAACAGGTAACAAAATGGTCCTCGATTAGGCGGTCGGGTTGAGCGGCTTGTTAGCCCGCCACCCCGCTCGGCTGCAAAACCACCCCGCAAGACACTATCTTGGCCCCCCTACCAGGGGGCGAGTGCGATTGCTTCCATCACTACTAACCGTCCCATCCCTGTACAAGAATATCCAACCCCAGTCTTTGAATGGAAGCCACCCCCCGCAGTTCTCGCCTTCTCAACGCGAATCGTTTCAAGCGAGTGTAGCAGCACGACCAGAGCCGTTTGCAGAGCCTCCCTATGCCGCATGTTCTGAGTAATCGCGCTCAGAGTAAGCCTCTCGACTTTCAAGCCAACCTTGGATGGCTCGAGCATGTTCAGCCTCATGCTCTAGTGCGATCTGAACCCAATCGGCCAGAGTTTCCCACTCAGGGCTGCGGAATCGCGTTGAAACGAACAGATCCTCGTCACTCAGCGTGGTCAGCAATTCGAGCCAATCTGCTTGGGCCTGTTCCATTTCATCTACCAGCTGCTCCCATGTTCGGTTAGACCGGTCAGCTACATTCTGAGCATTGAATGCATCCACATTGGTGATGGGAAAAAAATCCACACAACCTGTCTCGATCATTTGCTGTGTAGCGTGCAGATCCCAAACAGCCCAACCAGCTAGATGGGCCAGAACGTCGCGCACTGTCCACTTCTCGGTGACCAGAAGGGTTTCCCTTTCGAAATCTGACAATTCGCTCAGAATCTGTAGCAAATGCTTGCGTTCAGCGCGTAACCTGTAAAGCAGGTCTTGTTTCTGTGAACTCATCATACGGTCATATCTCCAAATCATGCTTGCCTAGCTGGGGTGCCACTGCGCTTGACGTTGAGCTTGGTTGTTCAGCAACACAAAGAACCCCAGGCAGATTGCGCCCACCAAGGCCACCATAGGAAAAAGTAACCGTGGATTGGCCTCATACATCACTGCTGCAAGGAAGGGACCGGCTAGCGCACCCACAGACCGGATGGTTGCCATCACCCCAAAAGCTGTTCCGCTCCGTTTCTGTTCAGCCAACGACCCCGACGCCAACGTCTGGGTGGATGTGAACAGAAGGGCAGCCAGTAGAAACTCAAAGACAAAAATCACCAGAAAAGCTGTGAAGGATAGGGCTAACGCAGAAAGCACGAGTACCACGAGGATACCTATAGTTGCCTGAGCTGATAGACGTGCAGCTCCCAAGCGATCTACAAGATGTCCAGCCAGGGGGGAGAAAGTAGCGAATACAACCAGGTTTATGGTGAAAAAGAGACCAACCAGCGATGGATTTGCGCTCAATTTGATACTCATATACAATGGACCCATGCTCTCCAGCGACACGTAGGTCAATTCACCAAACAATGCCAGCACACCCGCGCCGTAGAGAAGTAAACTGCTTCGTCGAGGCCGCAAAGCCTTCATGTAGTCTTTAATCGCAGCGCTTAGGCTGATATCCAACTTGGTGTCTCCGTGTGTCTCGCTTTTCTGGACACCCACGAGCAGGATCAGTGTAGTTACGAGAGCCAAAGCACTGGTAATATAGAATGGCGCATTGTAATTCCAGACACTTACCAGCGCACCACCCAGAGCTGGCCCCAAAGCTCCCCCAACAGTCGCAAAAGAGGTCAACATACCAATTGCCTGTCCCTGTTGCTTCGACGGGATAGAGCGTACAATCACTGCATAGATAGCTGGCACAGCAAGACCGTCAGCAAGGCCTTCCAAGCCCCGTAGCACAGAAAACAAGGCCGGCTGCCGGTTGATAGTCATCAGGAAAGTGGCAACGGCAAAGAGAGGAGTCACCAACACAAGCAGAGTCCGAGCACCAATGACGTCGGACAAAAACCCGCCAGGCATGTTGGAGAGGAGCTTGACAAGCGCATAGGCACTAAACATCATACTGATCATCATCGTGGTCATTCCTAGCTCATTGGCGTATAGTGGCAACACAGGGGTTATCATCCCGTAACCGATGTTGAGTACGCAAGCTGCAAGGCAGACACTGACAAAAGACCGACTTCTAATCGACATTTCAAGAACCTCCATTAGGCTATTCTGATTTTGCCTGATTGTGTAGGGCCAGGTATATACGAAGCCAGGCATTGGCTAGTACTCTTTTAAACCGGATCGCTCCACATCGAGGCTCCACGTGGCAACCGCGCTTTAACTTTGCCTCGTAGCCACCTGGGCCAAAGTAAATGCGCGTTATTCCTTGAGCAATAGCCTGCTGAATGGGTGCGTAAAAGACCAGGTTAAAGTATGCAAAACTCTGATCTGCTTGATCGTAGTCCAAACCGTAGAGCTTGACATAGTAAGTATTTCCCTTCTGCAGTAATAGTGTGAATCCCACTGGCTGGCTTTCTTTGTAGGCGACAAACAGCCGAGCTTGACCGAGCATATTGCCTATCACTTGCTTATACCATTGTCTAAAAACCTCAGAGTCAAGCACACTGTGATCGTATTTGGCGGCGACGTTGATCTCCAATCGGATCAACTCGTCAATCCATGTATTGAGATCAAAAGACTCATAGAACTGAATTTGCAGTCCCTTGCTGTGGAATCGCTTGATCTCGGTTCTAATGTTTCTGCGTTGCTTGCTTCGAAAGCTTTTGACGTATTGGTCAAACGATTCCCATTCTAGGTCCAAGAAGCAATCAGGATATAGAGATATTCGCTGAAAGCCCCATTGGGCCAAGTCAGTGGACAGAAACTGGCTTTCGGGCAAATAGAGGAAGGCAAGCGAAGGGATTTGCTTGGCCTCACAAATTGAATCCATCGCCTCCAGAATTGCCTTGGTCACATCGACTTGGTTCGCCATTCCTTCAGCACCAACAAAACTGCTTACATAGCCATAAGGCGTCGTACAAATCAGCATAGGAAAGAAGCGAACTTTCAGTATCCTAAGAGCTAGGCGAGTTGCGATAGACAGGACAGACTCACCAATGCCTCGAAGCCAAACTGGACAGAGCGTAGTGACAATCTCATTAAGCGTCGCTGGAGCAGTAAGTATCTCTTTGATGTTATAAGGAAAGTAGCATGTATCGGAGTCGGAGATCACATAGGCCGGGGCGGCGGCCACCAGGTCATTCTGAGTAGTGTAGGCACATGTATAGTAAGCAGAGTTGAATAGTCCCTGCTCATTGCTAGCCAGCCAGTCGTAATCAAAATAGATCGATAATTGGCTCGCCAGTGCATCCCAAACTGTCTTGTCGATCTCCCTAATGCTCCGGTGAATTCGAATCTGTATCATATCCCCTCCGTGGATCGTATGCTGGCATTAACAAGAGTTCTCCAAAGCGCTGGCGAGCTTCTTCTAGAACGGTCGCCGCAAACTCGCCGGTGATGTGGGATGGATGATACCACAACCCCTCCTCGTAGACACACCAGGGATAGCCCTCATAGGGTGGCGGTTTGTCAAAGTCCAAATCCCCGTTATACTGTTGCCGAGAGAGAGCCGTACCCGGAAAGCACGTTGCCAGATTTAAGCTTACACCCCATAGCTGTTCCTTCCATGACTCAACGAAGGACAGAGTACGCTTGATAGAGGACGGTGTTTCTGCCGGCAATCCAAAAACCAGTGAGATACCAGGTCGAATACCCGCCTGGCACACTATCTCTAAGGCTACTTTCACATCGCAGACTCGAAATCCCTTATGAATACTATCCAGCACGCTTTGGTCGAATGATTCTATCCCAAAGTAGATATAACTGCAACCTGCAGCCCGCATAGTGTGAACCAACTGCGCGTCGATCTTATCCACCCGTGTCTGACATCCCCACTCAATGTCCAACCCTCGCGTCAGCAGGCCTCTGCAGAGGCTTTGTGTCCGTTGCGCGTCAAACGTGAAAGTGGCGTCGTCAAAGAATATCGCCTCAATACCATCCTGGCATAGCGCGGCCACTTCGGTCAATACATTTTCCACTGAGCGAGCACGTACCTGACCATGCGAAGAGCAGAAGGAACAGTGAAATGGACAGCCACGGACTGTCAGCACCTGAGCTGTGGGTTTGCCGCCAAACACTCCAAAGTTGTACGACTGCTCAAGCAGATAGCGCGGGATAAAGGGAATCTGGTCTAAAATCAGCGGCTGAGAGTAGGATATCACTACAGGCTTGCGCCCTGGCCTCGCCAAACAGAGCTGACCTTGCCCCGGCGCTTTCTTTATGAGCTCAACCTTCTTGAGGAGTTCGTTGCGCCACTTGCCACCATACTCCAGGATGATCCTGACCAGTTCCAACAGGCCATACTCGGCATCGCCAGCGAAGCTCACGTCTACCAGGTCGCTATGGGCCTCGACTGTTTCATAGGCGCACACATTTTCGTGGGCGCCGCCGAAGAGGATGGGTACATCTGGACCCAACGTGGATCGCACAATGGCTGCCATCTTGAGCGCAATATAATGTGCAGCAGAGCTGTTGCCTATTCCTACAAGCACCGGCCTTTTCTTTTCAAGAAAGTCAACCAGTTCAGTAGTTGTAGTAGGTGAGAATGTCACCGGGTCGTAGATGTAAATCTCATCAATCTCCAGATCGCTTTTCTTAGCTGCCAAGGAGCTCAGGGCCCACAGAAGACTGGTAGGGGCGCCAACAAAGGTCGGCGCAAAGCCATAGATTGGGGCCGAGACGAACAGAAGGCGGACTCCAGATGGCATGTAACTAACCCTCCCTGTTATTGCTCTCCGAACCCAAATCCTCTTCAAGCATATGTCGCATAAATGTCTCCAGATCAGACAACCAGGTCAACAGAGATCGACGCAGATCAGGGTGCACGGTTGCTAGACTGATGAACAAATCTTCGAATTGAAAGCCATAATGCGCTTTATGTCTGAACGTGCCACGACCCATATTGATCTCTCGCAGGTTGTGTCGTACAGCGTATTCTATACAGTGCCAATAGGCATAGTCGTACACGATGTGGCTTCCCTCGAAATCGTAATCGAGGCCTGCAATCCATGCCGTCATCGTCTCTCCATGATCTAAGTACCAGAAGGTACCGACCGTCTCTCCACGCTTCGACGACACGGTGAGAATATGAAGATAAGGCTCCAACCATTCAAGAATAGCTTCAAGATATTTCTGAGGATAGATGTCGGGATAAGGCCAGTCCCACTTTTCAAACACCTTCAGTACAAGCCGATGTGCAACTGTCACGTTTGGAACGCCCTTGCCTACTTTAACACAAAGCTGGCTTTTTTCTGCTTGGGCCAGATGTCTGCGAATCCGTCGCCGCCAAGATGCACTGCAACAGCTCTTCAGGTAATCATCGAAGGAACTCCAACACCCAGTCAGTTTACAGGTGGTACTCACATAGTGGGTTAAGAAGCCAGCGACGCGCAAGGCGCTGAGCAGAGACACATTGCGTTCCGAGACGTTAATAAACCCGTAGATAAGAACATCTCGCTCACGTGCAAGGTCTTCCAGCGTGTGGAGAACCAGCGGATAGACAGTGTCTGCCTTTGTGGGGAGGGCAGCGATATCGCCATAGTAGGCATAGAATGTGTGCGAAAGCAACATCGGTCCGTCGTATTCAAACGGCTTATCGACCAAAACCAGTTTGTGATCGTCCAGCATCGGACACCAATCCACCTGATACACCGGGGACAACCCAACAAGACGTTCATCCTCGTAAACGAGAATGTGGCAGGGTACTGCCTTAACTGGTGCCGCATCCTCAAAAGCCCGTAACCATTCCCAGGTATGAAAGATCGAAGCACCAGATTGCTTGACGACTTCATTCCAGACAGGCTGCAATGCGGCTTTCAACTTGTCCTCCACTTCGACGTGATACGCCATATCTATTTCTCCCTGTCGGTTCATTGAACGACTGCTAATATCTTGACGCCCTAATCTCTACCAGCTTGCTCATAGGCTGTTCTATTACCTGGGTCAAGTTGCCGCCGTGGATGGCAAGCTCAAGGAAACCTTGGTAATTGACTCTACACAAGCAAGCACCAAGCGGCACGTCATGATAGCTCCTAACCAATGTTGCTGAGAGCGATCGATCTGCGATCTGGATCAGTACTTTATCGCCTACCGCCAGACCAGCTTGCTTCAAAAGATCTTCTGTAATAGTTGAGAATAGATCACCCACCGCTGACCTTAGTGCAATTTCACCTGCTACCCAGCCTGGGCCAGCCCGTTGAATTGGTTCCGACAATCGAGCCCAGTCAGTCACTTTGACCCCGATCCGTTCAAGCGCATCACCGCAGGCGAGCCGTGCCGCCACGGGTGCAAGAGCATCCCGACCCCGAAACCCTGAAGCTGCCCTAGTCGTTCCCTCAATGAGATACACGGCGCGACAGCCCAGAGCATCCAAAGCAAACGTCAAAACCCCGTTGTTGGGAGCAACGAAATGCAGGCCATTCACACTCTCGGCTGCGATGCAACCCAAGTCAGCCTCACTGTCTGGGTCGACTAAGACACAAAAGATAGTACCTTCTGGGAATTCAGGTGCTGCGTACGCCAAGGTGAAGGCTGCTTCTCGCACTGCCAATGGTGTGATTGAATGGGAGATGGTGTTTACCAAGGCGTTGGGGAAAGTGCGGTAAATAGCGCCGAGTATGGCAGCGTGGGCAAACCCATCATCGCCATAATCGCTGAGTAACAAAATGCGCCGTACGCTCACAAGAGCACCACTATTCTCCATGCCAGATCCTTCATGTCCTGTCCGTTTCGCTGTCTTGGATTGGTATACCTTGATCGTTCCAGCCACGCACATGATAGTAGTGACGCACAGCTTCCTTGAGCCCTCTTGTATCTACACGGTGATCTCCGCCCATGGCCCAAACTGTCTCCTCTTGGAATACTTTGGGGCAGTTGTCATCGACAGTGACCAGACCCTGCCGGATGTTTACCGCGCGTTCCGCCGTAATGACCCGATCCCCTAGCTTGCTAATGTCCACTTCGGTAAGTGTTAAGCCGGTCACAGCCTGGTACAATGTTAACAGATCCTCTCTCGAGTAAACGGCTGGATCGTAGACAAGATCCTCGATGAAGAAGGGAGAGTGAAAGTGGCAAATACCTAACGCATCTAACAACACTTTGTGGTCCTCGTACATTTTGACAAGGATCTCTTTACCCGCAAAACAGGACGGATTCAATATTTGCGGGTTTGAAAACACGCGCTGAATCTTATGTGGTTCCAACGTCTGCCAGCGCATTTCCAACATGGGCATGCCCCGTTCGTGGTCACCGCCTCGTGAGGCGACCGTGTGTGACAGGACGGCACCATACCAAGGCCGTAGCTCTGAGGCTGCCCACTCCAGCCCCTTGGTATGGACAGCCAAAGCCTTTGCCTCTGGTCCAAGGCGCCTAGCAAGTCGTTGCACTCCCTCAGCTAGCCAGGCACCCTCTCCTTGCCGAGTTGCAATAAGTGTTAAGGTTTCTAACATCGCATCGACGTCTCCCCACTCGATTTGAAGGGGGAATTGATTGAGTACACCCGCTTCACGGCAACGGATGAGAAACGCGATTACATTAGCGCTTGAGATCACGTCTAATCCCAAGTCATTACAACGGCTGTTGAGTTTCACAATGTCTGAATTTCGCTTTACGTCACACAGTCCACCCCAACAACCGAATCCCTCATATTCTGGACCGCGATCGACCGAGCCGACGACGTGTTGAAGATATAGCGATTTGAGCCAGCGATAGCGATTATAGTGGGGAATAATTCGGGTTTCGAGTCTCCTCATTAACTTGGAGAGACTAATGATGAACTGGTCGAATTTGCCACGAGAGGGCCGATAATAGCCTGCACATCCAAGAAAACAATTAGCCCACATTGAGCAGGATCCCCCGATACGCCAGTATTGCTCACCAATACACTTCAGGCTCTGGATATCCAGCCAATCAGCGGCATCCAGTTGGGTAGTAGTCCAATACCGACGGGGCAAACGATCCAAAGCGGCGAGAACGTCAATCAGTGCCGGTGTCCCATGGGTGATATCATAGTCAAACAGGCCCTGTCCTACACGCTTGGCAGCCTGTTTCACAATATATCGCAAGGTTTTGGGATCAACAGGAGAGGGATGCTTTCCCCCCGGCTCAAAGACCACTGCCTTAAGTTGCTTCCAACCCATAACGGCGCCTAAACCACACCGCCCTCCCATCCGTTGCTTTTCATTGACGATAGCAGCATAGCGAACCAGATTTTCGCCAGCGGGCCCGATGCACGAAACCACGCTCCCCGCATAGCGACGCGTCAGCAGTTCTTGGGTTGCATCGACGCCGAGGCCCCAGATTTCACTGGCATCTTCGAATCCCACACCACCGTTGGCCTTCAAATATAGTAAACCTGGCCGTGCCAGGCGACCACAAATAATCAATCCATCGTAGCCAAGTCCCCTGAGATAAGCCCCAATGTCCCCGCCGCTATTGGCATCACCCAGAAGACCGGTCAATGGTGAGATAGCAGCCATCGTGATCCTTGTTGCGCCTGGAATCGGGGTTCGTAGACCGACCAATGGCCCCACACTATAGATTAACAAGTTAGACTCGGAGAATGGTGGTATTCTGCTTCCAAACCGCGAGGCAAGGATGTACGAGCTCATACCACGTCCGCCGACGTACCCCTTTGAGATCTCGACGGGAAAGGTAATCACTCGCCAACTGCAAACTGATAAATCTATTTCGAGGTAGCGTTTCGTTGGTTGCCTAAGCACTGTCATTTGGACACGTCTACTTCAAGCCAGCGAATCAGTCAGGTTGAGTGGTAGAGATCAAGGGCTTCCTAGCAATTATCACTTTCAAATAGTGAGCTGGTTCGGGAAGAGCTAGAACCTGAATATCCTGAAATCCTACATCCTGCAAGAAACCAATGACTTCGGCTTTTGAGTAGCAATTTCCCTCTGGTGTCACCATTAACCAATGCAAGCCATGCAACACTGCAGCCGGAGGCCCCAGTTTGTCGTCATTCGGAAAGATGTCACGCACGATGACCAGCCCTCCAGGAACCAACCCGGCGAATGCCCGGGCCAGTATGTTCCGACAGACACTTGGTCCCTCTGCGTGCAGCACTTGAGAGAGGAGCACCGCATCTACCCCAGGGGGCAACTCTACGTAGCGATAGTCACCTGACATGACAGAGATGCGGTCAGCTACACCAGAACGCGCAACGTATTCCTTCGTCACCTCACTCACTGAGGATAAATCGAGAACAATCGCTTTGAGTTGATTGAATTTCTTGACAAAAGATATGGCATTTATCCCTGACCCGCCGCCAATATCGAGCAGTAGTTTGTGGGAAGAAAGATCCAGAGTTTCAACCAAGAATGGTGCAACCAGTTCGGCCCCACAATGCATAGCCTCTATGAACTTTCTTGCCCAATCAATATCTTGCGCAACATAATCATCGAACTCACTGCGAAGGGACCCATTTTGGAGAAGAGCCAGTTTCAAGCTTCCCCATAGCTTGTAGTAGTGTTGCATCAAAGAAATATAAGGGCCTTGGTATCCTGTCTTCCCTTTCACCAAATAGACATCACTCACAGGGGTATTAGCGTAGCAACCACCTTGTTTCTCCAGCAACTGAAGCGAGACGCAGGCATTGAGCAGCAGTTCAGCAGAGCGTTCGGATAGGCCTAAAGCGGTTGCTACCTCTACCACAGTCTTTGACTGGCCGTGAAGCTGGGTGAAAAGCCCTAGTTCAGTGGCCACAAACAAAACCTGAGAGGAGAAATAGGCCATGGCAAGGCTTTCAATCGGTTCTGGATCGATCATATTAGCCAGTGTCAAAAGTTGTTCTTCAACCATACGATATGCTCCTTAGTAATAGTTGCACATCACCTTGTCAAGTACACGCCGGTCCGCGACTTGCAGTGGGCGATGAGAAAAGACTTGCTCCATCAAGCTATGAGAGTCTGGAAGTATCGGTAATGCAAGGATCCCTTTTGACAATCGAAAATGATCCCACGCCGGCTGCTTCGACGAACCTTCGCCATTCGGCGCTGAGGAACTGGCTTCCGTGGTCATGAACCAGCTTCGGTTCGCCAGACTGACGCTGAGGCAGCCGGTCCAGGGGTTTCGATACGCTGCGCTACTCAACCAACGCTTGTCCTGAGCGGAGTCGAAGGGCCTGTCCTGAGCCTGTCGAAGGGCTTTGACCAGGTGGGACTGGTGGCGAATTCTGAGCGGATATTGCTTGCCTTGTTTGTCGGTAGGCTCATTTCGGCCAGCTCGTTTCTCCCCGTTTCTTTCCGGGCGAGTACCTCACTCAGACGAACCCTGTGCTTCCAGAGGTCTTCCCTCCTCTCACCCACTGGGCAACATCAACGAATTTCAAGGATTTATGCGTTCTCCTCCTATCCCGACGTTTCGGACTTATCTTGGCACGATCGCTGTGGGTCAGTGGGCCGGTCGCCCGGCCCACTGCCACTACAGAAGTTGGGTAGGAGCGGTGGCGCACCTTCCTGGTTTCCCAGGCGTGTTTCCACCATTCCCCCCACCGAACGGAGCGTAACAGTCTCCCGTTACTCCGCTCTCCCTTGCTCTTCAACGATGAATTGCGATGTGGCACGCCTTGCACCAGGTCTGTGGTTGGTCGCCGTGACCACGGTTGCAGGTGGTGAGCTTCTTCGGCTGATGCTTGACCACATCGTCCACCGCTTGGGCAAGCCTCCTTTGGCTATCTATTACCCACAAGTCGGGTCTGTTCATTAACAAGATACCAAGTGGCGGCGATATCTTGCAGGCGCTGCCAGCCACGCCAGAGGGTGGTCACGCCGGGTTGGCCGTCAGACTTACGACCGAGGAAACCACCGAGTTGAGCGATCCAGCGGACAGCCTGGCGGACGGTAGGCACAGTGTCTGGCAATCTGGTTGACTTGTGAATGCGCATGTAGAGAGCTTCCCACTCGATGGTCGTCAGGACGACGGTGCAAGGTAGGTCAGGCTGACAGCGATTGATATAGGTCATCCAGTGCAAGCGCCAAGCGATGACACTAATCAAAGCGATGAAGTTGTAGAGACGGTCAGCCGTCTGCAAGCGACAGATTTCAACCCGGCAGCCTGACTTGAGGACTTTGTGAAAGACCTCGATTTGCCAGCGGCAGCAATACCACTGGATAACCTGATGTGCATCGTCGAAGGAGGCCACCGATGTGTTGGTGAGCAGCAACCACTCGATGGGTTCATCGATTTCTGGTGGTGGGTTTTCCTCCCGCACCAGGACGGCATTGAGGGTGACGGATGGCAGCTTGAGTCCGTTGGGACGCCAGGGTGGCCTCAGGGTGACAGAGATGAAGCGGACCGATACCGTTGCTTGGCGGGCTTTGCGCTCGTCGTTTCCAAGAATGCGAACGGTGAGATAGCCAGATATCGGCTGCTGCTCTACTTTGGGCCACAGCTTCCTGACCTCATCATCGAGCAGGACGCGGTTCGACGAGGCTCGCACCAGCAACGAGGCCTCCTGCTTCTGGGCGAAGACAAACATTTCGTAGATGTCAGCTTCACGGTCACAAACGGTGATGACTTCCACGCCTGGTGGAGCCAAGGCCAGGGTCTGCTCGAAAGCCTGCAACCAGCGGTAGCTTTCCTTCTCTTCGATCGGTAACATACGGCACTCCTCCGGTCGATGAGACGGCTCGTCCTCAGGACGGGTGAAGAAAGCCTGGGTCAGCAGACCGAGCGGCATCCCCTCGGTCGTGACGGCTAGTGTGGAATGCATCCCAAAGCCGCGTTGCTTCTGGTTTTTGGTCCCGATGGCCCCCAATCCCTCGGTCTTCGGGTGATGGGTGTAGTTCAGAAAACTGGTGTCTTGGACGGCGAGCACCCGCTCGTGCTGCGCCATCCGCTCGACCGTCCGCCGGTGATGCGTTGCTCGTATGCGCTCCGGTGTCACCTTATCGTTGTCAAAAAATCGATAGGCGGCCTTGGTATCGGCCCAATCTTCACAGGCTTGGTTGATCGGCCCGTTTGGCTGCATCCCAAGTTGCACAGCCAACTCGCCACAGCGGCGATTCAGACGGGTGTCCTGCAACTCGACAGTGGCAAACTCATCGAGGCACCACTGATACTCCTATGATGACAAATGACTTTCAGTCAACGATCATGTACCTCCAATCTAGTCTCGGTTGGATACAAGTATACCACATTTCTCTCCCGCTGTGGAGATGTGGGTAATAGATAGCCCTGGCGATAGGCGTGCAAACAGGATCGATCTTCACAGACGGTTCTCTTAACATTTCGTACGTCTCTCCCAGTGTTTCTTGATCTGCCGCAACCTCGCGCAGACGCTCCCACTGTTCCGCCCGGTACCAAGCATACCCCGCAACTGTCTTGACCTCTGACACCCTTCTAGCCTTACTGCCGGTCAATTCGCCTGTCCATCTATCGCGATCTGCCCAGTAGGGGCATTGGGGACAACTCTCCCCCTCTGGATAGTCTATTCCCTCCTCGTGAGGACAGCCGATGATGCCATCTGTCTTACTCTCTGCTCGCTAAGAAATACAGATACTCTTCGATGTTGGTGTAGCCGTCCCCGTCAAGGTCGCCATTCCCGTCAGAAGCATCCTCTGGATCCAGCCCCATCTCCAGCTCCCACTCGTCGGGCATTCCATCATGATCTGAATCAACAGGTGGAACCCCACTCACCAGTTTGGGATAGCCGCCGGCATCGTCCGGCGAATCAATGATTGAGCCGTTCCCCTTCCTCACATTGTCAACC
>Ga0114922_10003436_pt1 | contig 14763 bp, 8 predicted proteins | sample AartaG_FD_100975 | JGI IMG/M metagenome (GOLD analysis project Ga0114922, IMG submission 100975) | Deep subsurface microbial communities from Aarhus Bay to uncover new lineages of life (NeLLi) - Aarhus_00045 metaG | ecosystem: Environmental > Aquatic > Marine > Oceanic > Sediment | place: Aarhus...
TGCAGAAAACATCCACTATGCCACCAGCGGCGAAACCTCCGGCGATTTCAGCCAGGTAGTCGGCTATACGGCAGGGATTTTTTGCAAGTAAGTTCTAATGGGTAATCAGTTCGAGGGGTATTCAGATTATGCGCCGCCGGAAGTTTATCGCTCGAGGAATGCTGTTCCTGGCAGTCGGTGCGTGCCGGGGCAGGGCAGCGCCCGGGTTGGATAAAGAAAACGGAGTCTCCCGGGTTCTTATCGCCAGGGATGAGGCATATACCAAAGTAGGTACTGTGCCGGATGAGAAAGTAGCCGGGGAGATGATCGCACGCCTGGTGCGTGAGATTACCGGTGCTCCGTCCCTGGCACAGAGCTGGCGCAAACTGCTCGGTGATGTGCGAACAATCGGGCTTAAACCCAACTGCCTGGCGGGCAGGGGAGTTTCCTCTTCTCCAGCCTTTGTAAATGCGCTCTGCCGCCAGATTGTAGACAATCTTCCCGATTTGGAAAAAATATACATCTGGGAGCGCTCGAACAGCGATTTGAAAAAGGGAGGGTTCGAGATTTCAACCAGAGGCAAGGTCTGGTGTCTGGGAAATGACCGCGCCGGTTACGGACGTGACCTGGTGGTCGAGGGCAGCATCGGAAGCCTGGTTTCGAGTATCGTGCTCGACAGGTGCGAGGCGCTGATCAACCTTCCCGTTCTCAAGGACCACGGTATCGTGGGTATCTCGGTTGGAATGAAAAACTATTACGGCGCTGTGCACAACCCAAATAAATACCACCTGAACCGTGGCGACCCTTACGTAGCCGATCTGAACTGTTTAGAAAAAATCCGGCGCAAGAACGTGCTCACTCTTTGCGAGGCTTTTACGGCCCAGTACGAGGGCGGCCCGCCGTTCAAGCCGCAGTGGAGCTGGCCCGCAGGAATCCTGCTTGCCTCCACAGACCCGGTGGCCCTGGACAGGGTGGGATGGAAGATGATCGAGGAGAAACGCGCCGAACACGGGTTGCCTTCCCTGGCCGGCGTGGGAAGAGAGCCGACATACATTTTCACTGCCGCAGACAGCAGGCACCGGTTAGGCCGCGCGGATTTGAACAAGATTCAACAGATAATTCTGAACTGATTAAAAGCTTTGCAGAGAGTTAGAAGGGGGGATTTGTTGAGTTATTCCCGACGAGATTTTTTCTGCCAGGGGGCGTGCCTGGCAACCCTGGCCCTGGCCGGGGGAACGCATAAGGCCGGGGCGCAGACCCGCAGGCCCGGTGACCTGATCCCGCCGAAAGAGGCGCTCTGGTGGGAGGCGCTTGACGCCAAGCGTGTCGAATGCACTCTCTGCCCGAAAAAATGCAGGGTCGACGACCTCGAGCGGGGATACTGCGGGGTCAGGGAAAACAGGGGAGGCACCTATTATACCCACGTTTACGCCGCCGCGTGCGCTGCGCATGTCGATCCGATAGAGAAAAAACCGCTGTTTCATTTCCTCCCCGGCACGAAAGCTTTCTCTATCGCCACTGTAGGGTGCAACATGGACTGCGCGTTCTGCCAGAACTGGGAGATAAGCCAGGTCAGGCCCGAGCAGGTAGAGGCCTACTATATGCCGCCGGAGGAGGTCGCCGCAATTGCCGAAAGGTCTCGCTGCGCCTCTGTGGCTTACACTTACACTGAACCGGTGGTGTTCTACGAATACATGTACGACAGTGCCGTGGCAAGCCGGGAGCGTGGGGTGCGCAACGTGATGATCTCCAACGGGTATATTCAGGAAAAACCCCTGCGCAAGCTCTGCGGGGTGCTTGATGCGATCAAGGTCGACCTGAAATCGTTCCGCGAGAAATACTACCAGGAAATCTGCGCAGGGGAACTTGCGCCGGTACTCGAGGCCCTGGAAATAATCAAGGACGAGGGAATCTGGCTTGAGATCGTCTACCTGATGGTACCCACACTGAACGATTCGGCTGAGGAAATCGAGGAGCTTTGTGCCTGGGTTGTCGAAAAGCTGGGCACTGACGTTCCGGTCCATTTTTCCCGCTTCCACCCGATGTACCGGATCAAGCATCTGCCTGCAACGCCGGTGTCTCTTATCGAAAGGGCGCTGCGGATTGCAAAAAAACACGGATTGAACTACGTTTATCTGGGCAATGTGGTGGGCCACGAGTCCGAGTCGACCCGATGCCCCTCCTGTGGTGAGATAATCGTGCGAAGGGTGGGTTATACGGTGCTCGAGAAAAAAATCACCGGCGGCAACACCTGTGCTCATTGCGGTCACACTATCGCGGGGGTCTGGTCTTGAAACAAATCATTTTTTTGTTCTCATGGATTTTGTCCACAGTAATCGTTCTTTTTTCGATTTCGCATGCCTTTGCAGAGGATATCCGGCAGCCGGCGGTTGCAGGAACCTTTTACCCGGGGGATTCACTCAAACTGGCCCGGATGGTTTCCGAGATACTCACCCATTCCAAGCTCGTAACGCCCCGGGTCAAACCCGCCGGGATGATCAGTCCACATGCGGGATACAATTATTCCGGCCCGGTTGCCGCTTCCGGATACAAACAGCTCAAAGGGTACAAATACTCCACTGTAGTGGTGATCGCACCATCACACCGCGAGTATTTCAACCATGCGGCGGTCTATTGCAAGGGGGGATACCGCACGCCTCTCGGCACTGTGGAGGTGGACAGCGAACTGGCAGGCAGGATAGTGAATTCCGCAGGTGGAGAGCTGGTCAAATGCAGCGAGCGCGGACACAGCCATAATTTTATGCAGATGGGTGAACATTCGCTCGAGGTTCAACTCCCCTTTCTGCAGCTAGTGCTTGGCAACTTCAAGCTTGTGCCGATAGTGATGGGTGACCAGAACGCCGCTTGTTGCAAAGCCCTGGCCCGGGCTCTGGCCGAAGCTGTAAGCGGACGGGATGATGTTCTTCTGGTTGCAAGCAGCGACCTGTCTCATTTTCACAACTACGATGAAGCGAACAAGATCGATGGAAAGCTGATCTCCTACGTTGAGAGATATAACTATCGGGGCCTGCGCTCCGCACTCGGGCAGCGTGAGGTGGAGGCCTGCGGCGGCGCTCCGATCATGGCTGTAATGGAGGCCTGTGAAAAACTCGGGGCAGGGGAGGCGCGGATAGTTGTCTATGCCAATTCCGGAGATATTACAACTGAGAGAAACAGTGTGGTAGGTTACCTCTCTGCGCTGTTCTATAAATCAGATCTTCTGGAGAAGGAGGCTGAACACTCCTCAAACTCAGGAGGCCCGATGGGACTGTCCGAAAAGGAAAAAGAATACATGTTGAATTTAGCCCGGCAATCCATTGTCAATGCGGTTCTTGGAAGGCAAGCCCCTGTACCCGAGATGATTACACCGGTTCTGGAAGAGAACCGGGGAGCATTCGTCACGATCAAGAAAAGGGGAGAGCTGCGCGGATGTATCGGCTACATCCTGGCTGTTAAACCACTGGCCGAAACCATATGCGAAATGGCACAGGCGGCTGCTCTTCGTGACCCGAGGTTCAGTCCGGTAACCGAGGATGAACTTGATGAGCTGGAGCTCGAAATCTCGGTGCTTACCCCGATCCAGGAAGTGAAGGATATTAATTCCATAGAAGTCGGCAAGGATGGCCTGATTATTCGGCGCGGGAACTTCCAGGGACTTCTTCTCCCGCAGGTGGCCACTGAATACGGCTGGGACAGGGAGACCTTTCTGGCTCAGACCTGCCACAAGGCCGGCCTTCCTCCTGATGCCTGGAAACTGGAGGATACTGAAATCTCCTTTTTCAGGGCGGAGGTGTTCGGCGAAGAATAAATACCAAAATCAAAAATTCCGTTACCGGCCGGGTATCAGCTATTATTTATTTTGCATGGTTTTGCGTAAATTGCACGAAAGGGAGCAGCCAAATGCGAAAAGCTGAATTGGCTGCATTACCCGTGAGCCTTGCGTGTGCAACATTTAGCTTGCCTGTACGTTTATGGAATATATTTTGCAATAAAATTGAAAAAGGAGGAGAAATAAAAAAGGAGGCGCTAGTATAAAAGATATCGTTGACAATTCCAGAGAGGTTAAGTAGTATTAATCTAAACCAGATCTGGAGTATATTAGGCTATAGGCTGAATTTATTAAGTGGTGCTAAGACCCTGTAAAGGAGGATAAAATGGAAGAAGGAAGACCAATTGATATAGGGGATGGGGATTTTGAGAATGAAGTATTGAAATCAGACGTTCCCGTGTTAGTAGATTTTTGGGCTCCTTGGTGCGGACCTTGCCGTATGGCTGCGCCAGTCCTTGAGAAAATAGCTCAGGAATACCAAGTAAAATTAAAGGTATGCAAGTTGAATGTTGATGAGGGACGCCAAACAGCTATTAAATATGATATCAAGAGCATACCTACATTGAATATTTATAAAGATGGTAAGGTAATGGACCAAATTATTGGAGTCACACCGAGTTACGAATCTGACCTTAAAGAAAAGATAGAACCACACTTGGGAAAAAACAAAGAATGATTTCAAAATGAATGATGATACGCATGACATTATTACTGTAGGCGGTGGTCCCGGGGGTTTGACCACCTCAATTTATACCTCAAGGGAAGGGCTCGACACCCTTTTATTAGAAAAAGGTCTGTGTGGAGGGTTACCCGCAACTACTGATTTGATAGAAAATTATCCTGGTTTTCCGGTTGGTATAAACGGAATGGAATTGATAAATAAATTTAAAGAACAGGCGCTTAGATTTGGGACAAATATTCTTGAGTTTAAGGAAGTAAAAACAATCGAACCGGCTGGAAAAAGGATAATAGTAAAAACAGTTGAAGAAGAGTATAATGCCAGTACAGTGATAGTAGCTTCTGGTAGTATCCCAAAAAAGTTGAATATTCCTGGTGAGGAAAAGTACAGTGGCAAAGGTGTCTCTTACTGTGCCACATGTGACGGGCCACTATATAGAAATAAGGATGTCGCTGTTATAGGATGCGGGAATTCTGGGTTACAAGAAGGAGAGGCTCTTCTTAAGTATGTAAAAAGTATAACATTTATAGAGTTTTTGCCTTATATGACAGCAGAAAAAATATTACAAGAAAGATTGCAAAAAAGTGAAAAAACAAGGTTTCTGTTAAACCATATCCTCACTTCTATTAATGGTGATACTGGAGTCAATTCTGTTACAGTAAAGAAGAATCAAACTGGTAAGGAAAAACAGATTGATGTTTCAGGCGTCTTCATATATGCGGGATTTTTGCCTAACTCTGAATTTTTAAAAGATGTTGTCGAATTAGATAGTTTAGGATACATCGTTTCTAATGAAAAAATGGAAACATCCGTATCCGGCATATATGCAGTGGGTGATGTACGTTCAAAAAAAGTTCGTCAAATAGATGTTGCTTGTGGGGAAGGTACAATCGCAGCCATATATGCTAGAGATTACATAAATGAACTTATATGAAAAGGGTTAGAATCTTATATGGAAAATAGTGGTAAAGCAATTATTGCCACCTCAAAGAAATTGCCGGGGATAATCTATCTAACCCTGAAAAACAAATGGGTCTTTGTAGATTTCCCAAATTTTGTGATTACTTGAATTCATACAAAAAAATTTTGGAAGTGGACTTTTATCATAGGAGGAAGCATTATGAAAAACTTAAAACTGCAAATAACAGTTTTAGCCCTGGCTGCTTTTTTGATTGCTGGCAGCAATCTCACCGCGGCCGAGAAACTCAAAGCCGAGGGCTACGACGTGCGGCTGAGCGCCACCAGTATCGAGCTTGTTTTCCCGGATGGCTCGGTTCTCACTACACCGTTGAATTTTGACGGGAAAGATATCGACTTGCTGAGCGCCACCCAGGGAATGGCGAAAGAACTTCTGGATGAGGCTTACAGGCAGTTGGGACTGGAAAAAAGCACCTCGCTGCCAAAAGCTTTTTCTCTTTCTCAGAACAGACCGAATCCGTTCAACCCGTCCACCACGGTCAGCTACTCGATTCCGGATGATTCGCCGGAACTCGCTGTCAAGCTGAGTGTTTACAACATCCGTGGCCAGTTGGTGAGAACCCTGGTGGATGATTCCCAGGGCTCCGGTACGTACAGCATAAACTGGGATGGCACAGATAACGGCGGCAAGAAAATCTCCAGCGGCGTCTATTTTTACCGTCTCCTGGCAGGGGATTTCGTTTCCACCAGGAAAATGGTAGTGCTCAAATAATATTCAGTTTTTTGTAAACAGGTGTCAGATATCTGAAAAGGCATAACCCGGATACTTGGGGTTATGCCTTTTTTTGTTGGAAATTATTTATCATCTACACGCTGCCCCTTTTATGTCCTTTAGCCACGAGACTTTACTAAGTAACATGAATTCATAAATAGTGTAGCGTATTTTTCTAAACCAATCCACAAATTTTGCGTAGGGGCGAGGCATGCCTCGCCTTGTTCGGGCGACCAATCGGTCGCCCCTACGTGCTCGTTCAGCGTTTCTGGAAAAAATACGCAATCTAACTTTTGAACTACAGCACTAAGTCAAAAAAGCCGCCGGAGGGATATTCTCCCTTCCGGCGGCTCTGAAATGAGTCGAATCTGGAAATGTTCACGATCTCCAGGGGCGCTCCCGCTGGATGCCTTTTTCCAGAAGCTCCTTGGCAATCGCAATATCTTCTTTAACCTGGAAGTCGAACATCCCCACATTAAGAAAATCAGCGCCCAACTCGTAGGCGAATTTGAAACCTTCCCTGGGCCGAATCATGCCTGCACCCAGAACCTTGAATGCGATCCAGGGCTTTTCCACGGTTTTCATGTATGCGGCGATCTGTTCCGGGGGTTCGGATTCGTAGTCTACATTGTTAAAAGTCTTGAAATAGAAATCAGGCTCGAGCTTCTCTCTTTCTGCAGCCTTTGTCACCTCGAGTGAATGGCTGCCCACTCCCGCCACCAGGCCGTTCTTTTTAATAAAAGCGATGACTTTCCCGAGCAAATCGATTTTGCCCTCCTCGACAAATTTATCCCCGATACCGCCCTGGGGATAAGCACCCACTGCGCCGTTGTCAATAGCAAGCTGGATATTGCTCCTCAGGTCATTCTCATCTGGATAGGTCTGCGCGATCCACTGGATCTTGCCGCCGCGCTCTTTACGGTATCTGTTGAGTACTTCGACAATATGGTTATCGCAGCGCAGGATCGCCACATTGATCCCATTCTCCTCGCAAAGCTGAAGCGTGTCCATGATCTTTTCAGCGGTGAAATACTGTTTCATCAGGGCGGAAACGTAGATCAGGTTGCGGCTGTGGGCAAATCCGCTGAACAGGTTGCCCCCGCAGATCAGCCTGGAGACTTCCAGCTTGCCGAGCTTGCCTTTCTGAAGTCCACGGATGGGTCCCGTATCTTCGGCAGGCTCGCTTTTCTCGCTCAATTTTGCCAGCAGGGTCCGGTTCTCAAGGCTCATGCCTGCAGTCACACCGAACAGAGAGGCACCCAGAAAATTGCGGCGGTTCATGCGCCTGTCCATGAAAATTCTCCCCTGAATTAGAATTTAAGCTGGACAATCAGGAATAAATATTTACAACTGATGAAAGGAGAAGCTAAAAGTGATGCCTTCCTGCTGAATGAGAAAACGTTGGCGAACAATTAAATGATACAAAAAGCCTTTTCCAGAGCTTTCTGATCATATTCTTGTTGATTGAGTTTATGGTGATAGCTGTCTAACGGTCTGCGCATAAGCGGCGCAGCCACGTAAATGGACCAAAGAACAGATTACCCCTAATGGTGATAAAGACTGCATTCGCTGAAAATTCACGACCAACTGGCTGCGTCCGATTTCATGCGCTGGTTAGGCATCTTACTGGCTGCTAATCCATTCAACGGCCATTAACCAAATTAAGAAACAAACCCCTTGTGGTATTGTTTATGGAGGCAGGTCAGAAGAAACCGGTACCTCTTAACCCGCACCGATTAGCTTCAGCAATTCAAGTAGGTCGAAGATATTGACATTTCCATTCTGGTCGCAATCACTGGCTGGCGTAGGTCCAAGACTGCCTGAAAGTATTTTCAACAGATCGAGCAGGTCGAAGATGTTTATAATTCCATCACCTGAAACGTCACCAATCAAAAATGACCCTACTATCAGTTCATAGGTTTGTTCTTCTGGATTCAGGGGAGAACTCACTATTTCGAAGTTCACGAACATCTCCACGTAATACTGGATAGTTCCTCCCTCAGGCAATCCTTCGATCCGGGCTTCATATCCATAGCGTTCCCCTTCTATTTTACTCATATCAACCGCTTGGTAATCACCTGTACCGTCAATTCTGTAAAACAGCCTGGCATGCGAGACCAGCGCTTCCTCTGAAGCATAAGCCCGGATCACGTAGGGTCCGGTAGTATCAGTGGTGAAACCTGTTTCTATTGTGGCGTTATCGACCAAAACCTCGACATTCAGGGTCTGGACATCCGCTGCCGCTTCCGGCGAAACTTCGACTCCCAATGTGTAATCAACTATGCTGAAGTCGGTGATCTGGAAAGTGACTGTGTTACTGTCAGTATCCACGACGGCATTCTCGATCCTGACGAACCGGCCGCTCAACGTATCGAGGCCGTAGAGACGGAGGTTGGATTCATCGAAGCCCTCGATTTCAAGTGGGAGGTCCTCATCCTGATAGGTAAAGATTGCCGTGATTCCGATTAGACTTGGAAGTTGGCTCAAGTCTAAGCCCCAGCCCCGGCGTATCCCGTAAAAAGCCTTTTCTTCTCCGGCTGCACTCAGATAGGGAACGAGATAGCTGCTATAAACTCGGTGCTTATCCCTGTCTTCCGGCTCTAACAAACCACTCAACAGGAGGCTAATCTCTTTCTTTCCGCCTTTCAAGCGGCCGCTCTGTTCGTGTACTTCCAGGTCTGCTGAAAAAGTGATGTCGGAGTTGTTCATAATCGCTATCTTCACCCCTACACCGTAGTCGTCCAGAAAATCCAGTTTCTTCTCCAGCCCGGGGGGAAGATCCTTTATTTGAGCCAGGATTTTGCGAATCACCGAGATGTCCACCACTTCCTCGGGGCTTCGAGCGCCGTGTTCGTCTACTGCATAGAATTTCAACACGGCAGAAGGAATCCTCAGGATGTCGATCAATTTGCCAGTGTTAAAGAAGAAACTGCGTCCGTTGCGGATCTTTGCCATCTCCTGCATGGCTTCACCCAGAAAAGGCACTTTGGTCGTATCCACAACCACCCAGGTGGAATCGCCATCAGGGTCATCGGCCTCCATCTCGAATTCCAGTAATCCTCCCTCTTCAACCACCGGGTCTTTTACCCGTCTTAATATTGGCGGCCGGTTCGTGTTGGTTACCACGAGGCGGAAGTTTTCGGTAGCGCTTGCCCGGCCGTCACTCACGATGACGCCCAGATAAAGCGTGTCGGCTTGATCGTAATCCGGGGTAAATCGGAAATGACCGGTCTTGATATCGAAGCTTGCTCCCCTTGGCAGAGAAATCATTTCGTAACTGATTGTATCATCGTCGGGATCGGATGCAACGAAGTTGAAATCGAGTTGCTCTCCTTCGGCTACCTGAAGATCGCCCACCGACTCCAGAACCGGTGGGCGGTTGACATCCTCCAGGTTGATCACCAACTGGACGTTGGTGAACAGGGTGCCGTCGGAGACCTGAACGATCACCTCGTACCTGCCAGCCATCGTATGGTCGGCAACAAAGCTGTAGAGCCCTTGCTGGTCGATCTGGTGCATTCGCTGAGGTAACTGGTCCGCATTCTGGATTGTATAAGTTAAAGCCTCACCGTCAGGGTCGGAAGCGGTGATCTGAATTTTCACAGCGTCGCCTTCGAGATAAAATTGCTCGGCGACCTCCACGATCACCGGAGGCAGGTTATCCGGGGGCACGATTGCAAAGGTAACGAGCTGAGAATCGGCTTCTCCGGACGGGTCGCTGACGATGAACAATCCCTGCAGAGTATCCGGCTGTGCTCCGGCGATAAAGGTGAGGACCTGGGTTGCACTGTTGAAAAGGGTGTCAGTGATCTCGGTGGAAGTGAAATCGTAGCTAAGCGAGTCGCCGTCTGGATCAAGGGCGGAAACGAGAAGTTCTAGCCTTTCTTCTGGCTGTACGAACTGGTTGGGAATGAAAGTCAACCTGGGAGGCTGGTTGGTGTTATTTACTGTAATTGCTACAGTTGTCTCAACAGTGTTTTCAGCCGGGTCTTTCACCCTGACCGGGATCGAATAGCTGCCGGCTTGGTTGTGGTCCGGGGCAAAGATGAAAGTACCGGTCAGCGGGTCGAGGGATGCGCCCAGAGGCAGGCTGTCCGCTTCGTAGCTTAGAGCATCACCTCCGGAGTCGACCGCAGCTACGACGAACGATAGACGCTCCCCCTCGGATACCTCCAGGTCTGAAATTGGGAAAATTATCGGGGGAACGTCCTTATCCGTGACCTGGACGGTGAGGTCACGGCTTGCGCTGAGGCTGCCGTCGGTGGCCACGAAGCGGAAAGTATAGCCGCCCGACTGCGTATAATCCGGCCTGAAGGTGAACCTGCCGGTCGCTGGATCGAAATCGGCGTTGTGTGGCAGAGAGCCGGCATAAACCACTACCGGGTCTCCGTTAGGGTCTTCGGTCAAAACTGTCAGATTAAGGAGGCCACCCTCCTCCAAAAGCATTTTAGTGACTGTGTCCTCAAACACCGGCGGGAGGTTCACCGGAATAGCCGTTACTTCCACGGTGAGGGCCACCCGTAAGCGGTCGGTCGCTCCCGCAGGGTCGGTAACCGTAAACTCGGTCCGGAAAGTACCGGCATCATCTTCAGAGGGCGTCCAACTGAAGGCGAAAGTCGTGTCCGTCGCCCGGGTAATGCTTGCCCCAGTGGGGAGACCGGCTGCAGTTAACTCGAGTTGTTCACCGTCTGGGTCCCCGGCGGTGATCTCGAAAACCATCGACTGGCCGGCTGTGGTTTTCTGGTTGGCCAGCTTGTAGAACCTCGGCGCGCGGTTGCGGTCGACAACGGTGATATTAACGGTTTCCTGGTCCGTGGCACCCAGGCGGTCGGCCACGGTAAACTGGACTGCATAAGTGCCCGCCTGGTCGTAATCCGGCCTCCAGGTGAAAGCAAGGCCCTGGAACGAGGCACCTGCAGGAAGTGGCCCCGTCTGATACGTCAGAGGGCCGCCTTCAGGATCACGGGCTTGGACTACGAAGGTTAATTGCTCGCCCTCGCTTATTGACCAGTTTGCTGCAACGTCAATCTCAGGAGGGAGGTTGGCCTTGACTTCCAGGCCGGTGGGGAAAGAGACTTGGATACCGGAAACCGTCAGAATGAGTTCACGCCTGCCAGGGGCTGCATCGCTGTCCACAGTCAGCAGCAATATTACTTGATTTGGTCCCTTATAATCCTGACCGATCACGTTGATCCCGGTCCCCGAAAAGGAAGCTGAGAAATCCTCCGTGAATCCCTTGCCGTTTAAGGCTACATAGAGGCTGTCCGTGCCTTGTTCCAGGTAGAAAGGTTTGATCTCCAGGACTTTCGGAAGTTCACGCACCTCCAGCAGGCTGCCTCCGGTTCCAGTTTCCCCGTCGGGATTGACAACCGAAACGTCCCGGTTACCCGAAACGGCCCCCGCAGATACTGTGACTTTTGCCGAAAGGTTCTGCGAGTCGATGAACTCTGTCTGCGAGACTAAAATCCCTCCACCACTTATTGTCACTTTGGCGCCAGGGGAAAAGTTCTCCCCGGTTACCGTGATCACAGAGTCCACAGCCTCCTGGTACAGGTATGAGGGGGAAATCGCCGTGATTTTAGGGCGTGTTATCAGTGGTATTACATTGACGGACACCGGAATTATTATGGTGGGGCTGTCCGGATCGTCGCTTGCTAAAGTGATGCTTGCACTGTCGGAACCAGTGGCGGACGGAGTGTAGGTAATGGCAACGACAAGGCTATCCCCCGGATTGATAGAGGCCGAGGTGGGACTTACCGTGAAAGCGGAGTTGTTACTCGTAATGCTGTTAATTGCCAGAGGTGTATTTCCTGAGTTGGCAATACTGAAGGATGCAGTTGCCTGACTGCCGAAAGTCACTTCGCCCATATCTATAGAAGTAATCGACAAAGAGATATCAGGGGCTACAACCGGGGTGACTCCCTGCTGAAAATCGGTCAGCGAGTGAACGGGAGCTGAATCGGTTGCAATACACTCTTCATTGCCTTGAATTATTCCAATGCCTTTAGCCAGAATCAGGTTCATAACTACATCCTTCTCTCCGTCATCCACATACTCAATTAACGTCATAGTAATGCAATCCTCAAAGGTACCATAGGGCACACTCACCGGGCCCGACCGGTTAACTACCACCTGGAATTTTGAATTATCAACCTCCGGCATACCAGTATCCTCTCCGACGCAATGTAATATCACCTCAGTGGTTAAGATATCACCCGGCGTGGTGTTGGCCGTGCCCATAAGCACAGGGGGATCCCACTTGGCATAATCGGCAAAATTGTCGTGGGTCATGTGAACGGACGCCCAGAAGAGGCTATCACCCCTGCTGATAAAGTAATACCTGACATCAGTATTTTCCGGATTCGGGTTAACCGTCCAGGCCTTTTCATAAGCAGTGACATTATCAAGCCAATCCAATTCGACTGTCCGGGTTATCTCAGCCCGGGAGCCGTCATCGTAGGTGAAAACATCGCCGATATTAAGCGGCATGTAGGCAGGAACGTCGATAAGCTCAACACCGCCGCTCTGGTAGTCTACCAGTGAGTGAACAGGAGCCAAGTCGCTTGCATTATCCACTTCAGCCCATTGAATTATTCCAAGACCTTTAGCCAGAATCACGTTCAAAATCTCACTCCCATCTTCTTCATCCGAACACTTTAAAAAGACGGTCATAGTAACGCAATCCTCAAAGGTGCCATAGGGCACACTCACCGGGCCCGACCGGTTCACGACCACCTGAACGGTTGATGAATCATCCTCCACCACCGGCAAACCAGTATCCTCATCGAAGCCATAATTTGTTATCCGCATAGTGGTTAAGGTATCACCCGGTATGGTGTTGGCCGTGCCCATCAGCGCAGGGGGATCAAACTTGGCATAATCGGCAATATTGTCGTGGGTCACGTGTAAGGACGCCAGGAAGAGGCTATCACCCCTGATAATGTAGTAAAACCTGACATCAGTCATATCCGGATTCGGGTTGATCGTCCAGGCATATTCATAAGCGGTGACATTATCGAGCCAATCCAATTCGACTGTGCGGGTTATCTCTGCTCGGGAACCGTCATCGTAGGTGAAAACATCGCCGATATTAAGCGGCATGTAGGCAGGAACGTCGATACTCCCGGCCAGTTCAGGTATCTGACCCTCAATTCTGGCAGGCAGAAAAGCGGCGAGAATCAAAATTCCGGTTGCCAGAAATCCTCTGGTTGAACGCTGAGCAAAGTTTGCGGATAGCATCGAACCCTCCAGTTACACTGTTGGAATCCTTGTAAATAGGGCAGCTATTCATCTCACTGCAACCCGTGTTCTTTATTTTGCCGTGTGTGAAGATGGATTGTGAGGTGTTTGCTTGGAAACGTCTACACGCCGAGTATCTATCCCGCCAGGGTTTGCAATATCAATTGTAAATAAATCACCTGCCAGGATACATTCCCAGTATTCAAATTTATCGTCAGGTCTTTCTACCAGGTCCAACTTCCTATGGCATTTGTTATTTGTGCTGCGGCCACACAGGGGGCATTTATCCACTTTTAACTTTACACCTTTGAGAGTTACCGAAGTTGACACTAATAGATGTGTGATTCCCAAAAGCCTTAGTAACCGTGAATCAATCGATTTGTGGAGAGCCTGTCCGATGTGCTGTTTTGCCGGGTCTTCTAAACAAAATTAACGATTCGCGGTGAGTGTGTCAAAATGAACTCGATTGAACTAGCAAAAATCTGTAGTTGTTATCCTAGATGCCTAACTAGGGTATACATAGATTCTTTGTAATACTTTTATATAGCAGTATTGCGTTATAAAACAACTCCTTACTTAGACCTGTAACTGTCTTATTTACAGGGAGTTAAATTATTTTTCCAGGATTTCCTGGGGTGTTACATGGTTTCTATGTAACACTCCTCACATTCTCCAGCATATCGACCGGACTGCGAACATCCGTTGTAGATTAATCGTTTTGCTCTGGACTAACAAGAGTTATGTTTGCCAAAACGGGGAAAAAGAGACACTTCTCCTTTAAATTCAACACCTTAGGTCGGATTAGAAAATCACTTTTAATCTTTATATGGTTAATTCGGCTTCCAGTGTAAAGAGAATCCGTTTCAAGGAAGATTTATGATAATCTTATTGATGAAAGATAACCTGGAAAGATTATCCTGTCCGGCTTCCGGGAGTTTTACTCTGCTCGATATCCTCGGATCGCAAAACCTCTGCAATCTCATAGACCGGCTCCCGGAGATAGGTCAGGCCGCTGGTGAGCATTTCTCCGATCAGTCCTGTGGAGATAAGCTGGATCCCGCCTAACATCAGGAAAACAGCAAACAGGAGCAGGGGAACCCGTCCGCCGATATTTCCGTAGAGCAGCCAGTAATACACGAAATAGCAGCCGATAGAAAATCCTACCAGAGACAGCAGAGTGCCGATTGTGCCGAAAAAATACAGGGGACGTTTCGTATAGCGGTTGAGGAAAAGGACGGTGATCAGATCGAGATAGCGCTTGACGAAACGGGCGGCCCCGAATTTGGAACTGCCGAATCGCCGCTTGTGATGCCGGACCTTGATCTCGGTGACGCGGAAACCTTTCCA
>Ga0114922_10003437_pt1 | contig 14757 bp, 12 predicted proteins | sample AartaG_FD_100975 | JGI IMG/M metagenome (GOLD analysis project Ga0114922, IMG submission 100975) | Deep subsurface microbial communities from Aarhus Bay to uncover new lineages of life (NeLLi) - Aarhus_00045 metaG | ecosystem: Environmental > Aquatic > Marine > Oceanic > Sediment | place...
AGGTATTTCTTTGTAAGATTTAACAAATATAAAATAATAAAAATTATTAAATTTAAAGCAGCACTAAATTAATTAATAATGGAACAGAAAAAGAAGATATTTGTTTTAGATACAAATGTTTTACTTCACGATTACAGATGTATTTATACTTTTCAGAATAATGATGTTGTGATACCTATAACTGTTCTGGAAGAACTTGACAGGTTCAAAAGAGGCAATGACATATTAAATTTTCATGCACGGGAGTTTACCAGGGAACTCAATAAATTATCAGGTGACGGTTTGTTTGATGAAGGAGTTTCACTCGGTAAAGGTAAAGGTAAATTAACGATTGAAACTGGTAAGCCTTTTTCCAATGTTATTAAGGAATCATTTCCTGAGAATTCTGCTGACCATCGCATCCTTGCCATAGCTGAGCATACACAAAAAAATAAAAACGGGAAATCTGTCATTTTAATTTCCAAGGATATAAATTTAAGAATGAAAGCCAAATCGATAGGTATTTTGTCACAGGACTATGAGAGCGATAAGGTACAGAACATTGCAGATATATATAAAAATATTAGTGTGGTTGAAAATATTGATGATAATTTAATCTCCAGGCTTTATGACAATTCCGAAGGTGTTTCGTTAGAAGAGTTTAATCTGAAAACTAAACCAGGACCCAATCAATATTTTATTCTTAAGGGCAACTCTTCAAGTGCATTGGTCCATTACGATCCTAACAATACTTTAATGAGCAGAGTAATAAAACAAAGGACTTACGGAATTGATCCAAGAAATGCAGAGCAGACATTTGCACTTGATGCTCTTCTCCGGGATGATATATTACTTGTTTCATTAACCGGCAAAGCCGGAACAGGAAAAACTCTCCTGGGTCTTGCAGCAGCTATACAACAACGCCAAAAATATGCTCAAATATTTCTGGCCAGGCCTATTATCCCTTTAGCAAACAGGGATATCGGCTTTCTCCCCGGGAATGTGAACGAAAAGATCGAGCCATATATGCAACCTCTGTTTGACAATCTTGATGTTATAAAAAACAAGTTCAGCCAAACCAGTAAGGAATATCAGAAAATAGAGGAAATGCAAAAAGACGAGAAACTGATAATAACTCCATTAGCCTATATTCGTGGACGAAGTCTTTCGCGCATATATTTTATTGTTGATGAAGCCCAGAATCTTACTCCTCATGAAGTTAAGACAATAATTACAAGAGCCGGCGAAGGAACAAAAATGATTTTTACAGGAGATATTGAACAGATTGATTCACCATATCTGGATGATAAATCAAATGGATTAAGCTATCTTACAGATAAAATGAAGGGTCAGAATATCTTTGCTCATGTGCACCTGATAAAGGGCGAAAGAAGTTATTTGGCCGATCTTGCTAGTAATCTCCTATAAATTTATTTAATTTGTAAAATATAATCCAATAAACAGGACTCATGAAAAACAAAAAAACCTTACACATAGTGAGACATGCCAAATCAAGCTGGGAATATGAGAATATTTCAGATATCGACAGACCACTAAAACTTAAGGGAATTAAGAATGCCTATGAAATGGCGAGAAGAATGAAATTAAGAAATGAGTTACCTGATTTAATTATCGCAAGTCCTGCTAATAGAGCCTTCCATACTGCTGCAATTTTCACCCGTGTATTTGAGTTGATGTTTAAAAATTTGATAATTGATGAAAATCTTTATACTTCTGATGAGGAAACCATACTTAATTTAATTAGAGGTACTGATAATTCTGTTTCATCGTTAATGATTTTTGGGCATAATCCGGATTTTACAAATTTTGCTAATATTTATGTTAAGAACGCAATACTTAATATTCCTACTTCAGGAATTGTTACACTTATTTTCGATATTGATAGCTGGGAAAATATTCATCGTAATAAACTGGTCTCAGAAAAGTTTGATTTCCCAAAAAAGAGCTTACAAGTAGAATCTTTGTAAGTACTAACCATAAATATCTAGGTGCTTTTTGTCTTTATCTTTGAATTAAGGGTTAATTTATGCGAAAACAAAATAAAATAATAAACCGGGAAATAAGTTGGCTATCATTCAATGAGAGAGTTTTACAGGAAGCTCAGGATCCTGATGTTCCTTTGATTGAGCGGATAAGGTTTTTAGGAATTTTTTCAAATAACCTTGATGAATTTTTTAAAGTCAGGGTGGCCACTATTAAGCGAATGCTTGATATTCAGATAGGTTCAAAAAGTGTAGAAGGTGAAAAGCCAAACCAATTAATGAATAAGATTCAGAAAATGGTGATCAGACTTCAAAATAAATTTGAATTTACTTTTCAGAATATACTCATGGAACTTGAGAAAGAAGACATTTATATTACCAATGAAAAAGAATTGAATTCGTCACAGGAAATATATGTAAAAAAGTATTTCAAAGAAAATGTTTTACCCTTACTGTCTCCCATTATGCTCCAAAATGTAGATAAATTTCCTTATCTTAAGGACAAGTCAATTTATCTGGCCACAAAGCTTACAAGTTCAAATCCTGCTATGGAAAAAGAATATGCAATTATTGAAGTGCCTACTGATATACTGCCAAGGTTTGTTATAATACCGTCAGAAAATCCCAGAAAATTTATAATATTGCTGGAAGACATTATTAAATATTCCTTAAAGGATTTATTTTCTATTTTACGTTTTGATGCATATGAAGCATGGATAATCAAATTAACAAGGGATGCAGAACTTGATATGGATAACGATGTATCAAAAAGTTTTCTGGAGCTGATTTCAAAAGGAGTAAGTGGCAGAATAAGCGGTCAGCCGGTAAGATTTGTATTTGACAACAGTATCGCCAAAGACTTGATGGAAACCATAATTGAAAGACTCAGTCTGGAAGAAGATGACAATCTAATACCCGGAGGGAGATATCATAACTTTAAAGATTTCATAAGTTTCCCAAATGTAGGAGGGAATCACCTTGTTTACAAAAAGGATATTCCTGTCGGACACTACCTGATTGATGATAATAAAAGTATCCTGGAAGCAATCGCTAAAAAGGATCTTATGGTACATGCCCCTTACCAGGACTTTAATATTTTTATTAGCCTGCTTCAACAGGCTTCAATTGATCCTTACGTAAAGGAAATATCACTCACTGTTTACCGTGTTGCAAGGAATTCCAAGGTTATGAATTCGTTGATTACTGCTGCACGAAACTGTAAAACTGTTAATGTAATAATTGAATTACAGGCCAGATTTGATGAAGAGGCAAATATTTATTGGTCGCGTCAACTTGAAGAGGCAGGCGCTAATGTATATTTCGGGATCCCTAATCTTAAAGTTCATTCCAAACTGGCATATATATCAAGGCAGGAAGATAAAAAAATTACCAATTATTCCTGTGTTAGTACAGGTAATTTTCATGAAGGCAATGCAGCGGTTTATTCCGACTTAATACTATTTACTTCTGACAAGAGAATAACCAGTGAAGTAAAAAGAGTATTTAACTTTTTTGCAAACACTTACAAAAACTATACATACAGATATTTGATAGCTTCGCCTCTCAATATGCGAAAAAAAATGTATGCATTAATTGATAATGAAATAAAAAATGCTAAAGCCGGGAAAAAAGCTTACATAATAATTAAAATAAATAACCTTGTTGATAAGGACATAATTTATAGACTTTATCAGGCAAATAATGCAGGTGTTAAAATAAAACTTATTATACGTGGTATTTGTTCATTGATACCTGGTATCGAAGGGATGAGTGAAAACATAACTGCAATAAGCATTGTAGATAAGTATCTTGAGCATTCAAGAATACTAATATTCTGCAATGGAGGTAATGAGTTGTATTTTATCACATCAGCTGATTTAATGGCAAGGAATCTTGACAGGAGGATAGAAATTACATGCCCGATTTATGACAAGGAAATTCAGCAGGAACTTAAAGATCTTATTAACATTCAGCTCAAGGATAATGTCAAAGCGAGAATTATAAATGAGGAACAGGATAACACATATCTCAAATCGAATTCCAGGAAAAAGCGACGTTCCCAGGTAGAACTATATAAATATTATTCAAAGAAATTAAAGGAATAACTAAATAATTCGTTCTTCAACCTATATTTTATATTTTTGCCCCCATTATTTATTGTAATCTTTTGACTATGAATTATGAATATCTTTGTAATCAGACAATAGAACTTGCTAAAGAAGTTGGTGATTACATTTTGCAGAAACGGGGGAGTATTATTAACCAGGAAATCGAAACTAAAGGTAAGCACAATTTTGTAACTGAAGTGGATAAATTCGCTGAAGAGAAATTAATTGACGGGCTGGGTAAATTAATAACGACATCGGGATTTATTGCAGAAGAAGGTACTAATACAAAGATAGGAGAAAAGTATAACTGGATAATAGATCCACTTGACGGAACGACAAATTACATTCATGGAGCACCACCTTTTGCAATAAGTATAGCCTTGATGGAAGATGATAGATTGGCTATTGGAGTTATTCTTGAGATAACATATAACGAATGTTTTTATGCTTTTAAAGATAGCCCGGCCTTTTTAGACGGAAAGGAAATTAAAGTATCCTCAACTAAAACGGTAAACGATTCCTTAATTGCTACGGGCTTCCCATACCATAATTTTCAGCGGCTCAAACCATTCATGGAAACTTTGGACTATTTTTTTAATAATTCTCATGGAGTCCGCAGGTTAGGTTCGGCAGCAACTGATTTGGCATATGTAGCATGTGGCCGTTATGATGCTTTTTATGAATATAATCTGAATCCGTGGGATGTGGCAGCAGGTTCTTTTATTTTGAAACAGGCTGGGGGAAAATTAGCTGATTTTAAAGGAGGAACAAACTACATTTTCGGAAAAGAGATGGTGGCAACTAACAGTAAAATATTTGAGGAATTTCTTGGAATAGTTGGCAAACTTATGAATAAATGAAATCTTTGGATTATAAATAATTTATTTTACCAGAAGTCCATGATAAAAATTATATATAAATTATTTTACATACCATTCTGGCTATTTGCATTACTACCGCTAAGAATTCTCTATTTAAAATCCGATTTTTTATATTTTTTAATTTATTATATAATTAGATATAGGAAAAAGGTTGTATACAAAAATCTTAAAAATTCTTTTCCTGAAAAATCTGAAAAAGAAATTATAATAATTGCAAAAAAATTTTACAGGCATTTGTGTGATCTTTTTATTGAATCCGTTAAAATTATTCATCTTTCCAAGGAGCAATTAGATAAGAGAGTAAATTACACTAACGTTGAAATATTAAAAGATTTATTTGAAAGAAAAAAAGACATTGTTCTTGTATCCGGACACTATGGAAACTGGGAGTGGATGGTAAACCTTCAATTACAATTATTGCACAGGTTGCTGATTATTTATCGCCCGTTAAATAATAAATTTGCTAATGAATTAGTCTTTAACATTCGGATTAAATTTGGTATTACAATGGTACCTATGAAAGAAATATTCAGGGAAGCAATAAGATACAAACAAAAAAAAGAACTAATAACGGTATATTTTTTAGCTGATCAGCGGCCTCCCAGGCGAAATAAATTCTGGACAACTTTTTTGAATCAGGATACTCCATTTTTTACCGGCTTTGAAATAATGGCAAAAAAGTTTAATATGGCTGTAATATATTTGAATCTTCAGAAGGTGGGGCGGGGATATTATGATGTCAAATTTGAGAAGTTATATGAAGACACAAAAGATGTACCTAATCTTGAAATTACAAAAAAAGTTGTGAAAACCATTGAAGATTCTATCATTAAAAATCCTGAATACTGGCTATGGTCTCATAACAGGTGGAAGCATAAAAGGGAAAATATTGAATAATTGAAAATGATATGAAGATGACTAAAGTAGCTATAGTTATTCTAAACTGGAACGGGAAAGAATATCTTGAAAGATTTTTACCCTCAGTTGTTGAATATTCTGACCAGTCATATTCAGAGATATATGTTGCTGATAACCATTCTAGTGATGATTCAATTGATTTCATAAAGAAAAATTATCCTGAAATCCAGATTATTTCTTTTGATAATAATTATGGGTTTGCGCAAGGGTATGTTAAAGCATTGGCTCAAATAAAATCAGAATATTACGTATTATTAAATTCTGATGTTGAGGTTACCAATCAATGGCTTTCAATAATTGAACTTATGGATAAGGATATGTCAATAGCGGCCGTTATGCCTAAAATAAGGTCATATAGTAATAAAAATTACTTTGAATACGCTGGCGCTGCGGGAGGTTTTATTGATAAATACGGATATCCCTTTTGCAGGGGCAGAATTCTAAATATGATTGAAAAGGATAATGGGCAATATAATGATTTGACAGAAATATTCTGGGCATCCGGAGCTTGTTTGTTTCTAAGATCCAAAGCATATTTTGAAGTAGGCGGACTTGATAAAGATTTTTTCGCACATATGGAGGAGATTGATCTCTGTTGGCGATTAAAAAAATCAGGTTATAAAATAGTATATTGCCCTGAAGCTACAGTTTATCACGTTGGCGGAGGAACATTGCCTAATAATACCCGGAGAAAATTATATCTTAATTACAGAAATAATCTTTTCTTATTATATAAGAATCTTCCTGATGATAACTTTTATCTAATAATAATCACAAGATTATTCTTAGATATCCTGTCTGCATTTGTTTACTTGTTTAGCTTATCCTTTAGCTTCTTTGCAGCAGTTATTATGGCTCACTTCTCGTATTACTTTTCTATAAGGACTCTTAAAAAGAAGAGGAAAGAAATAAACAGAAACACAAAGGTATACATGCCAAATCACATTTATAAGAGCAGTATAATATATGACTTCTTCTTTAGAAAAAAAAGATACTTTAACCAGTTGAATTTTTAATACTCCATTGATAGCTGAACTAATACGTGTAAAGCTTCATAACTTCAGTAACAAATTGGTAATATATTATTTTAATGTCCTTGAGCCGGACAGGCTTATATAAATAACAAATGACTGGGAGAAATCAATATTACCCGGAACAAAATGAAACGAAAACTGTAATTTGCCTTTTATTCGGGTTGATTTATTGCCTTGATAAAACAGATCAATTCTACCATAGTTCTTTGATTTATAAAATCCATCTCCGTAGAGCAAAATCTGCCTGTCTCCATAATAATATACTCCATTAAAACCTAATCCCTTATGCATTACAACGAGATTACTTAACCAGCCTAAAGGAAAGTTAATATCATATTCATGTCTTATTCTGTCATATGATAATGCAGCACCCGACTTAAGTATTAAGCTATCCAGAAATATTTTCGAAGATAGATTAACTCCCATACTTACAGTTAATCCTCCATTGTCTCTTATATGATCGTCAGGAATTGGAACAGCAGGGCCGGCAAAGTGGTACATAATAAAATTATGCTGATAAAGCAAAATACCTTTTCTCAACATTCCTTCCCCACCGATAAGAAAGGTTTCCCTTTTTGTATTTGTTTGTCTGCTTGTCCAGTCAATCCAGATATTATGATACCCCCAGTCGCTTTTAACTCCCAAAAACATTCCTTCAACATTAGGACGATAATATTCCAGTGTATCAGTTAACAGGATAAATGGATGAGTTATTAAACCATGACGGGGAAATGCCCCTATATAAAAATCAAAATATTTATTAAACCCATTATAATACATTGTAATATCAGGAACAATTAGATCAGACTTGCTGCCAAATTCATATAAATAGTTAAGACCTGCTCTAAATCGATTGTAATCATTTACTGCAAATCCAACATCAGCAAAAATTCTGGAACCAAAAATTGTCTGAGGTTCAATAAATTCATTGAAATATTCCCTGTTATCCATAAATCCATGAAATCCGGTATTCCATTCAATATGTTGACCTGAGGTTAAAAGACAAAATGTTAAAATAAATGTTAGGGATATTACTCTATTCATACTTGGCAAATTCGTTTTAAAATCAAGGACAATCCATTAAAAATTTGGCAGAACTATTAAAAATAGTATTTTTAAGTTAATAAATTTTATATAAAAGTAAATTCTACAATTTTTATAAATATATGTTTTAACTGATAATTACAACTTAATAAGTCACATGAAGAGTTATATTAAAAGGATTGGTAATTTAAAAAACATTAATTATCCGTTGTATGGTTTTCTGGCTATCTGGTTAGTAATTAATCTAATTCAGTCATATTTTACTGAACTTGCCCATGATGAGGCATATTATTGGATGTATTCAAAATACCTGTCCTGGGGTTATTTCGATCATCCTCCTATGATCGCACTGATTATAAAAATTGGATACGCAATTTTTAATAATGAATTAGGAGTAAGATTTATAATATGTTTGATAGGGTCGGGTACTTTACTTCTATTATTCAAACTTATTGACCAACCGGATAAGAAGCTGTATTTTTTCATCATTCTCACTATGTCAATAGGAATGGTTTCAACTCATGTCTGTGGTTGGATTGCTATACCTGATACACCTGTTATTTTTTTTGTTACCTTATTCTATTATCTATATAAAATATATTTAGATAATGACAGTATTAAAATAGCTATTATAATCTCAGTTGTTATTGCATTAATGCTTTACAGTAAATATCATGGAGTATTAGTTATATTCTTTACACTGATTTCAAATATAAATCTTGTTAAAAGAAAGAGCTTTTGGATAATTGTAACTTTCTCAGCTATATTAATGATTCCTCATCTTATCTGGCAGTTAAAAAATGACTTTCCTACTTTCGGTTATCATTTAATAGGGAGATCATCATCTTATGAACTTAGTTACACGACAAACTATATTTTAGGTCAATTATTAATATCCGGTCCGCTGGTAGGATTTATTATTATATATCATGCCTTTGGATTTAAATCCAGCAGCCCTTTTGAAAAATCATTAAAATTTAATATGATCGGCACATTTATTTTCTTCTTTATTTCCAGCTTTAAAGGGCGTGTCGAACCTCATTGGACTGCCATAGCTTACATACCTTTAATTATTTTGTCATATAAAAGCATAATTTTAACGCAAAAGGCTAAAGTATGGGTACAACGGCTGTTTTGGCCAAGCATTATATTCATCTTTACTGTTAGAGCAGCATTAATATTTGATTTTTTACCACGGTCGTGGAATCTGTTGAAAGAATTTCATGGCTGGGACAAATGGGCAAATGAAATTAAAGAAACTGCACAGGGAAGAAAAGTTGTATTTACCAATAAGTATCAATATCCGTCAAAATATACTTTTTATACAGGTGAATTTGCGCATACTTTAAATAATATCAATTACAGAAAAAATCAGTATGATATCTGGCATTTTGAAGATTCAATTCAGGATAAATCTGTAATGCTTATACATAGCAAAACATCAACTGATACATTAGAAACAAGTAATGGTTTACGCCTGGATTATCAATTTATTGACAATTTCAGGTCTTATTATGGGATTGTAATTACTATCATTAAGGATAAATTAATATATCAAAGAAACAGTGATGCACATATATTAATTATGGTTGAAAATCATTCTGACAAAATCATAAATTTTAAAGAGAACAAAGGTCAGAATTCATTTCTATATTATATATTTTCAAGGAGGGGTAGCATTATAACTTCACCCTCGAAAATCGATGATGTTGAATTAAAATTTATAAATCCGCACTGTTTTTATCCTCAAAAAATTAAAATTAAAACTCCTGAAGAACCTGGAATATATTTTCTTAATGTGTCAATTGGAACGGGAGGCCGTCTACCAGCAAATAATTGCAACCCTATACGAATCAAAATCATTTAAAAATAATTATACTTCAAGCCTCAATTTAGCTTCCCTGAAAATAAACGCCAAAATAATTTCATTCCAGAGGGTTACTTTTTATAGAAAACCGGAATTAATGTTATGCAAACTAGTATATTAATTTCTTTATTATATGCTCATGCATTTATCATACAACTATATAAATCCTAATTTGATAACTAATAATAATATTAAAATGAATTTTAATTGGCAAAGCAAGACATTATTGATAATTGAAGATGACTATGCAAGTTATCTTTTCCTCAAGGAGGTATTATTAAATACAGAAATTAAAATAATAAGAGCAATTTCGTTAAAACAAGCTATCGAAAATTTAACTTTAAATATTAAGATTGATATGGTTATTATGAACATAAATATTTATGGAGACAATATTCATAAAAGCATATCGGAAGTTAAAAGGTACTGTGCTTATACACCAATAATAGCTATTACAGACCAGGATTCAATAGATGCCAAAAGTGATTGTATACAAGCTGGATGTGATACCTTTATTTACAGGCACATTGACAGGTTCCAGTTACTAAATACTATTGATGAATTATTGGATAAAAGTAATATTTTAAATTCCTTGGACTTTAGGAGCGGGTAATAGCTCAATCTCAATTGAGCTAAAGGTATTGCACCAGTTTTTCCAGTTGATTTGCTCTTGATCCCTTAATAAAAACATTAGCATTTTTAATTTCACAGGTTTTTAAAAATTCAACCAGGCCATCAATACTTTCAAAAAAACTATAATCAAACTCATTTGCAGGTTTCTGAAATTCTTTACCAACACATAAAACATTTCTTATTTTCCTGTCCTTAAGTAATTTCAATATAATTTTATGTTCATTATATGTAGTGGAACCGACTTCAAGCATTTCACCCAAAATAAAGTATTTATTTTTTATATCGACTTCAATAAAATCTTCTATTGCAGCTTTCATGCTTGTTGGATTGGCATTATATGCATCGAGAAAAATTTTATTGTTCCTGGTTTTAACTATTTGTGACCGGTTATTTACAGGGGTATATTCTTCCAGGGATTTTTTTATCGTTTCTTTCTTAATATTTAAGAAATATGCAAATACCGATGCAGCAACAGCATTTTCCAGATTATATTTACCAAAAAGCTTTGTTTTTATTTCAAGTCCTTTATCATTATTGTCCAGAAACAGAACAAATTTAAGATAAGGATCAGACGCCAGGTAATGCCCCCAATGTCCGGAAAGTTTATTCCCGTACAATAATATATTATTATAATCTTTTGGTATTATATCCTTTATATATGAGTCATTAGCATTTCCAAGTATTGTTCCCTTATTATACTTTAAATACCGGAAAAGTTCTGCTTTTGCTTCCGACACACCTTCAACACTTCGGAAACCCTCTAAGTGGGCTTTCCCGATATTAGTAATCAATCCGAAGTCAGGCTCTGTTATTTCACACAATTGTTTAATCTCACCCGGATGATTTGCTCCCATTTCAACGATTCCGATTTCTATATCAGGTGACATTGAGAGTATTGTTAATGGCACTCCGATATGGTTATTCAGATTACCTTTTGTCGCATATACCTTATATTGTTTATTTAATATTTCAAATATTAATTCTTTAGTCGTGGTTTTCCCGTTTGAGCCGGTGATGGCCAATATTTTCATTCCACATTTCTTACGATGATAGTTAGCCAGTTTTTGGAGGGTATTTAATGTATCTTCAACTAAAATAAACCTGTCATCAGACTTTGAGTACGACTTATCAATAACAGCATATTCAGCCTTATTTTCTATTGCCTCCCGGGCAAATTTATTACCATCAAAATTTTCACCTTTTAACGCAAAAAATATTGATTTTTCTTTAATGCATCTTGAATCAGTTGAAATTTCAGGATAATTTTGATAGAGTTCATATAACTTATGAATTTCCACAATATATTTCTAAGATGTTAAAAATCAAAAAAACCTCATTATTACTAATGAGGTTTTTAAATCAATATTTTAATTATAAATTATCCTAGAATCCTGCCGGAGTTCCAACACGTGTCATAGCGCATCTAAATCCCAAATCATCCCTGGATGATCTTTCACTAAGAAATCTTCTTGCTCCCGGAGTTAACCAGTAAGCTCTGTCTCTCCATGATCCTCCCTTATAAACCCTTGATTGATCATTTACCAATGAGGTTTCATAACCTGCCTTTTGTGAATACATCCTATCCGAAGTTAAACTTTGACCCTCTGAATCCATTGTCCAGTCATCACCATCAATTACGCTAGACTCATAATCTCCATCCTGATAATTTTTATAATATGCTTTTTTATAATTCCATCTATTAATTGACTCTGCTTCTGTAACAGGCCTGTATCTTAATCTTCCGAGGCTATCCTTTTCTGCAACGTTTCCTTCTTCATCCCTTACAATAGTTTGAAATACATTTCCTCTAAACGGATTGAATTCTTCAAAATCTTCAAATGACAAAGGTCTGTAAACATCTTCAACCCATTCACTGACATTTCCAGCCATACAGTATAATCCATAATCATTTGGCCAGAAAGATTCAACCGGAGCAGGGATAGAAGCATTATCATTCAGGTCACCAGCAACACCCATCATATCACCTCTACTACGTACGAAATTAGCTCTCATTTGACCCCTGTACTTTTTAATATCGTTTCTAACATTATGTCCGTCCCATGGGTATATTCTGCGCTCATAAATCCTTTCTTCAAATGAGTTACCAATTAAAGCAAGAGCAGCATACTCCCATTCAGCTTCTGTTGGTAAACGGTATCTAGGCAATAAAATACCATCTTCCATTTGAACTCTTCTGAATTCTTTATTTGGATCCAGGCTTGGTAAATTCTTATTGATTAATCCCTCATACTGGCCTGCCAGATATGCTTCAGTATTAAAATTTTCTTCACCCAACTGATTTGGATCAGGATTTAATATGCCCTGCTTAATTAATATCACCTCATTAACCCTGTCAGTTCTCCATGCACAATAATCAGATGCCTGAAGCCAGTTTATACCTACGATTGGGTAATCATTGTATGCAGGATGCCTGAAATAATAAAGAACATAAGGCTCATTATAGGCCATTGGGCGTCTCCAAACCAGTGTGTCCGGCAATGCCTTTCTATATACCTCAGGATACTCAACAAAAACTCTCTGAATCCAATATAAATATTCTCTATAATCTATATTTCTTATCTCGCTTTGATCCAGGTAGAAAGAGCTTACAGTGACTCTCTTAGGGACATTATTCCAATCATAAAGTAAATCCTGTTCAACTCTACCCATGGAAAATGTTCCTCCTTCAATAAATATCAATCCCGGGCCTGTTTCCTGTTTATATCCAAATTTTACTTCAAAACCACCCATATCAGGATCATTGTAATTCCAATTTGTTGTAGTGGAAGATTTTCTACTTTTACCACCTCCACATGCTGATAATACAAAAATAAGAATAGCAACTTTCGCTATAGCATAAAACTTAATGTTCATGGTTTTACGGTTTTTGTTTTTCAAATATAAATAAATTTATCTTTAATATACAACATTTACTCTAAAATAACTACAACTTGGGGCATTTTATTGCCCTATTCTTTTTTCTTTTTTCATTATGTTGCAACATTAATAAAAGTGTTACCTCATGAGCTCCCATCTTATAAGACAAAAAATTACTCCTCGTTAAATTTATATCATAATTATAAAATAATTTATAATTCGGTTGTATAAATCCTGCTAATGCTGTTAAAGAACTAAAATTGAATTTAAAATTGTTTTTTGCCCATAAACCAAATGATAATGACGATACAGTAATCCTGGTCCCGTATATTAGCTGATGATGTTGTTTATTTTTCTGAAACAGCAGAGAAGGTGTAAATACAGGAGAATTATTTCCGTAACTTCTTATTAAAGGTATATCGCACGAAGCGTGCAAGGAATAATTTCTGAAAAGCATATTGTTACTACTTGAGCTAAAATAGTTCTTTGGTTGCGCAATATGTTGAACTGAAAATCCGATGTCGAGAATACTGTATATTTCAGCCATAAATCCTAAAGAGAAGTCCCAGAAACTGCTTCTAACTGATTCAAAAATATCTTGTCCGCCATTAATCCCGGGACTATTTCTAATATCTGATTCAAATATCAGGTTTTCAGCATTCAGATTCTTAAAATAATATGAAGCCATTAATCCGGCATTTAAGTATATTTGAGGATTGATTTTTATATTATAGGCATAAATTGCATTTATAGTTGTACTTGTAATTACTCCCCCTCCCTGCTTATCATTTAAAAAATAAAATCCCACTCCACTTTGATATTTTATCAGCGGAACAGAAAATGAAGCACCATAGGTAACAAATGCGTCCTTTAATCCGGGCCATTGATTTCTGTATGTTACAGATGCTTCAGGACTTGTTATTGAGCTAACAAATGCCGGATTTATATGTACTAAATTTGTTGAAAAATTTGAAAAATATGAATTCTGGGCAAAGTTTATCAAATTGTTTAATATTAACATTATTAATATGACAGTAAATTTAATATACATTATTGAACTAAATAGATAAATTTTTGTTAAAATATTATATTTTGCAATAATTTATTAACACTATCGTTTAAAAAATAAACCTTTAGGTTATCAACATTTTTTTTTATTTTCGCAACCTTGTTTTAAATATCATTTATGAGGTATTTTGCATTTTTATTAACAGCATTGACAATTAATAGTGTTGCACAAGATTTAACGCTTAACAGGACGATTTCATGGGAGGCTAATAAAACAGTAACTAACTATATTGATGAATTAAAAGACCCCATCCCTAAAACAGAATATTTATTTTTTGAAGATGCAACATATTCTAATCCGCATACATTGTTCCCATACTATTATGAACTTATAAAATTAGATGA
>Ga0114922_10003438_pt1 | contig 14756 bp, 10 predicted proteins | sample AartaG_FD_100975 | JGI IMG/M metagenome (GOLD analysis project Ga0114922, IMG submission 100975) | Deep subsurface microbial communities from Aarhus Bay to uncover new lineages of life (NeLLi) - Aarhus_00045 metaG | ecosystem: Environmental > Aquatic > Marine > Oceanic > Sediment | place...
ATCGAGGAGGTCGCCCATGTCTTCCTGGACAGAGTTACCAACCCGGGCCGGCTCTACAACTGGACCGACGTTTACCAGGCCGTCGGCAACTTTTCCCAACTGCATATTTGCCGCTTCGCAACCTCGGGCGGCGAAGATTTCCTCGAGCTTGGCGTCAAGAGCACCCAGCAATACCAACATAAGGCAACTTCCCTTTGGAGCGGGCACAAGACAGCTTTGCAGCAGCTTGTCAACGAGGCAAAACAGGACAAGACCGTCCTGTTATACTGTGAAAGCCCCGCCGAAATCACACGCCTTGGCGAAATTCTAAAAGACATCGAACCGAAGCTGCCGAGGCGCTTCGAAATGCTGCACGGATTTATCCACCAGGGTTTTGTCATTGACTCGCTCAAAACAATCCTCATTACGCATCACGAGCTTTTCGGCCAGTATGGGCTGCTTCGAAGAAGGCAGCGTCCGATGCGCCCAAGTGCGCCGGTCGATACGCTTGCCGACCTGCAGCCCGGCGACTACGTCGTCCACGTCTCTTATGGTATAGGAAAATTCCTCGGCATAAAAACAATAGAGGAAAAAGGCGGCAAAAGCGAGTACCTGACTGTCCAATATGCCGACGGCGTTAAGCTGCAGGTCGCCGCCAGCAACATCGCCCTGGTCCAGAAATATATCGGCACAAGCCCCAGGCGGCCGAAACTCAGCAAGGTCGGCTCAAAAAGATGGCAGCGACAGAAAGAAAAGGTCTCGCGCTCGGTACGGGACCTGGCCTCGGAGCTGCTCGATATTCAGGCCCAGCGCCAGAGTATGGGCGGCATAACATACGGACCTGATTCGAACTGGCAGAGAGAATTCGAGGAATCTTTCCCCTATCAGGAAACACCGGACCAGACCACAACCATCGAAGAAATCAAAACCGATATGCAGCAGCCGGTGGCGATGGACAGGCTCCTTTGCGGCGACGTAGGATACGGCAAGACAGAGCTTGCAATGCGGGCCGCCTTCAAGACCGTGGCCGACGGAAAGCAGGTCGCAGTGCTTGCACCAACCACCGTCCTGTGCGTACAACACGGCAGGACCTTCGCCGAACGATTTGCCGACTTTCCCATCTCTATCGAAGTGCTAAACCGCTTCAGAACCCCGGCAGAGGCAAAGGACATAATCGCACGGACAAAAACCGCACGGGTTGACATCCTGATAGGCACACACCGGCTGCTGAGCGGCGACGTCGGATTCAAAGACCTGGGACTCCTGATTATCGATGAGGAGCAGCGCTTCGGAGTCACGCACAAGGAGAAACTCAAGAAGCTGCGCGTCAACGTTGACATCCTCACAATGACCGCAACGCCAATTCCACGAACGCTGCATATGGCATTTCTGGGCCTGCGTGACATAAGCTCGCTTACGACACCGCCGCTCGACAGGCGAAGCATAGTGACTGCCGTCACCGCCTACAACAACGAGCTTATAAAGAGAGCCGTCTACCGCGAGCTGAATCGGCAGGGCCAGGTCTTTTTCGTGCATAACAGGGTAAGAACAATCGACAAAAAAGCCTGGGAGATACAGAAGCTCGTTGGCGATGCAAAGGTTGCAGTTGCACACGGCCAGATGCCGAAAACGGAACTCGAAAAAACAATGATTGATTTTGTTGTCGGTAACATCGACGTGCTCGTGTGCACCACGATTATCGAATCGGGTCTGGACATTCCCAACGCCAACACGATTTTCATAAACGATGCGGACCGCTTCGGCCTGGCTGAGATGCACCAGCTCCGCGGAAGAGTCGGCAGGTATAAGCATCGCGCGTACGCTTATATGCTGCTGCCGACGTCCCGGCCGATAACCCCAATCGCCGCACGACGCCTAAAAGCCATCGAGGAGTATTCCCACCTCGGGGCGGGCTTTAGAATCGCTCTGCGAGACCTTGAAATCCGAGGCGCGGGAAACATCCTCGGGCCCGAACAGTCCGGGCACATCCAGATAGTCGGCTATCAGATGTACTGTGAATTGCTCGCAGATGCCGTCCGCAGGCTCAGGAACGAACCGGCAGGACCCCTGCCATCGGCCGCCATCGACCTGGGATTCACCGCTTACATACCGAAAAACTACATCCCTATCGACCGACACCGTATGGATGTCTATCGCAAAATCGCGGTATCAACAGGCTCGGAGGAGCTGGCACAAATCGCAAGCGAGCTGAATGACATATACGGCCCGGTCCCGGAAGAAGTCACGCTGCTGCTCGAATTAGCCGAGCTGCGAATAGCCGCAGCCAAGCACGACATAAAAAGTATCGTAACATCGGGCCAGGACCTCATATTCTCGTTTGCAGCAGACGGCGCTGACGCTGCCGAGTCTCTATTGAAAAACGTTTCCGGCAGAGTTATAATTGCCGACCGGAAAACCGTATACCTGCGCCTGGGCAGGAATTACTTCGAGCCGCGAACGCTCCTGAGCACGCTGCGGAAAGTCCTGTGCGAGAAGCAATAATGCCGGAGCATCCTGCGATTTGTCGAACGAATTTGTATTCACCCGGCCCGGCTGCAACGTACTGTTCAATGACGGCAGCGTCAGATTTGTGACAACCAAAAAACTCGACAGGCTAAAATGAGAAATTGAGGAACCACATAGCCAAAATGAAAAGGAGATGAATGATGGGATGCAGAACACGCAAATTATTGTTGCTGGTTCTTACCGGCTTGTTGCTTCAGAACTGTGTGGCCAAGGCCGAGAGTAAACGAGCCAAATCGCCGCCGGACGAGCTGCTGCTGATTCGGACGAATGTTTTGGTGGATTTTTGAAAGTATTCCGCTTAAAATCTTCCTTCTGCCGAGGCTCGATTATGAAAGGTAGTACAAAACTATGGCAAAATATGCTCTTCTGTTGCTTTTAACAGGGCTGCTTGCGGCAGGTTGCAGCCAGGAAAATGTCCGCACTGCCGCCGACCTTGATGCGCTGCAAATCGGACCGGGCCGGCTTGCTTTGTCCGTCGGCGACGAGATACTGACAAGCAAGCAGGTTCTGGAGTCTATAATAGAAAACAACGGCAGGTTTGTACCGGTAGTGCAGCGATTCCGGCCAATTGCACAAGCCGCCGACCTTGAGAACTTCAAACAGCAGGCCCGTGCCCGGTTCGAGCAAATTCTTACAGCTAAAATATCCAATATGCTGCTCTACCAGCAGGCAAAAAGGCAGCTAAAAGGAAAGCAAATCGATGAGCATCTTAACCGTCTGGCGGACGACAAGGTCAGGGACTTTATCATCGGCCAGTTCAACGGCGACAGGAACGCGGCTGAGCAGTATCTAAAACAGAACGAAATGGACTGGAAGAGTTTCAGGCAAAACCAAAAGAAGCTTATGCTGAACCAGTGGTACCTTAGTTCCAGGCTGCCGAAGCCCGCACCGGTCACCGCCGGCGAATTGCGCCGGCGCTATGAGCAGCTCAAAGATGAATCCTTTGCCGTAGCGCCGGAAATAAAATTCGAGCTGCTTGACATCGAAGTAGCCCGGGTGAATCCGCCGGACCCAAATAAGACGGCACTGCAGAACGCCAGGGACCTGGCCCAAGCCTTACTCAGGCGGGCAAGAGCCGGCGAGCTGCTAAGCGAACTGGCAGAACAGTACCTCGGCGTATCTTTTGTCAAATTCAGCGAGCCGCTTAATCCCGAATCACTGCTCGAACCCTATGACATATTGGCAGCCAAGGCCCAGGATATCAACCCCGGAGACATCACGGGACCCATAGAGACCAATAGCACCGGCCATATCTTCCTGGTCAAGCTGGAGCACTTTCGCCCCAAAGGCTACCGGCCGCTGCCAGAGGTGCAAAGACAGCTTCGCCGGCAGATTATCCAGGAAAGGCATATAGAAGCCACCAACGTAGTGGAAGCTGAATTTGCCGACCAGGCGGCTTTGGTGCTCGACAACCGATTCATCGACTTCTGTCTGGAGAAAATCTACCGGTTGAGCAAAGAATAACGCTGGCCTGTCGGAAAAAACTCGGACAGTTGCTTTTGCTCGAAAAGAAATGAAAATCATTGCTCACGGAATAGACCTTGTTGACCGCTCGCGAATCGAACAAATGCTCGACCGTCACGGCAGCCGGTTTGTGGACAGAGTCTTTACCGCCGCCGAACAGGCTTACGCCCGAGCCAACAGGGACAAGATAGAAAAGCTTGCCGGCCGCTTCGCAGCAAAGGAGGCAATTCTCAAACTGATGGGGACCGGCTGGCGAGGCAAAATAGCCTGGACCGATATCGAGGTGGTCAACAACCCGGCAGGTCAGCCGGAGGTAACTCTCACCGGAGAGGTCCAAAAAGTCGCACGGAAACTCGGCGTCGAGCACATCAGTGTCAGCATTACGCACACCGCGAACTTTGCGATTGCCTCGGCGGTCGCACTCACAGAATCCGATGAAAGCAAATAACTTCGACTGCATCGTCATAGGCGCCGGTCACGCAGGGGTCGAGGCCGCTCATGCCGCCGCCGGAATCGGCGCCAGGACGGCCCTTATCACAATAAGCAAAAACACCATCGCCCAGATGAGTTGTAACCCGGCTGTCGGCGGGCTGGCAAAAGGCCAGATTGTCCGTGAAGTCGACGCTCTCGGAGGACTGATGGGCCTGGCGACAGATGCCGCCGGAATACAGTTTCGACTGCTGAACCGCTCGAAGGGACCCGCCGTGCAATCTCCCCGTGCCCAGGCCGACCGGCATAAGTATCACCAATTTATGCGTTCGGCCCTTGAGCACACCGACAATCTTACGATAGTTGAGGCCCTGGCGACGAGCATATTAACGGAAAACAACAAGGTCCGTGGCGTCCTCTGCAAAAATGGCTCAGAATATTACGCCGAAACTATCGTAGTGACGCCCGGAACGTTTCTTAACGGAAAACTCTTTATCGGCAGTGACAACTGGCCCGGAGGCAGAATCGACGAGCCGCCAAGCGCCGAACTCGCCCAGAGCCTCAAAAGCACAGGACTGAAACTCGGCAGAATGGCCACCGACACAACACCGAGATTAGATGCAAAAACCTGTAATCTCGACAAACTGCAACTACAGCCCGGAGATGACCCTCCGGTTCCGTTTTCCTTTATGACCGACAGCATAGACCGCCCCCAGGTACCCTGCTGGATTACTTATACGAACGAGAAGATACACCAGCTGCTGCGTGACAATCTACATCGCGCCGCCATTTTATCCGGCCGGATAAAAGGAACCGACCCACGTTACTGCCCGAGCATCGAGGGAAAAGTCGTCAGGTTTGCCGACAAAGACCAGCATCGAGTCTTTCTCGAGCCCGAAGAACAGACCATCGAAACAATCTACTGCAATGGCATTTTTACCTCTATGCCGAAAGACGTCCAGGAGCAAATGCTCAAGCTGCTGCCCGGTACGGAGAATGCACGAATTGTCCGTTACGCCTACGCGATTGAGTATGACTACTGCCCGCCGATGCAGCTTACGAGCACTCTGGAGACAAAGAAAATATCAGGGCTTTTCCTGGCAGGGCAGATAAACGGCACCAGCGGCTACGAAGAAGCAGCCGGTCAGGGCATCATCGCCGGAATAAACGCCGCCAGGAAAATGCAGGGCGCCGAGCCGGTCGTCCTGGGCCGAGACCAGGCGTACATAGGCGTGCTCATAGACGATTTGCTCACAAAAGACATTAACGAGCCCTACAGAATGTTCACCTCTCGTGCTGAGTACCGATTGTCGCTAAGGGCCGACAACGCCGACAGAAGGCTCACCGAAATCGGCAGGTCGGTGGACCTCGTGGACCAAAGACGATGGCAAAGATACCAAGCGAAACTGCAAGACATTGCGGCGCTTAAGAGCTACCTGCAGAATACGCGCACCGAAGGCTTAAGCCTTTGGGACCAGTTACGAAAGCCAAACAGTACTCTCGCAGAGTCATTCAAAAAAAATCCCGCCATAAAACGGATGAATCTTAGCGATGAAGTGCTCCAGGCGGCCCTTATCGACGCAAAGTATGTCGGCTACCTGACAAAGCAGCAGAAGTTAGTCGAGAGCTTCCGGACCCTTCGAAACAAGCGGATACCCCAGGGCCTCGACTACGACAAAATCGAGCATCTTAAGATGGAGGCCAGGCAGAAACTGTCGGTTTTCAGGCCTCAGACGCTGGCCCAGGCAGCCCGCATAAGCGGCATCACACCGGCTGACATCACAGTTATTATGATTTACCTGAGGAAAAATGCCGCAAAAATGACTGAGCCAAAGCGAGAGATTTGACCGGCGAACTGAAGTATTTCTCCGGCCCGGCCTTGAACTATTCAGGCCAGAACTTTTTCTCAAGCCAACTGTCAATAAGGACGGCATAGTCCCTGAAGTTGACCACCTGTTCACCCGCAGGCTCATCGGTGCAGAGATTGGCAGGTGATTCGGCTGCGTGGTCGGTCTCAAGCCAGTAATCGGCCATTATTTGGACGTCTGCGAAGTCAACGGTGCAGTTACCGCTCAAGTCGGCATACGGCCTTGCCCGTTCAGGAAAACACCCCGGCCGATACAGCCGGATATCATCAAAGTACACAATACCCCGCCCACCCGGTATCTGGTTACTAATATCGCCAAAGCCGATACATATCTTGTTGATATTACTCGCGTCCACACCCGCAAAGTCCGGCAGGCCGATGTCCCATTGGCGCCACTCTGCAACCCGGATGTCATTCATGTCTTCTCCGTAATCACCGTAGCAGATACGTGCCTCATTTTCGCCCGTGTCTTTGAGACGCACATACATCTGCTCAGTGTCATTGGCGTCATTCTCCTGGTTACCATAGAAGAACAACGTCAGGATTTTCATACCGGCCTCTGTGCAGTTGAGTGGGTCTGCGTACTCCCGCTCACTCTCAGAGTAATAATCCAGGCCGACGCCATGCGAATCTCGGTTGTCATAAATGTACATCATCGACTGCCTGCCGCCACGGACCGGCTCGGCAGGGTCAAGCCCAAGCCAAACCTCTGAACCGCTGTTGTTCACTGGAGGCCAGGCCCAGCTATCAAGCCACGTATCAAATATCCAGTTTGTCTCGAAGTCATAGGACTCAAAATCATCCACAACAAGGTATTCTCCCGTACTGAAGCGCCACACCCGGCCTTTCCAGGAATTCGGCTCGCAGGCGTCATTGACTTCGTCAATCCGCCAGTAATAAGTCGTATAAGGGTCAAGAATGCCAGGGATGTACGTATTTGCGTCGCGGTTCCGGCTGCCCCTATATTCAGGCGAGGACGTGTTGGCATCGTACACACCATAGAAATCCGTGCCGAAGTACACATCGTGGCCGTTTACGTCCTGCACACAATATCCAGGCTGCCAGCTCAACACCACATTAAGGGCAATATCTGTTTCGTTATCGTACGGGCTCGGATGCGAAGCATACGGATTCAGCGGCGGCGGCGGATACAAGTCTATATTGTAGAGCCTGAAATCATCCAGCTTGCCCTCGTAATCATTGGCGTGATAATTGTACGCGCCAATCTTGAATGGCTTGTTCCTGATATTGCCCAAAGTGCCGTCATCCACATCTGCCTTCGAACTCACCAGCCGACCGTGGAAGTATATGCTCATTAGACCTGCAATCTCGTTTTTTATAAACGTCAGGCGGCGCCATTCGCCCTGCCAGAACTCAGGGGCTGGTTCCTCCCAGACGAGCACGTCGTTCGAGTCATTGCCCGCCCGCCACAAGACATTTCCCATCTCGTCCGGCACGGCTGCGGTCAGCTTGAATTCACCCTCGCGGCACGGGTCGCCGCCGTCGAAGATTGTCATATCCTTATCCGGCGTCTGGCCGAGCTTGCCGTTGACCCATACCGTAATACCTATCTTGTTGTCGATATGGCTGAGCACGCCTGTCGGGACTATGATGGCCGTATCGTTATCGAACAGCCGGCAGCCGTCATAAGCACCTCCACAAAAATCCCACGCGTCGTTAGGCCCGTCAATATCCCCGTGATGACCGTACATTGAAGAATCATACGCCACATTGTTCGGGGCGCTCTCGTCAAGCTTATACCAGACCAACAAATTAGCCGGGTCGAGAGGCGGACAATCTTCGGAGCAGTTACATCTACTTTCCCAAGGCTCGCAAATGCCGTTGCCGCAATCGGAACATATATTTCCCCAGCCGTACGGGATTATATCACACTCAAAGTCATATATATCAGCAGGCGGAATCGAACTCAGTCCTTCACAGCATTCAGAGAACCATCCATATTCGCCGGCCTGTCTGCAGGGAACCTCTCCGCACGGGAAATGGCACGTGTACTCTCCGGGTGGGGAGGAACCTTCGTCGGGATGACATTTATAATAGTACTGCCATTCTCCACACTCGCTGCCATCGGGGAAAACACATACGCCGTACTGATTTCCTTCTGAGTCGGTTCTTATCTCAAGGTCATACCCTAATTGCGTGCAATACACTGATGCCGGATTGGGAACGGCGCTTGCCTGACCCGCGACAAGGCATAGTACGGCCAACGACAAAAATGGCTCTACACTCTTCATTTGCCGCTTGGAGACCCATTCACAGGCTGTCAGAAACACTGAGCTCGTGTATTTCCAGGCCGGCTTCATACTGCTACTACCTCGCCCTGATATTGCTCCTGGAACATTGCTGGCATTCGAGGCCCTCAACTAATGAAGTATACCACAAAAGCCCGCGATTGTAAACATCCCAACTTAAGCCCACACAGTGAGCAGCCGCCGGAAAACCGAGTTTCCGCGAAAAAACTACCACCCCCTGAATAACACTGCATATAAACTGCACCTCCCCCAGGGCTTTGCCCTTTACAAGCCGACAATAAACAAATAAAATACTACACTGCTGAAACCAGTAGTTATCCCAGTTTGGAACATTGCTGTGAAAAAGACAAAACTCTACGACACAACGCTGCGAGATGGCATGCAGGCCAAGGGTATCAGTTTCTCGCTCGAGGACAAACTCGCAGTCGCCAAACGCCTTGACCAGTTCGGCCTGGACTACATCGAAGGCGGATACGCCGGCTCAAACCCCAAAGAGATGAACTTCTTCAAACAGGCAGCCAGCCTTGGCCTGAAAAACAGCAAACTCGCAACCCTCGGAAGCACCAGAAAACCGCGCTCAAAACCGGCAGACGACCCGTCACTCAACGCAATCGTCGCCTGCAAAACCCCCGTCGCTACTGTCGTGGGAAAGACCTGGGACCTGCACGTCACAGACGTGCTTGGCTGCTCACTCAACGAAAATCTCGCCATTTGCGCCGACTCGGTGCGCTTCCTCAAGAAACGTGGCCGAGAGACCATCTTCGATGCTGAGCACTTTTACGACGGCTACAAACACAACCCTGAGTATGCCATCAAGGTTCTTGCCGCGGCGGCCGATGCCGGCGCAGATGCTCTCGTGCTCTGCGATACTAACGGCGGCTCCTTACCGGAGGAAGTCTCTGACATCACCGCCTTGGTCTGCAAAGAGTTCGCCGGCTTAGTAATTGGCATCCACGCCCATAATGACACCGACCTTGCCACCGCAAACTCACTCGCCGCTCTTCGAGCCGGCGCCACACACCTTCAGGGAACAATCAACGGTCTCGGCGAACGCTGTGGCAACGCCAATCTCTGTACCCTGATTCCCAACCTCGCGTTTAAGCTCGGCTTGAAAATCTTAACACCTCAAAAAATCACCACCATCACAGACCTGTCGCATTTCGTCTTTGAAGTCGCTAACCTCACCCCCACAATGAATATGCCCTACGTCGGCGAAAGCGCTTTTGCCCATAAGGGAGGTTTGCACATCGACGGCCTGCGCAAAACCAGGCGCTCTTATGAACATATAGACCCGAGCCTCGTCGGCAACGAAAGCCGCTTCCTTATCTCCGAACTCAGCGGAAAGTCAAGTGTCCTGGCAAAATTTGAAAAGGCCAAGATTACACAGGACAAAAAACTCGCTCGCAAGATTCTCCAACGCGTCCAGGAACTTGAAAACGACGGCTATCAATTTGAAACAGCCGATGCCAGCTTTGACCTCCTCGTCAAAAAAGTCATCGGAACGTACAAACCCTTTTTTCAGCTTCTAAAATACTACGTCACTGTCGAGAAACGCACCACGGGCGAGATGGTAAACGAGGCCACTGTCAAGCTCCAGGTCGGCGACCAGGTCCAGCACGTGGTCGGCGAGGGAGACGGCCCTGTTAACGCCCTTGATGCAGCACTGAGAAAAGCACTTGAAGGGTTCTATCCCACGCTCATCGATATGCACCTTATTGATTACAAAGTCCGCGTTGTAAACGCCAGGGCAGGCACCGCCGCACGCGTCCGCGTAATAATCGAATCACGCGACAGAACAAGCGTCTGGGGCACCGTTGGCGTTTCAGAGAACATCATTGATGCTTCCTGGCAGGCCCTTGTCGACAGTGCAGAATCCAAACTCAACAGGGACAAAGTGTCCCCTCCTGTCTGAGCCTCCAATACCGACCGCTGTTCAGTATCCCCGTAGCGAATTCGCTGACCGCTCCCACAGGTATTTGGAAAATATTACCCATTCTGCCGAGCTTTCCTATTTTAACTAAAGATTCCTAACAGTACGCACCGATGGATATATTACCCACATTACCACGTGCCGCTGAAAATGAGACTGGGATAACAATATGGAATACTTAAGTAGTTTGGAGAGCAAAAAAATGACCGGCCATTCAATTTTGGAAAAATACTTATCGGCCCTTCTTCAAGGTGATAGACAACGCTGCCGCGCCGTAATAGAGCAAGCCATGCAAACAGGCACGCCCGCCAACTCCGTTTATGCAGACATAATCTGGCCCATCATGCTTGAGATTGAGCACCTCCTTCGTACCGACAGGCTTACGCCCGTCAAGGAACACCTGGCCACCCGCATCAATAGGACCCTTGTCGACCAGCTTCAGAACAAGCTGCCCCGCAGGCCCAGCACCGGCAAGAACATAGTCGTCTGCTGCTCGCCGAGTGAGCTGCACGAGCTCGGCGCCCAGATGACCGCCGACCTCTTCGAGAGTGCCGGCTGGGAAGTAAGATTCATCGGCGGCGGGCTCACAAACGACGACATCCTTGCATTTATCAACGAATACGCTCCCGATATTCTTCTAATTTACGGCACTACACCAAAGCAGGCGCCCGAAGTTCGAAGGCTTATCGATACGATACGCGCTGTAAACGCCCACCCTGATATGCACATGATGGTCTCCGGCGGCGTCTTTAACAGGGCCGACGGACTCTGGGAGGAAATTGGTGCAGACCTTTTCGCCGAGTGCGCAACCAAGGCGGTGCAGGTGGCTTCGGACATCAGCTCCGCTCCGCTTGCGCAGCCGACAATAAATAAGAGGAAAAGGAAAGCCAGAAGGCTCATGCCTGAATCGCCGGCCGCTGTCTCCAGCCGCACATTCATCGGCGCCGGCGCCGAAGCCGAAAACGCCACGGTCAACCAACCTTAGTGCTAAGCACAGACCGTTCCTCTCGTGCTCAGCAAATAGAGCAGACCATCGTAACAGGCGCCAGGTCCGGCAAGACCGCCAGGCAGCTCCAGTGTGATTCCCTGCAATATGGCCCCACTGTATTTTTCTTGGACAAGCTGACGAGACGTTGATACAGTATCGGTCGATTGATGATGCTGGGGCTTTCGCCTCGTGGCGAATAAATGGATACTTGGCAAGCACAAAAAAGATACGATGAACGACGGAATGTACGAGCTTGTTCAGAAAATCCTTTACGCGGTGAGTTTTATTACCATCGGCGGAACGTTGGTCATCGTCTTTTTCTTCGTCTTTGCCCCGAGCATCCTTGGCTTAAGGACCATACATAAGCAGCTTGAGAATCTCCGGCGCCAAACCGAGCAGATGAATGAGCAGCTCAGAAAAATCGCCGACCATTTGAAAGACACGGCGAGGAAAGTCCCGAACAATAACCACGGAGCGACCGATAACGCACAATCAGGGGAGGATTAACGCCGTTTGACGTGAGGCGGCAGCAAGAGCCGCCCACTACGTACTAAATACGGGAACGGCAAATGCCGATTCTCAGGTAAGTAATCCTGTTAAATGATGCTGACTCCCGCAAGTGACCGCTCAGGAGTCGGGCAACACCGCAAGAAGGTTGCTCGGATTTGGGAGTAAGGAATTATGATTGAGGCTCTGGGTTCCAGGACTATCGAAGACATCGGGAATATGGGACGCTTCGGAAGGTTCGTCTGGCACGCCTTTGTTCAATCGCTCCGAAGCTGTGCCAGAAGCCGAACGTACCCCTTGATATGGACGCAGATGCACATTATCGGCGTCCGCAGCGTCCCCGTGGTAATGATAACCGGCGCTTTCGTAGGAATGACCCTCGCGGTTCAGGCTTACGACCAGCTTGCCGGCATGGGTCTGGAAGAACATCTCGGCGTCTTGATTAATATTTCCGTCGTCAAGGAGCTTGGCCCTGTCCTTGCTGCCGTTATGCTGGCCGGGCGAGTCGGCGGCGCACTCACCGCCGAACTCGGCACTATGAACGTCACCGAGCAAATCGATGCGGTCAGCACTATGGGAACCGACCCCGTCAGATACCTGGCCGCACCGCGCATACTCGCCTGTCTGCTGCTAACACCCTTTCTGATTATATACGCCGATTTTCTCGGTATCGTAGGCGGATACTTCGTAAGTGTTATTCAACTCGGAATAAACGACAGTGCCTACTGGAGCTTCAGTGCCTCCGGTGTGGAGTTGTGGGACATATCCATAGGTATTATCAAGGGTCTCTTCTTCGGCGGCGCCATCGCCGTCATTAGCTGCTACAAGGGATTTACCTGCAAAGAGGGCGCACACGGAGTGGGACAGGCATGCACCGAGGCCTTTGTCGCCAGCTTCATTTCAATACTCGCGATTGATTTCGCCCTGGTAGTCATTTCAAAAGCAATTTACACCATCTTCTGGCCGATTAAGAGCCTTGTTTGAAAACGCCAATTGGTTGCAGAAAAATGAAAATGGAAACGAACAGCGACACAGAACAAACGCAGGCAGGCAACAACAGCGAGATAGTCGTCCTTAAGAACATAACCAAGAGATTCGGCAACAATGTAATCCTCGATAATGTCTCCTTGGCCATAGAAAAAGGCAAAACAACGGTCATTATTGGGCCCAGCGGCTGCGGAAAGACCGTGCTGCTAAAGCATATGATTGCCTTGTTGCGACCGAACTCCGGCGAGGTCTACCTTAAAAACAGGCGAATAGACCGCCTCAGCGAAGAGCAACTGTACAAAATACGCACTCACTATGGCTTTCTCTTCCAGGGCGGCGCCCTGTTTGACAGTTGCACTGTTGCTGAGAACATTATGTTTCCAATCCTGCAGCATGTCGAGACCATCGACAGAAGACAGATTGAAGAGACTGTCAAGACCAAGCTGGCTATGGTCGGTATGGATGGTTTCCAGAATTTTTATCCGGCAAATCTCTCCGGTGGCCAGCGAAAAAGAGTCGCCCTCGCCCGCGCCGTCGCGCTCAATCCGGAGGTGATACTCTACGACGAACCTACGACTGGACTGGACCCTATTCGTTCGGACATAATTAACGAGCTCATTCTCAAACTCCAAAGGGAGCTTGGCGAGACAACCGTTGTCGTCACTCACGATATGAAGAGCGCCTACAAAATAGCCGACCGCATCGTTATGCTGCATCACGGCAAGATTATTGCCGACGGTGACGCCGACCATATTCGCAGTCACCCACATCCGGTCGTCCAGCAATTCATAAAGGGACAGGTCGGCGAGGACGACCTTGCCGTGCTGCGTGCAAGCGGCGCCGTTACACAAGCACAGTTCCTGCCCCGCGACTTCGAGAAATGACACAGGTAATGCAGCACAAGCCACAGAAAATCGCCGACGAGCTGGCCAGGCTGGTTCGCGGCGACGTCTTCGCAGATATACTGCACCGTGCCGCTTTCAGCACCGATGCGAGCATCTACAGCATAGTTCCGGTTTGTGTGGTGGCTCCACGCGGACCAGCCGATATAGTCGCTGTTGTCCAATATGCCGCCCGCCATAATATACCCGTGGCCCCCCGCGGCGCCGGAAGCGGCGTAGCGGGTGAGTCGCTCTGCAGCGGCGTCATCTTCGATATGACCCGTTATATGAACAATATCGCAGGCACTACCGACAACGGCCTAACTGTGGCCTGCCAGCCGGGTGTTGTGCTTGACGATTTAAACAAGTTTTTGTCACGCTTCGACAGGAAAATCGGGCCTGACCCATCCACCGGCAACAGGGCAACCATAGGCGGCTGTGTCGCAAATAACTCGACCGGCGCCCATTCACTCCAGTACGGCTATATCGGCGACTATGTCGAAAGTATCGAAGCGGTGCTGGCAGACGGCAGTATCGTCAAATTCCCCAACGACCTCGAACCGGCAGACCCGGAAGATAATAAGCTCGATGCCATCGCTCAAAAGTGCCTGTCCGTACTCTCACACGGTCAAGAGATTATCAAAGCAGCCCTGCCGGCAACCAGCCGAAACCGAAGCGGCTACTCAATAGCCGGCATTTGCCGCAACGGCAGGATTGACATGGCGCGACTGCTGGCTGGTTCGGAAGGCACCCTTGCAATCTTCACAGAGGTCACGCTCAGGACCGTGCCCCTGCCTGCCGCAAAAGCCCTGCTCCAGCTCGAGTTCGATTCGCTCGAAAAGGCAGCACAGATTGTGCCGCTAATAGTCCAGACCGGCGCCTCTGCCTGTGAGCTGATGGACCAAAGCCTGATTACTATGGCAAGAAA
>Ga0114922_10003439_pt1 | contig 14756 bp, 8 predicted proteins | sample AartaG_FD_100975 | JGI IMG/M metagenome (GOLD analysis project Ga0114922, IMG submission 100975) | Deep subsurface microbial communities from Aarhus Bay to uncover new lineages of life (NeLLi) - Aarhus_00045 metaG | ecosystem: Environmental > Aquatic > Marine > Oceanic > Sediment | place: Aarhus...
CACTTTATTGACAACAACTTAATCCCTTCAATCCTGTCAAAAAACAAGCAATTCTCGCACCAAACGCGCGCCGTCCTGCAACAGTGAGCGGACGCTCTGTCGGGCCCGCTTGCCGCGTCGTAGCTTTAGCGATGACGGGCCCTTTGAAAAATAAATAAATCGCTCCCATCCGTTAAATCCGCGCGAAAAGCCTGCCAGAACATCTTAGCTATCGCAAACCGCTTTTTTGAGACCGTAGCCCGCATAAGCGAAGGTCCTCTTGGTGGAAATCGGGGGGATTTCGGGGGAAAACGGGGGAAATCGGGGGAAATCGGGGGAACCGGGGCAAAAAACAGCGCCAATCGGCGCAGTCCGCGGTTAACTGACTTTGTTCCTTTGGGCCTTAGTGCCTTTGTGGCGAACCAAAAAATGAAAAACGAACCCAATTTTCTCGGTGCCCAAATGAACGTAACCTCCGGCTTAACAACGCCTTATGAAACTGCTCATCTCCGCTCAACCGAAAAAACGAACCCAATCTCAAGCGCGCTTCCAAACGCAGGATGTATAGCGAAGGATGCGCGACACAGAACCAAAAAATGGAAAACGAAACCAATTTTCGAATGGAAAAAATGAACATAAGCCCAGCTTCAACAAAGAATTACGAAATGAACAGCCCGGCAGACCCGGCCAAAACAAAACCAATCTCGCCCGGCCTAAAACGACAACTCTACCGCATTTACTCGTCTACACATTTACTCGTCAACCCATCTGCCGCCGCCATCTCCAACCGTCTTTCCCTGACCCCTGACCCCAGACCCCTAATTCCCCTCCTTCCTTTGTACCCCCACCCACGGTACAATCCCACAACTGCCCCCACCCGGCCAATCCTTTGCCCCTCCAAACCCCCCAATTTAACGTCAAAACTTTCGCAAACTTTCACACTTTCACACACTTATTCGAGCGCAATTCCACCCCTTTTTCTGAGTTTTTCCAAACTTTTCACACTTTGAAACACTTTGTCGAACGTTTCCTTACCTTTACCTAACAAAACCCCATTTCTGGCCCAATAACCAACCTCACCCCCTTTTTTCTACCCAAAAACCGCCATTCATTTTACGCCTCCTCTCCAACCTATTATCCCAACCCGCGCGCTTGTTACGAAATTTCTGCTCGTAGCGAAGCGAAGATCCCGGGCTTGATCCGGGACCCAGGTGTTGTTTTGGTCTTTAATCTTGGTTTATTTGTATTTGTTTAGGGTTTAGAGCTTAAAATTTAAAATTTCCTCTAACGGCATTTTCTCTTTCCACCCCATGCACTTTTGATTGACACAACTACCCTCCAAAAACCTGCACATTTGATTGATTTTCCACCCAAAACCCAACGCGCCCGGCAGGACTCGAACCTGCAACCTTCGGATTCGAAGTCCTGGATGTCGCTTCTAAACATAGTAATGACAAGTACTTAAAGCCTGTTTTTTGCGTCAAAAAGAGGTTTGCAAGTGGTTAACAAGTGAACAAATCAAAAACATATGCTTTTTAAAAGTGGTTTACCACTGGCGACTGACGCATTTTTGACGCAAATTATGTCACGGTTTTTCTTAAACAAGCAACAGACAATTGACCCATATCTTCCTAGAACGATGAACGGATATAATACTGTTGTCTTTACTGCGGTAAACGTATGTTCAAAACGTTCATCGTTTTTTGAGATTTTTTTAAGTCTTTGATATTACAAATGTTATAGATTTGCAATTTTTGCGATTTTACACGTTATTTGGTGTTTTGGTTGTATTCTGGTTGTATGGATTACGCTCACTAATTACAGTCACCATGGCATCATACCGCGTCAATAACAAAGGTTGATTTTCAAGGCGGATTTGATATTCTACCCAAAGATTCGGCTCAGCATTGTAACCGAGTAGATAAATGTTTGGTGTCCCGAGTAGGAAAAATGATGTTTGACTCCGGCAGCCAAAGCTTATTTACCTTTTTGTAGCGAGGTGAAACGAATGGGGAAAATTACTATTTTATTTTTGGTTCTTTTTGGATGTTTATGCTTAAATTGTAGAACTATCCCGGAACCGACTAAAAATGAACCACTGCTTAAAGTCGGCAATTTCAAGCATGTCCCCGGTCCCAACCCCGCGATAACCGTGCCGGACCCTTCTTCAAAGAGCGGTGATAGGTTCTGGGACAGCAGGTGTATAGAAAGTTCAGATGCCTTTTATGATAACGGGACGTATTACTGGTATTATCACGGCTCGGGCTCAAAAGGATACCAGATTGGCGCTGCCACTTCGAGAAACGCTTTAGGCCCCTGGGAAAAATATAATAAGAATCCAATATTAAAATCGGAGTCGGGCACCTGGGAAAGCTATTATGTGGCTTGCGCTTTTGTTGTTAAGCAGAAGGGCAGATACATTATGTTTTACAACGGCTCAAAAGATACGAAAAAAGGTGAGGCGGTTGGATTAGGAATTGCCTACGCAGACCATCCTTTAGGGCCCTGGACTAAAAGTGATACAAATCCTGTTATGAAATACCCCCCGGGAAAAGGTCATTATTTGGGTGCAATTATGAAGGTCAGGGATATATGGTATATGTTCGCAACTTATTTTGACCAGATTGTTCCGGATTATGGACATTGTTATTTAGCCACCGCAAAGTCGCCTGAAGGTCCCTGGAGAAGAAGAAAAAAGCCGGTCATATTAGCCGGCAACGAGGGGGAATGGGACGCAGGTGGATTCTCGGAATTTGAAGTTCACTATTACAATGGGACGTTCCATGCATTCTACGGCGGAACAAAGAAAAACGAAGAACGCGAAGAAAGCATCGGCTATGCCTGGAGCGCTGACGGAGTGCACTGGACCAAGTATCACGAAAATCCCGTTTGTCCTATCAGAAACGTTGATAACGCTTTTTCGTTTGCAGAGGTTCATTCGATAATCGAATATCCCAGAATTTACCTTTATCATACACTAAGGTATAAATCTACTCCCCAAGGATACAACGAAGAGTGGTTTCCCTGGATAGAAGATTTGGGAATTCAAATTATAGAGATAGATGATGGCAATGAAATGAAGGAAAGAGCAAAATGAATCGTAAAGGTGTAAGAATTTCCGTGCATACAATAAGTATTATTTTGTTGGTTTTAGTTGTGTCCTTAACATCTGTTTCTTGTAATTCAAAAACAGCTTCAAAAAGCCGGCAAAGATCACAAAAGGGCGGCCCTTTGTTACAGGAAGGAAAGTTTAAGGTTACTTATGAAACTAATCCAGCCCTCTATCCCACGGGAGGGCGTAATGAATGGGATGGTGGAGTTATGGAATGCAGCGATATCTTCTATGACGAAGGGAGGTATTACTGGTATTACCACGGTGAGCCGGCCAGCTTGAATTGGGTTTATCGAATCGGTGTTGCGACAAGTGATAGTCCTACGGGCCCATGGGAAAGGTATTCCGGAAATCCAGTTCTTTTGGAAACAGAACAAGATAGCTGGGAAGATTATTACGTCGCTTGCGCGGACGTCTTTAAAGAAGATGGAGTATACTACATGCTTTATAATGGCGTTACGCTTGATGAAGAAAGTGATGTTGAAGAGGCGGAACTCTGTAGCGTTGGTATTGCTACAGCCGACAATCCTTTAGGCCCATGGACGAAGTATGCCGGTAATCCTGTCGCCTATTTCGAACCTACTGTTAACAAAGGGGGTGGATACTATCTCGGCGGTGTTGTTAAAGTTGACGGAACATATTATATGTACATGAGCCAATATAACGAGCTTGCCTACGATTATGGTTATATGTATATGGCAACAGCTTCTTCGATTTACGGGCCATGGACAATGTATCCCAGCAATGATAATCCCGAGCCAATTCTTAAGCCCTCTTCCAGTTGGGATGCACTGGGTTTTTCAGAGGCCGATATTTTTTATTATAATGGGGCGTTCCATATGTTCTACGGCGGGACCAGTGATGAAGGCGACCGTCCGGAAAGCATAGGTTATGCCTGGAGTAATGATGGATTTAACTGGCATCATTTTGGAAATGAGCCGGCCCTGCCAACCTCCGGGCTTCAAAATGCATCGGCATTTGCAGAGGTCCAGTCCCGTATTGAATATCCCGACATCTATTTATACTACACTTTGAGATGGAAGAATCATGATATCCCGGGTGGTTGGCCTACCAATGCAAACGATGAGCATGGTTGCCCCTGGTGTGAGCACCTGGGTATATCCAGGATAAATGTCGAGAGATGTTTTGAAGGCGGGAGACTTCAATGAACTATAACGGGTCACTGACAGAAGTAATATAACTTTGAAGTTTGAGCTCAGAAGTGTAGAGTAACAGGTTCGAATAGGATACATGGCATTTTCTTGAAAGGAGCATATGATGAGGGCAAAGAGATGGCCGATGATTGTTACCGTAATTGTTCTGGGCTGTTTGCCAGCGGGGACATGCTGTGCAGAAACAGTAGAACAAATTGTAAGAGACGAAGCAGCGCGGATTTTGCCACAATACAAGGGGGTTTTTACATCACCACCTAAAAGAGTCCCAACGACATTGACAGTTGATGGGCCAATCATAGGGAATGGGGATGTAGGTGTTGTGATCAGCGGTTCACCTGAAGCTCAACGCTTTTGGATATCCAAGAATGACTTCTGGAAGGCAAAACCACATTGGCCGTTCAGTATGCCCTGCGTTGTCGGCTGGATAGATATTAAACTGCCGCAGTTTGAAGGTGCTTCGTATCGCGTGGAACAAATCCTATATGAAGGCGAGACACAATCAGTCTTCAAGAAAGGAGGGGTTACCATAAAGATGCGTAGCTGGGTAGCCGCAACGGAAAATTTGTTGGTAATCGAATTAGTGGGTGACGGCGGTTGGTTAGGCGAAGAACGTTTTATGGAGTTGAATGTGGACGTTTTGCTGACGCCTAAGAGCGGCAACAATTCTGAAATAGCCTGCGGACCAATCAAGGACGGCTATTGGGCAACACGCAAATTTATAGGCGAGGATTTGGACTGGCCAACAGAAGCGGCTGTAGTTATGCGGCAGCTGCGTCATGGAGATAAGAAATTGCCTTCGGGGACGATGGGGTGGGCCTCCGACCGATTTAACTTGCAACCGCCGGGTGAACCTGTGATAGTTGTCGCATCAATTTTGACCAACCACGATACTGATGAATATCTGGAAAAAGCCCGCAAACGCATCGAGAATATTACCTTAAAGGATATCGGATCGCTCCGCAGGAAGCATAAAGCCTGGTGGCAGGATTTTTGGGCGAAGTCGTTTATCGAAATCGGCGACCCTCTGATTGAGAAATACTGGTATGGTTCGCAATATATCCTTGCATGTTGCAGTCGGAATAAGAACTTCCCACCAGGACTGTGGGGAAACTGGTTAACCACTGATGAACCTGGCTGGGCCGGCGACTATCACTTAAACTACAACCACCAGGCCCCTTGGTTAGGCGTCTATTCTTCCAACCACGTTGAATTGGCGGAGCCGTATGACACACCGGTCCTCCAGTACATCCCCAAGGGCAAAGAATTTGCCCGGAAACTGCTTAATGCCAAGGGAGTTTATTACAATGTGGGAATCGGCCCCATGGGTTTGGATGTGTCAACAGAATGGTCAACCGGAGGCTTCTATGGCCAGAAGAGCAATGCAGTCTTCTGTACTGTCAACATGCTTATGCGTTTCTATCATACGTATGACCTGGAGTATGCCCGAAAGGTCTATCCATTTCTCATTGAGGTGGCGAATTTTTGGGAGGATTATCTGAAGTTCGAGAACGGTCGCTACGTGGATTACGACGACGCTGAGGGTGAAGTTGGCCCATGGCAGGGAGAGGACTGGCGAAAGGGTTTTGGCCAGAAGAACCCACGTCGCTCTTTGGGGCTGATTCGAATGTTCTTTAAAGGCATGATTGACGTCACCACAGAGATGGGTGTAGATACAGACCGGCATGAGAAGTGGCGTCATATTCTGACGCATCTAAGTGAGCCGAGCAACAAGGGTGTATTCGGTATAGTTGTGGATTTCGTGTGGCCTTCGGGCGTGATAGGATTGGATTCGGATCCCAAGATTCTGCAGCAGGCACATGATGAAATCAGGGCTTGGCCCGAGAGCCGTTGGACAACAAGCGGCAGCAGCGTCCCGCACGTATTTGCCGCCACGGCACGTGTGGGATATGACCCGGAGTACATCCTTTCGATGATGCGTAAGAGGATTAAGACAACAGGTTTTGACAACCTTTGGATTTTTCAGGGTGGCGGTGGCATTGAATCCTGCAGCGGCGTAACTGCCGGCATCAATGAGATGCTGTTGCAAAGCCATGAAAAGGTTTTGCGTTTCTTTCCTGTCTGGCCGAAAGATAAAGAAGCCCGTTTTGGTCGGTTGCGTGCGGTCGGGGCATTTCTGGTTTCAAGCGGATACATGGATGGACAAGTTCAGTATGCGATTGTCGAGAGTGAGAAAGGTCGCGACTGCACCGTACTCAATCCCTGGCCAGGCAAGGAAGTTACGCTTTACCGCAATGGCAGCAAAGCCGAGGTGCTCAAAGGCAATCGATTTACGTTTAAGACCAGTGAAAGTGAGAAGATATCCCTTGTCCCTGGAGATGTTACATTAGAACAGATGCATCGCCGGATTCAAGCAGTACGGGAAAGGATGATCTTGAAATAAAACCTTGCGGGTAAATCTCTCCATTTGTTTCGAGAGTCTGGCACCACTGCACAAATTACTGAATCCCAGTTCCGAGTTTCCCATCAGTTACCTCCAATGTCGGACAAGTCAGCTCCAGCGTCCCCGCTGGCTCCAGAGGGGAATCTTTCACCTGAAAAACCGGTTCCGCTATGGGTCGCAGGCCATACTAATATACAAGCGGGGCCTATACCAAAGTAATTCAGCATAGGCCCCGAACTGGTGCAACTCATTGGCTAAATATTATTTAGCCTTATATAAACGCCGCTTACAGAGGCGGCCATAGTAGCGGCCCCGCAAGCCAGTTATCTGCCAGAACGTCATAGTCAAGGAAGTTGACAATATCAGGGTTGTTGGGGTCGTAGGCATCATACTTAAGATTCGGATCCGGAGAAAGATTCGGGTCCTTGGGCGCCAGATTGGCCAGCGAGGAATTCGCTATGTATACCTTCTCGGTTGAACCGGAAAGCGACAGAATATGGCTGTGCTCAAGAGGAAAGTCATAGATCCGAACATCATCGATACGACCGGCGAAATACGTAACACCCGAATCTTTGATGCCAGGGTTGTAAGTATAGCCGATCAGCACCGTATCAAGGTGGGCATTGGGAATGTTCGGGTCGAAGTTGCCTGCCCCTAACGCCTCCTCAATCGTCGGTGCGTAGCCGTCCACATAGACCCTGCAAAGTCCCGTGATAGCGCTCTGTTCTTCATCCCATCCACCATCGGCGTCATAAGTAATCGCTGCGTGATGCCACTGATCGTCAAAAAGAGCAAGGTTATCTGACCATGTCCAGCTACTGAGCTGATTCTCATAGACCACAACATGGTCTGTTAGCTTACCAGGAACCCAACCATCAGCTACGACCGGATAGACCGACATGGCACGGTCGTAGAATTCAGGAGCGGTGGTGACGTCACACGGATCCTGCTTTGATGAGCTGATGAGGATGCCGTCGTCGGTCGTCTTGAACCACATTGCGATTGAGAAATCCGTCGAGCCGTCAAATGGATTGGCCGCACCGAACGGTATCTCCACATAGCTGGTTACGCTTCCATCAAGCTGCAGAGAATTGCCGGATACCGAGGCGCCGCTGCCGGGCTGACCGTGATAATAGGGAGGGCCTGACGCGTCGTTAAAGTCGCCGTCGGTGTCATACGGGTAATGGACGATAAGATTGGCGTCACAGGGCTCCGCCGGTGGAACTTCGGTATCGCTATCGAGCCAGTCTGCTCCCATCACCTCAACGTCTTCAAGGCCGATATTGCAATCGGCGGATATATCACCAAGAGAGTAAGTGAGCCCAGGAACGCACCTGCTCGCGTAGATCCCGATATCGTCGAAGTACACGGTTCCTGAGCCGCCGTCCTTTGACTGTCCGATTGGCGGTCCACCAAAGCCGATATGGATCTTGTCGATATCGGTCAAGCTCACGCCGCATGCGTCGAAGATGGCCATGTCAATATTCCACTCGTTCCACTGCTCAAGCTGGACGTCGTTCGGGTCACCGTCATATAACACGACTCCGGCAGTGCTGCTTGTATCTTCAAGTTCGACCCACATCCTGTCGTTAGCGGTGGCACTATTGGTCGCCTGGCCATAGAAGTACAGCACCAGCGCTTTAACGCCGCTGGTAGTCCAGTCCGGGCCGATTGGCAAATCAGCGATATCGGCGTCAATTCGAGAGCCGACCTTATTATAGGGTTTAGCACAGTCGTACTTATACATAAGCGAGTTGCCATCGCGAACGAGATCCACGTCCGCCTCAACGAAGACTTCCGAGCCGGTACTGTTCGTCCAGTAGTCGTCCCACACGTTCCACAGCGCGGTTTGGTTCGCGTACGAGTCGAAAGTATCCACTTCATAATGGTCGCCTGTTCTAAAGGTCCAGACCTCTTCAGCTGGAATGGTAACGCCGTTGACCTCATCGATTCGCCAGTAGAAGGACTTGCCCAGGTCTATCATACCGGTGATATAGTTGACGTCAGTTATAGGCTGGTTACCCTTGAACAGCGTCGAGTTCGTGTTAGCGTTTGCCACGGCGGTTGCATCAGTGCCAAAGTACACATCAGAGCTTGCAGCATAGCCATCGACCGTCCATTCCAGCAGGACGGGAGGATAGATATCAGTTGCTCCATTGGCCGGCTCCGGGTCGTAGGCAAGGCCCCACGTACGGAAGCTAAACAACGGCCCCGTATAGAAGACGGAGTTTCCAGGCCCGTTAAGGTCATTGATATCCACACGCCAGTAGTACCAGGTTGCGGCGTCCAGGTCGCTGGCACAAGGGTCGAAGCACATGACATCGTTACAGCTGGCCGGCAGACAGGCATCGACAATTTGAAACATCGTGCACGGGTCGCTGCCGAACCAAACATCATACTCGAAAGGCCCTTTAAGGTTGGGATCGGCGTTGGGGTCAATACAAAGGGCCAGCGCAGGCGCCTGGAAGCAAAGCTCCGTATCCGGACGGGCATGGCCTTCACGGTTAGTCGGACTGGAATTGCTCACCCGTGGCTCAATGGATACTACCTTCGGCCAGATGGCGACCAGCTCAATGAACGCAGTATCAATTGGCGTAGGCAGATTCAGGCAGGGTGAGACAAACAGCTCGAATTCAGGTACATCATCCGGGTAGTCCAGCGAGGTAAAACCAACAGCGACAGTGTTGCTGTCTATCATGGAACCAGTCGCTGCGTCGAAAACAAGCAGGCGTATCTTGCCCCCATTAGGGTCGAAAATGCCGATGATGTCGTACCACGTGTCGAGCTGCACGGCCTGAGACAGACTCACCTCTACTCTCGTACGCGTGCCTGCGGCAGCGACTGCAAATGTCGGGTGGCCGAAATCCTGGAACTCAATCCCGTAGGAAGGCACAGTATCGCCACAGCCTCCATCGTAAAGACCTGCGACCACCTCAATCCCGTCAGCCCAGTCAGCCATCTTGACCCGTGCCAGGATACTGACGGCGCCATCTATCTGAAGCTCATCGCCAAATGGTGATTCAAGTTCAGTGTACGAAGCCCCGAGGTCGATGCTTGGTAAGGCCCAGCCGTCGAAGTCGACCGCACCATCAATACCGGTACCGGTTACATCAACAAAGTCAACGTATCGTGTATCCGCACTGATATTGGTAAAAGGCGGGCCAGCTGCATCGTTGTCATCGGCCATATGCCAGACGCCCACGGCTTCATCCAGCGGATAAGCCCAGGCGCTTCCCGCTAAGCCCAGTACCAAAACAAAGGAAATTAGGAAAATCAGATTCTTAGACATGATACTCCTCCTTAAAAAAACAAAACCTTAAAACGTTATTTGGCTACGAGCCAGAACGATCGTTAACCTCAACAGGTTAAGTTTACGTAAACACTACCTTAAACAAATTAACCTGCCTGTCAACAACTTTTTCGGGTGTGGTTCAGCTAATTATTATATCAAAATCGGTGCCCATGTCAAACGTTTTTTGGGGGGTTGGGGGGGGGGAATCTCCCTTTTTTTTGAGATTTATCGCTCAAAACACAGATTTGCGCTTGAAAAACGCTCCTGCCACAGATATAATAAAAGGTAACAGATGATTGACACACCCACTTAAAATGTTGTAAACTCTGGTTTACGTAAACTTGGCTGGCTGTGTAAACATTAAGTGAAGGACTATTTTGTGGGCAAGCGAACGGCCTTTACGCTGGTAGAGCTTTTGGTGGTGATAGCCATCATAGCGCTACTCATGTCGATATTGATGCCGGCACTGGCACGGGTAAGGAACCAGGCGAAGGACGTTCTCTGTCAGTCGAATCTCAAACAGTGGGGCGCGACTTTCTCGATGTATGCACAGGATAACGACGGCAGGTTCATGAGGGGCTGGATGGGTAGCACTGTGACCTGGGGTTATGGTAAACAGTGGATGAACCAGCTGCGGCCCTACTATGGCAATGCCCGCAACCTTGCCTTGTGCCCAATGACCAAGAGACCCAAGGAAAGCTGGCGTCTTGGCGGGACGTTTGAGGCCTGGGCAAATCTCGGGGCCGGCGACGGTGCCGTTATGGTAGGTGATTACGGCAGTTATGGGATGAACGACTGGGCTTACAATCCGCTAACAGATGTTGATCTGTATATTCCAGAGGTTCCTCGAGGTCACACTCAGGACAGCTGGTACTGGAGGGGTCCTGACGTTAGAAGGCCAGGTAATATACCGCTGTTTTTTGACTGCATCTGGACCGACGCCTGGCCTGACGACCGGAATGGTCCTCCCCCATATTCTGGTTATGCCCATATGACAGACCTCACCAATGAGCAAATGCAGCGTATCTGCATTGAGCGGCATCAGGGTACGATAAACATCCTTTTCCTGGATTACTCGGTCAGAAAGGTGGGACTGAAGTCGTTGTGGACGTTTAAGTGGCATCCGCATTATCGCACAGACGGGCCCTGGACAACGCGAGGTGGGGTCCTGCCGGGGGATTGGCCGGAATGGATGAGAAAACTTAGGGACTACTAAAACCCTACGGAAAGAAATGAGCGTTGCGCAAGTAAGACCAGCCGATTATGGCTGGTCTTTTTATTGGTTGACGGGTAAGAGCAAGCCCGCACTCTCTTCGGCGCAATCTTGCAAAAACGGTCGCAAAAAGGAGCCCTAATGGATAATCGTGGCCATCTGTTCGATTTCTTCGACGAGACTTGCTAACATCGGCAGTGGCATCCGCCGGGACCGGTACTTCGCTATCCACATCAGACTGCAATAAAAAACCAATGTTACCGCCTCACGCAGTACGAAAAGACAACCGGGGCCTATACCGAAGTAATCCAGTATAGGCCCCGAACTGGTGCAACTCATTGGCTAAATATTATTCAGCCTTGTATCACAAGCCGGTTACGGCCACAGTGTTGGTCCCTCAAGCCAGTGTTCCGCCAGTAATCCATAGTCGATGAAGTTGACAATGTCAGGATTGTTGGCATCATAGGTCTGGTCATCAGGGGTCTTGAGAACCAGGTTAGCGGCCGAGTCCAGCTCGAAATATACGTCATTGACCTCACCAGCAAGCCACAGGGCATTGGCAAGCGTGAGAGGATAATCATAGATGCGAACATCGTCGATGTCTCCCACGAACTCGGTAATGCCCTCTGTTTCGATGTCAGGGTTAAATGTATCACCGATGCGGACCGTATCGAGGTGGATATTGGGAATGTTGGGATCACCACTCATGTCCTGTGATGGCGGTACGCCGTCTAAATACACCTTGAAAAGCCCGGTAGTGTCGAATCCGGTCCATGTGCCATCAGCGTCGTAGGTCACCACCATGTGATGCCACTGGTCATCAAGAACAGCTGCTACCGGGTCCGACCATGTCCAGTTCCAGAAGTTATTCTCATAGACGACAACTTCACCACTGTCGACGCCTTCGGCAAGCCACGGTCCCTGGACTGGATAAACCGACATGGCACGGTCGTATTCAGCCTCGGTAACATCACACGGGTCAGCCTTTGACGAGCTAATGAGCATGCCCGGCTGGGTTGTCTTGAATGACATCGCGATTGAGAAATCGGTCGCGCCCTGAAACGGATTGGCCGCGCCGAAGGGAATATCCACATAGCTGACTCCGTCAAGGGTCAAGTAGCCCCCGCTTGTGGTGGCGAAGGTGCTGGCGTTACCGTGATAGTACGGTACGCCGGACGAGTCGTTGTAGTCATCGCTGCCGCCATCAAACAGGTATTCGACGAGCAGGTTCGCGCTGTTCGGCGCTTCCGGCGTAACTGCAAAATCGCTCACGAGCCAGTCCGCTCCCATTGCGTCGATGTCATACCCGTCAATAATGCAGTCACCGGTAACATCACCTGAAACATACGCAGGAACGCATCTGGGCGCCCACAGCCGGATATCGTCAAAGTATAAGGTACCTGACCCGCCTGCCTTTGACTGTCCGATTGGCGGTCCACCAAAGCCGATATGGATCTTGTCGATATTGGGCAAGCTCACGCCGCATGCGTCGAAGATGGCCATGTCAATATTCCACTCGTTCCACTGCTCAAGCTGGACGTCGTTTGGGTCGCCGTCATATAGCGCGACTCCGGCATTGCTGCTTGTATCTTCAAGCTCGACCCACATCCTGTCGTTAGCGGTGGCACTATTGCCCGCCTGGCCATAGAAGTACAACACCAATGCCTTGATACCCACGGCACTCCAGTCCGAACTGACACGCAAATCAGCCATGGTGGCGTCAATTCGAGAGCCGACCTTTTTATAGTCCGTCCCGCAGTCGTACTTATACATAAGCGAGTTGCCATCGCGAGTGATATTCACGTCCTCTTCGACGAAGACTTCCGAGCCGGTACTGTTCGTCCAGTAGTCGTCCCACACGTTCCACAGCTCGGCTTGGCTCGCGTAAGAGTCGAAGTTATCAACGACGGTATAGGGGGCAACTTCCAAGCTCCAGACGTTGCCTTTTACGGTTACAGTATTGACCTCATCAATCCGCCAGTAGTAAGTCTTTTCCGGTTCAAGACTGGCAGGATAATTGGGAGCGCTTTGGTTGCCTTTAGATATCCCCGCTGTATTTGTATTGGCATCATCGACCGCGGTGAAACTGGTGCCGATGTACACATCGTGCGTAGCCGCCTCGGCTCCCGGTGTCCAGCTAAGGATCACATTTTTAGGCACTTCATCGGCCCCATCAGCAGGGAAGGGATTGAGGGCTTTACCTTCAACCTCAAAGTGCCAGATATTGCCCTTCCACCGGCCATCAGGGGGTGCGTTCGGCTCGTTCGGTCCGGGAACGTAGGACTCATTGACCTCGTCAATTCGCCAGTAGTAAGTTTTGCCTAAATCAAGGGTTTCAGGTACATTATAGGTGTACCTGACGAAATTAGCATCTTGCGGATCAGGCAAACTATTAACATCATTGGGGCCTCGATATACGCCCGTTGCGTCAGATATATTGGCATCGTTGACCTCGGCAAAACTGCTTCCAAAGTACACCTCGTGGCCGTTTGTGTCTGCAACCCAGGAACCGCCCTTCCAACTGATGGTCACAGGTCTGGACACATTTTCCTCGCCGTGTTTCGGGTCCGGCCTCGATGCCCTGCCTCTGGGCGCACCAGGACCTCCGGGCAAAAGGGGACTGTCAATCCACCCGCTATAGAACCGGACCTCGTCAATTCTGCCCTGGAAAGGAAAAGCCGGCTCATCCGTTTGTGATCCGAGATAGAAGTCAGCAGTAAAAATGCCAGGGTTATTAAAGTTGGCGTCTGGTGTATGTTGAGTTTCGGCCACCAATACGCCGTCGATCCAATGCCGTATGACTTTGTTGGTATTATCCATGCTGACAACCCAGTGGTACCAGCGGTCCGTCTCCCAGGGCAGAGGCCCGGCTACATAACCTTCCCAACTCTCGTCAGGGTTGTACTCCCACCAGAAATTTGAGTTCATACTGAAGCCGTTGACGTCGTTGACCGCCGATTCAAACTGGAAGTAGTGTCCAGTCATAGACAACGGCATCATGGTAGTGTACTGCCAGCCCGGCCCAGAGCTGCGTGCATCCGCCTCGATGGTCTCGAAGGTGTCGAAGTTTAGCATCATCTCGAACGTCACATTTCCGTCTGCCGGCCAGGCATCAGGGGGAAATTGGGCGTAACTTACGAGACCCGCAGACTTTGTTCCCTGGTAAGCCGTGCCGTTATATCCCGTTTCTACACCCACCGTAGCATCGGCACCCAGAAATGTGATGTTATGGTCGTGGATGCTGGTGTCCTCACACGGGTCGGGGCTGTCGAAAAGAAACTCGGCCCACAGATCCAGGTAATCCGGGTCCTGCGCCGAAGCGCCGCTGACCAGACCAAGGACCAGAACAAAAGAAATTAGGAAAATCAGTTTCTTAGACATGATACTCCTCCTGAAAAAAATAAAACCTTAAAACGTTATTTGGCTACACACCAAAACAATCGTTAACTTCAACAGCTTAAGTTTACGTAAACACCACGTTAACAAATATTACCTTCCTGTCAACAACTCTTTCGGGTGTGGTTCAACTGATTATTATATCAAAATCGGTGCCCATGTCAAGCGTTTTGGGGGGGGGGGGGGGA
>Ga0114922_10003440_pt1 | contig 14754 bp, 12 predicted proteins | sample AartaG_FD_100975 | JGI IMG/M metagenome (GOLD analysis project Ga0114922, IMG submission 100975) | Deep subsurface microbial communities from Aarhus Bay to uncover new lineages of life (NeLLi) - Aarhus_00045 metaG | ecosystem: Environmental > Aquatic > Marine > Oceanic > Sediment | place...
CCCGGACAGCCTGGTCCCCGTCAGCGACTTGGCCACGCAACTGATCCGCGGCTTTCTGGGCGTCGGCGATCACCGATTCGGCCTGACCAGTCGCTTCCCGCGAAGCTTCGGTCACCGAGGCCACGCGCTCAGACTTGTCCTGGGCGGCGCCGATCTCTTCCCGGAGTGACTCGATCGTGTCACCGGCCCGGGTGGCCGTCTCGTTCAACGTGTCGATGGTTGAGCGCCCGTCGGCCAGGTTCGCTTGGAGGCGATCTTCGATCGCCTGAACGGCCTTTTCCGCCTCGCTGACCGTGCCGGCCAGATGGTCCACCGCCCTGCAAGCCTCTTCCACCACCAAGGTCGCCCCAGCGCCGGTCGCCTTGGCAGCCTGGATGACAGACATGATCTGGCCGGATCTCCCTTGGACGGCGTCGGTTTCCGTCTGCAGGGCCTTGACCGAAGTGGCAGCGTTGTTGCTCGCTCCGTTGAGGGCCTCCGCAACGGACTGTCCATCGGCGACACCCGCTCGGAGGCGGTGCTCGATCGCTTCGAGGGCCGTTTGGCCGTCAGCGATCTTGCCGTGCAGTTGCTCGCTGGCCCGACGGGACTCGGTGATCGTCGCCTGGAGCGTCTCGATTTGCTCGCGTGCGGCCTGAGGCGTCCGATCCGTCAGGTCGCGGATCGCTTCTTCAGCCTTTTCCGCCGCCAGCTTCCCCGCCTGGTCGAGTCGCTCGATCAGGGAGTCCATACCTCCGGTGGCATCGAGTTTTTCAAGGAGGCTGATGAGGCGTTGTTCCGTGTACTCGCCGGTCCCGCCCTGGCCGTCGGCCGGGCCGGACAACTCGGCCCGAACACTCCTCGCCCGGTCGCAGGCCTCTTCGATCATCCCGATCTGTCCGGTGATGTTCTCGCTGAGCCGCGCGCTTTCGGCCACGGCGTTTTCAAGCCGACAGGCGGCGCCCTCGGCCCGCGCGCAGGCGCCCTCGATCCTCTGCTCGATGGCTTCGGTGGAGGACTGGGCGGTCGCCAGTGCATCGGGGGCGTCCCGAAGAAGCTCGAAGAGCCGATCAGCCGTCGAGCGGCCGGCGACCTCGCAACCGCCGGAGGCTGGATCGAGGTTCGCACCCGTGGTGATTGGCTCGGCCCGCAGCAGGGCTTTTTCCAACCGTCCGGCCAGGGCTTCACCCTCGGAAAGCACCTGCTCGATCCGGGTGGTCGTCTGGCTGGCCTGCTCCGGTGCAGCCGGGTCGGCACCTGCCTCGGCTGATGCAGCCTTGGCCTTGGCGGTCGCCGACACGGCGGCGGACGGTAGGATTATTTCGCTTACCAGGGCACGATCGATGGTCCTTCGCCCGGCGCTAAAGGCCGCCAGCATAGCGGCGTCGCAGAGCTGGTTGACCAACCGCGGAACACCCTCCGACCGCTCAGCAATCAGGCTCAGGCCGTCATCGTCGAAGAGAGGCTCCTCCGAGCAACCAGCCTCGCTGAGGCGGTGTCGAACGTAGAGGGGCACCTCCTCCGCCCTAAGCGGGCGCAGGTGGTGAACGGCAAACATGCGCTGTCGTAGTTGCTCGAATTGCTGCGCTGCCAGGGTCTCGGCCACCCGAGGGTGACCGACCAGAATGATCTGTAGCAGCCTCGAGCTGTGCACCTCGAGGCTGGACAGGATACTCAGTTCCTCGAAATCGGCTGGCGTCAGGTTCTCGACCTGATCCAGGACCAGCAGGACCATGGAGCGTCGTGGGGAGGTTCTGCTGAGGATGTGTTTCTTCAGACGTTCGGCGTCCTCGGCCGGCACCGCAGAGCGGGTCAGGCGCAGGTTGAGTGCCTTGCAGACCCGCCGGATCAGCCCGCTGGGGTCTCCCGGGCTGCACGTCCCCAGCACGGGGATGGCCCCAATGTCCAGATGCGACAGCAAGGTCCGGCACAGCAGGGTCTTGCCGGTGCCCAGCGGTCCGGTCAACAGGACCGGCCCCTTGCGGTTGGCCGCGGCGAAGCGCAGCAGGGCCAGGGCCTCCTCGTGGTCGGCGGAAGCGTAGAAGAAGCGAGGATCCGGGATGTCGTCGAACGGCGGGCAGCGAAGTCCGAAGAAATCGCAGTACATGGGACTTTCCTTCCAAATATGCGCGCCCCGCTTCCGCCCAGATGGGGGCCGGGGTTCGTCTGCGGCCAAACCGCAGACGCGCGGCGCCGGTCCGGAGAAACTACGGCGCTTCGTTCGTTAATATCGGAACCCGACTGCAGCCCCTGAACTTATCGGTCATGGATTCCTGACGCCGCCGGCCCGGCCGTTGGCCCGGCGACCCCGGCCCGTTTGCCCGCGGCCCACGGATATCCTAAGTTTTTGTCTGGAGATCGGTTGGACCCGCCGTGGCTTCGCCGAACGGAAGGAAGCAGCCATGATTGGGCTCGTTAATGCAATCGGCACATCCGAAACCTCTCGCGTCCAGGCAGAATTGAGTGCCGCCTCGCACAACCGCCAGACAGAGCAGGGCAGGCTGTTACCTCTGCTCGACAGCGTGCGGGCGGCAGAGAGAGTGCTGGAAGAGGCCGTCCGGACAATTGAGTTCGCCGGAGCCGAGCCCGAGAGGTCGGTGCCCGACGGACAGCAGTCGGACCGTTTCGACCAGGCCGACCAGGAGGCGAATCCCACACCGCCACTGGGGGCGCACCTGGACGTGACCACATAAACACGTCCCGGAGCACTCCGGCCCCGGGACCTGCCCTCGACGGGGCTATTGGCTTACCGGGAACGGAGCCGCCCAACGGCACTTTCGACGGTTTACAACGACTGCGCGGCTGAAGACGACCCTCCGCCAGTTCCAGCCTACGCGGTGCGCCCGGGTTGCGCGCCCCCACCTCCAGGACAACCAGAGTCACGATTCACCAAAACGCCAACACACCAAGACGAAGAGTTGCCCCCGCCTTCCCGCACCGAGACCCTTGCCCACACCATCTGCGCCCTGAACTCGACACTCCGGTCCCGTCCTCACGCCTTCCATTATCTCGAAGAATCAAGGCCTCACTTTCGCCCGCCGATACCACCCATCGACACTGTCGGGTCAGTTTGCAGGGTGACACATTTTAGACGGGCGCTGGGGCGTTCCACGTCAAACGGTTGGGCTCGGGCACCCCGACCGGACTTCGGGTGTGCCTGCCTCCAGAGCGGGCGGACTTACAGAACGGGAGTGATGACCACCTGTTGCAGCCGGGGCAGGAAAAGAGCAAGGCGCCTCGCCGGAGACGTTCATGGCTATGAAGGATGGTGACGCCCTCAAGGAGTTCTAGCGAAACGCAAGTGTGACGCGCCCGGACCGGTGGGCCGCTCGTCGCCGGCGGCGACCGATAAGCCGGCGGTGGCGGCCCATCGGCGATGGCCGAACGTCCAACGCCCGGCGCAGCCCAAACGAAGCACTATGTCGTGAAGGTGACCAACGACTCGGTCGATGTGTAGTCTGATCGGAGGTGTTTCTAGCGAAGGGCATAGGTGTGGCCCGTACGGGCACCGACGTAGCAACGGGGATCCCGTGACTCGGGCCTGAGTTGCGGGAAATGGGGATTTGCTCACCGAGGCACCGGCCGACCGCTCCAATCACACGCGAGGTGGCCGATGGACGACAAGAAGGTGGGCCGGGATCAGATTCCGTCCCTGATCGCGGATCTGGCGGAGGCCGCACGCAGCGCCGAGCAGGATGACCTGAGTGGACTGGCCAAGATGCACGGCTGGTGCGAGGCCCTGGTCCAACTCACGGGCCCCAAGGCCGAGCAGCCCTGCCCGAACCTGCACGCCCAGATCGCCCCCCTGATACAACTCCTGGAAGCCCTGGTCCTCGGCGAGACGGAAGATCCCGGCCAGACGCTGGGGCAAGCCCAGGAGATGGCCTCCAGACTGACCGACTTCGACACTCCACCGCCTTCAGAGGCGGAGCCGGCCGCCGATGCTCCCCCGTCGGCGGACGACGTCGCGGCCAAGATGGACCTGATCTTCGACGATGCGCCGGCCGAGTCGCCGCCGAAGTCGGCCGAGACGCCCCCAAGCCCGCCGCCGGAGACCAGCCCAGGCCCACCGCCCGCCGAGGCCGAGGCGGCCAGCGACACGCCATCCTCGGATGACTCCGAACCTCCCTACGAGTCAGAGCCGCTGAAGATCAACCCCAACGAGACCGAGTTCGTCAAGGGCTTTGTGGAGGAGGCCTCCGAACACCTCGAGGCCGTCGAGGGCGCCGTGCTCGAAGTGGAACGGACGCCCGACGACAGCGAGAAGATCAACGACCTTTTCAGGCCCTTCCACACCATCAAGGGCATGGCGGGCTTTCTGAATCTGCGAGACGTCAACCGCCTGACGCACGAGGTGGAGACTCTGCTGGACCAGGCCCGCAAGGGGCAGCGCCGGATCACGTCCGGTTTGATCGACCTGGCTTTCGACGTGGTGGACATCCTCAAGGCCCAGATCGCGGCGATAGCCGCCTACCTGGCCGACCCCCAGGACGAGACCGTCCCGCAGCCGCCGGTGGCGGACATGATCGGCCACTTGCGCGCCGTGGTAGCCGGCAGGATCGAGCCCACCGGCCGCCAGCCGACGGCGGGCAGCGCCGCTCAGAAAACCGGCGAGAACCTCGTCGAGCAGGGCTCGGTCGCCAGGGAAGCGGTTGACTTCGCCCTGGCGAGACAAGAGTCAGGCCAAACGGACAAGAAGACCGGCGAAATCCTGATCGGGGACCAGGCGGTCACGCCGCGCCAGGTCAGCCAGGCCATCCGACCGCAGGCCCAGGCCGCCGAAGCAGCCAAGGGCCAGGCCGCCGTTGCCGAGCAGTCCGTGCGCATCGAGACCGGCAAGCTCGACGCTCTGGTGGACATGGTCGGCGAGCTGGTCATCGCCCAGACCCTGGTTTCCAGCCACCATCACATCGCCGAAGACCCCAGGCTGAGCAAGGACATGGGGCAGGTCGGCAAGATCGTGCGGGACGTGCAGGAGGTGGCCATGGGGATGCGCATGATCCCCATCGGGGCGACCTTCCAGCGGATGGCCCGGCTGGTCCGCGACGTCTCCCGCAAAGCCGGCAAACAGGTCACGCTGCACGTCTCCGGCGAAGACACCGAGCTGGACAAGAACGTCATCCAGCAGATCGGCGACCCGCTGGTGCACATGGTCCGCAACGCGGTGGATCACGGCATCGAGCCGCCGGAGGTGCGCCGGGCCAACGGCAAACCCGAGCTGGGCAACGTGTACCTGGCCGCCTTTCACCACGGTGGGAACATCGTCATCGAGATCCGCGACGACGGCAAAGGACTCGATCGCGAGGCGTTGATCGCCAAGGCGGTGGGAAAGGGCGTCCTGACCGGCAAAGAAGAGCTCACCGACAAGCAGGCCTTCGACCTGATCTTTGCCGCGGGATTCTCCATGGCCGAGAAGGTCACCGACATCTCCGGCCGGGGCGTGGGCATGGACGTGGTCAAGCGGAACATAGAGCAGCTCCGCGGAAGAGTGGAGATCACCTCCCAGAAGGGTTCCGGCAGCACCTTCAGCATCCGCCTGCCGCTGACCCTGGCCATCATCGACGGGATGATCGTCCGGGTCGGGTCCGAACGGTTCATCATCCCGACCATCAACATCGAACAGTCCTTGCGCCCGCGGCCCGAGCAGCTCACCACGGTCCAGCGCCGAGGAGAAGTCCTGCAGGTGCGCGGCGAACTCCTGCCCGTGATCCAACTGGGCAAGCTCTTCGGCCTGACCGAACGAATCAACCCCTGCGAGACGATGGTCGTGGTCGCTCAGTGCGACAACCGCAAGATCGGCATCGTCATCGAAGATCTCCTCGGACAGCAACAGGTGGTCATCAAGTCGCTGGGCGAGCGGTTCGAAGGCCTGCGCGGCATCAGCGGGGCGGCGATCCTCGGCGACGGGCATGTGGGGTTGATCCTGGAGATGCTGGGCCTGGAAGCCGCCCACAACACCTTCACGGTCTCCGCAGGGACCGAGACGGTGACCCGCGCCGAGCGCAAGGACGAACAGCATCAGGAGGCAAGTGCCCCGGCAGAGACGGAACCGGTGGCGGAGCAGCCCTCGGAGGCAGAAGCTGCCCCGGCGCTGGCCCTGACCTAGGAGAACAAAACCATGGGAACCGTTCTGGAGACGCCCACCGCCGACAGCGAAGCCGCGGATAAAGCCTCGGACCTGGGCGGCAAGTACCTCACCTTCATGCTGGACGACGAGGAGTACGGTCTGGAGATCCTCAAAGTCCGGGAGATCATCGGCGTGATGGAGATCACCAAGGTCCCCCAGACCCCGGATTTCGTGGAGGGGGTCGTCAACCTTCGGGGCAAGGTGATCCCGGTGATCGACCTGCGCAGCAAGTTCGGGCTGCGGCGGACGGACTACAACGACCAGACCTGCATCATCGTGGTGGACGTGGGCATGCTGACGGGGATCATCGTCGATACCGTCCAGGAGGTGCACGACATCACTGCCGAGAACATCGAACCTCCGCCGCGTTTGGGAGCAATGGTGGACACCAGCTTCATCATGGGCATGGGCAAGGTCAAGGAGGACGTCAAGATCCTGCTGGACATCGACAAGGTCCTGAACTTGGAGGAGCTGGTTCGGCTCCAGCAGGCGGCCGAGGCCTGACCTCGTGGGGCGCCACCTCCTGCGGGACGGGCTTTCCACGGTGTCTTGTGGTTCGCCTGCGGCGGAGGAAGTCGGCCCCACAGGTTTTGTCTGGAGCACCAGCGGCACAGGGGACTGCGGTGGATCTTGTCGTTGACATCGCCGACTTCGCGGTCACGAACGACTCCCGGACCGCCCTGGTTACGCATTCTCTGGGCAGTTGCATCGGGGTGACCATCTGGGATCCGCAGACGCGCGTGGGAGGCATGCTCCATTACATGCTGCCCGACTCGTCGCTCTCGCCGGCCAAGGCCAAGGCCAACCCGGCCATGTTCGCCAACACCGGCGTGCCGGCCATGTTCCGGTCCGCCTACGAACTGGGGGCCGGCAAGAAACGCATGATCGTCAAGGTGGCCGGCGGATCGCAACTGCTGGACGACAACGGCACCTTCAACATCGGCAAGCGAAACTACGTCATGCTCCGCAAGCTGTTCTGGAAAAACGGCATCCTCATCGACGGCGAGGATGTCGGCGGCTCCATCAGCCGCACGCTGCGCCTGCAGGTGGACACCGGGCGGGTCACCCTTAAGACGCGTAACGGAGAAACCGAGCTATGAACCGTTGCATGGACATTCTGCGCGAGGTCAAGGCCCTGCCCGCACTGCCGGGCACCGCCCTGAAGCTGATACAGGTGATCAACGACCCGCTGAGCACGGTGGACGATCTGGTCGAGGTCATCAAGTATGACCAGGTGGTGACCGGCGAGGTGCTGAAGGTCTGCAACTCGGCCTGTTTCGGTCTGGCCCGGCGGGTCAGCTCGCTCAACGACGCCATGGTGTGCCTGGGCACGGTCAAGGTCCTGCAAATGGTCATGGCCATCCACACCAACTCACTGCTGGCCAGGGAGCAGCGAGGTTACGGGCTGGCCCCGGGGGTCTTGTGGAAGCATTCGGTGGGCGTCGCCCTGGCCTCGTCGGCGGTGGCCCAGCGGCTCAAGCTGCCCAACACCAACCTGGTCTTCACCGCCGGGCTGCTGCACGACATCGGCAAAGTGGTGCTCAACGAGTGCGTGGCCGAGGAATTCACCGAGATCATCCGCCGGGTCACCGAAGAACGGCTCTCCTTCCTCGAAGCCGAGCAGCAGGTGCTGGGATTCTCGCACCAGGAGATCGGCGGCAAGATCGCCGACGCCTGGGCCCTTCCTGAGGGAATCGTCCGCTGCATCCGCTACCACCACGCCCCACAGGAGCTGGACCCCCCCGATCCGCTGGTGGACACCGTCTACCTGGCCAACTGCGTCTGCCTGCTGCTGGGTGTCGGGCTGGGCGAGGACGGCCTGTATTACCGGGCGGACGACTCGGTCATGCAGCGCAACGGGCTGGGTGAGCAGGATCTCGAGGTAATCGGCGCCCAGACGCTCTTTGAGTTGAAGCGTGTGGAACAGCTTTTCTCCGACGACTCGGCCAAGGATCGTAGCGAGCAAACCGTCGCCAGGTAGGAGCAAAGCCATGTCTCAGGACGTTCTCATCGTAGATGACTCAGCCACCATCCGGCGAATGGTGCGCAAGACCATGGAGATGGCTGGCCTGGACCTCGGCGAGGTCTACGAGGCTTCCAACGGCATCGAAGCCCTCGCTCAGCTCGCCGATCATCCGGTGGCGGTCATGATCGTGGACATCAACATGCCCACCATGAACGGGATCCAACTGCTGACCCGCATGAAGAAGAACCAACGCCTCAAGGACATCCCCATCGTGATCGCTTCGACCGAGGGCAGCAAAAAGCGAATCGAGCAGCTCGAGGAGTTCGGCGCTTTCGGATACGTCCGCAAGCCCTTCCAGCCCGAGCAGTTGCGTGACGTGCTCAAACCCCTGTTGGGAGTCAAGGAACATGCAGCAGCAACAGACGGCGACACTGACGACGATCTTTTCTGAGGTGCTGGCCAATCTGGCCTTTATGTTCAGCGACGACGAACCGGCCGAGACACCCCCGGGAGAGGTCTGGCTGGAGACCACTATCGGCTACCAGGGTCCCAAAAGCGGAAACCTGTGCTTCTGGTGCACCCGGAGCTTCTCCGTCCTGCTGGCCGCCAACCTGCTGGGCATCGACCCGGACGACGCCGACGCCGAGTCCAAGGCGGACGACGCGGTCAAGGAGTTCATGAACATCATCTGCGGGCAACTGGTCACCGCCTTGCACGGCGCGGAGGAGGTTTTCCAGCTCTCCATCCCCGAGATCCGTGAGCTGCCCGAGAGCCCCGAACTGCTGGACGAGCCTGGGGCTGAGGAGTCCACGCTCTCAGTCGAGGGTCAGCGGGTCCATCTGGCCTATGCCCCCACCGACTGACGCCGCCGCCAGCGGCGTCCGCCCCCGCCAAGCCGGCCCGGAGGCAAGAAAGGGAGACGGGCCCGCTGGGCAGCATCGCCCACGGTTGGCTCGCCCATGATTGCTGAAGTCAAAGACCTGACCCGCAAGGACTACGAGTTGATCCGCCGCCTGGTGTATGCCAAGAGCGGGATCAACCTCGGCACCGAGAAGATGCAACTGGTCCGGGCTCGCCTGGGCAAACGCGTCCGCCAGGACGGCTTCAAGTCCTTCCGGGACTACTACCGACATGTCGAGCAGGACCCCACCGGCGAGGAGCTGTGCCGCCTGCTGGACGCGATCTCCACGAACACGACACACCTGTTCCGGGAAATCCGGCACTTTGAGCTGCTCAAGAAGATCGTTCGCACCTGGGCCGCCGACCGCTCCTGGCGGGCCAATCATGATGCCCTGCGGATCTGGAGCGCGGGCTGTTCCAGCGGCGAGGAGCCCCACTCGATCGCCATGCTGGTCCACGACGCCCTGCAGGAGCACCCCGGGCTGAAGCTCAAGATTCTGGCCACCGATATCTCCGCCCGCATGCTCAGCAAGGCCCAGCTCGGGCTCTACGAGACGCACCGCGCGGGAACCGTCCCCCCGAACCTGAGAAACCGTTATCTCAAAAAGGTCCAGACCGACGCCGGGGTCCGCCTGCAGATTGTGCCCGAGTTGCGGCAGATCATCAGATTCGCCCGGTTCAACCTGATGGCCCCCGCCTTCCCCTTCCGGCACGGTTTCGACGTCGTTTTCTGCCGCAACGTGATGATCTACTTCGACCGCCCCACCGAGGAGGCCCTGGTCGGCAAGTTCGCCGGTCAGTTGCACAAAGGCGGGTACCTGCTGATCGGCCACTCCGAAAGCCTCAGCGCGGTGGAACATTCCCTGACCTACGTGGAGCCTACGGTCTATCGGAAATGAAGACCCAGCCGACAACCACCGTTCAGGCGCGTCCCGCCCGGCGCCGGGCGGTGCCGGCGGTGTTCGCCGTCGATAAGCAGGGGAACAGCCCATGAGGCAGACCGTGCCCATCAGGGTTCTGATCGTGGACGACTCGGCCCTGATCCGTTCGATCCTTTCCTGCGTGCTGTCCGAGCAGCCCGACATCGAGGTGGTCGGCGGGGCGAAGGATCCCTACGAAGCCCGCGAGCTGATCATCGAGTACCGCCCCGACGTGATCATCCTGGATATCGAGATGCCCCGGATGGACGGGCTGACCTTCCTGACGAAGCTGATGGCCCACTATCCGGTCCCGGTAATCATGTGCAGCGGGGTGGCCCCGGCCAGCAGTCACAACGCCCTGGAGGCCATCGAGCGCGGAGCGGTGGACGTGGTGGCCAAACCCACCACCGGGGGCAGCAAGGCCTTGCAGGCCCTGGGCGAAGATCTGGCCGAAAAGATCAAGGCCGCCGCCATCGCCATGACCCATCGGCCCTCGATTCCGGCATCGGCCCGGACAACGCCGAGTTCGTTCCGGGCGACCGGCCTCGACCCGGGCCGGCACCTGGTCGCCATCGGCGCCTCGACCGGCGGGACCGACGCCATCAAGCGGCTGCTGGAGTGCGTACCGCCCGATTTCCCGCCGGTCGCCATCGTCCAGCACATGCCGGAAGGGTTCACCGAATCGTTCGCCGGTCGGCTGGACCGGTTCAGCCGGCTGACGGTCAGCGAGGCTGTGGACGGCGACGTGCTCGAACCGGGCAGAGCCCTGCTCGCCCGCGGCGGGGTCCAGATGACCATCATCGGCGGCCGAAGGTGGCGAGTCATGTACGGATCGGATGAGCTGGTCAACCGCCATTGCCCCAGTGTGGACGTGCTCTTCGACTCCGTCGCCCGGGTCGTTGGAAAACAGGCCATCGGAATCCTCCTGACCGGCATGGGTGCCGACGGCGCCCGGGGATTGTTGAACATGCGCCGGGCCGGGGGCGTTACCATCGCCCAGAACCAGGAAAGCTGCGTCGTCTACGGCATGCCCAAAGTGGCAGTGGACCTGGGAGCCGCCCAGCAGAGCGCCGCTCCTGCCGACATCCCCCGCCTGGTCATGCGGATGCTGCGGCAAAGAACGCACCGCGCAGCACCAGCCGCTCAAACCGGGTCGCGCTGAACTCCCGCCAGCAAAGATCCCCGGCTGGCCTGAACGACTCCGCCGGCCGTAGCCCCGCAAGAACGGCGGACCGCATTGAAAAAGCCGCCCCAGCCGATACCCTGGCAGCATGATCAGGATCGGCAGATTCCAGATTCTTTCAGTGGTCACCGGTCGATACCGACTCGACGGTGGGGCCATGTTCGGGGTGGTGCCCAAGGTGCTCTGGGAGCCCAAGATCAAGGCCGACGAGCTCAACCGCGTCCCCCTGGCCATGCGGACCCTGGTGGCCATCGACACCGAAGCCCGCCGCGTTGTCCTGGTGGACACCGGGGCGGGGCAGAAATGGCCGGCGGACCAGGCCCGGCGGTTCGCCATCCAGCCCTACCCCAACGCCCTGGCCGAGGCCTTGGCGCCCTACGGACTGACCGAGGCGGACGTCACCGACATCGTCATCACCCATCTGCACTTCGATCACAACGGCGGACTGACCGAATGGGAAGACCGCCCGGCGGGCACGACCCGTCTGCGATTTCCCCAGGCCCGGCACTGGATCCACGAGAAGCACTGGCAACACGCGACCGCTCCGACCGAGAAGGACCGGGCTTCGTTCCTGGAACGCGATCTCGAAGCGCTGGCCCGGCCGAACGTGCTCTCGTTCGTCACCACAGACTCCCCCCCGCCGCCGTTTGAGGGGATGCGCTGGCACCTGTCCCACGGACACACGCCGTACCAACTGCTGCCGGTGTTCGAGGGCCGGCCGGGCGACCTGCTTTTTGCCAGCGACACCATCCCGACGGTTCATCACCTGGCCGTGCCCTGGGTGATGGCCTATGACCTGCAGCCTCTGGCGGCTATCGAGGAGAAACGGGGAATCTACCGTCGCTGCAGCCGGGAAGGGCTGGCCCTGGCCTTTCCCCACGACCCGGAATTGGGCGGCGTGGGCGTGGAACTCGCCGACGGCAAACCCGTGGTCTCGAAAACCCTGGATATGTAACCGATCCGCTTCCCACGCACCGACCAGGCGCCTATGCTGTCCAGACCATGAGCCTGTTCCACGGACGCGGCTTGTTGGCGGTTGCAGCCGGCTTCTTCCTGATCGGCACCTGCGGGTGCGGCCAGATCATCTGGCGCGGAGACCTGGGCGGCGCCCAGCGACAAGCCGCCAAAGACGGCCGTCTGGTGCTGGTCTACTACGGATCGCCGCTTAACTCGGACTGCGCCCGGATGGACCGGACCGTCTTCAGCACGCCGGAGGTGATCGACACCATGGCTGGGACCATCCCCGTGCGTCTGGACCCGCTGTGGCACCGCCGTTGGGCCCGCCGGCTGGGCATCGGACGGGTTCCCTCATTCGTCATCTACGGCCCCGATGGCCAGGTGATCAACATTCGCCAGGGGGCGATGAACGAGGCCCAGTTCCGGGCCTTCGTCGTCGGTGGCAAGCTGAACCGCTGACCGAACTCCGATCCGAAGGAACCTGGAGCCCGCGCGCCCGCGGCCATCCGGCCCGGCGCCCGCGCACAAAAGCAGCAAGGCCGGAGCACGCTGCCCCGACCTTGCTTGCAGTTTTCGCGATTCCGTCTCTACGGCCGCATCGGCAGCGCAGGGACGGTAACGGCGCGCTTAGCGGTTGACGAAGTTATCAACCAGCGTCTGGGTGTCGTCGTCTGGCTCCACACGGGTCGGATCGACGGTGAAGCGGTCGTCGTACTGGGTCCCGGTTCCGAAGTCGTCCTGGAACAGGTCGAACACCGAGTCATTGTCGGTGAGGAACTCGAGCCCGGCATAGGTGGCGGCGTCCCAAGCCAACTTCCCCCACCAGCCACCACCGAAGCCCAGGCAACCACCGCCGAAGACCATTCCACCCAGGGCTACTATCGCGCCAACTCTCAGCATCTTCTTGCCCATCATTGGACCTCCTTCAAATAGGTTAGCAATCTCGTTGGTCCGAAGCTCGCTTCGGACAGTCACTTCTCAACTACAAACACCCACCAGGCAAAACGCCCGGCTGCACGCACACCTAAACAATCCAGATCAATAGTCCTACGAGTTTTCCTGACCGCTTTTCGCAGCTGGCTTTTTGCCCCCGGGACGCCGCACCACCCGAAACACCGCGCCGTCGGGTTCGCCGCCGGGGACAACCGTTTATGTGAGCCTCCCTTGCTCAAACCAGTCGAGCAACGGAGAGGAAGACGCTCGCCGCCGAACTCCTTGCAAACAACCGCACCGCGCTCCGCTGAGCGCCGGGCCGAAAATCGCAGGCCGCTGCACCAATCCTGCAAACCAAATCGCGGAGATTATGACCTTCTCCCAATGCCAGAGCAAGCCAAAATCTGCAGCGCCCGCGATTTCTTGGGCTCGCCACAGCCCCCACCACGCCGCAAGACCACACCGGGACCCGCCGCGGGGCGTTGACGCCCTTATCGGATTGCCGTGGGTCCGGACATTAGCATTTTGCCCTTGCCCCTGCCCGATCCACCCGGAACCGCTGGAAACGAACTCTTCCCGCCCGTCGCCGCGCCTCCGACAAACCAATCGCGCCGAAGCTGGAAACCACCCCGGCATGCCACAGCAGGCCGCAGAAACTCCCACACCGGCCCCAGCATGTCAAGCGCAAATCCGCTTTTTTCCGCAAATTGCTCGTCTCGCTTGGACGCCACAAGCGGCCGTCAGCGACGGTAATTCCCAGGCGATTGGCAGTTGACTTTTCTCCCCTCTTGCCGGAATATGGAGGCCGCACAACGACCCGGTCACAGGACCTTGCTCGTAACTCTTTTTGCCATAGGCGGTTACGGACGTTCCTCCGACAGATGAAACTCGGAGGGCCCGCTCCGGGTACTAGGGAACCGGCGACGGCAGTTACCCATGGCCCAACCAAAACGACCCGTCAGTGGGATATTCGAAGCTGACCGCGACGGCGGCTACCTTCGCCGCCCGGACCGCAACTACCGCCGGGCGGGCGACGACGCCCGCCTGCCGGCGCAACTGGTCGGTCATTGCGGTCTTCGGGGTGGCGAGACCGTTGACGGTCTGGCCATCAGCGTACGGGACAGCAAGGGGGGCAATGTTTGCAAGCTGGTCGAGATCGAGTCGATCAACGGTCTTGTCCCGGAGGAGTACGCCGAGGTCCGCCCGCTGATGGAACTGACCCCCATCGATCCCTGCGAGCCGATTCGTTTCGAGACCCCGGGCGGCCCGCCCACCATGCGCGTCGTGGACCTGATGACCCCGATCGGGCGCGGGCAGCGCGGTTTGATCGTCTCTCCGCCGCGAACCGGCAAGACCGTGCTGCTCAAGCACATGGCTGCCGGTGTGGCGGCCAACTACTCCGACGTCTTCATCATGGTGCTGCTGATCGACGAAAGGCCCGAAGAGGTCACCGAGATGCGCCGCGCCGTGCGCGGCGAAGTCGTGGCCAGCAGCAACGACCACGACGCGGCCTCACACGCGCGCATTGCCCGCCTGATGATCGAGAAGGCCAAGCGCATGGTCGAGTGTGGAACGCACGTCTTCATCCTGCTCGACTCTCTGACCCGCCTGGGGCGAGCCTTCAACGTTCTTGCCGGAGCGAGCGGTCGGATCATGTCGGGCGGCCTGGACGCCCGGGCCCTGAGCGAGCCGAAGGCGATCTTCGGAGCGGCCCGCAACATCGAGCACGGCGGATCGCTGACCATCATGGCCACCGCCCTGATCGAAACCGGATCACGCATGGACGAGG
>Ga0114922_10003441_pt1 | contig 14753 bp, 8 predicted proteins | sample AartaG_FD_100975 | JGI IMG/M metagenome (GOLD analysis project Ga0114922, IMG submission 100975) | Deep subsurface microbial communities from Aarhus Bay to uncover new lineages of life (NeLLi) - Aarhus_00045 metaG | ecosystem: Environmental > Aquatic > Marine > Oceanic > Sediment | place: Aarhus...
AAACAAAGTGGTGGATAGGCGGGAGTGGTATATCCCACGTCCACTCCGGACCGAGAGAACCAATCCTGGGGCCAAGAAAATTCTCGTTCGGCCTCTCACGCGCTCCTTTCATCATGCCATGGCAGTCGATACTAAGGTGCGTTTTGTCAGGATCAAAACCTGCGGAATAAACGGGAAAATTGTTCTTAGGGATAACCATATGCAATTGGTTATCCCTGACAATAATCCCTGCCTCCTCAAATTTCCGCGTGTAGTTTCGAATTATCTCACGAGGGGTAAGTCCCACCTTGATGGTCTCTGCCAGAATCTTATCGATTTTCAGATATTCCGCCCAGAGTTTTTTGATTTCCGGAGGCGGTTCAGTCTCTCCTTCACGTAGCACATAAGCGTACATTCCCTGGCTTGGTGATGCAACGATGTCGCCTCCCTGGATCACAGAGTTTTCATAGCCTGGACTCCTTCCCCTTTGTGACAGTCCTGTGCTTCTCCGACTAAAGAGCGTTACTCCCGCCTCGCGATTTTTGGTTACACCCGGCACGATTCCAGCAAAAGCTTTCTTTGCACGTTCAACTCTGTCCTTTCTAATTCTCTTGAGTAGTTCAATTTCGCTCGGCACCTTTCTTATAATATAATCCATTATCACATATTCAGATGAGACCAGCCTGTTGGCATATTCATCACCGAGCTCTTCGGTCAACAGGAGGTAGTCTGTATACGAAATGCCGTCTGTTGCTCCTGCGTAAGTTCCTCTGAAAGTCACAAACGGTCCCAGATCTTTCTTGAAATTCAAAGCGATGCGTTTGGGATCACGTGCTACAACAAATTCTCTGAGGCCCTTAAATCGGTAATCATATTCTGTCATCGGACCGCCCACCGGTTGCTGCACACGAACTGGGTCGCCGATTATTTCGTAGGCTCCACATTCTTCAACCAACTTAGTCTCCCACTCTACCCGTCCACGATGTGAAGCTCCCCAGCGACGTCCGAGAATCGCCCGTTCGATCCTGTCACCACCACGGTCCGTGAAGATGAAAACACCGGAGGTACTGCCCAGTTCTTCCGCACCAAAGGGATCGGGAATTGCCTCTCTCATCACATGGATCCACATTTCGACATTGTTCTTCCGCATGGCTTCAGGCAGAACGAGGTCAAACTTTTCCCGGCGAATCTGATTATTCCATTCCTTTAACTCGTCTTCTTCCTTATCCTGTTGACTGGACAGGGGTGCATTCGCAGGTGCGGATTTGGCCAATGCAACATTACTCAGGCCCAAAAACACGGACAAAAAAAGAATCACACAAAAAGCTTGTAGAGTAGGCATCTGAGACCCCATTTCTTTAGTTTGATATATTTCCATCCCGATTAAACCTTTTACTTGTATTTTACAAAGAGTAATTCTAAATGGCACATCTTGTAAATTAAATTTGTTTTCTCGATCTTTTTTAATAATATGCTTTACTTGTTTTTGTTTTTGAATATTGTCCAGTTTTGAGAAATTATGATATACTAGATTAATATCATGTTTTTTTTTAATAATTTGTACCGGATTATCAATCATTTCCCAGCGGAATACAGTGCGTAACATTTCATTTGATTCCACAATTAAATTCCAGGTCTGCTTAAAAATATTTACATTAATATCACCAGAAATTTCCAGACTTAACTGTCCAAAATATTGTCCATCTTGTGGATCAAGTAAATAATGAAAGAGTATTCCTTCTTGTAATGGTGTAAGCGCCAGTATATCTTGCAGATTTTTTTTATCTATTTTATTTGTATAAGACATTTAACAAACAATGGAAGTTGTTGAATCCTATCTATAATTAGGGTTATTTATGACTTGACCCTACAATTTATAAATTATGGAAAATGTAGAAATAAATATCACTCTATTCATAACGTAATGCTTTTACCGGATTAGCTTTTGCTGCTTTAATAACTTGATAGCTAATCATAGTAATAGCAATAACTTGGGTAATGAGAGCTGCCAGAAAGAAAGTCTGCCATTGAATATTAACTCGATAAGCAAAATTTTGCAACCATTTATTCATAATCCAATAAGCAAGCGGCCAGGCAACAATGTTAGCATAAAGTGCCCATTTAGTAAAGTCTTTAGAAAGAGACATCACAATTTCTATTACAGAAGCACCAAGAACTTTGCGAATGCCGATTTCTTTAGTGCGTTGTTCTGTCATAAAAGCAGTTAGTCCAAATAAGCCAAGGCAAGCAATTAAAATTGCCAGCAAAGAAAAAGTAGTGATAATATTAGACAATCTTACTTCACCCTCATACAATTTACTAAATTCTTTATCTAAAAAAGAATATGTAAAAGGTTGTTCAAGAGAAAATTCTTGCCATTTTTTTTCAATAAAATCTAATGTAGAGGTAATATCCTTAGCATTGATCTTTATCAGCATAGCTCTAATAGGCCATGTCCGTTTTGAATTAAGATTAAAAATTACTGGCTGTATTTCCTGGTGAAGTGATGTAAAATTAAAATCTTTTACTATACCTATAATTTTTCCTTTTTTTATCGATCGCTCCCCTTTAGCTGTAAATAAAACACCTTCACAACTTCTGTTTATCGGATCATCCAGTTTTAACTTATACTGTGCTGATTTATTGATAATATAAGCGACTTCCACATCAGATAAAAAATCTTTAGAAAAATCTCTACCTTCTAAAAACTTAACCCCAAGCATACCAAAAAAGTCATGATCTACAATTAATGTATTTAAAACAATTTCCTCATTTTCTGGTGCCAGTCCTTCAATCTTATATTTTCGAAAATGACCAACTCGTCTGGCAAGTGAATGGTTAGCACCGGTGATTCCAATAATATTAGAATGATTACTTAATTCTTTTTTTATTACTTCATATTTTTCACTTAATTCTGCCGTGGGAAGCGGTAATACAACTATTTGTTCAATTGCAATGCCTAACTTTTTATTACGCATAAAATCTAATTGATTGTAAATAATGATACTACTGCATATAAGAGAGGTTGAAATTACAAATTGCAATATCACCAACCCTTTTTTAAGAGAAAATGGTTTATTCTTATTTGTAGTTACCTTATTTCCTTTAAGTACTTTAATCGGACGAAAAGCAGAGAGAAGAAATGCAGGATAACTTCCTGAGAAAATACCAACGAGAAGAGATAACAGTATAAAGTAAATAAAAAGACTATAATTAGTAAAGAAATTAATTTGTAAATCTTTTCCTGAGATATTATTGAAATATAGTATAGCTATTTTTGCTGAAAAAATAGCAATTAAAAATGCAATAATTGAAATAAGCACCGATTCAATTAAAAACTGAAAAGTAATTTGTCTTCTAAGAGCACCTAAAACCTTTCGTATTCCCACTTCTAATGCTCTATTAAGGGAACGTGCCACAGCAAGATTCATATAGTTGATACTGGCCAACAGCACAATGAATAGAGCCACTATCGAAAAAATATAGACATATTTTATATCTCCATTAACTTGTATTTCTGAATTTAAATGTGAGTGCAGATGAATTTCTTTCACTGCTTGAACCAAAAGCTCCATGTAAGAAACAGCCCACTCAGGCCAGTGATCTTTTATAAATTGGGGCATTAATTTTTCCAGTTGTTCCGGTGTGTAATTATCCGGCAATAACACATAAGTATAAACAGATAATGAACTGAGATCTTCTAAATATAATTTGGAATATATATCTTCTGCTGTTGTTATGGATATAAAGAAATCAGCTTTAAAATGTGAATTAGAAGGAATTTCTTCCATTACACCGGTTATATTAAAAATTTTATCCTGAAATTTCAGCGTTTTATTAATAGGATCTTCATTAGCAAAATATTTTTTACCAATATTTTCTGTGATAACCATTGAAAAAGGGGTTTTTAATGCAGTTTTCGGATTCCCTTTTATTAAATTAAATGAAAAGACATCAAATATATCTTCATCTACCAAGTAAATATCCATTTCCTTAAACTTTTTATCTTTATACTTAACTATTCCTTCTCTCCAACCCATTCTTATTATCTTACGCAGAAATGGAAAAGCAGCCTTAAGTTTAGGGGCTAATTGAAAATTAGTTAATGCATTATTATTTTTTGAATCACCACCTTGATCGTAACGTCCGGTTATTCGTACTAGCTGATCAATGTTTTCATGATACATGTCATAACTAAATTCTTCCTGTACAAAAGCAATAATTAATAATACAGAAGTTAACCCAATAACCAGACCCAAAATGTTTATTATGGTATATATTTTATGTTTCAATAAATTACGAAATGTGATTTTAATATAGTTTTTAAACATTTTAAAAACTCCAGTTTTATCAAGATAGCAACTTGAATTATGAACCAAGTTTTTATAACAAAATACATTCCTCAATAAAGACTTGTGCTCCTCGGGCGCATTAAACCTTTTATCGCGATAACATCTTGAATTTTGAGTCAAGTTACATCAAAAGAATACTCACCTCAAAGATGACTCGTGTGTTTACCCGCCTCTGGAGGGCCTTGGGCACATTAATCCTGCTTATGGAAATTACGATTGTATTAAACTTACGATCATCATTATTTTCTTCATCGGGACGAATTAACGAATAATCCGAATCCCCTGGCACGGTGGATAGGGAAACTCGATCCCACGCTCGGTGAGTATCACACCATCATGGAGACATATATATAAATGTTTCCCTCTACCCCATTCAGGCACCGGCATATGAATCATGTATTCAAGAGCAAAGGTATGATAGAGTGGAATTGTAAGATCCCGACCCCAACCTGTTGGAGAAATCCTGGGGGCATCCGCCTGGGAGATTAATCTTCCCAGTGCATGGAAGTCGATATGAATCTGGGTTTTTTCGGGATAAACATTTTTATCATATTGATCTTTGTCGATGTACACATATCCTGCCTCTTCAATTTTACGGATGAGGATCTCAAGATTTTCTCCGCCGGTAAACCCTGCTTTAATATTCTTACGGAAGATCTCACGTGTGATAAGCGCATGTTTCCAGATTTTTTTGACCTCCGGGGGAAGATCAGTCTCTCCTTCCCGAAGCACATAACCGATTCCGCCATTGTGCTCACTGAAGTCCATCATGTTCGCACCGTGGAGTATACCGATCAGGTCACCTCTTTGAATTACATAATCGTTATTATTGTTTTCGTTTCCGTCCGGATCTCTCACAAAAACATTCCCCGAGACATCTCTCAAAGTGGTTACACCAGGCACGATTTTATCAAATTCCCTCTCAATAATTTCAGCGCTTATCATGCTCAACCGGCCAAAAAGTGATATTTCGCTCATCACCCTTCCCGCTAAGAAATCCGCTATCAGATAATCAGCCGGGACCATCCTCCTGGCATACTTGTCACCTAATGCTTGGACCAATGTGGTGTAATCTGTAGGTGAAATGGTATTGAAGCCGGAATGCACTTTCGAATAATTCACCGCGATGCGTTCAGGATCGCGTTCGACAACAAATCGGGGTAAATCACTTCCCGTACTAAAAATATCGTATAGTTTTCTATCACCTCTGCCATCAAGGAGTGCCCGTTCTATTCTGTCTTCGCCCCGATCCGTAAAGATGAAAATACCGGGATTCTCGCCCAATTCAAAATTAAGGGGATCCTCTCCGCTCTTCATGTGAATCCACATGTCAATCTTGTTGTCCCGCATGGCTTGAGGTAAAATGAAGTCAAACTTCTCACTGCGAATCAGACGTAATAAGTCCGCATGTGCATCCGGTTCTTGATTCCGGGCGTGGAGTGTTTGGACAAGAAGAAGCATGCATAAGAATGTGAAAGGAATCCGTACTTTACTCATCATTTAACTCCTTTATTGATATGGAAGTATCTTTACTGCAATTATTTCATTCTTTATAATTCAAATCGTATTGGCAAATCAATGTAAAGCCTGGCATTACTGAATGATTTGTATCTCGTTGGACCCTGCCGGGTAGGGAATCTCCATACCTCGTCCGGTAACAACAGCGCCGTCATGGATGAGTACATAGAGTTGCCGCCCTCTAAAATTGTTCCCCTTATTCCATTGAGGAACAGGCATATGGACCATGTATTCAACAGCAAAAGTATGAAACAGTTGGATTTTCATGTCCCAATGATGCTTCGGACCCATGGGAGAAATCCTGGGGGCAAGCAATCCTTTACCCTCGGCATGCATGTCTAGATGAACCTGGGTTTTTTCAGGATCTGCGCTTTTGTCGTATTCATCCCTGTCGATGTAAACAAATCCCGCTTCCTCTAATTTACGGCTGAGGAGATCACACGTCTCTCCCGCAGTCGGTCCCGCCTTAATATTTCTGCGCAAAATTTCACGGACAATCTCAACATCTTCCCAGAATTTTTTTATATGCGGCGGCAGGCCGGTTTCTCCTTTTAGAAGGACATAGGCTCTCCTCCCGCCGCGGCCATTAATCAAGTCACCTCTCCGGATCACATGGTTTCCGGTTCTTCTATTTCCATCCCTATCAATGACTGATCCACCCCCGATATCCCTTAACGTGGTTACACCCGGTACGACTTTATCCAATTTTCCCGGATTGGTTCGCAGAGCACCCGAGGCGCCATAAAGTACGACTTCGCCCATCACCCTTCTCGACAAGTAATCCATTATCAGATATTCGGCCGACACCATTCTCTTTGCATATTTACTCCCTAAAGCTTTGACCAATTGGTTGTAGTCCGTATACGAAATGCCATCCGTCAGCGCCATGGTAAAGGTCTCTGAGCCCTCGGGAAGTGCCAGCTCTTCATAGTAGTTGACTGCAATGCGTTGAGGATTGCGTTTGGCGATAAATTCTCCAAGATCCAAAAACCGTAAATCTAATTCTGACTCCAATACTTTTTCCGGATTCTCGGATTTATAATCCATGATTTCATAATTTTCTAAATTAATAAATTTTGATTCTCCGCGGACGATATCGTAGGCCCCGGGGTCTTCAACTTCACCTTCAAACACCACACGTTCGATTCTGTGTTCGTCCCGGTCAGTAAAAATGAAAACGCCTGACTTACTGCCGAATTCAAATCTAAGAGGATCGGTCCCTCCCCATGACCACGGTCTAATCACGTGGATCCACATGTCGATTTTTCTCTCCCGCATGACCCGGGGCAAGATGAGGTCAAACCGCTCCCGGCGAATATGATTCAGCATGTCCACCGAGGCATATGGATTGTCATCATCAAACATTGAATAATAGACGTCCTCAATGCCCCACATTAATTCTCTATACTGAGTCTGTGCATATAATTCCTGGATGAGGAAGAGCAAACAAAAGAAAAGGAGAAGCGTCCATCCTTTATTCATGATTTTTTCTCCTTTATTTAATGATTTGAATCTCATTTACCGGTGGATAGGGATATTCCATACCCCGTTCAGTGACGACCGCACCGTCATGGATACATATATACAAATGCTTCCCTCTACCCCATTCAGGAACAGGCATATGGACCATGTATTCGACGGCAAAAGTGTGAAAAAGTGGGATCTTCGTATCCCAATGCCACCTGGGACCCATGGGAGAAATCCTGGGGGCAAGCACACCTTTTCCCTCAGCATGCATATCGAGGTGAACCTGGGTTTTCCCAGGATCTGCGTTGAGATCGTAGGTGTCCCTGTCTATGTAAACAAATCCCGCCTCCTCTAATTTATAGACAAGGAGTTCCAACATTTCTCCCGCAGTGGGACCCACCTTGATGTTCTTACGTATAATCTCACCAACTTCCAGTACATGGTTCCAGATTTTTTTAACCTCAGGGGGCAGATCAGTCTCTCCTTCCCTGAGCACATAGGCAATCCCGGCTCCGGCAACACCGCCAATGAGATCGCCTCTCCGGAGCACATAGTCTTCATTTTCGCTTTCAGTTCCGTCAATGTGTCTCACAAAAACACCCTCTGCATCTTTCAGAGTGGATACGCCTTCTATTATTTTATCAAATTTTTTTACTTTTTGAGTCAGACCAGATGCGCCATAGAGTACTATTTCACTCATCACTCTTCTCGTCAAATAATCCAATATCAGATATTCTGCCGAAACGATCCTCTTCGCATAATCTTCCCCCAATGTTTTGACCAATTGGAGATGGTCTGCATAGGAAATGCCATCGGTAAGCGCCAGAGTATAGGTCTCTGAGCCCTCGGCAAGTGCCAGCTTTTCTGAGTAATTGACGGCAATTCGTTTGGGATTGCGTTCGGCAACAAACTGTCCGATCCCCATAAACCTGTAATCCAATTCTGATTCCGGGATTTTATCGGGATTTTCTACCGTGTAATCCATTATCTCAAAATTCTCCTGATTGATAAATTTGGATTGCCCATGGACTATATCATAGGCTCCGGGGTCTTCAACTTCACCTTCGAATACCACCCGTTCGATCCTGTCTTCGCCCCGGTCGGTAAAGATAAATACGCCGGCGTCGCTACCAAATTCATATCTGAGAGGATCAGTGCTGTCGATGGATTGGTAATTTCTGCCGCTTCCTTCCAATCTACGGAGTTCATTACCGCTCCAGGACCATGGTCGAATCACGTGAATCCACATGTCGATCTCTTTTTCCCGCATGACCCGAGGCAATATGAGGTCAAACCTCTCCCGGCGGATATGATCCAGCATACCTGCCGTCGCATATGGATTATGGGCGTCGAACATAGAATAATACACCTGACTAATGCCCGCCATAGCTTCAGGATACTGAGACTGTGCAGTTAATCCCTGGATAAGGAAAAGCGTACAAACAAAAATGAAAAGAATCCGCCCTTGTCTCATGATTTTGCCTCCTACTCAGAATTTCGCTTTTTTTGTTTCATTTTAAGATCCAGTAAAATAATCCGATCATCAATCCCACTCCAACCCACGAAATAAGGAAGCCCAGCACATCAGCAAGGGTCGGTTTGTTGATCTCAAAATCAGGATGATTGATTAATACTTTTCGCGGTGCTGGTTTGGTACTTTCTGGAAGCGTGAGCGGTTCTACTTCCGGTTCACCCGCTAAAACCGGAGTACGAAGGCATTCATAAACGCGATCCAACTTTTCTTTGCTTGGCGGTCTTGTAAACAGACTCATACCCACCATGACAACCAGCCCAACTGTCAAATAGAAAATCATCTGCCATGGCAGAGACAGTTGGCCTTCATATAACATGAAATCAGGAAGAGAGCGAGCAAAGGCAACGTTAAAATCCCAACCAACGAGACTAATCTTGCTGGTGAAAGCCCATGCCATAAAACCGCTTAACGTTGATGCCCAAACCGCTACGGCTGTTGCTCTTCTCCAGAAAAAACTTGCCCATATCGCGATTCCCATCATCGCATGCACTTTCCAGAAAACCTCTAAACCATGCACAACACCCGATATTGCGAACGCTATGACAATACCAAAGGTAACAACAATGACCGATGCAATTCTCCCTATGAGGATGTAATGTTTTTCATCCTGGCCCGGCCTAATAAGGGGTCTATAAATATTTTCCGTGAAAAGTGCGGCCGATGAAACCATAAAGCAGTCACAGGAACTCATTACCGCTGCCAGCATTGAAGCGACAAAAAGTCCGATAAGCCCCGGTGCGATATTTGGCAAGAAATCACGTGCCAGGAAACCCCAAACATGGTCTGGGTTAACTTCTCGACCTGCGTAAAGAGCTATCGCGACCATACCGGTCAATACCCATGCAATTGTGCATATTCGTTTGATAAACATCCCGCATACAAGCCCTACTCTTGCATCCTGCTCACTTTTGCCGGCGCCGCACATGGCCATAGTATAAGGAGCCGTAACCCAACCAATAAGCCCATTTACTGCAATAACAATGATATAAAGTGTAGTGATCTCACCGGGCGCAACGATAGAGAAAACTGACGGATCATCGACAGCCGCGCGTAATCCTTCAAGACCTCCCACTGCATGCAGAGCAAAAGGCAAAATCATAAAGGAGAGCAGGATGGTCATAATACCTTGAATAAAATCCGTGATTATCGCTGCTTTCAATCCGCCGAGCACACCGTAAAATACAAACAGACCCGTCAGTGCAAATATTGCAAAAGTGGGGCTGATTGCACCACCAGTTACAGATGTAATCAACGCACTCGATGCCTTGAGAGTTACGCCAATATTGACCGACAATTGTGCCATGCCAACCAGAGCGAAAAGGATGGCTACACTCTGACCATAACGCTTGAATAAGTAATCCGCTGTTGTTACCGCTCTCATGCGCCTGAATAAGGGAGCCAGTAACCAGTAGAAAGGCGTGGCAAATAACCACAACCACTGATACCAAATTCCCGAGGCCCCTGACACGTGGGTCTTTGACACGACGGTGACCGCCTGATCGGTATTTGTCCCTGTTCCGAAGGTGAAGAACGTCATCATGATCTTTCCGAAGACACGATCACTGATAAAAAAACTTGACGCTGTCCTTATCTTTCTGGCAGCCCAGATTCCTATCAGCGCTAAACTGCTTAGATATACAATGATGACGAGCCAATTGGCTAACATTCAAAATACTCTTTTTGTGGATTCATATAATAGCGAAGTTTTGCCTCTCCTCCGTAGACGCCTGTCTGCCGCCAGGCAGGGATCCGCCCATGGCGGAAAACCGATAAATAATTGTCACTGGTTTCTGGTTAGAAAATAGCGTCAGTAAGATTTTTTTCCAGCAACCAGTAGCCAGAAACCAGAAACATAATAATTCAAACACTGTTTGTACACTGGAAAACTTGACTCAAAATTCATATTGTAATCGTGATAAAAGGTTTAATTACTCATCCAACAGAGATTTCATCTGATCTTCAAATCCGGTCAACTCCCACCGTGTCAGCGAAATCGGGATAATGCCTCCGCCCATGAAATCGTCCATGAACTGACGGAGGGTGAAATTATCGCTCAACTGTCTCGACCGTTCGGCCATGAGCTGCTGAATCATATTCTTTCCAACAATGTAGTTCGAGCTGTGCCCCGGTGCGCGCAGTGTCTCTTCAATGTCCCACCATACTGCGTCGCCGTCCGCATCAGCCCATGGATAGGGGATTCCTTCAGAAAAATTCTTGAGCCCATCCGCTAACGTGTACTCGTTGCTGTGCATTCTTAAGTCACATAATGCTCGGGCTGTACGGAAGGCCAGCCAGATATAGGTAATCTCCCTTGACCGCGGCCGTTCATCGAATAATCCTGCCTGCATGAGCCACTCTTCCACACCGAACGCCAATGCTTCGGACCTCGCTTCATGCATATCGAAAAGACGGATATGGCTACGGATAGGCCGATCATCCTTTTCCTGATACCAGATCTTTCTGCCGCCCACATAGTAATGCCCAAATAGTACGTGAAGCACATTGGTCATCGGTTCACGATCATTGGTCTGTTCGAAATAACCGCGGTAATTGGGCCTGAGGTAGGCGCTCATGCCCCAGATTCGCGGATATTGTTCAGGCGGAAGTGGTTTTAGATTTTCCGGAACAGTGATGATCTCCTCTTCGCGTAGAAATTTCATGATCTTTGCCGCGGTCTCTCTCTGCCGCCGTACATTTTCCTCTTCGCTCGACGTCAGTACGAAATCGGGAACTTCCCGGTTTTTGTGTTCTTCCAGCTTCAAAAAGGCAATCGCCCGATTGTATTCGGCTTTGATCATCGAATGAAACTCATCCCAGGTGTAGGGGATAAGATGGACGTTCTTCATCCACCAGTTATAATTCTCCTTACCGACTCCCGCAGACGCAGTCATTTTATCCTTGTTTTCAATCAGCCAGTCGCGAAAGTTTTCAGTAGCAGTCACTGCCTGTTCGACATACGGGACCAGCTCGGGATGGTGCTCGGCAAACTGAACCGTAAACTCGGTTAGTAACTGGATGTCTTTTTCCTTCACTCGGATAGCAATCGTTGCAAGATCTCCGGCCGCTTCGGTAAGATTTATCTTTGCCTGAGCAAAGAGCTTAGGGACTGCCTGCAATTTTACCCGAAAATCGGCAACCCCATCTTCCGAGAGAGAAACTTCCGGTTTATACAACCCCCAACTGGACAAACTCCTCGAGTGATGAACGAGGAGCCGGGGATATATGCCGTCGGTAAGGTTGTAAAAACCGGGATCGCGAGCCCACTGCCGAAGAACCCGGTGGTCGAACTCTACGCCGTTCATCTCTGCGCGAACCACATGGTAATCGACCTGCTGGGCAACACTCCATCCACTCATATCGATCGCAGCAAGACGCTTTTGAAGCAGTTTCAATCCGCTATATTGTTCTTCCATTGCGGCGGCCGTAAAATCGGGCACCCCGTCAACGACCGCAGGTTTTATAAACTCGCGAAACTCCTCAAATAAAATAACAAGGCCGGCATAATTACCAGTCGATTTCTTCATTGCCTTTTCCACAAAAATAACCTGTTTAACTGGCTTCTTGTTTCTCAGCCATCATTAAAGAACCATCCCTTTTTCTTAACCACGATACCAAAAAGGGGACTAATAATTGGGAATCTGTTTGGGAAAGTAATCCTCGCAGGGTCCCTCTCGATACACATCCAGCGTGGTACAGTGCAGAGCCCCGCCAAATGGAGTTACCGCATCATAGTGTACGGGAATCACTTCAAAACCAATTTTTGTCAGCTGATCGATGTAATTCGCCTCGTGCGCTTCTACGCAGATCGTGTTGGGCCCCAGGGACAGGGTGTTCATGGAGATCCACGATGTCTCCCCATACGGTCCGAACAGCCGTTGCTTTGCCTTATGCACATATACAGGTTTCGCAGCCGGAATCAGTTCCCAGTCGTTTATTTCAAACAGGTAGTAGTAGTTCTCCACGTATGACTCATCCGTCAGCCGCGGCTTAGGCGCTGCCGTCCAAAGGAACTCCGGGTCCTCTTTGAAGTACTTTTCAAAAAGCGGGCGCAAATTCAGATATTCGTAGAACCGTGACCTGCGCGAAGTGGTGGCCTCCATGATCTCGTTGCCAACCGGAAGAAACACGTCCCGGACATTGTTGACCCCGTGCTAATTCAGCTGCGTCCAATCCGGTGTCGTGACAGCACGCCGATCAAGCATGGCAGGATGAATCTCCACGCGATCCACGACAATACCCCGCTTCTCCATCATCTGCACAAAGGCATCCAACTGCTCGTTGGCCTTGTCCACCTTCTCCTGTGGGAACGGTCCATAATTTCCCAGCGGAAAGTCAGCTTCCGGCTGGTTATACCACCATGCAGGTTCCGGAGCAGGGATATTGGAGCCTTCCGGCCTTCCCACAATCACTCGTTTTAACGGGTCCCACTCATTCCACGAATTCACCATCTTTGCCATATCAATGTCCTCTTTTACCGAGACGATAGTTTATATCTGATACTGGTTAAATACTTTAAAAATTTATCCTTTAAAGACCCAATAATCATTCTGATCATGAATCATTCATTTTCTTTTTGAATTATTGGTAAAATAATATGGGAAGCGTATTCTTTTGAATGATGGATCGTATTCTCAGCTACGACCCATTCAGTTTCATCGTAATTATTGCCTCCGGTGTTCAGATTTCGTTCGAACAAGGGGAAATTGCTGCTGGACACTAGCACACGGATCTTATGTCCTCGCTCAAAGTAATTGCTGGTGGCATCCATGTCTATTCGAACCTTGTACACCCCTCCTTTTTTCATCCAGACTTTCCGGGTGAAGCCTTCCCGATAGCGTGCTCGAATAATTCCACCTTGTATATTGTAAGCCGTACCATCTGGGTAAACATCCACAAGTTTACCAGTGAAATCCGTATCTTTCGCTGATGAAGACACGTACAATACGGCTGTTATCGGACCTGTGAGTTCAATACCTTTCTCCAATACCGGTGTCGTATAAACCAAAACATCATGCCGAATTTCAACTTTAGCTTGGTCAATAGCTCCAGCCGGGGTGCCATATGAGGTGCCACGTGCACCTCCTACCGTAGGGACCGGATTTCCCGGGTCATATACAAATGTGTCGGATGGTTCATTCTCCGGCACCTCTGTCGACAGCCATCCGTCTCCATAACGGCTATTCGCATCTCCATCACTGTGGAAATAATATTTTGTGTATTGAGTTTCCGGCAGGGGCCAAACGTCTGCTGAACACCACTCATTACGCCCCATTGTGTAATACTGTACTTTCGGCATATTCGTTATGCCGTTTTCTTTTCCCTTTAACCAGTATTCAAACCATTTAAGATATATTTCCTGATAGTTTAGCCTTGCATCACCTACATCACGAGCACCCACAATTGTATGTTCTGTGGCACGCTCGAAGCCGCAATGCGTTGTAGGTGCAATAATCACAAACTGATTATTAGCGGAGGTCTTTGAAACAGAATTTCCCCTAAAATAATTGAATTCAAAAATGGTCTCTTCAACACTCGGGTCATACCAGCAGCTCATATGTAGCGCCGGCACATCAATCTTTTCGGTGCCATCATAATATCCCATCACATCATGCCACCATGGATCACCAAAATCCGTTGTGATCAATTTGCGAAAATCATTTGGAGGCGCTCCCACCCTATCCATGATGTCAATAATTGGCAGAGTCCAATTGATTTTCTCCCAGTCAACTTCAGGAGCTTTACTCACACTCGGCTCATAGAATTTACGTATCATGCAGATCTCGGAATCCGACAGACCGGGCGGCGGCTTAAGAGAATATTTGCTTCCAGCCCCAAAATACCATGGTAGGGTCGCAGCAAAATCAAGAACACCGCCTTTGAAACCGGTCCAATACCTGTAACGA
>Ga0114922_10003442_pt1 | contig 14747 bp, 6 predicted proteins | sample AartaG_FD_100975 | JGI IMG/M metagenome (GOLD analysis project Ga0114922, IMG submission 100975) | Deep subsurface microbial communities from Aarhus Bay to uncover new lineages of life (NeLLi) - Aarhus_00045 metaG | ecosystem: Environmental > Aquatic > Marine > Oceanic > Sediment | place: Aarhus...
ATACCACCTGTCCTGATCCGGGTGCGACTGGCTCGAGATGGTGGGCAGGGATATGGATAGATCCACCTTGATTGTCACCGGGTCGGAAATCCTGAAGTTGCCCGCCTCGTCCCACACCCTGACGCTGAGGTAACTGGCATTCGTTTCACCACAATGTGGGATCTCATCCTGATCTATCCATATCATTCCCTGCTGTGCGGTGTCGCTGCGAAAGGTCACCCACTGGTCGCCGAAACTGTATTGAAGGCTGTTCCAGTCAACACCTGACGTGTAATCCTCCACCCTCCCTGAATACGTTGTTATTGGCTCCGTGTACCACAGGTTGCTCTGAGGATAGGTTATGGAGATCTCCGGCGGTGTTGTGTCTATCCTTATCTCATAATGACTCGCCGGTCCCCAGATTCCAGAGCCGCCCTTCGCCCGGCAGTGGAAGTACCATAAACCATCAGGAAGATCCGCGTAAGTGCCATCGCCAGTGTCCGCCACCTCATCCGGTGTTGACATTGGGTTGTGATCCAGCATGAAGCTGTAGCCGGTTACTCCGCTTGGCCCCTGTCCCGGCGTCTCCCAGCTCAGGCTTACGTCGTTTCTGATACTCCATTGGCCATCTATATGAGTATCGGAGCTGATCTGCGGGGCAGGCGGGGCTGAGGGATCTATCTGGACTTTGTAGCGGGCAGTGTCGCTCCAATTGCCGGCTTTGTCCACTGCGCGGAGATGAAAATACCAGATACCCGGAGATTCGGCAGTAACAAGAATGTCCGCGCTCCCGGCATCCATGCCCTTCACCTCATCCGGAACTGTCCTGGCGTTTGTGTCCCACGACCAATTGTATCCTTCAATTCCCGACATTTCGTCCGAGGATTGCCACTCAAACGCCACCTCCGGGTCAGTGTACCATGCTCCATCGTCCGGGTGCGATGAACTCCAGACTGTGGGAACAGAAGGAGGCTTACTATCTACCTTCAGGATAATGCTCTCTAAAGCGCCCTGGTTGCCGGCCTTGTCCACAGCGCGGACGTGGAAATACCAAACGCCATCTTCTGGTATATCCAGTTTCATGCCTGCCTCCGTGGTTTCCTTCCATTCACCCGGGATTGTCTCATCCTGCGATGTGTTCCATTCATAGCGAGTGATGCCGCTGATCCCGTCTTTCGTCGGGTTCCATGCAATATACGCGGAAGTGAAGGGCGACCATTCGTCGGGATTGTGAGATGTGCTGGCAAGCCCATCCACCTTCGGCGGCGGCTCCGTATCTATCATGAAAGGGCCTGCGTGGGCAACGTCATCGCTCCAGTTGCCCGCTGCATCAACGCCGCGGATGTGGAAATAATGGAACCTATCCGCGCTGGATTCCAAAGGCGGGCTTATGGCTGAGGTCTGCTTGCCTATATCCACAGATTCGTCTGGCACGGTATCAGGCATATCATCCCACAGGATCGAGTAACCGACCACTCCGCTCATCAGATCCGGGGCATCTTTCCAGTTAAGCGACACAGTATCGCTGCCTGACCACTGCCCGGGAGCGTGGGAACTGCTGACCAATTCCATCACTCCGCCGGGCGGCGACGTATCTATCAGGAAAGTGCCTGTATGCGCCGCTGTATGGGCCCAGGCGCCCGCGTTACTAACGCTTCTGACGTGCAGGTAATACTGCCCGTCGCTCAGCGGCTCGCTGGTCAATACGGTCGTGAGGCTTGATATATCTAACTCTTTATCCGGCAATGTGCCCGGCGAGCTATCCCAAAGGATGGAATACCCCATTACTCCGCTTGCGTTGTCCTCTGCCGGATCCCAGTGCACTATTACACTGTTATCCCTTGACCATAGCCCTATCTCGTGAGAGTCGGATGCCAGATCCTTAACGTTTCCCGGCTCGGTGGTATCTATGTAAAAAGGGCCCAAATGTGCCGCTGCGCTCCAGTTGCCTGCCGCATCCACGCCGCGGATGTGGAAATAGTATGCCTTATCCGCGCTGGGCTCCAGAGACGGGCTTATAGCCGAGGTCTGTTTGCCTATGTCCACAGATTCATCTGGTACAGTATCAGGCAGATCGTCCCACAGGATCGAGTAACCGGCGACGCCGCTCACCATATCCGGAGCGTCCTTCCAGTTAAGTGACACAGTATCGCTGTTTGACCACTGCCCGGGCACGTGGGAACTGCTGACCAATTCCATCACTCCACCGGGCGGCTCTGTATCTATCAGGAAAGTGCCTGTATGGGCCGCTGTATAAGCCCAGTTGCCCGCGTTGTCAACGCTTCTGACGTGCAGATAATACTGCCCGTCGCTCAATGGCTCGCTGGCCAATACGGTCGTGTGGCTTGATATGTCCACCTCTTTATCCGGCAATGTGCCCGGCCCGCTGTCCCACAGGATGGAGTATCCCATCACTCCGCTTGCGTTGTCCTCTGCCGGGTCCCAGTGCACTATCACCCTGTTATCCCTTGACCATAATCCTATCTCGTGAGAGTCGGGTTCCAGATCCTTAACGTTCCCCGGCTCGGTGGTATCTATGTAGAAAGGGCCCAGGTGTGCCGCTGCGTTCCATTGCCCCGCACCATTCACGCTGCGTATGTGGAAATAGTTGCTGTCGCCGTCCGGCAACTGGTCGCTTCTCAGGCTGGTAACCTCCGGCGGCAGGTTTATCTCGGTATTGGGATAGCTTCCGGGTGACGTGTTCCACAGGATGGAATATCCAGCCAGCCCTTCCAGCTCTTCAGCCTGAGGCTCCCATAACACTTCCACCACGTTATCGGTTGACCACACGCCTGGCAGGTGAGATGCGCTGTTGACGGTTATGCTCCACTGAACTTTCACCTTTGCTTCGTCCATGAGTTTTGAGTTCAGATACAGCCGGAATATATAAGAGCCGTTTCGCGCGCCTGACCTGTTCCAGTAGGGGCCGCCGAACCTGCGGAGTTCCCCGGCCACCTGGTACTTCGTGTCGAAGCTTTTCACCAGGGACAGATTCTCGTCCAGTATCTCGATGCGCACGTATCCTGGCTCCGCGAGATCGTAGGGTATGCATGAGTACGTAGGGTTGAAGCTGCCCAACTCCGGGAACCTGAACCGGGTCTCAGGAGGGTCGTAATCCTTCCGCTCCCAGGGATTCTGCTCAAAAGTCGATCGAGGTACCTGTGTCTGAATGGCTTCAGCCAGGCGCCGGCCGTAGTTCCAGTCATCAGTGTCGTTGTTCTTGTTGATTCCGATCTCCGACCACCAGAAGAACCATATCCCATCTACTGGCGGATCGTTATATGCGCTGCTCTGGCTCAGGGATACGTGTATCTGCTGCCTCATTTCCCAGTTAGTGGGCTGCCCGTGGCCTATGGCGTCCCGGCCTTCCAGCACCACGTGTATTTCAGGTCGGGGCATCTTTCTCCTGTCGCGGTCTGAGTATACTACCTCCCTGATCTTATGCGTGGATGCATGTATACGCTTCCAGTCAGGCTCGTATACTGGCTGTTGCCCGCTGGTTGTCCATAAAAAAGGCCCGGCGCTTATCATTACCACATCCACCGGCCGGGTGAAAGCTGCCAGTGCAGATGAACTGTAGTATCTGCCTGCTGTGCCTACGTCTATATACATCCTGTGATGGGGAACTCCCAGGGACTTCTCCACGGCTTTTATGTCTTCGGCCATCTGGCTATTCAAGTCATGGTCGAAGTTGTGGCTGCTGCCCATAGGCTCTTCCGTAAGATACCAGCCGGCAAGCGTGCCCTCGTATACGCTTCCCTTCTCCCATTTGCACAGGTCCTCGATGAACCCATTGAAAACATCACCTTTGTAGGCGGCGTAGTAGCTATACAGAGGGCCTACTATCACCCTGAATCGCACTTCGCCATCCTGATTCGTGAGGTTGTATGCCTCCTCCATGTACCCCTTCCACCATGCGGAATACCCGTTCTCACCCGCCTTCACCTCCGGCAGATCCCCGGGCCTGGGCCAGTAGTGCATTGTTATATTACAGGCTTCAAACTCCGAGATGCCTGGTATCCCCTCCCATACCTCTTTCAGGTCAGGCTCCGCCCGCCCTAGATTGCCGTCCTGGATGGAGTATGTGTTATACATGCCCACGGTGACTTTGTGACGCTTCGGCGCAGCTTCGGTGCTGGTGGCTGACACGAAGATGCAAAAGAAGAGGAACAGGAGGCGGAAGACCCCGGATGCATATCTGGATTCTGAAGTCTCAAGTCTTGTTTCGCATCTCATACTGAACTCTCCGGGATGAAATGTTGTAACCTCAGGAAGAGGAATTGATGTAATATATCAGATATTTTCTACGCCGTCAAGCCAACAGAAGCTTTTGCTCTTGGTTAATACCAATTACGAGTTGAAACCCGACATGAATCCATTGCAGTTCGACGGCGGAAACGCTCTCTGCCAACATTAGTTTATGTCAGATTTGAACTCGGAAATGGTATAAGCAAAGGATTAACACAGATTAGCACGGATTTCCACGGACACAGGCAATTGGCTATAAGCTTCCACGTCGATCGGCAAATTTGTCTGGGACACAAATACCCGGAGCCCGTGTATCAAAGGTTCGAGTCCTGCCCGGGGAATCTTTCCACAACCTGGCGCATCCTGAAAGTGGTTAACAAATAGTTAATGGCACTGTTTGATGAGATGGTCGAGCAGGCTGTTTCCGTTGATATGAATACATCAGTTCCAGTATCTACTATCCCGGACTTTCTCCATCCGAATGCTCACCTCATATCCTGCCTGAGTTCTCTCTTGATTGGATAACAGGGAAGAGGTATACTGAGTATAATCTCCCGTAGAATATATCAAACACACACGCAAATCCCTTTGTGGAGAGGTGATTGGCTGTGGAGCAGAACCTCGCATTGGAGAAAGCAGTATGTATCGAAGGCACGCTCCTGATGCTGGATGATGTGACCCCGCATGTTGCTGTTCCTGTTCAGGCAATTCGTGATGGTGAATCATTAAGCACGATGCTAAGCGATGAGACAGGAAAATATCGATCTACCAATTTAAGGCCGGGAAAATATCAGTTAAGATGCCAGATCCTTGATGGATATATCTACTATGGGAAGGACGGAGCAGGAAGGAAATGGAGCTGCGAGGAAGTAAATGCAAACGAAGCAATTCCCTCTTCACTTGGTGATATACTGGAGATCAAACCTGGCGAGATTCTGAATGTCGATTTCCGGTTCGCCCCGTTTAAGAAAGGAAGCTGGAGAAATTATGGCCCTTTCGACGGATTGGCACATGACACAGTTAATCGCGTCTTTGTGAATTCCGATGGGATAATGTGGCTTGGAACAAATAGCGGTGGCATCTCTCGATATGACGGAAAGCAATTCATCAACTTCACAGCCAAAGATGGGCTGTCTGCCGATGTCTGGGACATCTATTGTGATCCTGATGGTGTGATGTGGTTTGGAACGTCATACGGTGGGATATTACGGTATGATGGGAAAGAGTTTGTTAACTTCACAGCAGGAGATGGATTGGCTGGCAATACAGTCCATGTCATATATCGCGATCCGGACGGTGTAATGTGGTTTGGGGGTTGGCATGGAGAAGGGGTCTCTCGTTACGATGGTAAGAAATTCACTAATCTAACAGCAGAAGATGGATTAGCATCAAATAGTGTTCAGGTAATTCAGCGTGACTCGAATGGTATGATGTGGTTTGGCACAGATAATGGCGCTAGTTGTTATGATGGAAGGCAATTCGTCAAATTAACCGCAGAAGAGAATTTGGCTTCCGATGATATCCGGGCGATCCACCTTGATCCGAATGGCATGATGTGGTTTGGCACTGCCAATGGCGTTTGTTGCTATGATGGAAGGGAGTTCATCAGGTTCACCACTAAAGACGGACTGGTGGATAATTCTGTCAATATTATCCGCCGCGATTCTGACGGATCAATGTGGTTTGCGACATCCGGTGGAGGCATTTCACGCTACGACGGCAAGACGTTTGTCAACTTCACCAAGGAAGACGGATTGCCATGCAACTTTGTCAAAGACATACACATAGACCAGGATGGTGTAATGTGGATTGGTACAGGTACTATTATGAGTGCTCCTGCCAAAAGAGGAGGTCTTTCCCGTTACGATACAAAGACATTCATCAATTTCACCACCAGAGATGGATTGCCAAATGATACTGTCTCTGACATCTACATTGCCCCAGATGGTATTATATGGATTGGAACAATGGGAGGTATCTCCCGCTATGATGGTGATAAGTTTGTCAACTTTACTGTAGAGGATGGACTAATAAGCAACAATGTTACCGCTGTTGAAAGCGGAATTGATGACGCACTATGGTTTGGAACTGGGGCATTCTTCAGAATACCACCGGGGAAAGGTGTTTCTCGCTATGATAGTGATAAATTCATCACATTTACCACTGAAGATGGATTGGTGGCTGACACTATCACTACTATATATTGCAATTCTGATGGCGCAATTTGGTTTGGAACATACGACGGTATTTCTTATTATGATGGCAGAGAATTTGTAAACTACACAACAGCGGATAGATTGGCAGATGCAGAATTGTCATGGGCAGGGAACTTTGTTATGGCTATCTGTCAAACCCCGGATGGTATGCTTTGGTTCGGAACATATAGCGGGGTCTTTCGGTATGATGGAAAGGAGTTCATCAACTACACCCAGAAGGATGGATTGGCATGTAACATGGTCAACGCCATCTGGCACGATGTTGATGGCATACTTTGGTTCGGGACATGGGGTAGTGGTGTCTCTCGATATGATGGGAAGAAATTTACTAATTTCAGCACTGAAGATGGGTTAGCTGAAAATACGGTACATAGCATCCTTCGCGATTCTGATGGTATTCTGTGGTTTGGTTTGGATAGTAAGGGAATCGCTGGATACGATGGCATAGCCTGGACATCCCTGGATACACGTGACGGCCTGGCAGGTAACACGGTGAACTCCATTCGACAGGACAGCGAAGGTTTCCTGTGGTTTGGGACAAATGGTGGGCTTACTCGCTATCGCAGAAATATGACTTCGCCGAAAGCTTACATCGCTTCTGTTACCACAGACCGAAGCTACGATGACCTCTCCGACATTCCGGCTTTCACTCCAGGTATACGAATTACTATTGGATACAGTTCTGTAGATTTCAAGACTCTCCCGGAAAAGCGCCAGTATCGCTGTCGCATTTACAAATCTGGAGGCAATAAACATATTTCCCCCTATCTACCTGCTACAAAAAATACAACCTTCGATTGGACACCTAAACAGCTTGGTACCTACGTCTTCGAGGTGCAGGCTATTGACCGGGATCTGTATTATTCCGAACCAGCAAGGATCAGCTTAACTATCCAGCCAGATCCGAAAATTGTTTCCATGCAGGCTGAACTTAGCTATCTGCGAAGCGAAGTTGGCAGGAAGTATCAGTTCGATAGCATCATCGGCGGCTCCCATGGTATCAGGCTGGTGCGCGCGCTGATGGAAAAAGCCATAGATTCCGGACTCACAGTGCTAATCATCGGTGAGACTGGCACTGGCAAGGAACTGGTAGCTAAAGCCATTCACTATAATAGCCCGCGCAAAGATGGGCCGCTGCTGGACCGTAACTGTGGGGCAATGCCCAGAGAACTGCTGGCAAGCGATCTCTTCGGCCACCGAAGGGGAGCATTTACTGGTGCTAATGAAGATAGGATGGGATTGTTCGAAGCCTCATCAGGTGGTACATTGCTACTGGATGAGATAGGGGAGATGCCAGAGGACGCTCAGCTCCATCTGCTTCGTGTGCTGGAGGAACACAAAGTCCAGAGGCTGGGTGAACACAAATCCCGGGATGTAGATGCACGAATTATTGCCATGACTAACCGGGATCTGGTCGAGGAAGTGACCGCCGGTCGCTTCCGTAGAGACCTCTACCATCGTTTCAACGAGTTTCCTATTCACATTCCACCTCTGCGGGAGCGAATTGAGGACATACCACTTCTGGCGGAGCATTTTCTACAGGAATATTCAGAGGGGCGAAAAAAAGAACTAGGCAACTTTGCGCCTGATGTTTTTGACGTTCTCAGGAGTTATGCCTGGCCTGGCAATGTGCGAGAATTGCGGAATGCTGTTCGTCGCGCTGCCGCGTTGGCAGCAGAAGGGGATCAGATCCAGATATATCATTTCTCTTCAGAGATTACACAGGAACGCTTCATCATACAGCGATCCCTTGCAGAGGGAGTAGGACTTTCAGCAATCATGGAGCAATTTCAGAGACGTGTTGTGGAGGATGTTTTGCAGGAATGCAATGGCAATCGGGCTCAAGCTGCACGGGTACTTGGCATACACCGACCCAACCTCATACGAATCATGAAGCGTCTGGGCATTGAGTAGACTGCATTTTTCCCTCTATCCACCAATTCACTACAAAGCCACACCTTAAGCCTGAGTATCACATGGATACACCCATAAGTATCAATATGGTACTCCACCCAGAATCAGGCATATCCAGATGATTTAGATCTTCCCTGTGAATCAGGTGTATCAAATAGATATACTTGAGAGCCATACCCAGTAATATCATCAAGATGACATCTTTCCGCGCCCTGACTGCGTTCAGGGCATTTTTTATGTCCTGGCACTCAACTTGCCATAATGAGTGCTCAACGAGTTGCTTGGGAGTCGGCTTGGCTACATGATTTTTATCGCAGAAAGCCCAGAGCGGAGGGATACGATGGCAGGCATGGACGAATTATATAAGATCCCGGATACAGTCTGGGAACAGATCGAGCCACTACTGCCACCGGAACTCCCCAACCCTAGAGGTGGTCGTCCGCGTATGGATAACCGAAGGGCAATGGAGGCCATACTCTATGTATTCCGCACTGGCTGCAAATGGAGCGCCCTTCCTCGTAGCATGGGGGCATCCAGCACAGTATATCGACGCTTCCAGGAATGGCGAAAATCTGGTCTGTTTCAGCGTATGTGGAGAAGGGATCTTCTGACGTATGAAGAATTGGAGGCCATGACCTGGTATGGAACAGAAGGAGAAAAGAGAGATGTATAAGCGGATGAAAATGCTATTATGCATTCTGATTGTCTTTGGTCCTATATTGCTGTCCACTCCAGCGGCCTCTGGTGGAGAGCGTCTATATGACTTCACCAATGATGACGCGTGGGAACCGATTACTGCTAACTGGAAGATAATCGATGGAGAACTCGATATTCTCATAGAGAGGGCTTTGCAAGGGGATGAGGAGTCGGTCATAATCATAATCAATCATATACTTCAGGAACGGGATCCAGAGGTAGGAAGCGAATACATAAAAGCTCTGGTCCTTCTGGCTCAAGCTGGAATCCCATCGGCCCAGGAGATGTTTCATGAGATTTCCAATGGTTATTCCGTAGAAGGCTATGTCTACGGAACTATGGAAGCATTTATTGCACTCTTACCTGTTTTTGAGAGCATAATTAAAGATAGAAGCAGTCCGGATATCTTAATCATTTCAGCTATAAGCGCGGCCAGGAGCGCTTTCTATTCAAGCCGCAGGAGTGAAGCTCCATTGAATATGCTAAGTGAAGCTCCATTGAATATGCTATATAAATGTCTGGATAGATTAAAGGAACTTCTGGTAGATAACAGTCCCGATGAAAAGCGTTCCGATGCTCTGAAGATGGAAGCCGCATTTGCCCTGGAGTTTCTGCTAACATATGGTGTTCCGGCAAGCTTTGATGATATCTTTGGGATTCTTGAGGAAGTTCTTTCAGATCCCCAGGTGTTCCACCTTTCAAGGGCCAAGCTGTTCACAAATTTGGCGTCTATTGCTACCAGGGAGGATGATAGTGATCGACGAGGCCAGATTGCCTATGCTCTTATCGAGGAACTCATCCCAGTAATAAATGAGATTCTCTCAGACGAAGTGAATTGGTCTCTGGATGATTTAACGAAAGGAGCGCTTCAGGCCTTGAAGGTCGTTATCCGGAGAAATAATAAACATGCTACCACACTATTAGAACAGCAGATTCCCAGGTTCAAAGCGATGCTTTCTATGGAAGAAAAAGTAATACTTATAGAACCTGTTGCCAGTATTCTGATTGCTGCCTGTATCAATGGGAATCAACAGGCGGCAGAATGTCTGTTATCTCTAATCAGTGGTGAGGCTTATGCCGACAGAGTGAAAGAGATTTCCATCGGGAAACTGGCGGCGGAGACGAGGAATGGGAATTTGCATGCCTCTTCGGTTCTAAAGGAAGCCTATGTCGGGATGTGTGGTGTTGAGGATGAGCTGCTTGTCCCGTTCTCAGAGTTTCTCTGGCCCAATGAAATTTTCCCATACTGGGTGTTAAAAGAGCTTCTGATGAATCGGATTGCTAATTCTCTAAATCCGGAAAGCTTGCTGGAGGATACTCGACCTCTGGCCCTGATGATTTTCGCAAAGGAAGGGGGACCCATAATATCGTCGTCTAAGAGGCTTCTTCTCCCTATCTTTGCAAAAGCAGGCTGCCGCGTTCTGCTATATGAGGCAAACACCGATATAGAAGTGTGTGAAGTAGCTGAAAAGGCAACCCCTCTGGGTATAAAAGCAGATATAGCATTAATTATGGGACATGGAAGCAGTATAGGAGGGGTACAGCTAGGGTCATTGTCATCCAATTGCCATGAGCTTTTTCGGTTGGATTCTTCTGATGTGGAAGAGATGATAAGGCTCGGGAACTGCTTAGCAAATGACGCGGCGGTTGTTTTCTTATCCTGTTTGCTGGGAAGGGGCAGAGAAAACAATAAAGAGAGTGTGCCCAATAAATTCGCGGAAGCTGCTCCGCATGTTGGGATGATTTTTTCTGCCGACGGGGTTTTATATATCGTTAACGATCGTATACGGCCCGTTTTTGGATTTGATTCAGAAAGCAAGTTGATAAACATGGATTTTTATTTCAGCAATCCCAGTGATGATATTTATATAATCAGGCCAAATAACATGAACGACAAATTAGCAGGAATAGCCATAGAAGAAAAGTCAGGAATGAAATCGACAGCACTTGGCAGGATAAAGAGTCAGGAGTATCCACCTGCAACGGAGACAATGCTTCTCCAGAATTATCCCAATCCCTTCAACCCTGAGACGTGGATACCTTTTCATCTTTCCAAGGAAGCTGACGTGAGTGTCAGGATATACAACTCCGTTGGCAATTTGGTTCGCAGTTTGACTTTGGGTCGCAAGTCGGAGGGGATATATGTAGATAAGAGCAAAGCGGCATATTGGGATGGCAGGAATGACTCGGGTGAGGAAGTGGCAAGTGGAATCTACTACTACTCCATCACTGCTGGCGACTTCTCTGCTACGCGCAAGATGATAGTGAAGAAATAGGCTGGAGATAGACTTAAGGCAAAGGTAATATATCGCCCAGATCCATCCCATCTCGTGGGCCAGGAGTTCAGCAGTTTCCGGAACCAGATCATCGGGTTGCCCCGCAGCACAGCGTCCAGCGCGCTCCATTGCTTCTTCCCGGGGAGCAATTATACGACCATTTATCAGTTCTTTAACAACCTGCGTTCCATTGAGCAATGTTACCCGCTTCCCTCCAGCTTCCTTTTCCTGTTCTATCGCTGTTTCTTTAAAGCCTGAAAGAGAGACAAAGTAACCCGTTGTCTCCAGATCCCCTCTCCTTCTCTCAACGTCCAGTGCTCCTACGAACTTATTAATATCATCTCCGCCAGTTTTCGCCTTTGTTGCCTTACACTCAGCGATCACTCGCCTTTTCTCTGTTCGATGAATGGCTTCAACGTCCACTTCCCGTCCGGTTTTGTGAATATTCAGACGGACGTCACCATAGCCCAAAGCGAGAAACAGGTCGCCCATTAGCCTGCCGAACAGGTCTCCTCGCTTATTGTTCTCTTTTTCCAGTATTCTGATCTCAACAGGTGAAGCCTTTGACATTTTAGTCATCACCAGCCTTTGAGTATATGCTTGCGAGAAGAAATTCGTATAACGCGGAATTCCACTGACGATTGCGAAGGATTATACCATAGTATATCTGCCATGACAACCCGAAAGATGAAGAGCTAACAGATGTCCTCTTTAAGCGGTTTCACTGAATCCCTTTCTGTGCTAATCCGTGTTTTATCCGTGGCCAATCATTCCACAAAATTGCTTTAGCTTACCTCGGCCGATGGATCTGAATCAGAGATCTGGAAAATTGGTTAGAAAATGGTTTAAACCTCCGCCCTCTATCCATCATTATCTCTTAATTTTACCCTTGACATATTAACAAATGTATAGTATAATATTAACAGAACGTTAAAAACGTGAGGAGGAAGACCAAAAATGGGATCAATCAATATAAGTCAGGCAATGAGAGCAATAAAGGATGAAAAGTGCTGCGAGTGTGGTAAGCGGGCTAAGGGGCTTATTTACCGCGGCCGGACTGTGAGCTATTACTGCAAGAAATGTCTGCATGATTATATGGAGAGAAAGGAACTCCAGGTAGAAGAAGCTGTAGCCAGTCCTGCGTAGTATTTTCAGCCTATCATTCATTCATAGCTGAAGATAATATTGCCAGAGAATCATTTACATCCTTCGTGCTGTAGTGCCTCGCTTCCAGGGTGTAGAGGCCCTTGTAGCTTCTCTTCTTCAGTTCCCGAAAGGCGAAGGCAAAATCGGTATTTCCCAAACCCGGGAGGCAGTAATGCCTCCTCCCACCATCATCCACTGGACTGCCGCTGTAATCCCGCAAGTGAACGTTAGAAATCCTGTCAGCAAACCTGACCATATCGGCCATCTCGTTATTCCACGCGGCGAACTCAAGATCCAGAGTGAAGCTGAAGGCTGAGTCCATGTTATGGTACAGGTACTCAGCCGTGGGTACATATCCCCCTCCCCGGGTGTGAGGTATAAACTCCACTGAGATGTTCACCCCTCGATCAGCAGCGAAATCCTTTAGCGTATAGAGACTATCCAGGTTCCGCTCAAGCTTCGGGTCAGTGCTGTTCTGATCCCACAGGTGAATGGTCAGGACTGATATGCCCAGTTCCCCAGCTATCTCGATACTGTCTCTGAGCAGTTTCTGTGCCTGCTGGTGACTCTCCGGGTCGGATTCGCTCAAAAGCCTGCCAGTCTGCTTTGGCCCGTGCATGGAGTCAAACCTGACCCCTCCTTCTTTTAGATACCTCCCCACTTCCCGGTAGTGCTCCGTCCATATACTGTATGTCATGAACTCGAAAGCCCGGCAGTTGACGTAGTCCAATTCATCCAGCAGAAACCTGTGATCCATGAGATGCAGGCATGCTACTGAACAGTTTATCCTGTGATTATCTCTTTCCATCGCATTGCGGACATACGAAATAACAGGTATAGTATGTCCTCCCCCACCCCCAGTAAGGCGTCATTACCAGTTCCTTCTCGCTGCCACATCTGGAGCAGATAATGTCGCCGCCCAGTTCCTCATCATCCAGCATCTTCGAGTAGTCAAGCTGATCTCTTTGCAGCTTTACCCTGTATTCCCTTCTCAATTTAACTATCCTATCCATATTTTATACCTTCAGCCCATATCCGTGTTTCATCTGTGTTAATCCGTGGCTAGATCACTTCACGAGATAGTCTCCACGAGCATCCTGTGGATCTCTTCAGCCTTTCTCTTCACCATAAAATCGGAAAACTTAGCCCACTCGCTCCTTATTTTTTCGCCAGTTGCGTATCGCTGCGATTCCTTTAGGTCCCGGCGTTCCTGCGGTTCGGGAGTGAGCGATACAGCGGCATTGCCGTCGACCTCCTGCTGCTTAACCAGTTCGATCTCCTCAAGTATGGCCATGCAATTGGATATGATCAGCTCCTTCGGGCCGTCCATTTCCATCCCTTCTGCCATCTCCTTTATAAACACTGGCTCACCGTTTCTGTCAGAGGATATTTCCCTGGCTTTCCGGTAAACGTTTGCCAGCATTTCCCGATCCGGGTATTGATGTTTCAGGGATTCTGCAAGTATGTCCACGTCTTTGTTATTGAAGATCAGGTGGACGAGAACCCGTTCTTCAGCTTCAACTGCCGGCGCGCAGCACCTCACAAAAACGTCGCGGGTGGGCACAGGATGACAGAATACCACGTGTCTAAGCCCCGGTATTGGCTCTTCAAACGGCACGCTGGATGCTATAGCATCCAGTTCTCCCTGGCTCAGGCTCAGCTTCATTCCATCCCTTTCGTCCTCCGCAGTGTTAGAGTAGCAAAGCACCAGCCTGATCTTCTGGGCATATCTGTATACTATCCCCTGGAGCTGATCAACCGCTGCATCGTCACGCACATACATGAGCGTCTTTTTACCCATAAGCAAAAGCTTTTGCAGATAACGCCTCTTGTCGGGGAAGTTACGCCGATCTGCCATCTTGATCTGCGAAAGCTCCATCATCTCAGCCGACGCGACTGTGACTTCGTGGCTGTCCCCGCGATGAATTATGATCTCCTCCACTGTCAGTTGAACCGATCTTGCGTCGTTCCATTCGTTAATTTGTGGGCGACAGACCAGATCGAGACTGATGTCCCTATCGTAAAGCTCGCGCTCCAGTTGTCCCTTATTGAAGGCTATGGTTCTCAGGAAGCTCTGACCGTCCGAGACCGTCATTTGCAGATGCGCTCCAGTCTTCCCCACAGTTCTCGGGAGACCTTTCAGCGATAGGCCTGTCAGCGTCAGCAATGGCCGAGGATTCCCCATGCCGTGCGGCTCCAGAAGGGAGAACTGCTCCACAACGTCCAGGGAAAATTGAGACAGAGTAGCTTCCGCATCTATAGTCACCTTCGG
>Ga0114922_10003443_pt1 | contig 14747 bp, 12 predicted proteins | sample AartaG_FD_100975 | JGI IMG/M metagenome (GOLD analysis project Ga0114922, IMG submission 100975) | Deep subsurface microbial communities from Aarhus Bay to uncover new lineages of life (NeLLi) - Aarhus_00045 metaG | ecosystem: Environmental > Aquatic > Marine > Oceanic > Sediment | place...
CCTGCATCTGAATTGATAGTTTTCATTGCGTTACATCCTTTCAATTGGAATTTCCCATATTACTCTTGCTCACGACCATCGTGAGCCTCTTTGATTTTTCTTAGTATTCTTGAGAGTTGCTAAAATGGAAACTTTCGTACATTAAGTAATATAAATCTTTGTTGTGTACTTAGGTTTTACAGTCAGCATTATGCCTCATTTTGCTCCCAGACATTTCCTGCCCCCTTCATGAAAAACAAAAGTTTCCAAGACATTTTACTTTAGAATGCCCACAATGAGAACGAAGTCTCTTGCCTTTGTAACCAATTGTGGATGCTGTAACACTAATCAAGAGAAAAGACAGGCTCCATTTATACAAACCTTTCGATAAGTTAGATGCCTTAAAAACTTATAGTTTTAGACTTTCTAAAAACAGTCTATTATTTGGGTTCACATGTGCACTCTTTAGCAGGTTTATTGCAGCCTGAGCAAACTTTATCTTTGATTGGCCTACCGCATTTTTTGCACGGTGAACATCCACACGTCTGACACATGATTACATCTCCTTTCTTTTGCTATACGGAAAGCAAAGAGGATTATATTCTGTAACTGGGCCTCATGATTTTGTAGCAATTTGACTTTGACTTCTGTTGACCAGGAATATGTCTAAGCGTGTGCAGGAGTACCATAGTGCATTCCCCATCTTTTCCAGATAGCTTTTATTGCAACGATATCATAAACAGCAGAGAGCCCAACTAGGGCATAAACAATTCTGCTTAGAATACTCATATCTCCAAATATCGCTGCAACTAAATCAAAATTAAACACGCCGATTAAGCCCCAGTTGAGGCCTCCGATTGCCAAAAGTGTCCACACTACAACATCTATAGTTTTCATCCCTTTCATAGTTTTGTCTCCTATAAAATTATGTAAATATTAAATTAACTCAACATCTGGTTAATACACAATTGGAGCATCATATCAATCTCGTTCAGTGGATGTGTCTCGGTGACAACCTTTATAAGACCTTTTGCGGCGTAGTCGAGAGCTTCGTAGAGGTGTTCTCGGTCATTCTGGGTCGATAAGATCCGACCTTAGGTGATTCAATTTCTTTAACTTGCCATGTACCCTTTGGTTTTTCACACACAGCGGCTTTCATTGTAATTGCCCGTCAAAATTTCCTGTTTAATTACTTGGGCAGTACAACCGAATCAATTACATGAATCACTCCGTTCGAGCATTCTATGTCAGTTTTGACAACTTTTGCCGAATCTACCATGACCATTTCACCTTCGACGGTGATAGTCAGAGATTGACCATTTACAGTTTTTGCCTCAGCGAGTTTAACTACCTCAGAGGCCATTACTTTACTCGGCACTACATGGTAAGTAAGTATTGAAACCAGCTTTTGCTTGTTCTCAGGTTTTAACAAGTTCTCAACTGTACCAGCAGGCAACTTTGCAAATGCTTCGTCAGTTGGAGCAAAGACTGTGAATGGCCCTTTACCTTTAAGAGTCTCTACTAAGCCAGCTGCCTTGATCGCTGTAACTAAAGTAGTGAAATCTCCCGCACCAACAGCAGTATCAACTACATCCTTCTGTTGGGCCGTTTCTTCACAACCAATCTGTGAAACAAGTAGACCGACTAAAAGTAACGTTAGCATCCGAAATGTGCAGTTATATTTCGCTTTCATAATATTACCTCCCAAAATGATTTGAAATCCCCATACGGCTGCTCCTTTAGAATTCTAAAAGGATACCTCATATCATTCTGAAAGTATTTTTAAAAATAGCAACAAAAAAAATTTTAAAAAAACATTTTTTTTGCAGTCGACTTGCTGTAATATAAGACTATGCCATAAAAGGAGTTATGGGAATATAGAAAATTCCTTTATAAAAAAACAGCGACAAAACCGGCATCTCTGCAGATTTTGAAACAAGAATTATAGAAGTGGTTTTATGTTTGAGCTCAGCCCTCGTTTCCATGTAATCTCATGAATAGGGTGCGTCAATCGTCCAGGTAGTGCCCTCAGAGTATTCCAGGCGTGCTTCTTGATGAACCTGCCACATGCAATTAATTGGACCATCTTGGCGGCATGAATACTACAGGAAACCTTCTAACAAATTTTCGTACTCTTCTTTGTTGTGTCTGCCAGACCTTGGGATATGCCCTGACTTCCCTGCGGGTTGTCCTTTGTTCCAGAGCAGTACTGACTGCCAAGTTACCCACAGGGGAGTATTTGTCAACTGCCGGTATAATTTAAAAGAATTCGCCGGGTATGCCGCGTCCTGTCCCACAGGGAAACTCAGCAGCACACCCGGCGAATATGAAAGTTACTTATTCGCGAGGTGCTCGCGTTATTAACGAACCTGTACGGTCATATGGCTTCTAAGCTCTTCCAGTCGCTCGGTTGGACTACTCAGCCCACCGATAATGGTGTAAACTCTTAACGAGTCTCTGCCGTCTTCGTATATCCCGCGGTGGATTGTAGCCTTACCGGTTATCTCGGACAAGACGTCAAATGCGTAGTCGATGTTGTCCTGTAAGCCTTTGGCGTTGGCCATCAATCTCTTTCCACCGACAGCTATACAGCCGGAGACTTTCGAGGACCTTAGATCGAATCCACCTGCGAGCAGTGTCTTCTCGAGGTTCTTTTTCACTGCCTCTGACAGTGAGAACTTATCGCTGAATTTACTTACTTTGGTCAGACCCATTATCGCGCATCCGCCGGACTCCATAATGCTGTGATAATCTACCGGGTCGAACGAAGTATACTGGCTGCTCAAGGCACTGACCTTGTTGAAGATATCGAACAGACTTGCGACAGTGTTGTTGATGCTGGGCCAGAATGACCTTACCGTCATTCCCGGATACATCTTGTTAATCTTGTCGTTGTCCACAATGATAAGAGGCGATATCTTACCTGATGTGGCCATTTGACTTAACTCCCAGGCCGCTTTGTACGCATTTTCAGCAACAAGCGGAGAACTGGCTTCACCTACAGTGGGTAAAGTCATAACGACACCCACATTCTTATTGGGATTGTTCAGGCCGATATATCGGGCATATCTCTTGGCAATCTCAACCAACCCAACAACGCTGCCACTGCCGGTGCCACCACCAGCTCCGAAGCAAACCATAATATGGTCAACTTGAGTGCCGAATGTCTGCCTGGTAAGGTGCAGAATGTCCTGCTGATACTGCTGGACGGCTTCTTTGCCTCTTTCCATATCCTTGCCGGCGCCCTTCTCGCCGATGTTCATCGAGAACTTTTGATTCTTCGGAATATCGAGCAAATCTAAATCATGGTGAGTCGTATTAACAGCCAGGACCTTCTTGTAACCCAGGTCATAGAAAGACTTCACCAGTCTTCCACCGCACTGGCCTGCACCAATCCAGGCATAGCGGGTAGAACCTTTGATCTGGTCAACAACACCAACCTCTTGCTCAATATTCGGTTCATATTGCTCCAAAGCCAGAGTGGGCAGTAGCCAGGCGTTAAAATCAAATTCGCCCTTTGATGTTACCGGGCTGCGTCTTTTCTGGGCGACTTTCTTCGTAGTCTTCCTGGTTGACTTGGCCTTTGGGCTTACTCTCTTTTTGGTTGCCTTGGGTCTTGAGGTAGTGCTCTTCTTGGTCGCCTTGGGTTTTGAGGTAGTTCTCTTCTTGGTTGCCTTGGGTCTTGAGGTAGTGCTCTTCTTGGTCGCCTTGGGTTTTGAGGTAGTTCTCTTCTTGGTTGCCTTGGGTTTTGAGGTAGTGCTCTTCTTGGTTGCCTTGGGTTTTGAGGTGGTTCTCTTCTTGGTAGCCTTGGGTTTTGAGGTAGTTCTCTTCTTGGTCGCCTTGGGCCTTGAGCTTACACGCTTCTTAGCCGTCGGGCGTTTTGAGCTTACACGCTTCTTAGCCGTCGGGCGTTTTGAGCTTGCGCTCTTTTTGGTCGCCTTGGGCTTCGAGGCGGGTCTTTTTTTAGTCGCCTTGGCCTTGGCTCCAGGTTTTCTCTTAGCTGATGTTCTTACCATTTTTAATTTCTCCTAAAACTGATTTAAATAATTGTTCCTAATTTGTTATTTACTTTACGTCAAATACTGCCCCCGGGCATCTGAAGCGGCATAGACGCCTATCGACTTACTAAATGCGGCATATAACTTCTTTTTTTATTTTTTATATTTTTTTTTGCGAAATACGAATAAGACCATTTTTAGACTTTATCCGGCAGGTTATGGGCCGAAACTCTGAATTGTCTTTGGCCTTGAGGGAAATTTAAGACCGATAATTTCGAGCCTTAGCGGGATTCTTTGTCCGCAGAGTGCAGCTTTGCCAGACAGGATTGTATCGCACGGGAAAGTCCACAAGTTACCGCGGAAATGTTGCTTATCTCCTCGGAGGTCAGTTTGTTTTCCGATGAACGGCAAATCAATATAAAGCCCAATGATGAGCTGTGCAGACCCAGCGGAATTGTTACACCTGAAATTTTATTTAATCCAATCAGGTTACCCTGCAGGCCCATTGCAAACATATCATCGAGGGTGCACACTTTGTTAGACTTGTAGATATTGTTCATCAGCTCAGAATTGAAACAATTCTCCAGATGCTGCTTTTCGAGACTGATTGGCTGCTCACTTTCGAACATGTACAGCTCAAAGTTGTCCGCCGCCCCGTCTTGCGTCGGAAGACGCTGGGGTAGGTCCGACTGACGCAAAAAGAATGTAACGTTTGCGTCGGCTTTCTCCTCTTTGATAAGTTTGACGGCCGTGTATAAAAGACTATTCAGGTCTGTTATCCCGATGATTGACTCGTAGAAATTCGCTATGAAGCTTATCGTCTTCAGACTTTTGATAAAGTCTCTCTGGGCTGCAATAAAGTCATTGCAGAGTATATCTATCTTTTTCGCCTGCTTTTTACGTTTTTTGTTTAGCTTCTTGATAAGCAGACGCAGTCTTTTATGTCGCAGTTTATCGTACACGATTACTCGTTTTTTTGATAGTCCAACGAAACTTACCTCCGCCTTTTTGCTTCACAAAGTGAAGAAATTGGGGGCGTTTTAGGTTAGATTCGGCTTAACAAAAGGCAGGCTTTAAGAATAAAGAAATATAAAAGGGTTGCTATAGCGTAGCCCTATAAACAGCCGGTTATTAGTTTTATGGATATTGGCCCCGGTTTAAGGTTTGACCTTAACCATAGGACAACTTGATTTGTTGCGATTGATTTGTCTGTGTTTTCGGACTTACTTAATACTACGCTACCCGAGCAGGCCGACGAGTGAGTAGCTGGCTCACGCCCTCCCCGATGGATACCTTGCGGGCCCGCACAGCAAAGTCATCAATCTCTTCAATCTTCTCGAAGCCGACGACCATCGCATCCACACAGCCCGACTCCAGCGCATATTTGATGGATCCATCGCGTCTCTCAGGACTGTTGCCGAACGTCCCCTCACCTATTATCTTCATCCCTATCACAGCCTTGCCGCCCCTGCGCATCGCTTTGACTACTGCTTCGACCTTCGGTATATCTTCCACCGTATCGACATCCATTTTCACTGCGTACGGATTGATACGGACGTGCACTGACCACCTGATAATGCAAGAGAACTTCATCCAAAGACAGTTCGATATTCCACGCTCAGCTTTTAAGCTCTCCCGATGCAAGAATTTCCCTGCATGTGCAGTGATTTCCTAAGTGACATAACGCAAGTTTTGAAACGGTGAATTCGATTGGAAACGAATAATCGTTTATTTCCCCGTATCCGATTGTAATATGCGGGAAAAATCTCTCGAAACTCGATTTCTCAGGATAATTCTTAATCCAGGCTAAAGTTGATTCACTCACCCTTGTCGTCGAAAGCACCATATCCACCGTTACATCATAGTTGAAATATGGCGCCAGTCTCCGCATAACTTCTTCATGAAGTGATTGAAGTGCTTCTGTTCTTTCTATCTGAAGAACCGAAACTTGTTCGCCTGCTGAATTTGTCCCGGTATGGATGCCAATAACGCTTAGCTGTCCCAAAGAGAATTGTTTTGCGATTGTTTGCAGAACCGTTTCAATATCGGCCGTGTCTCTTTCATCGATACAACCCATAGCCAAAGAAATATGCGGCAGGCAGCTCTCTTTATCCAAAACAATTTTGTCGGCGCATTGTTTCAGCAGCTCTCTGTTTGCTGCAATACTTTTGTCCACCATCTCTTCCGAAGGTAACAGTACGACATCAACCGCTATTTCCGCCATCAGTTTAATCCTGATAAAATAATCCTATCGTTTTTACCCAATGGAACGATCTCCGAACACAGCAAGAAGAGTTTCCGCCGTCTTTCAACGGTAATCATCGGCCAGCTCGAACATGTCGAGGATTCGTTCGAGCGCATCATATGGGGACGTGCCGATGTTCACCGTCAACATGTCGTTCCTGTTGGAAACAGTAGTCACGGCTCCGGTAGCGAACAAGATGTTGCTGGCCGCTCGCTGGTGGCTCGTTCGGGTCTTTACCTGGAACGTTGCCAATGATGGGTGCGCCAGGAACTGCACATCGGCTACCAGAGCGGCGATGGGCTGGCCTTTGCTGTTCCGACCCAGGTTGCTCAGTCTGATGTGAAACGCCTTTGGCGTGCCGGTGAGCAAGTCCACAGATGCGTGGCGGTAGTAGAAGTCGCTCTGGGACTGCGCCCGTTCGACCTGGGCTAATTGCTCTCTGGCCTCTGATGGCTGGTCTGCGCCCGGGCAGAACAGCACTGTGGGCTGATGGTTGAGGTAGTCTTTCAGTAGCAGCCCCAGACCTACGGGAGCGCCGTCTTCCAAGGACAACAAGCTGGTCACGTTCCCGGTCACCGTGTAGAAGTTCGAACCCGTTACCGGCCGGCCGGCTGGCCCGAAGGGAATAGTGTCGTCGAAGTCCTCAGCGTATAGATGGATCGCCACGCCCACTTGCCGGAGGTTCCCTGCACAGGCCATCCTACGCGCCTGATGCCTGGCCTTGGTCAGTGCCGGTAACAATATCGCTATCAACAGGCTCAGGATGCCTATCACCACCAACAGCTCAATAAGAGTGAAGCCTTTGTACCAGTCCCTGTTTGCATTTGATGGATAGTGTATCTTGCACATTTTATTTCTCGAACACAGGGATTGTAATACAATTTGTCCGATTATGTTCACAAAAATCTTTTATTCCGCCGAATCTGAAATCGGCTCTGGCAGCGATTCCGCCAGACGAACCTGGTCCAGATCCCAGAATCCCCCTGGCATACCAACCGCTCGCAGGGCCACGCCAATGGCCATCCCCGCCCAATTATCGTCGGCTTGTACAGTCGGCAGATACAAAGAAAAATCTATCGTTTGCGTTGAAGACAATCCTATTGCCTCTACCGCATAGCTCGCAATGTCCACCACATCGTTTCCATCACGATAGAAGAGCACAAGTTCGAGGGCATCGACCGGCTCGATGTTCGATGGCGGAAATCGACTGGAGATTGACACCGCTACAGTCAGGCGGTAGTTACAACCTGCCTTGTAATCAGAGTTAAGGTCCTGCTCCAGACCGTTACCCAACTCAGAGCCAAGGAAGGCAAGTTGGTTTCCGTCGGGATTGACGATATGATCATTACTGTCTGAGGGAGTATTGGCGAATACGCCTGTATTACTGCTGGCAAAAGTGTCGATATCGATTTCTGTCCACATATCAACAAGTGGTATCGCCGGAAAGCCGTTCGGATCAACAAAAGGAGCTTCGAACGAAGAGTTCTCGATGGGAATTGATACAGGTAACGATTCGATGAGCCGCACGTTATCCAGATCCCAGAATCCTCCCGGCATACCCATCGCTCGTAACGCAACGCCTATGGACTTACCCGCCCAGGCTTCGCCGGATTGTACAGTTGGCAGTTGTAGCGAGAAATCCACCAGTTGCTTTGAAACCAAGCCAATAGCGTCAACCGTCTGGCGTGCGATGTCCACCACAAAATCATTCCCGTCACGATAGAAGAGCACCAGCTCAAGGGTATCCACCGGATCTATTATCGATGGTGGGAATCTGCTGGATATACCCACCGCTACGGTAAGGCGGTAGTCACAGCCTACTATGTAATTGGCATTAAGGTCTTGTTCCAGACAGTTACCCAACTCAGAACCAAGGAAGACTAATTGGTTTCCGTCGGGATTGACTATATGATCCGTTTTGCCGCCAGGAGTATTGGCGAATACTCCTGTATTAGTACTGCCCTGTGTATCATTGTCTGTCTCTATCCATGCTTCAACAAATGGTAATGCTGGAAAAGCGTTCGGATCAACAAAAGGAACCTCGAACGAAGCATTCTCTATAGGAATAGATACAGGTAACGACTCAATGAGCCGAACATTATCCAGGTCCCAGAAGCCGCCCGGCATACCGGCCGCACGAAGGGCCACGCCAATGGCTTTGCCCACCCAGTCATCGCCGGGCTGCACCGTCGGCAGGTATAATGATACATCCGTCAACTGGATCGAAGATAGGCCCGTGGCATCCACTGTCTGACGCACAATGTCCACGGGCTCGTTGGCGTCGTGATAGTAGAGCACCAACTCAAAGGTATCCACCGGCTCGGCGCTCGAGGGCGGGAATCTTCCGGAGACACCCACTGCCACGGTCAGTTGGTAGTCACAGCCTGTCTTATATGTAGCATTCAGGTCCTGCTCTAAGGAATTGCCGGTCTGAGAACCCAGAAAGGCCAGTTGGTTCCCGTTGGCATTGACTATGTGATCCGGGCTGCCTGCTTGAGTGTTGGCGAACACGCCTGTATTGGTGCTTGACAGGGTGTCCAGATCGACCTCCGTCCACCCATCCACCTGGGGTAATGCGCCAAAACCATTGGGGTCCACCACCGGGGCCTCAAATGAGGCGTTATCAATAGGAATCGATGCTGACATGACCGGGGCGGCGGTCCATGAGCCTAATAGTACCAACACAATTAGACGGTTAACGTGACGTAACATAACTGTAAACGCTCTTTTCTCACCCATGATAAAAGCACCTCTCTTAAAAATAAAGTTGCAAAACAAGACACTATAATACACGCATAGGGCTGGAAAATCAAGGTGAAAATGAGGTGAAATACTGCTTCATGCAACGTATCGTAACTGGATACGAACAAACCCATGCCTAAAACGTAATGTTAAGTAGCACTTCTCCTCCTTCAAAAATAAAGGGGGGTCATTCTAAAATGCCCCCCTTTATTTTCACAGAAAGGCATTTTGAGACGCCAATCGTTTTGCAGCTCGTTCTTCTTTTCACGAGATATGCGAATTATTTGCCCGGCAGATAAATTGTCACGGTCGTTCCGCTGCCTGGCTCACTTGCAATGTTCAGCGAGCCTTTGTTTAATTGTATGAACCGGACCGCGTAGGCGAGCCCCATTCCACGTTTTCGGCCTGCTGGCTTTGCTGAGAAAAACGGCTGAGTTGCTTTTGAGATGGTTTCCGCGTCCATTCCGCAGCCAACATCGCTGATTTGCAATTTCACCGAATCGCCGGACTCGGCGGCTTCAGCGGTAATTTTTATTGGCCCGGGTTTTTCACCGTAGGATTCAACGGCGTTGGAGATAACATTTGCAATTGATGATACAATTTGTGCCGAATCCACAAAAACACTATCGAGACCCTCGGCAGCTGCAATTTGAACATCGATGTGCTCGGTATTTGTTTTTTGCCTTGCTAACTGTATAGCTTCATCGAGCATCTGCGTAATATCCGTCTGGGCCGCCCTGGCTTCTGGCGGCTCGGCAAAACTCATCAGGTCTTCGATAATGGCAGATGCCTCCCGGGCGTTTTTATAAATCTGTTCCAGGATTTTTTTCTTTTCCTGGTCGCTCTCGGCATCAGCAAGCAGCTGCGCTCTGCCCGATATCACCGCCAGGGGATTATTTAATTCGTGCGCCGCACCCGCTGCCATCTCAGCTAAAGCGTTCTCCATAGGGAGTCCCCAGGACAACGAGTGTTCTGCCGGAACAGCACGAGTTTGGGTATCCTTAGGTTTTGAGGGACCCCGCCCGCTCCGAACGCAAATAAGCCGGGCAAAATGCTCGGCGAACTGCTGCTGTCTCTGTTGCGCCAGAGCCATACCTAAAACAGCCCCCGCAATCGAGGTGGATGTCCTGAACTTATCCTCAAACAGCTCCACGTCGCCCGGATAATGAAGCTCGAAAGCAATTGCTCCGACCGCTTTTCGGCCTGAAAGTAACGGCACCAATTTGGTTCGATTCACATCGAAGTCAACGTCTAATTGCTCAAACAGCCAATCGATATGATCGTGCGCATTCAAAATCGCAAAGTTGTTTGCTATCGTTTTTGGTATGACAGATGTTTGGGCCGGAGCATTTAAGCAAACTATCCTGCTTTGCGAAAGATTTTCTACGACAACAGCTTCAAGTGTTTGCGAGCGGCGCCAAGGCGCTAAATACAGACAAACCATACCCGTTTGATAAAACTTTTGCCAGCGGGTTGCAAAGTTTTCTGCTATATCCGCCGCTCCACTATTCGAATTTATACCGAGAAGGAAATCTGTTATAAAATCTAAATGGCTCGAATCGCTTTGCAGCCGGCGATTTTCCCCGGACAATTCTGTATGTTGTCGGGCTAATTGGGCGGCGGCGTTGCGAACAATCTTGCAATAATTTGCACCGGCCTTCGGTAGATACAGGCCTAAAATGTTGCTCTTTTGTCTGACAGTTTCAGACAGTTTCCTGCGGATCTGTTGTAGTTGCTCAGGGCTTATCCCAAGCCACTGCGATATGGACTCTGCCGGTTCAGGCAAATCAAAGCTGCCGGAGGAGCCGATACCGGACTGATGCGCAATAGAATCGGCCAGCTGTACAACCGCTGCTATCCTTGCTTCGGGCATGTCCTCTGCAATTGTTACGCTCTGGCTGTGGTGAAGCCAGATGGCGAGGACAATCAGGTTCGGCAGTCGCCACTTTTGCCCAAGACGTTTGCCTATGATTGTATGGTCGGTGCCGAGATGTTTTTGCTCGATGGCACGCGAACTTCTCTTTGTTGATTGTGCTTCTTCGACCATACTGGCAAAACTTTTCGGCATCGTTTCTTCCAGTGCGAGTTTCCCGATATCATGTAGCAGGCCGGCAGAGTAGGCCAGTTGAGAATCCATTTGAGGTGATGCCATCTCGGCGATATCTTTAGCACAGCAGGCAACCGCAATACTGTGAAGTAGAAGTCCTTTTTTAGCTGTGGCCCTGTCCTTGTCAATTCCATCCTCAAGGTCGAAAGCCTGCAAAACATTAATAGATAAAACAGCATCGCGAACATCGTGTGCAGGCAGTTTGTCAAGTGCCTGGCGAAGTGAGAATCTTCCGTCGGGCAGCCCCACCCCACGCTGCTCAATAAGCGAAAGAATCCTTGCGGTAAGTGCCGGGTCTGATTCGATAATATCAGCAATCGCCGACGGTGAGAATTGGCCTTGTAAAAGCTTGGGGACAAATTGCACCGCAATGCAGGGCAGGGTCGAGAGAGAATCGAGCCCGCTAACCGCAAGCTCTATCTGCTGGGTGACTGTCGTATTAGCAGGTTCGTCCGGCATTTAGTCGTCCATGTTTTTTGATATTGGCATTTCGCATTAGGTACTCATAACGAGGTAATATCCGGCCTTATCTTTGTTGAACACCGAGGTTCCAAAAAGCCCCACTATATGTATGTTTTTATCTTATCTGGAGAACAGCGGTGATTTTGTCGGTAAGTTCAGGGATGTTAAACGGCTTTCTTATGAAATCTTCAGCCCCGGATCTTAAAAGCTGGGCGATTTCATCCTCTTTTACGACGCCGCTTACAATAATAATTTTAATGTTCTCGAACTCGGGATTTTTCCTTATTGTCTGGCAGACCACGTTGCCGTTGACGTCGGGAAGCATATAATCAAGCAGTATCAGTTCCGGTCGAAAACGCTCTGTTGCCATTCCTGCCTCATAGCCGCTTGATGCAGTTTTTAGCTCGAATCTGCCGTCACGCTCAAGGACTTCGACTATAAGCTCGACGATTTCGGCATCGTCATCCACGACAAGGACTTTTCTTTTGCCGGAGTCGATGGAATCCAGAGGGATATTGTTGTCCTTCATAAACTTGATTAGATTCTGGCGCGGAATCCTCCGGAATCTTGAACCCGGGACGCGAAATCCCTCCAGCCGCCCGGCATCGAAGCAGCGAATAATGGTTTGTTGGCTTACTCTGCAAATTTCCGCGGCTTCGCCGGTGGTATACAAATCCTTCATTTTATCCATTCCTCTTCTTTAACCAAATCCTTTTGATACAACCTCCCGCCAAATTACCTTTTTGACCTAATTTAACTGTTGGGCTTTGGATTTGTCAAGGATAAAAAATGCCAACAAACCCAATTTTATTTACGAGAGGTTAGATATTATCAGTCCTTAGGAGCATTCGAGGATAGATTAAGATTTTGCAAGCAACTGCTCCTGGACAATAACAGCGATGTCTTGAACCGCTAACTTCTTTCTGACAATAATCTTAGGAATTGAGACTACAGCATTATTGCAGAGAACATGATGGACCTGACAGACATCGACTTTCACCGGGTTGGGGCAAAAGCCTTCTCGAAAAGCTGAAAACAGCCATAATGGACTTATGAACCCCAAATTGTTTAATCTATATTTCGGTAAGTTATTTAATAAAAAACTCTTAGGTAACGTTCAGGCTGAAAATATGCTATTGTTTCTTGAAAAAATATTTTTTTTCGAACTTTTAATTAAATATATCGAAATATTAGTATATAGTAATATGACTATCTTATTGCGGGATTTTTGAAATGAATGAAAAGACTGCAGAACACGTTGCTGAAGTCTTAAAGGCCATAGCGCACCCGATTCGAGTCCAGATAGTCGAGCTGCTACAGGCCAAAGAAATGTGTGTCGGTGACATTGCCGAGACCCTGGGCGGAAAACAGGCCGTAACCAGTCAGCAGCTTAATATGATGAAAGACAAAGGCGTTCTAAGTTGCAGGCGTGATGGTGCAAAAGTATATTACCGGATAGAAAACAGGAATGTAATCAAGCTGTTGGATTGTATCTATGACCATTGCAAAAGCAGGAGAGATTGAAAAGATGGAACTATTTAAAAATTCGGTGTATAAAAGTCGTGACAAAACAGCTACCATTTCTATGAGTGGAATAAGCGAAACTGAAGTCGGCCCACCACCTCAGTACGGTGGCGACCCGAATTCATTGAATCCTGAGGAGATGCTGGTAGCGGCTGTGAACAGTTGTATTATGCTGGTCTTTTTTCATTTTGTGGACAAGTCTGAAATTGACGTTTTGTCTTACCATTCCGATGCAGAAGGTAAGGTTGAAAAAACCAAAAATGGTCTTCGGTTTACCAATATCCAGGTCAAGGCGAAAGTTCGTTTGGGCAATACCGCTTCAACCCAAAAAATACAGGAAATAGTCCAGCTTGCTGAAAAGTACTGCCTTGTATCCGGCTCGCTTGCGTGCCCTGTTCAATATAATGTGCAGGTAGTTGAGTAGCTGAATTCAAAAATAAACCAAATGACGGATGGGAAGAAATGGATTTTAAGCAGAAAATTGCAACCTATTCAATAAAGCATTATAAACTAATCACCGTAATAATGGTTTTGTTTACGCTCTTACTTGGTGCGTTCATACCCTTAATAAAGGTTGATACCGACCCGGAGAATATGCTCTCGGCAGATGAGCCGGTAAGGTTATTTCACAACCAGACCAAAGAGCACTTTACGTTAAGTGATATCGTAGTCGTAGGAATTGTTAATAATAAAGACCCAAACGGCGTCTTTAACCCCTCATCGTTAGCCAGCGCATATGAACTGACTGAATTTGCAAGGACACTTCGCTGGCCCGATGAAGAAGATCCCAATAAAGAAATCGGAGTTATTGAGGTTGATTTACTCGCACCATCCACAGTGGATCATATCGGCCAGGGCGGCCCCGGTGTGGTTACCTTCGAATGGTTGATGAAAAAACCGCCCGCTACTGATGCCGAAGCTTTGGAAATCAGAAATAAGGCAATGTCCAATCCTTTACTTAAAGGAACACTTATTTCCGAAGATGGAAAGGCGATTTGTCTGTATCTGCCGTTGACAACTAAGGATTTGAGTTATCGCGTATATAGTGAGCTGAAAGAAAAAATTGCCACACTCAAAGGTGATGGGCAATATCACATTACGGGTCTGCCGGTCGCAGAAGATACTTTCGGCGTTGAAATGTTTATTCAAATGGCCGTCTCAGCGCCCCTGGCAATGCTGGTAATCTTTATACTTATGCTGCTGTTCTTCCGGAAACTCGTACTGGTTATCTCTCCGATGATTGTGGCTATGGTTTCGGTCATTTCAACGATGGGGCTGCTAATCGGCCTTGGCTATCCTGTGCACATTATGAGCTCGATGATACCTATTTTCCTGATGCCGATAGCTGTAGTGGACTCCGTGCACATTCTTTCTGAATTCTTCGACCTTTATACCAGAGACAAGGGAAGAAAAAAGACAATTCTAAAAGTTATGAGCAATCTGTTTATGCCGATGCTTTATACTTCGCTGACTTCGGCCGCCGGCTTTGCTTCACTGGCGCTTACCCCGATTCCGCCGGTGCAGGTCTTCGGCATCTTCGTTGCCATCGGTATTATGATTGCCTGGGTATGCACCATTACTTTTGTCCCTGCTTATGTAATGATGATAAAAGAAAGCTCGCTGGAGAGCTTCGGCTCGGCAAACATACATACGGGAAAACAAAGCTGGCTCGGCAAACTGCTCAGTGCAG
>Ga0114922_10003444_pt1 | contig 14745 bp, 10 predicted proteins | sample AartaG_FD_100975 | JGI IMG/M metagenome (GOLD analysis project Ga0114922, IMG submission 100975) | Deep subsurface microbial communities from Aarhus Bay to uncover new lineages of life (NeLLi) - Aarhus_00045 metaG | ecosystem: Environmental > Aquatic > Marine > Oceanic > Sediment | place...
AAGCAACATTTACGGATAAAATCGTTTTATGGAACATCGAAGAATGCCGTTAAAACCCAGGTTTGGATAGCTATTTCGATTTATGTGCTTGTGGCCATCATTAAAAAGCGTTTGAATTTAGACATGTCTCTCTACACTTTTTTGCAGATTTTGAGTGTAACAGAATTTGAGAAAGTCTCTATTTATCAACTACTTACAGAATTTGATTACACAACTCAAGAGGACCCCTACTCTAAGCAGTTGAAACTATTTGAGTTATAACCGGACACTAGTGAAATGACATATTAAAAATAACTTTTTCATAAAGAATTTCTCTTTTTTATGCTCTGTCAGCAGATTGTGATAATTTTTCTAACCCTCACTCACCTATGAGAATCATCAGAAGGTATCCTTTCATTTAGTAAGAGCTAATGCAACAGATATTTTGTCCATTCAAATGGTGTTTTGTTCCAGGTAAATTCGAACTACTCATGATTTTTCTTAAGCGATGGTTTGGATATCAAAAAACCATGATTGGAGAAATGCACAAATACCGAGGAGAAGATCCGGTTTTTTCCCAAAAAATTTTTTTTTATGGTACTATATATTTCCCAAAATTCGGAATTATTGAAAAGATCGGAGGTGACACATGGCTTTTGACCCGCAAGGCCTCGCAACGGCCATCGGAAGCATGCCCCACACCAATCCTTCGGATGCATGTGACATCATCCTGAATGCTATTCCGGAAATTCCCATCTGGCCCCAGTTGCCCAACACGAATTTCCGAGAAGAAATGGAAATTCAGTACAGTGAAGGAATCCCCTGCGTGGTTTTGGACGAGGGAAAGAAGCGAATGTATTTCCAAACCGAAAAGGATATCACCTCTGATTTTGAGGTATTTTATGAAAATTACATGGCAGAAAATCTGGAACATTTTAAGATATCCGCCGAATTCAGCCGCGGAATCTATGAGATGGAAAAAAAGCTAACGGAAAAAAGACCTCCGAACCTCAGATACTTCAAAAGCCATGTCACCGGTCCCATAACCATGGGTTTAGGTCGGGTGGATGAAAATAAGAGGGCTATCTATTACAACGATTTGTTCCGGGATATCATCGTGAAAGGAACGGAAATGAAGGCCCGCTGGTTGTTGAATAAATTCCGGTTCTTGGGGTGTGAGCAAATTTGTTTTATCGACGAACCCATCCTCTCTGGATTTGGATCTTCCACATATGTGAGCGTGCAGCGTTCGGATGTGGTGCAGTATTTAAACGCAGTGATCCAAGCTATACACAAAGAAAACGCCATTGCCGGCATTCACTGCTGCGGAAACACCGAATGGACCATATTGATCGATTCCGGTGTGGATGTGATCAGCTTCGATGCCTACGAGTATGCCGACACGATAGCCTATTACCCCGGTCAAGTTAAAACTTTCCTGGAAAACGGAGGAGTCCTGGCATGGGGGATCGTTCCCACTTCCGAAAAGATCAACGAGGAGACCGCCGATTCTCTGGTGAAAAAATTGTAATCCTGTATAAACAATCTTGCTGGCAAGGGAATAAATAATAACATTATCTGGGAAAAGTGTTTATTGACTCCCAGTTGTGGGACAGGATCGCTCCCGATCGATTTATCGGAAAAAATTTTTGAGCAACTTTCACGAGTGAGCCAGATCATTAGGGGCACAGCCTGAACTGGGATCAAAAGAAATGGAAAAAGCAAAGCAAAGAAGCATCGATAAATCGGTCAATAAAATGCTCGAACGAACATCCGAGCAGGGGATCGAAACCGTCTGGGACCGATCCGACCAACAGAAGGCACGCTGCGGATTCGGTGAACAGGGACTTTGCTGCCGCCTCTGCTACATGGGCCCCTGCCGCATAAATCCCAAGGGAAAGTCTCCACAGAGGGGTGTTTGCGGAGCGACTGCAGAAGTGATCGTGGCGCGAAACTTTGCCCGCATGGTCGCAGCCGGAGCAGCCGCTCACTCAGATCATGGGCGTGGTGTCGCCAAAACCCTGATGATCGCAGCCATTTCTCCCGAATCAGGGTACACGATAAAAGATGTCAACAAACTGAAAAAGGTGGCCCAGGTTTTCGGGATCGATGTCAAAGACAGGAATAAACAGGATATTGCCAAAGATGTGGCGGAGAGGGCTATGGCCATTTTCGGGCAGCAGGAAGGAGAGATCGATCTCATCAAAATGGCACCCGTGAAGCGCCAAAATCTCTGGCATCAATTAAAAATCACTCCCCGAGGTATCGACCGCGAAATCGTGGAGATGATGCACAGGACAAACATGGGTGTGGACCATGATCACAGGAACATCATGCTCCACGCCTCCCGGACAGCCCTGGCCGACGGTTGGGGAGGTTCGATGATCGCCACAGAACTTCAGGATATCCTGTTCGGTACCCCTTCCCCTCTCCGGGGTCAAGTGAATCTCGGCGTTCTGTCCGAAGAGGACGTGAACATCGTGGTCCATGGACATGAGCCCGTTCTTTCGGAAATGCTGGTAGAAGCGGCACAAAATAAAGAACTTCTGGACATGGCCAAATCCAAAGGCGCGTCTGGCATTAACTTGGCTGGGATCTGCTGCACAGCCAACGAAATCCTTCTTCGTCATGGTCTGCCGATCGCAGGGAACATCCTGCAGCAGGAACTTTCCCTGGCTACAGGAGCCGTGGAAGCCATGATCGTTGACGTCCAGTGCATCATGCCTTCCCTACCCGAGATCAGCAAACATTATCATACTCAACTCATCACAACATCGTCGAAGGGAAAGATGGACGATGTGAAATATTTCCCGTTTTCTGAAAAGAACGCCATCCAGACGGCCAAAGACATCGTCAAGCTGGCCATCATGAATTTTCCCAACCGGGGAGACGTGGATATTCCCAAAGAAAAAATGGACCTGATCGCAGGATTCAGCCATGAAGCCATCAACTACATGCTGGGGGGAACATTCCGTACCTCGTACACACCTCTCAACGACAACATCATCAACGGCCGTATCAGAGGTGTGGCCGGTGTCGTTGGCTGCTGCAATCCCAAAGTAGTCCATGATCAAGGCCACGTCCAGGTCGTCCAAGAATTGATCGCGAATGATATTCTTGTCGTGCAGACAGGATGCTCGGCCATCGCCTGTGCCAAAGCCGGATTTCTTACACCGGAATCAGCAGAAAAATATGCCGGCAAAGGATTGGCTGAGGTCTGCCGTGCCGTAGGAATGCCCCCAGTTCTCCATTCCGGCTCCTGTGTGGACAATTCTCGAATCTTGATAGCTCTGTCGGAGATGGTGAAGGCCGGAGGATTGGGAGAGGACATCAGCGAACTGCCTGTCGCCGGAGCAGCTCCCGAATGGATGAGCGAAAAGGCCATCTCCATCGGACAATACTTTGTGGCTTCCGGTGTTTTCACCGTGTTCGGCGTCGGCCTTCCAGTCCTCGGGAGTGACGTGTTCAGCAAATACATCTTTAATGAATTGGAAAAAACCTTAGGAGGAAACTGGGCCGTCGAGCCAGATCCCGCTAAGATGGCATCTATGATGATCGACCACATCAACACAAAGAGAAAAAACTTGGGAATCGACAAAGACAAAAAAAGGGTCCTCTACGATATGGAAATGCGACGGGACTTGAAGGTTTGATCGATGTCCAAGCTGATCGCCACAAAAGCCATACGCGGTGCACATGCTTTGGTGAAGCGTGCAGAGGAAGAACTCCATCTCGCGATCCAACAAAAAGGTCCTGAAACAAAGGTTGAGTTCCCGAATACAGGATACTATCTGCCTGTTTCCCATGGGATTTTGGGTCTGCATATCCAAACCCTCGAAGGACTCCAGGATTTGCTGGACGAAGCAAAAAAGCTTCTTCCCGCTTTACCTACGGACAAACTCTGGGTTCCTTACCTTGGGAACACCCTGGATGCGGGCATGGCAACTCTGTTTGCCGATGAAATTATCGAAGCCATCAAGTATACCCAAGATCCCCCTCCCTATTTGATCGAAGCCAATCCCGATGAGGAACATTTGTGGATAGGAGCAGCCGACGATATCATCATGCGGGAAAGAGGGATCGAATTCGTGGATGGAACGGCCCCGGGTTTTGCTGCCTGTGTGGGTTACTGCCCCACCAACGAGATGGCCGTGAAGATCGCCCGGGAACTGCAGGAAAAGAATCTGTACGTCTTTATGTCGGCCGCTACGGATGGTAAGTCTATGGCGCAACAGCTTCGCGAGGAAGGGATCCAGATGGGTTGGGACACGCGTCTCGTTCCTTTCGGTGACGATGTGACCGCCACGATTCACTCCCTCGGTTTCGCTACAAGAGCCGCCCTTTCATTCGGCGGAGCCCAGCCGGGCGATTACCAGCGAATCCTTCGGTACAACAAGAATAGGATTTTTGCTTTTGTCCTCGCCCTCGGGCCTGTCGACGATGAAAAACACGCTCAAGCAGCCGGGGCAATCAACTTCGGATTCCCCACCATTGCCGACACAGACATCGACCAGATATTGCCTTCTGGCATCTGCACGTATGAACATGTGGTCTCTCCTGTTCCTCTTGAAAAAATCGTATCCAAGGCCATCGAGGTGCGTGGCCTGAAGATCAACATCACCAAGGTTCCTATCCCGATTCCATACGGTCCCGCCTTCCAAGGAGAAAGGATTCGCAAAGAAGACATGCATGTCGAATTGGCCGGCCAGTTCCAACCAGGATTTGAATTTTTGACAACCAAAGACATGAGCGAGGTGGACGATGGAAAAATCGATGTCTTCGGGCCGGAGATAGAGGACGTTGAAGAGGGAGTCCAGATACCCCTCGGAATCTGGGTAGAAGTCGCAGGTCGCGAGATGCAACCTGACTTCGAGCCCATCCTGGAGCGCCAGATTCACGACTTCATCAACTGTGCCAACGGCGTTTTTCACATGGGGCAGCGGGACATCAACTGGGTAAGGATCAGCAAAGAAGCCAAAGCGAAAGGCTTCATCTTCCATCATTTCGGAACGATTCTTCACGCCAAGATCCATGGAGAATTCGGAAAGATCGCCGACAAAGTGCAGGTGCAGATCTATACAAGAGAAAAAGAGATTGTGGAACTCAGGGAATTAGCGAGGAAAGTTTACAAGCAAAGGGATGATCGGTTGGCAGATATGACCGATGAAGCGGTGGACACCTTTTACTCATGCACCTTGTGCCAATCCTTCGCCCCCAACCATGTGTGCATCATCACACCTGAACGCTCTGGGCTCTGCGGAGCTTATAATTGGCTGGACGGAAAGGCTGCATTCAAGATAAATCCAACCGGGCCTAACCAGCCGGTCAAAAAAGGTAAAGTTTTGGATGCGGACAAAGGGCAATGGAAGGATATCAACGACTTTGTATTCCAAAATTCCCACAAAACCCTGGAAATCTTCAACGCGTACAGCATTATCGAATATCCGATGACATCCTGCGGATGTTTCGAGTGCATCTCCGGTTTGCTTCCCTCCACAAACGGGATCATGATCGTGTACCGGGATTACACCGAAATGACACCAAGCGGAATGAAATTTTCGACACTGGCCGGGGCGGTCGGCGGGGGCGTACAAACTCCAGGATTCATCGGTCACAGCAAACAATACATCGGGAGTCAAAAGTTCATCAGCGCAGATGGAGGAGCAAAACGCATCGTGTGGATGAACAAAGCCTTGAAAGAGGAAATGGCTCCTGTATTAACAGAAATCGGAAAACTTGAGGGCGTGGAAGATTTTATAGATAAAATTGCCGATGAGACCGACGCCATTACAGAGGAGGAAGTCCTGGAACACATCAGCAAAAAAAATCATCCTGCTCTGGCCATGCCCCCCCTATTTTAGGAAGACTCATGAAAACCATCGCAATATCTGGAAAAGGCGGCGCCGGAAAATCCACGATCTCCGCCCTGATCATCCGCTGGCTCAAAGACCAGGAAATGGGGCCGATATTGGCCGTTGATGCCGATTCGAACGTGAATCTGAATGATCTTTTGGGAGTCGAAATCGAAGAATCTGTCGGCGCCATCAGAGAAGAGATGAAAAGATCCGCTCATAAGCTTCCCGGAGGGATGACCAAACAGGCGTTTCTCGAATACAAGATTCACGCCAGCTTGAAGGAAACCAGGGATTTTGACTTGATCGCCATGGGCCGGCCAGAGGGTCCCGGGTGCTACTGCTATGCCAACAATCTCCTGCGGGATATCATGAAAAACCTGAGCGACAACTACAGCTTTATCGTGATCGACAATGAAGCCGGGATGGAGCACCTCAGTCGGCGCACGACCCAGAATATCGATCACCTTGTTCTTGTCTCCGATCCATCGGCTCGAGGCATTCGGGCTGCGGCTCGAATCAGCAAACTTCTGAAAGAATTGGACACACGTATCGGAGAGAAGCTTTTCGTCTTGAACAGGGTCAAGAAACATATCCCGGACGTTTTGGGAAAAGTCATAGACGAAGAGGGTCTTCACCTCTTTTCTTCCATCCCGGAAGATGATACATTGCTCCAGATGGACCAGTCAGGAAAACCGATCTGGAAAATTGCAGAAGATTCGCCTGCTTATCAGGCCGTCCATCACATGATGCAGAAACTTTTAAAAAGGGAAAAAAATGGCGTTTGAGGTCCCAAAAGAAAAGAATACAGGAAGAGTCATTGGAGTGACGCTGGGAGCCACTGCAGAGAACGGAGGCACACGCTCCCACACCACTACCCTGGGAGGCAGCACAGCTTTGCCCTTTCACATTTTCGAAGAGGAACACCCCAACCGGCCCTCGGTAGCCATGGAGGTGTTCGATCGCGTGCCGGCCAAATACCCCGATCCATTGCGAGAATATTACAGGGAAGTCATCGAAAACCCGGCAGATATGGCTAAAAAATGTGTAGAGGAATACGGGGCAGACCTCATCAGTATCCGTTTGGAAGGGACACATCCTGAAAAAGGGAATAAAACTGCAGATGAAGCGGTGGAAACCGTGAAGCACGTGCTCAAAAGCGTGAGTGTCCCATTGATCATATCCGGCCACAGCCATTTCGCAAAAGTCAACGAGGTGATGAAAAAGGTTTGCGAAGCGACGGCAGGAGAAAACTGCCTGATCAACTACGTGGAGACCGACAACTACAAAACTATCGCCGCTGCTTGTATCGCCTATAACCATACCCTCGTTGCCCAGTCTCCTATCGATGTCAACCTGGCAAAACAGTTGAATATCCTTCTGACCGACATGAATTTTCCTCTAGATAAAATCGTGATGGACCCCCTCACGGGAACCCTGGGTTATGGGCTGGAATACACCTACTCCATCATGGAAAGGATCCGTATCGATGGTTTGGCTGGAGATCGGATGCTTGCCTCTCCGATGCTCGTAAATCCAGGATACGAAACATTCCGGGTTAAGGAATCCCGGGCATCGGAAAAAGAATATCCTGCGTGGGGAAAAACCGAGGAAAGAGGGATTTATTGGGAGACCGCCACCGCCATGAGCCTTCTGATGACAGGGGCAGAACTTCTCATCATGTATCATCCCGAAGCTGTGGAAACGATTAAAAATAAGATCGAAGAAATCTATGATTCCCGGAAGGGAGAATAGCGATGGCATTATCGGGATTGGATATCTTCAAATTATTGCCCAAAACCAATTGCGGAGACTGTGATATCCCCACCTGCATGGCATTCGCGATGAAACTGGCCCAAAAAAAGGCAGAACTCAGCGATTGCCCCCATGCCTCTGAGGAAGCCAAAGCCACCCTCGGAGCAGCCAGCGAGCCTCCGATACGACTCGTGAAAATCGGCGGATCCAACGCATTGGAGATAGGAGAGGAAACCGTCTTATTCCGCCATGAGAAGACATTTTTTCATCAGACGGGAATAGCGATAGAATTGAAGACATCGGATGGACTAGATCAGAATGTGCCGAAGATCAAAGATATCGAGGGTTTGAAAATCGAACGTGTGGGAGAAGAACTGGAAACGGACCTTTTTTTCATCACGCATGATACAGAACAAGAAGGGGATTTTAGCCGGACGATCGAAGCCGTAAAACAGAATTCAAAAAAGGGAATCATCCTGAATTGCGGGGACAACGAAACATGCAAAAAAGGACTGGAACTGCTAAAAGATGCCAGACCAGCCCTGTATCTCCGGTCCAAACTCACAGAGGAAGTCTTGGAGCTTGCCCGGGAGTTCGAAACTAGTCTTATCCTGAGAGCACAGTCGTTCGAAGACCTTGAGGCCCAATCCACAGCCGCCAAACAAGCTGGAGTTCCTAACCTTATTTTAAACCTGGTTTCTGGCAACTTCGGAGACCAATTGCAGAACAATACCATCCTGCGTCGAACCGCTTTGAGGCAGAGTTACAAACCGTTCGGCTATCCTCTGTTTGCCTACATCGAGGGGGAAAACAAAAACGATATACTCTCAAAAGCCTGCATGCAATTGTGTAAATATGGCTCTATCATCGTATTGCCTGAGTATGATACCGCCATGCTTTGCACATTGTTCACCTTGCGTCAGAATATCTATACGGATCCTCAAAAACCGATTCAGGTGGATCCCAAGGTCTATCCCATTGGGGATCCAACGTCAGAATCTCCGGTTTTTGTCACCACCAACTTTTCCCTGACCTTTTTCATGGTTTCAGGGGAAATCGAGAATTCCGGGATATCAGCACACCTTGTGATCGCAGACACAGAAGGCCAATCTGTTCTGACAGCCTGGGCAGCTGGCAAGTTCGACGGGGAAAAGATCGCTAAATTCATAAAGGACATCAAGCTGGAGGACCAGGTCAAGACGCGAAAGATCGTGATCCCGGGATATGTCTCCCAGATCAGCGGAGACCTTGAAGAGAATCTTCCCGGATGGGAGGTTGTCGTGGGATGTCAAGAGGCGTCGGATATTCCATCATTCATCAAAAACGTCCTCCTGAATAATTCATAAAAACTGCTGACACCAAATTTAACATCCCAAGAAATTGTTTCATTGTCTTGACTTCTGACCGAATCTAAGGAATCATTTCTTTTCATAGTATATGTTTCTCAGGATAAACAAATGGGAAAAGGAGAAGCCAAAAAAAATCACCGAGTGACTTTTTTGCCTTTCGACATCTCTATCAACGTTCCAGAAAGGACAAAAATTGCGGATGCCGTCAAAAAAGCCGACCTCCCTTTGCCGTTTCCCTGTGGGGGGGAGGGCACGTGTGGGGATTGTGCCGTTCGAATCACGAATGGGACTTTTAAAGCAAAGCCAACGGCAACCCTTTCCGATCAACTCATAACCGATGGCTTTGTTCTGGCATGTCAAACAGAGATTACCGATGATCTGACAATTGTCTTGCCCCATTTCCAAGAGCTTGAGATCAAAAGTGTTGTGGACTCGGAATTTTTTAAAAACAACAGGGATACCATTTCAGGTAACTGCGAGCACGATCCTGCGCTGGTTTTAACAGAACTCGAAGTTCCGTTCCCTACACTGGAGGACAACTACAGCGACCTTCGGCGGTTGGAGCGTGCCTACCAGAAAAAGACGGGGATAAAGAACGTCACCTGTCCCCTCTCCGTTCTATCAAGACTCGCTCAAGTTTTAAGATCTCAAAGTGGACAAGTTCAAGTGGTGGCCCTTCATGATCTTGATGACTCGAGGATCTTGGACGTATTGCCCCCTTCAAGAGACAAAAGAATCTACGGTTTAGCCTGTGATATCGGCACCTCGACTGTGGCACTTCACTTGGTCGACCTTGACACCGGCGAGATCGCTTGCACTGCATCGAGTCTAAACCAGCAGATCAAATGCGGAGAAGACATCATCTCGCGGATCAACTATGCACAGAAACCCGGACGTTTGGATGAACTCCAGAAACTTATTGTCCACACCATCAACAGCCTTATCCACACCACTATCCAAAAAACAGGGATTTCGCACACGGATATTTACTACGCTTCTTTTTCTGGAAACACAACGATGAGCCATCTTCTTCTTAAACTCGATCCACATTACATTCGAGAAGAGCCCTATGTTCCCACTTTCAATGATCTCCCGCTCTTCTCTGCAAGTGAGATCGGATTATCGATGAATCCGGAAGCTAGAATCTACCTCTCCCCTTCAGTCGGAAGTTATGTGGGGGGTGACATCACAGCCGGGATACTTTGCACCCCTATCCTTCGCAATTCAAAGAAAATTTCCCTTTTCATCGACGCAGGAACCAACGGGGAGCTCGTCATCGGGAATAAGGAATGGCTGATGACCTGTGCGTGCTCGGCAGGCCCTGCCTTCGAAGGCGGGGGCATCAAATGCGGAATGCCGGCATCCGAAGGAGCCATCGAAACCATCGAACTGGACACAAGAGGTATGGGCAAATACAAAGTCATCGGAGGATCCCAACCCAAGGGACTCTGCGGTTCGGGACTGGTAGACCTTCTCGCCGAACTCTTCATCCACGGGTTTATCGACAGGCACGGAAAATTCAAACCGGAACAAATCCCTGATAGGATTGTGGAGAGTGAAGAAGGAACGGCCTTCCTCGTGGAAGAATCTTCAAAAAGTTATTGGGGGAAGGATATCTGCATCACTGAGAAGGACATCGCAAACTTGCTCCGAACCAAAGGGGCCGTTTATTCAGCCTTTTCTCTTCTGCTAAAAAGCATTGGGCTCGGGCATGATGAAATCGATTCTTTCTACATTGCTGGAGGTTTTGGCCAGCACCTCGATGTTGAAAACGCCATCCGCATCGGACTGTTGCCCGATCTAAAAAGAGAACGGTTCCACTACATCGGAAATAGTTCCCTTTTGGGTGCCTACATGATTCTGGTATGTGACAAAAACATGGAAATAATCCAGAATATCGCAAAAAAAATGACCTATATCGAACTGAATACAGAGCCAAGCTACATGAATGAATTCACGGGTTCTTTATTCCTCCCCCATACGGATATGAGCCTCTTTCCTTCCGTGAAAAAATATTTATCCAAGAACGACTAACTGGATTATTCACGGCCAACCCACCCCACCCCAACATAAAGGTGGCGGCAAGCAAGTGGTCCATGAAGCTGTATTGGCTCGCCCGAAGGGTAAAAAATGCCAATAGATATATAAAGATTTTTCTTGAAAATATTTTTCAGCAATGTCAGGATAACTTCCTGACATTGCTGAAGTAAAACAGCATAGGCATTTTTTATGAATAGTCCAAGTTAAAAAAAGGAGACATGGGATGAGAGAAACGATCATCAATGCCATAGAAAAAGGCATTGTCCTACTCGATGGAGGCATGGGAACAGAACTGATAGCCAGCGGATTCTCCCAAGGAGCTTGTCCTGAATCGTGGAATGTGGAAAAGCCTGATGTTGTACAAAAAATTCACAAAAGCTACTTCGATGCCGGTTCTGATGCTGTCCTGACCAACAGTTTTGGAGGAAGCAAAATCAAACTGGAAGCTTACCATCTGGGAGACCGTTGCTACGAGCTGAACCTGGCGGCTGCCCGAAACGCAACCGAAGTCAGACCCGAAGGGAAATTCGTGGGGGGAAGCATGGGCCCCATAGGGAAATTTCTCAAACCTGTGGGAGAGTATGAGGAAGAGCAATTCGAATCAGCCTATGCAGAGCAAGCTAAGGGATTGGCAGATGGGGGGGTGGATTTTTTGTTGATAGAAACCCAGTACGATTTAATGGAGGCCCTCTGCGCTCTACGAGGGGCAAGGAATGTCACGGATAAACCCGTTTTTATCACCATGACTTTCAAGACGGGACCAAAGGGATTTTTCACGGAGTGGGGAAACAGTGTAATCCAGTGTTTGGAGGCGTTGGAAAAGGAAGAGGTCCTTGTGATCGGGACTAACTGCACACTCGACAGCGAAGAGATGGTCGATCTTGTAAAAGTCATCCGAGAAAACTCATCATGCCCGATCATCGCCCAAGCCAATGCGGGCAAGCCATCCTTATCAGTCGAGGGAGAGGTCTCCTATGAACAGAGCATCGAAGACTATATCCGTTTCATCCCGGAGATGATCGAAAACGGGGCCAATGTCATCGGAGGATGCTGCGGGACCAATCCGGAATACATCAAACGGATGGCCGAAATGATAAAATAGCTTTTAAGATTGGCCTTTGCGGCGCTTTTCCTCATACATTATTTTGTCGGCTCTCACCAAAAGCTCATCAATCGTGCTGGGGTGCTCAGGGTCATAGTGCGACACGCCCATACTGACTGACAACTGGAACGGATTGTCTTTGCTTTTATTAAACGTCTCGATGTTCTTTTTCAACCGGGACATCGCCTTTTCCATCCCTATTTGAGTGGCATCGATCGGGAACACGGCAAATTCATCCCCACCCATCCGGCCTTTGATATCCGACTGGCGGAAGGTTGTATTCAGTATGTTGGCGATCCCCACCAGAGCCTGATCCCCTTTGTGGTGACCGAGGGTATCGTTGATCTGTTTGAGATTATCCAGATCCATAAAAAGCAAGAACATTTTTTCCCTCTTTCGGTCCGCCATTTTAAAATGCTCGACAGCGATGGTAAAAAATCCCCGCCGGTTGTACAGACCGGTCAAGTCGTCCCTTAGGGAAAGGGTTTCCAGCTTTTTTAATGCCTCTTTCAACTCTTCTTCGGCATTTTTCTGCATAGTGATATCCAGCAATATGCCGTTGTAGTATATTATTTTCCCTCTCGATCCGATTACGGCCCGAGGATAATCTCTTCCCCAGATGGTCTGTCCATCCTTGTGGCGGAGCTCGAATTCTGTAAAGAAAGTCCCTTTCTCATCCAGCTTTTTGAGATGATCAGCACGATCCTTTTCCCTGACATAAAGATCCTTGACATTGATATCTTTTAAGTCTTCATGACTCTCATAGCCTAACATATTCGCCAAAGCCTGATTCGCCTCGATGATCTTTCCATCCGGCGAGGTCCTGTAGACTCCAACTGGGAGACGTTCTAAGAGGTCCTGAAACCTTTTTTCACTTTCAAGGAATCTTCTCTTGAATGGTTTGATCGGGATTTTGTTTTTTTTGCTCATGTCATTTTTTGGTTTGTCGCAAGGCCCTAAGGATTTTTTCCGGAGTAATCGGGAGATCTTTGATCCACACTCCTGTGGCATTGGCGATAGCATGGGCCACAGACGCCAGTACCGGCAGAGTAGCTCCTTCTCCCACTTCTTTTGCACCGTAGGGGCCTTCTGGTTCGAAGGAATCCACAATTCCGCTGAAAATGACGGGAGCATCCTTGATTGTCATCAACAAATAGTCGTGAAGGTTGGGATTGAGGATGTTTCCTTTTGCATCGTAGACGACATTTTCCAACAGGACTTCCCCGGATCCCATCACCACAGCGCCTTCAACCTGGCCATGGACGGCTTGGGGATTGATTGGCGTGCCGCAGTCATGGAAGTCGGTGATTTTATCTATCTTCACCTTACCGGTTTCAAGATCCACGCGGCATTCACACACAGAACTGGAGAAAGAGAAAGCAGGGCTTGTGCCGACAGCAGCACCCTTATATTCACCCCCAAGACCGGAGGGAGGTTTGTACCATCCGGTACCGACAAGGGGGCCGTTGTCGTTAAAATACTTGCGTGCCGCCTCTGCCCAATCTATAACCTTGGAATTATCCTTGGTGTGGCGGATTTGATTCTCTTTTGCCTCAAGTTCTCGGGGATCACAATCCCACTCGTCGCCAACAATGCGAAAAAGTTTTTTAAGCACATTTTTACTCGCACGGACGACCGCATTTCCTCCCATCAATGTAGTCCGGGAAGAATAAGCCCCTAGATCGAGAGGACTGATGTCGGTGTCCTCACTCCTAATGCGCACACGACTCAGGCTGATCCCTAGAGCCTCAGCGCACATCTGGGAAAGGACTGTCAATGCACCCTGGCCGATTTCGGCTGCCAGTATCAAAAGGATAGCCGCTGTCCCATCCTCACTGATCTTGACGATGGCATTTGAATGAGGGAATGTGGCTTTTTTGATAAAGGGTTCAAGCTTTTTTTCAGAGCTGAGTTGGACCTGGCCTCGATATTTGGCGTAACCTGCTCCTGAAACGAACCCGCCGCAGCCGATCCCGATCCCTTTTCCCGGCGGAAGTTTGCCGAATTTTTTTGCCCATTCGGATTTCTCCTTCACCTTTTCCAATGTCTGACGAAACTCGCAGCTTTGGATGTCCAATTCGTTGCATGTTCGCGAGTTGGCCTCCATGGCATTCTGCAGCCGAATTTCAAGCGGATCGATCCCCAAGTCATCGGCCATCATGCTCAAAAGGGACTCAAACGCGAATCGTGGCTGGGGAGCTCCATGCCCTCGCATGGCTCCGCAAGCCGGTTTATTGGTCATGATCCGGAAGCCCTCGTATTTGTAATTCGGGAATTTGTAAAGGGTGGGGATCATGCTGCCTGCATAATACGCTGTGATGACACCATAGGACGAATAGGCTCCTCCATCGAGGTAGATCCGGCTCTGCACGGCAGTCAGGGTCCCATTTTTCTTCATCCCGATTTTGAAAAACATGTGCTGCTTGTGTCGTCCCCGCCCGTGGAGATACATTTCTCTCCGGGTGTAAACCATTTTAACTGGCCTGCCCAATCGTTTGGAAGCGAGAGCTGAGATCAAGTCCATGGAAGTGGTATCGAGTTTGCCCCCGAATCCTCCTCCTACAGGGGGGCGAATGATACGGATCTGCCCCAAAGGAATGTCCAACACCCTCGCTACCATGTACTGCAGGTAGTGGGGAACTTGAGTGGACGCATAAAGCACAAGGGT
>Ga0114922_10003445_pt1 | contig 14743 bp, 13 predicted proteins | sample AartaG_FD_100975 | JGI IMG/M metagenome (GOLD analysis project Ga0114922, IMG submission 100975) | Deep subsurface microbial communities from Aarhus Bay to uncover new lineages of life (NeLLi) - Aarhus_00045 metaG | ecosystem: Environmental > Aquatic > Marine > Oceanic > Sediment | place...
GATGTTGGATTCATGATGATAGCTTATAACTTAAGGCGATTGATCAATATTATTGGAATCAGGCAGTTCAAAGAGTATCTGAAAGAAATGCTCAATTTACTTTTAGTATTATCCGATAAATTATGTCTAAAGAGAGGCCTTTTGAAGAGTTATTATTTCCGGAAACTTATTTTCATAACTATTTTCGAACCAAGCTTAAAACGCTTATATTTAAGAATTAATCGGGTTACATACCATTAGATAATATTGAGTAAACATATTACATTGTTAATTCATATCCCTTATCCGTACGTCTATATTATTTTCATTTTTTAACAGATTGACTAATTCCATTGTATTTGTACTGCCAAAGTGATATGGATACAGTATTTTTGGCCTGAATGCTTTTGCAGCGTCAGCCACCATTTCCGGAGTCATTGTATAAGGCAGGTTCATAGGTAAAAAAGCTATATCAATATCCTTAAGTGCTTTCATTTCGGGAATATTTTCCGTATCACCTGCAATATATACTTTCTTGTCTCCAAACGTCATTATATATCCGTTACCTTCACCTTTAGGATGGTATGGTTTTCCATTCTTACGTAAATGTTTTATGTTATAAGCAGGTATTGCCTCTATAGTTATATCATAAGCCTTAGTAATATCACCGTTTTTTAAAACTTTTGTAATAGCCAGATCCTCAGCATTCTCAGCACACTTTTCTGTTAAAAATAGTATTGTCCCATCTTTCATAATATGTTGTAACGCATTAACATCAAAATGATCACCATGCTGATGAGTAACAAGGATAAGGGATCCAATGGGTAACTTTGAATAATCAGCTTCTCCCATTGTAGGATCCACATGGATAATTAAATTTTTATATTCAAACATCAATGTTCCATGCCCTATAAATGTAATTATAAGATCTCCGTCAGAAGTATTAATAGTATCTTTTTCAAAATTATCCATAGAAAAACTATTTTGCATAAAACAAAATAAAAGGCAAATTAATATAAAATATACCTTTTTAATCGGGGAATAAACAAATAATTTCATAGTTTATATAGTTTAGGTTATACCTGGGATAGTATCCCAAGGGCCAGACATGCATGGGATAGTATCCCAAGGTCCAGACATGCATAGGATAGTATCCCAAGGTCCAAACATGCATAGGATAGTATCCCGAGGGCCAGACATGCATAGGATAGTATCCCAAGGTCCAGACATGCCTGGGATAGTATCCCGAGGGCCAGATATAAAACAATCCTCTTCTTTGTTACAGGTTATCATATAACTTACTCCTGTGATATTAAAATCTTAAATAATTGATATAAGTCAGATAATTGATCTTTTTTTTGATAGTGTGAATAATGCGGATAGCAAATTTAAAGATCCCAAAATTATACAGGTATAAATAATTCCGGCTAGCGGTATTAATATAACTGAAACAATCAATGCACCCAGAGCTGATCCAATGAGATCAACACTGTATACTTTAGCTGTAATAGTTGATATACCATCTTTTTGCAGATGTGTAGCTACTGAAAACATTAGTCCTACAATAAATGACACTATAATAGTAAGTAAAAAGAAAATGATATGTACAAGGTTAGATATCGTTGACAATGAATCTGCAAATATTACTATAAAGGGTAAAATAACTGAATATACCGCCATGGAAAACTGTAAAATAATGTAATGATTAGGTTTAGGCTGCGGATATATTTTATTTCTTGATAAAGCGCCTAGTGATAGGCCCGCCATAAATATTGTTATTATTATACCCAATGTTTGATAGACATATCCATAAATTATCTGGAATGCAATTATCAGTATTACTTCTATAGAGGAAGCTGTAAATCCTGCTGTGAACAGACCCAGATTAACAGGTTTAAGTTTAGTTAAAAATACTATCAATCCTGATAAGACAATCAGAGCTATTATAAATACAATCTTTATATCAATATTGAACTGGCTTATCCAGTATACAAGCTGATTAAAATATGATACAGGCCTGAAGTCTTTATTAATATTTACATCATGACTGATATTTGATAAAATATAGTTGCTTCTTTGTTTCAATAATTCATCGTCCAGATAATACTGGTTAACATACAAATTGTCTATACCTTTATCCTCAATCAATTTTACTATATTCAAATCAAGACTGCTGTCAGAAATAATGAAGAAATTTTTTTCTCCTGGTATGATTAATACTTTCTTAAAAGCTTTTTTTAATGTATTATAAATTACAGAGTTTACCATTAATGCTTCTTTGCTTATATAGTTCACAGTGGATGGAAGACTAAGAGAGATTATTGCATTATTATTAAGTCTTTTTTTCAGCTCTTTTAAGAATTCAATTGTATAAAATCTGTTTATTTGTGCAGTTGATGGTTCGGGCAGATTAATCAGTACAATGTCATATTTGTCAGATGTCTTTTTAAGAAACAGGCGGGCATCCTTTTCAATTGTATTTATTCTTTTATCTTCCAACGATTTTGTATACTTTTTCCCAAGTTTGAAAATCCATGGATTAAGTTCAACATAGTCGATTTTTGAAACATCATATTTTAATATTTCATCTGTTATTCCTGAAATTCCTCCGGAGATTAATAACACATTTTTTGGATCCGGATGTTGCACCATAGCATAATGTACGGCCTCTTCATTTTCTATTACATTGTGTGTTGTAAATAGCAGCACATTATTTTCATAAAAGTTTTTCTGATCTCCTGTTTTTGTTATTGACAGATTTCCATACGGTGTATCTTTAAGAAAAATTAAATCCTGATTTTTGAATAAAGCCTTTTTTGAAAATGAATCAAAATCTGATGCAAATACTAATACTATAAATGAAAGAGATACAATCAATAAAAGAACTTTATATGCATTAAGTCTGGTTTTAACAGCTAACGCAAGGACAACAACAATATTTATAAAAAGCAGAATTCCCAATACCTGGTAGGTAGTGAGGAAATACACCAAGAGAAAGCTAAAAATCCCCCCGCCAATAATACTGCCAATAGATTCAAAAGCATAAGCCTTTTCAATGAGGTTGGCTTTTAATTCTGTAGATAATTTTGTTGCCAGATAGGTAAAAAGATAGCCCGATAGAATGCAAAAGGGAAGAAGCAGAACGAATGAACTGAACAAAATTTGAAAAAGGCCTATTGAAATTCCCGGTTCAAAAATTATATTCTTTAGATTATTTAAAAGAAAAATGCTAACCGGTGGGATTAATCCGAGTAATATTAACGCATAAAAAATGAAATTTTTTGAGTAGCCTATATTTTTAGTAATCTTACCGAGATAGGCCCCTGTTCCTGTTAAAATCATCCAGTTTGCAAGTATCAAGCCGCAAATCAGTTCATTACCATTATAAATAATAAGAAACTCTCTCAACAAAATAATTTGAGACAATATTGCCGAGAATCCCAGGACTATTAATGGTAATAAAGCACTTAGCTTAATTCTAACAGGTTTTTCCATGTCCTCTGTTATTTCATCTGTCTGACTTAGCTGCTTTTTACTCTCAGATTTTTTTACAGATTTGCTTTTAAGGAGAGCAACATAATATTTCCAGTGCCATAAAAAATGGAATACTGCTATCATAGTCATTCCTATTCCGAAATCGACATGTAATGTAAGCAGTTGTTTAATAAACGGGATTTTAATCTTGTAATTTACCTGAATAGCAAGTATAAGTCCGAGTAAGGCTGTAACAATGAAAGTTATTAATAATAGTATATTCCAGATTTTTCTGTGAGTAGCAAGTCTTATTACAGAAAGTCTGGAAAGTATTAAAGTTAACAGGTACAATATTAATGACAGAATGCCAATGGGAAGTATAAGGTATGGGGAATTCATATAATTAAAAGAATTTTACAAACTGAATCATTGGTTCATTTCATGCTCGGAAAAAATAAGTGCTTCATAAATATACAGTTCTGCATCTTTCCAGCCGTTCCAGCCAATACCTGCCTTATCGTCTGAGCAATGGCCAAGAAATTCTTCCAGTGTCCAACCGGTTTGGGTGGCAACTTGTGGTAAGAAAGTACCCGACTTATAATCCTTTTTAATATAAATACCATGTTTACCCAATTCAATTTCATCTATAGAATTGATCTTTTTTAATGGTGTGAGCACTGAAATTTCAATATCTATTTTTTTAAGTTCATCAGGTTTTACAGGACCAAATCTGTAATCTCTTGTAGCAGCCGACACTGACATGTTCTGAACCACCTTATATAATTCAATATCAGGCTCAAACCTTCCTATACAACCACGTAATTTCCCATTTTTATGAAGAGTAACAAATGCTCCTGTATTAATTAATATGTTTTGTGAAAAATCTTTAGTATTTATAGCGGGAATATTTTTTTGAGTAACATACTCTTCAATTGTATTTCGTGCAATATCAAGTAATGTCTTTTTATCTTTTTTTGTTAATTCAAAATCTTTTTTTTTTGGATTTTTGCTTTTCATAGTATTTTCAGGAAGTGTAGTTTCTGCTTCTTTAGCTACTGCAATAGAGTAATAGCCAACTACTCTTGATTTATCTCCATAGTAGGGGGCATCGCCTGAGTTTTTGTATTCAACGGGAAAATACTTTATATCAGCAATATCTTCTGTTATATTCATTAATACCAGCACTGATGTCCAGCCACATAAGCTTGTAGCAAGGTTTGAAATTTTCAACTGAGAATTCTTTTTAAGTGTGGAAAGAAGATTATCCGGGTTGTTTGATATTATTGCGTCCGCAGTATATTTATCAACTTTACAGGCCTCTTCGTATGATGGATAATGTGAAAAATCCGTGCTTATGATAAACAGATTGTCCGCATTAAAATAAGGTGCCAGCGCTTTTGAAATCTGTTTACATGTTTCAGGAGATTGAGTGGCTACAACAATTGGCACTATTTTAAATTCAGTTTCTATAATATGTTGTAGAAAGGGTAGCTGAACCTCAATACTATGTTCATATTCATGCGCGCCAGCATTGTATTTGAAAACGTCATATTTATTAATAAGATTATTAGCAATCTTTAAATCTACTTCAACCATACCCAAAGGTGTTTTGTAATTACCCTTATTATATATTGAAGCTCCATCAAATGAAGTTCTGTGGCTTGAACCGATAACAAATACAGTTTTATATTTCTTTTTGGGATTAATCTGATTAAAACTTGAGGCAGCAACTGAACCTGAAAATACGTATCCTGCGTGCGGTGAAATTATTGCCAATATTTCCTCTTTACTTTTTTTCTCCTCTGCTTCAGAAAAAAGCTTTATAAGCTCAGCACTTAGCTCATCTGAGCGTCCCGGGTAAAATTGACCTGCAACAACAGGCTCACGATTATTTAGTTCTTTATATGAATTTTGCATTTGTTGTTTTTTATTGTTTTGTGGATTGCATGATATAAAAACAAATAATTGAATTATTACAAAAAGCAGGATATTTAAATGTCTGAACATATTATGGAGATGCAGTTAATGAAATTTATAGAAATTATATTCAAATTTAGTAATAAATCAGTAGTAAATTCAACTTCATTAAAAAAGAATTTAGTTATAAACTAACAAACAATATCGGTTATAGCTAATAAGAAAATCAAACTAAAATAAATAATCAATTATTTTCTATTTTGTTTTTATTATTTCAGATATTTGATATTTGTTAGTATTCCAATATTGTTATAATTTTATACTTGATAAATACTAACCTAAATTAATATTATTATGATTATTGTATCAACGGACAATATTCCGGGCAGAGAAATTACTGAAACCCTGGGATTAGCCAGAGGAAGCACTGTAAGGGCAAGAAATATTGGAAGAGATATTTTTGCCGGACTTAAAAACATTGTGGGAGGTGAAATTTCAGAATACACAAAACTTATGGCAGACGCCAGAGAACAAGCTTTGGAGAGAATGAAAACAGACGGCCAAAAGCTGGGAGCTGATGCAATATTGAATGTAAGATTTATGACTTCAGCCGTAATGGCCGGTGCTTCTGAAATACTTGCCTATGGTACTGCTGTAAAATTGAAGTAGAAAACAGGACATTGATTTTGCGGATTGTAATTTATTAAATATATATTATAGATTCTGAATATTATGCTAGTTGTTGGAATATATATGCTTATCGGTGTAATTATTGCCATTTTGCTTCTTTATGTCATTGTAAACAGAATCGAGGATAAAAACAGGGAAAAATTTGAGAAGAGAGATTATTAAAGCAAAAATATTTAACTTGAAAGTTTATTTCATGCATCATAATTTTATTAAATAAAGCCTATAAATTATGAGGACAATTTACTCAAGATTAAAACTTGCAAGTATATTGTTTGTTGGCGTTTTCCTGTTTTATTTAAATGCTGATACACAGGAATGGACTGTCTGGGATTGCAGTATCTTACCAGAAGATGTAGGTTTTATGGCAGGAGATAATAATCCGCCAGGCACGTTAAACTTTTCAGTAATTATTGATGATCCTGAAATTAAGGATAACAAACTCTGGAAATATGATATGTATGCTGAAGGAAATGTTGAAGTATCTACAACATATCGCATGGATTGGGATGTATCAGGAACTACAGTGTCTACTCTTGTAGCAAGGATTAAGGGAATTGATGATTGCCTCTCTAAGAGACTTGCGGAAATTGATATCAGGAACATGGAATATGGGTCTATACTGCGGATCACATATGATGACAGCCTTTTCCTGGCTAATGTAGATGAAGCTTATGCTGAACTGACTGACTTGACTGAATGGCATATATACAGAGTAACAATGAATGGAGACACGTTTACAGTTTATCTGGATGAAGAAACGGATCCGATACTATCAGGCGCTTCCACCAGGTCCACGAGTGATAACTGGTTTAAAATGGGTGATGGAAGTGATGAAACAGCAGTGTCAGGTATTTTTGACTGGATAATTTGGGATGCCAGCGGAGCTTATGCTCCAGACGAAGGAGCCGATATACCGGACGAACTATATACCGGACTTGAGACTATATCAAATGGAGATATAAATATTTTAAAGGTTTATCCTATACCTGCTGACAATAAGGTGTACATTGAATTTCCTGTAAAGGGCATAAACCGAAACCTGCAAATTATCAATGTTCTTGGAGAAACATTAATAAGTATAGAAGTAAATAAGCAAAAGAACAAAATTGATTTAAGCGGACTAAATGGAGGCATATATTTTATACGAGTGAAACAGGATAATAATACATATATAAAACGGCTAATCCTTAAATAAACATCCTCATAATAATATATAAATAGATTTTTATCTAAAATCCTGCATTTGATAGTACCGGTCCGTAGCTCAGTTGGCAGAGCACGTGACTCTTAATCATGGGGTCGAGGGTTCGAGCCCCTCCGGACCGGCAAATGAAATGTGTTTTGGGATAAGGCCAGGGGAAGGTGAAATCAATTTATTTGCCAGCTTAAGTTACAAACTTAAGCTAGAGATGGGGCTTGAGGACATAAAATAAATTATAATTTAAAAATCTCAGTTACTATGAGAAACCTATTATTATCAATGCTGCTTCCCGCAACAATTATTTCCAATGCACAAAATGTTAGTATACCTGATACAAATTTTAAAAATGCGCTTATAGCACAAGGAGTTGATACAAATGTTGATTTGGAAATCAGCTACCCTGAATGTAAAATAATAACATATTTAAATGTTGTTAGTATGAACATTTCAGATTTAACGGGTATTGAAGCTTTTGTGAATTTAGTTGATCTTAATTGCAGCAGTAACAAATTAACAAGTCTGGATGTTTCTAATAATATTTCCCTTGTGAATTTATGGTGCTATGAAAACAAATTAACCGGTTTGAATGTTTCCAGTGATACTGCTCTTGCATTTTTAGCTTGCTTTACTAACCAGTTAACCAGTCTGGATGTAACTAATAATGCTGCTTTAGAAGACTTTTACTGCTATCAGAACCAGTTAACCAGTCTGGATATTTCTAATAATACTGCTTTAAAGAATTTATATTGTTATGAAAATCAAATAGACAGTCTGGACGTTTCTAATAATATTTACTTAGAGTGGCTACTTTGTAATCAAAACCAGTTAACAAGTTTGGATATTTCCAATAATACTGTATTGGAAGTTTTGGCATGCTATCAGAACCAGTTAACCAATTTGGATGTTTCTAATAATCCTGCCTTAAGTTCTCTGGGATGTAATGAAAATGAGTTAACCAGTCTGGATGTTTCTAATAATCCTGCCTTAAATTGGCTGGAATGCAATAATAACCAGTTGACCGGTTTGGATCTTTCTAATAACCCTGCTTTAACTGGCTTGATCTGTAGTGAAAATCATTTAACCAGTCTGAATGTTTCCGGCAATACTGTTTTAGAATACTTGTATGTGGCAGATATGCCTAACTTGCATGAAGTTTGTGTCTGGGAAATTCCTTTTCCTCCTGCAGGCGTCACTATTGATTCAACAGGCAGTAATAATGCATATTTTACAATTGATTGTACAGTTGGTATTTCAGATGCCTGTAATGAAAGCAACAGAATTAATATATATCCGAATCCTTCACGGGATATAATTAATGTCCAGACTGAAAATATAAATAATGAAATAATAGAGATTTACAATGTCAGCGGTAGGCTGGTATACAGCAGAGAAGTTAATAAAAATCCGGTAACAATTGATATGTCAGGTTATCCAAAGGGATTATATTTTGTGAAGGTTATACAAGATGGGGCAGTAAAAGTTGGGAAGGTAATTTTTTAATTAACACGTTATATGAAACATTCCAACTTTTGGACCGCTGGTCTCGTTCCATACTTTTAAAGCCTTTGGCGTAGCTTTGCAAAAAACTTTACATTTTTTGGACTTGAAAAAATCAAGGGCCTCATCAGACAATTTTAACGTATCGTATTGTCCCGAACCAATAATAATATATTTTGCTTCGTCCTCAAAAATGTATTTGGCTTCTTTTTTTGACACAATATGAGATGTGCCATATTTCTCTTTTGACAGCTTCTTTTTCCTCTTATCTATCGAATTATCCAGCCTTATTATCACATCATTATTATATTCCTTGCCATTAATTGTTATAGAACCGAATTTAGTACTGTCAATTTTTGCAATACATACAGACATCTCATAATTTATTTTTAGGATTACTTATTAAAAACCAGATATTTAATAGAATTGCACATACAAATTTATTAATATATTTTGAGAATATTTCTACTATATTATTCAATAATTTTACCGGTTATAAATTTAAAGAAAATAACTACTATTAGTATAGAAAGTCATAAAATGGCACGATAATTGTTTCTTTTAAAAACTTTATAAAATATTTTTACATTAATAAAACCTGAGAATTATGCTAAATAAAGCGAAAATTCTTATTTGCTTTCTAACACTTTTAACAAATACATTAACAGCACAAACATATACCATTAGTGGTTACGTAAATAGTAAAAGTAACGGAGAGTTACTTATAGGAGCAAATGTTTTTATCAGGGAATCATTTACAGGAACCTTAACAAATTCATACGGTTTTTATTCTTTAAGTCTGAAACCAGGAAATTATTTACTGGTGTTTAACTACCTTGGATTCGATAATAAGGAAATGCTTCTTGAATTAAATAAGGATACTTCAGTTAATGTCGGCCTGGAAACCACTGTTGAAAATATTGATGAAGTTATTGTTACTGCTGAAAGAAGAAATGATAATATTTCGTCAACAAAAATGAGTAATATAAAAATCAGTAGTAAAACAATAAAGCAGATACCGGCAATGCTTGGAGAAACAGATGTAATAAAAGCGCTGAGTCTTTTGCCGGGAGTAAAGTTAACAGGTGAAGCCAGTTCAAGTATGAGCATAAGAGGAGGAAACAGGGATCAAAATCTGCTAATGCTGGATGAAGCGATAGTATACAATGCTTCACATCTTGGAGGATTCTTTTCAGTATTCAATAATGATGCGATTAAGAATGTTGAATTATATAAGGGTAATATACCTGCAAAATTTGGTGGCCGGTTATCCTCACTGATTGATGTCAGGATGAAAGATGGTAACAACAGGAAACTATCGGTTGATGGAGGTATTGGGTTAGTATCAAGTAGGTTAACGGTAGAACTACCTGTGGTGAAGGATAAAGGATCAATAATGATTTCCGGCAGAAGAACATACTATGATTTATTAATGAAATTGCTTCATAAAATAAATGACACTATTCCTGAACTGCCTGTACATTTTTATGATCTTAACCTTAAGGCGAATTATACTTTAAATCAGAAGCATCGTTTATTTTTATCCGGATATTCTGGTCGTGATGTTGCAGATTTAAGCATGGGCGATGATGTTAGCAGTGAATTTAACTGGGGAAACTACACAGCAACATTAAGATGGAATTATATAATTAATAAAAAGCTTTTTTCAAATCTGACTTTACTGGTTAGCAATTATGATTATGCCATTAAGAACAAGTTATTGCTTGGCAGGGAAAAGAAAGAATTTATGTTTGCCTGGGATGCTTATTTAAAAGATTACTCTGCAAAAATTGATTTAGGCTATTATCTGAATCCGGATAATACAATAAGATTTGGTGCAATGACTACTTATCATGATTTTAATGTCGGTGAGGTAAACGGTAAAAACGATACCGTTACCTGGGATTATAAAATACCAGAAGTATATTGCCTGGATCATGCTGTATATTTAAGTAATGATCAAAATATCGGGGACAGACTAAAGCTGAGTTACGGAATAAGATATTCTATACTTCAAAATATTGGCAGGGCAACAGTATATGACTTTGAAAATTATGAAGTTGCAGATACTAACCAGTATAAATGGGGTGAAATTTATAATACATACAGCGGTATTGAACCCCGGTTCGGTCTTACATATATTCTTTCGGGAAATAACTCTGTAAAACTCGGTTATACAAGAACGCGGCAATATTTACAGGTGGCAACCAATTCAACATCAGGAACGCCCCTGGATGTCTGGATTCCGGCAAGTCCAAATATTAAACCACAAATAGGCGATCAATATAGTATTGGCTATTTCAGAAACTTTATAAACAATCAAATAAAAACATCTGTTGAGGTTTACTATAAAAACATGCAGAACCAGATTGATTTTAAAGAATTCGCTGAGCCATATTTAAATCCGCAAATTGAAGGAGAATTAAGATTTGGAAAGGGAAGGGCTTATGGACTTGAATTTCTGGTTCAAAAGAATGAGGGGAAATTATCCGGGTGGATAAGCTATACATTATCAAAATCAGAAAGAAATATTAGCGATATACAGGAAAAAGGATGGTATACATCAGTTTATGACATACCTCATGATTTCACTGTAGTAGCATCATACAATTTATCAAAAAGATTCATATTATCTGCAAACTGGATATATCAAAGCGGACGACCTATAAATGCGCCGGTAGCAAGATGGGAGTATGGAGACTTGATTCTTCCATATTACCCTGGAAGAAATAAAGAAAGAATGCCCGCATATCACAGGCTGGATGTTGGATTGGAATGGAAAAGAAAAGAAAAACCAGGGAAAAGATTTAAAAGTAGCTGGAGTATTTCTATTTATAATTTATATAACAGGAAAAATGCTAATATTATTTACTTCGTTCAGGATGACGAAAATATCAATAAAACCAGTGCAATGCGAACATCCTTATTCGGTATTTTTCCGACCGTAACATACAATTTTGAATTTTAGAAAATGAAAACATAATAATTTAACTATGAAGATTTATCCTGTTTTAATTGTGCTTTTAATTATTGTTGTCTGCTGTGAGCCGACAAAAGAGATTAGCTGGAAGACGGATAATATTCCCGTGCGTTTGGTGGTTGATGGTTTAATAACAGATGAATTGAAAAAGCATACGGTAACATTAACAAAGACTGATGATTATTTTTCCAATAAAGAAGCTGAAGTTGTTTCCAATGCAATAATTACTATCTCTGATGGAAATAACATCTTTAATCTGGAAGAAAATCCTTTAGGATCCGGAATATATAAAACAATAGATGAAGTAAAAGGAGAGGTAGGAAAAACATACACTTTAGATATTCAATTAGATAATCCGCTTAATGATGAAACTCATTTTACAACCAGCTCTGTTTTAAATCAAAGCATCAGAGCAGATTCAATGGTAAGTTTCCTGTACAATAATCCTTTTGCATACGATGAAAACGACACTATAATTCTGGTAATTGGTATATTTGGCCATGAACCTGAACCGGAAGGAAATTATTATAACATAAAATATTATAGAAATGGAGAATTATTAAATGATACGATAGATGAGAGTAGTATTACAAATGACCAGGAATATGGTATAGATGGAGTAAATTTTATGACCTTTTATATTAATGAGAATTTTATTGTTGATGATACTGTTAAAATGGAAATTCAATCAATAAGCGAAGAATATTATAATTTCATCAGAGGTGTACAAAAAATATCCGAAGGAGCTGATCCCTTTGGTTTTTCGGGACCACCTGCCAATCCGGTTGGCAATATTGAAGGAGGTGGTGCATTGGGTTTTTTTGTTGCTTCTTCCGTTACAAGTATAAGTTCATTAGTGACCGGGCAGGATAACCAGGAATAAAATGTTCAAATTTCTTTGCAGGGAATTATTTATTTTTCCGGTTTAATTTTATAACTTAAATATTAATATATTTGTTTTCCCTGGATGAAAACTTTCAAACCCAAAAATACAATTATGATCAATTTGTTTAAAAAAAGAGAAATTCTGACTTTATTAATTTCTATTGCCTTTATCTGTATATCAGGATATAGTCAAATACCGGATTTTAAATATTATGAGATAGGTAAAGTGGAGGAGGAGTTACTGGGCCAGTCTTCACTGGTTGATATGGATAAAGATGGTGATTTAGACTGGATAGTTGGTTCCAGCGGAGGTTCAGTATATTGGTTTGAATATCAGGCAGCAGATAAATGGATAAAGCATCTTATAGGTGAAGATGCTTTAACAGACAAAGGCGGTGTGGCTTTTGACGTCGATGGTGACGGCTGGATTGACCAGGTGTCAGGAGGAACATGGTATCGTAATACCGGAAATCCGAAAGAGCGGTTTGAAAGATATGAAAACGGAGCAATATATTCATATGATAATATAGTTGGGGATATTAATGCTGACGGGAAATTAGATCTGCTGTCCTTAAGTGAACAGGAAGGTCTTTTCTGGTATGATATCCCGGAGAATCCGAAAAAGAAATGGAAGAAAGTAAAAGTGGGAGACGGGATAACAGGTGGTATATTTCCAAACGGGATAGCTGATATTGATAATGATGGTGATAATGATATTGTAAGAACAAATGTATGGTATGAAAATCTGAATGGTGAGGGAAGTAAATGGGAAATTCACAGAACAATTAGTTTTGTAGAAAGTAAGGGTGAATTTGCAAATTCTTCAAGAACTCTTACTCTGGATTTTGATAAGGATGGAGATATAGATATGATTCAGGCAGAGTCAAATAGCAGCAATGGGGAGATTGCCTGGCTTGCAAATAAAGATGGTTTAGGTATTAACTGGTTTACTCATAAGATTGATTACGACACTAAACAGGATTTGCACTCCTTATGTGTTGCTGATTTTGATAATGATGGTGACCTGGATGTTTTTTCCGGTGGCGGACCTAAAACCGGTGAATTGTATAAAAGATGCTTCATATGGGAAAATACAGACAGTGAAGGATTGGAATGGAAAAGATATGAAGTGCTCTCTAAAACAGAATGCTTTGATGCTATGGCTGCTGATGTTGATGGTGACGGAGATATAGATATTTGCTCAAAACCATGGCGGGGAGAAGTGAACTATTATCTTCGAAATATGTTAATAGAAAAAGAGAAGTGATATCTTTTAACTGAATATATTTTTAGTGATAAATTATTTTAAATTAATACTTTAGTATAGTCCTTTAAAAATGTAATACTAAATATTTTAACTCTTTAAAATAAAATAATTTTGAATATTTTGTGCGAAATTAAAAGAGATTTTAACTAAATTTGTAGGTCTAAATATTATATATTAATCAATAGAAACTGGCTATTTCTGATTTTTTTACTGAATCGTTTAGTGAAAGAATAAATATTTACTGAATAATGAGGAGAAATGAGTCTTTGGAGGAGATGGTCGCGAGACGTAATAAGCGACTTAAAAGTTTATTCTCAAGGAATGGATTATCTATCCGTCTTGTTGGAGATGAAAACAAGCCCGCAGTTATCCAGGATGAAGCGGTGGTTTTATCATGCTATGTTAAGAATTTTAATCTGCATTTTACAAAGGAACCGTTTAGCGACGAGATTGTAAAGACTATTAAACTAAAACAGGAGCCTGAAATATCAAAATATGAGCTGCTGGAAATAGTGCAATTATGTAAGCACAGGCCTGTTTATAAATTAAAACTTAGCGGTACTGATTTATTTCTTGTAGGTTATAATTATCTTAATTCTGAGGATGCAGTAGGGAGATATCCTGTTTTTGCGAAGCATAAACCAAAAGTATACTTTGATTTTGAATATGCACAGAGTGTTGCTGATAATCTAAGGGGTGATGATTATTCAATTAGTATAGAGTAATACTTTTAAATTCCTTCCTGCCATAACTGTCCCCGGAACTTATTCCGGCAGTCAAACCCTGTCCACGTTTTTACATACTATTTCATCTGAATATTTTATTATTTTTGATTATCATTTATCAAAGATTA
>Ga0114922_10003446_pt1 | contig 14740 bp, 11 predicted proteins | sample AartaG_FD_100975 | JGI IMG/M metagenome (GOLD analysis project Ga0114922, IMG submission 100975) | Deep subsurface microbial communities from Aarhus Bay to uncover new lineages of life (NeLLi) - Aarhus_00045 metaG | ecosystem: Environmental > Aquatic > Marine > Oceanic > Sediment | place...
GTGATATCGATACCTGGGGTTGAAATACATGGCCACCCCAAACGCAGCGATCCCGACCCCCAGCAGGATCGTCCCCGGCCACTGCGGTAGCCAGATTAACAGGGCCACGTACGCCACCGTCACGACGGCAATCGCGGCCGACACCTTCCACCACCCACGTTCGAGCCCGTCTTCCGCTTGACATGACGTGCCCCTGGCCATGCCCCCATTCTACCCGGAGGCCGCGACCTCCGGAAGCCGGCGACTCTCAGCCGTAAGCCATCAGAGCCGGCGTGTCCCCACGCCGGATGCCCGTCAGAGCCGGCGTGTCCCCACGCCGGATGCCCAAAGCCATTACCTCACTGACAACTGACGACCGGCAGCTTCTCCCCCGTTTCCACCCGCTCGCCCTGGGCTTTACTCCATAGTCCCCGTTGGGGGCTTGAAGGATTCTGCATTGCTGACTCCCGCGGACTCTGCTCCCGTAGAAAGAACTACTGCTCCGGGGTCGCCCAAAATGGCAAAGGTCGAGCTAAGGGGGCGCGAGAGAATAAGCTACTCAATGGCCGGGTACAAAACGGCTGGAAACAGGACGAATGTCGCGTTGTTTTGACCAGGTTATTGTCGCGCGGTTCCAAAGAGACAAAACGACCGGCCGTCACTCTCTTTGCCTACGTGGCTTCCTTGCTGATCCGCTCCGTCGCTTCAGCGCTGATTCGCCATTCGCCATTGGCCGTTCGCCGTTCGCCGTTCATTCCCCTACGTCGGCTGGATCTGGGCCTGTAGAATGAGCAACGCGTTTTGCTGGCGCTGCAACTCGGCCAGGGAGGATTCCAGTCCGGTGAATTGTCTCTCCAGGCGGGCTCGCTTTCGTTCTATGAGAGTGTTTAGCAGATCGATTCGATCGTTGAGCAGGTCCTGCTGATCGCTTAGCAGTTCGTTTTTCCTTGTGATGACCCCGTCGAAATCGTCGGTCAGGCCGTCCAGCGTCTCGATCACCGTGTCGCCGAAACCGGTGTCATCCAGGGTGAACAACTGCTCCACGAGATCCGGGTCGCTGTCGTACGCTTCGCGAAATCGCTCTTCGTTGAACTCCAGCCGGTTGTTCGCTCCGATATTCAGCCCGATCGACGAGAGCCGAGAAAAAGAATCGCTCACACCGTCGAACCGGCGGGTGATCGTGCCGTATAGACGCGTGCGTACGGTGTTGACTGTGGAATCGCTGAACAAGACGCCGCGCTTAAACGTGTCCGGATCGAAGTGCGTGTGCTCGTCGATAGTGCCCTGCACATCATTGTAATCGTCCACGAACTCTCGAACGGCGCTGACGATGCCGTCGATGTCTTGCTCGATGGTCACGATGATCTCTTCGTCATCAACATCCAGCAGGTTGATGGTCACGCCTTTGATGACGTTGTCCAGCGTGTTGGTGGAACTGGAGATCAAGACCGCGCTGGGCACGTCGGCCCCGAAGGTCACCAGGGCGTCTTGGGCGCGGGCCATGGTGCGCAGACCCAAATCGACGCCGCCTGTGTCGATGATCATCTCACCGGCACGTCCGGTGATGTCGGAAGAAATCGTCAGGCTGAACGGGTTCGGACCGCCGCCGGTGTTGATCACTGAGGCCGTGATGTCACCGCCGGCGGCTTTGATCTTGTCGCAGATCTCGTTGAGGGTGTCGTTGGCGTCGATCTCGATGCGGATCTCGTAAGACCCGTCGATGACGGGCGTGTCGTCGCCGGGGTTGGATGAACCCGCGATGCGCAGGTCAGCCGCTGCTGTGCCGCCGTCGACATCCTCAATCGTCAAGACGCCCTCACCGCCGCTTTTGTCCTCAATCAAAATGCCGTCGCCGGTGTCGTTGATCCGTGCAATGATGATGTCCGGCGCGACCGCGTTGATCGTGTCGATGATTTGCCCCACGGTAGTCAAGTGCGAGCCGATGGAAACCTCGTACACCGTCCCGTCGGCAGCCGTAATGCGAAAGTCACCGGGGGTGACCCCGCGACCATTGTTGAGCTCTGACACAGGCGTGCTGCGGGCCACGTATTGACGCTGAAGGTTGCCGCCGTCGATTTCTTCATCCGGCCCGAACTCCCCGGCGATGCCCAGATCAGCCGCCGCCGTCGAGCCTTCGATGTCCTTGATCTCGACGCTACCCCCCCCGCCGGACTCGTCGACAAGCGCGATTCCGTGGCCGGCGGCGTTGATCGATGCCGTTAGCGCTACGCCTTGCGACTCCAGGCCGGTGTTGATCAGATCGATAACATCCTGCAGCGTGGACGCCCCGGACAAATCGACCTGGGTTGACGCCCCGGCCCGGTCGGTGAACCCGACCAGTCCCAGTTGCTCCACGCCCGCCCCCCCGTTCAAGGAGCGCAGCAAGACGGTGTTTAAGCCCGCCACCAGATCGCGCGAGACCAGAGGGTTCTGGAAGTCGAACGGCTCTTTTGTAAGAATTCCCAGGTCGGCTGCAGCCCACGACGTGACCGATCCCACGACGCCGGCCTTTACGGTCACTTTGCGCTGGTGTCCGTGCGTTTTCAGCGTGATGCCGTTGCCGATGTCGGAGATGGCGGCGGTCACCCGGCCCGCGTTTCCCTCAGCCAGGTTGATCGCTCGAATCACGTCGCCCAGCGTCGAGACGCGATACACGTCAGTACCGCTGATCGAATCCTCGTCGACATCCGCCGCGATGCCCAGGTCTGCCGCCGCGAAGCCGTTCACATCTTCGATCTTCAGATTAACCGCTTCTTCGCCCCCGGCTCCGGAGTTGTCCGACACCTGGAAGTGGGCATTGATGACGGTGATGCTGACTTCGACCCCGGCCTCCTCCGCTTCAGTATTGATCTTCTGAATAACGTCGTCGACGGTCTGGACCACCGGAATGCCGTGGTTTTTCTCGTCGAGGTCGATGTCCACCGAGTGTCCCGCTCGATCGGTGATACGGATGGCGCCCAGCCGGACACCCAGCCCGCCGTTCAAGGCTTCCAGCCGCGTGTTGGTGCGCTGCGCGAGATCGTCGGACAGCGAGACCCCGAACTTCTGATCGATCTGACCGTTGCCGTTCTCATCGATCTCGAACACGATGTCATCGCCGATCACGTTGATAAACCGGTCCACACCGTTGCCGTCGTTCATAAGGGCCAAGGGCGTCGAATCGTCCAAGCGGACAAGGTCGCCGCCGTCAACTCGATCTCCACCGACATTCGCTGCGATTCCGAGGTCTGCCGCGATTGAACCATCGCCAACGTCACTGATGATCAGGTTCGACACGGTGCTGCCGGTCAAATCCTCGACGACGATGCGATCACCCGAGGCCCCGCTCTCTTCGAGACTGGTCACCCTGGCGCGGACATTGACGCCATCGGCTGAGTTGATGTTGCGTAGTACGTCGTCGATGGTCTGGGCGAATGTAAGATCTATTTCCGCCGATGCGCCGCTGCGATCGGTAATACGGATGAGGCCGCGCCGCACGCCGGCGCCGCCGTTGAGCGTTGCCAGTTCAGTGGATGGGTTGACCCGGGCTCTACTGCCTTCAAAAGTCATTCTTCCAACGCCCACCGGCGTTGAATCGGCGTCGCAGAAACCTCGGCTGACCACCTGATGGTTGGTCGCCAGGGCGTGAACGCGAAACGCATAGGTGCCTGGCGCCGCGCCGCGCTGGGCTGTGACGGTCAGGGCGTCCTCATTGGAACTGTTCGCGACAAACGCGCTGAAAAACGAAGGCTGGCTGAACCGCACGCCCGTGTTGCGCATGGCCAACAAGTGGGCGGAAATGCTCAGAAACGCCGTCTTGGCCACGCCGAGCGCCGTGATGCGTTCCTGCAACCGGTCGATCGGCCGGCGCTCGATAGCCATGAGCTGATCAATCAACTCTGCCGTGTTTATACCGGAAATAAGCCCGATTCCACTACTGATACCGCTCATGAACGGCTCATCCTCGCCATTTCGGCCAACGCCCGTCAGCTACTCATCGTTAGCTCTTAGCCATTAGCTCTTTGCTATCGGCTGGAATACACCCAAATCACCGTGCTAGACCGTGCGATCCCGGCGAGCCGGGAGGATGTTTGTGGCGTGGTGGAGCGGTCCACGTCTTCAAACGTGGTGGAGGCGATGGAGGTGGCCCACGTCTTTAGATGTGGTGAGGCGATGATGCGTCTATCGTAATCGCCATACCGTCATTGCCTCGATCCTTGTGGCACCCGTTCCTAAATGGATGGTCTACTCATCCGAATGTTCCGGTCTATCCCACGATCGCACACGGTGCTACAGACTCTCCTCCGGCTGGATACCAACGGCGGTGACCGAGAGCTATCCACCTGATATCGGCCAAGCTAGGATTATCGCTGTAGGACCAGTAGGGCGAATTGACCGGATTTGGCTGATAGCCGGCAGCCAGTGGCTAATAGCTAACAGCTAATGGCTGATAGCTGATAGCTGACCGCTATCCGAGCAAGCTAAGGACCTGGCTCGGCAGATTGATAGCAATCGCCAGGTTGGCCTGGGTGGACTGAACGAGGATTTGGGCCCGGGTCAGAGCTGCCACCTCCAGGGCGATATCGGCGTCGCGGATGACCGACTCTGATGCCGTCACGTTTTCCAGCGCCACCTGCAGACTGTTGATGTTGGTGTCGAGTTGGTTCTTTTGGACGCTTCCGAGCCGGCCACGGTAAACCGCCACCTGGTTGATCGCTTCAGCAATGATCGTCTCGGCAGTGATGAAGTTGTCATTCGAGACTTCGTTGGCGTTGCCGGATGCGATTGAACGCAGGAACCCGACCACCGAGTTCCCAAGGTTGCTGGTCGTGATGGAGTTCAGGCCCATCGTCACCTGAGAGGCGCCGTTAACCTGCGCGCCGATCTGGAACAGCGCGCCGCCCCCTGTGATTTGGAAACTGCTGGACGACTGAAGCTGGCCAAACGTTTGTGTCAGGTAAATGCGGGCGTCCAGCCCATTGGCTCGGATGTCCGCCCGAAGTCCCTTTACCGACGCGGTTTGCCCGTTGATCAGTACGCCGGCGTCCAGTCCATTATCGTCGAAAGTGGTTCCGGTGTTGCCGTAGTTCATGAAGTTGCCTGTCACCGGCTTGACGGAGACGAAGGCATCCGATCCGAAGGTCGTGCTCTCAAATACGACTGAGCTGTACGAGGCGGTGGGGGCGCCGGCTGTGGTGGATAACCTGGCCGTCACACCCGTTACATCGGTTTGGTCGTTGATTCCCTGGGCGATATTCGTCAGGGACGTGCCCGATGCAAAGCTGATGACCTCCGATCCCACGGTCCCGCCGATCTCGATGGTGACGGCGCTGGTAAATGAGGTAGTACATCCCGGGTTTACTCTGGCGTCTCCATGGAAGGCAACCTGCCCGCGTTCGGCAGATTGGGTCACCTCCACCAGGATGGTTCGTGACGACCCTTCCGGCACCCGGGCGGAGAACAAAGAGACACTGGCCAGGTCAAGGCTTTCCACGCCTGCAAGGTTATAAGCCTGACTTCCGTCCAGAAGCTTGCGTCCGCCGAACGAGGCCGTGTTGGCGATGCGGTCGATACTGGTCAACAGAGAATCGACTTCGAGCTGATTGGCGTCGATCTCCTCGGCTGTGAGTGCTCCCTTATTGGCTGTGGCAATGGTCAGCGCTTGAAGTTGCAGCAGTAGGGCGGAGGCTTCATTCAGCGCACCCTCGGCCGTTGAAATCACGTTGATCGCGCGTCCCGAGTTGTCGATCGCTTGACGGATGGCCCGGATTTCGGAACGCAGGGTTTCGGAAGCTATCAGACCTGCGGGATCATCCTTGCCACGATTGATACGCAGGCCGGTGCTTAGCCGCTCCAGACGTGTGTGCAAATCCAGTTGATTGAACCGCAGACGGCCAATCGCCTGCAGGGCAGGGACGTTGGTGTTGATTCGGCTCATGCCAATCCTCCCTGATCACACCCGGCATCAACGAATGCGATGCCGAAGACCCACACCACCCTGTGCGGGTCCAGCGAACCGGGACGGGTATACGACCGCCCCATAATCACAATGCGAGCATCGTCCGGTAGAACGGCGGGCTTTAGATATATCCGACACTTCGCGGATGCAGACTAGAGTTATAGGACACCCGTGGACGATTGCAGATTGGGGATTCCGGGTTGCGGATTGGGGATTGCACGCCCCACGTCCAGCGGCTCGCTGTGCTCAAACCGTCGGTTGGTGACGGGACGTGGGTCTGGCCAGAAAGTGGGGCGCATTTGCTGCAAGGCCTCGTACCACAACGGAGCCCCCGTCGATCCGGCTCAGATTCCTCCAGAAGACGCACGGTTTCCGTTCCCGATCACCTGCACAGAGGGGTTCACGGGATGATTGAAGTTGTAGTTGAACCGGGGCTGTCACGCTTACTCCATGCGTGGACGCGGCAGAGTGTAAATCCTTGTGTGAACAAGAGTTATGCGCAGAGGTGCGGGAATTGGCTTGGAGCGTGTTACGTCCCACGGTGCGGAGCGAGTGATCCGTGGGACACACCGGAGGGTGTCGAGCGTCTGGAACATCGAGCTAACGGTAGCGGATGATTCGGAAGGATTCTCTCCTGCTCGTTCATCATTTGCTCATAGCTGTTCGTCATTCATTCGGTATTCGCCATTCGTCATTCGCTATTCGCTATTCGCCATTCGCCATTCGCCATTCGCTATTCATCTTTACCCCAACAGTGCCAGGACGTTCTGCGGAGCGGCGTTGGCCAGTTGCAGGACGGCGGTCGAGGAATTCACCAGGATCTGGGCCCGTGTGAGGTTACTCGTTTCAACCGCGAAGTCCGCGTCGCGGATCGCGCTTTCCGCCGCAGATATGTTCTCGAATGCCACGCCCAGAGAATTAATGTTCGGCGCCAGAGTGTTGCGCTGGAAGGCGCCAAGTCGGCCTCTAAGCGATGAAATCTGGTCGATTGCGGATCGGATGATTCGTTGGGTCTGAGCGAAGTTGCCGGAGGTAAGGTTGTTCGTCTGCCCTGATCCAAGAGAGGACAGGAACCCGATCGTGCCGGCGTCGCTTCCCAGGCCGGCCGCTGTGACAGAGTTGATCCCGAGGTGCTCTTGTCCAGTCAAGCCCAACGTGGGCGAGATGGAGAACAACGCCCCGCCGCCGGTGATCTCGAAACTGGACTGCGTCGCCTGAATCCCCCCGCCCGCGAACGCCGAGGCCAGGGTCGCCTCCATCGCCAGCGACGCCGTGGAAATCGAGATTTCCAGGCCGTCAACCGTCGCGGTCGTTCCGTTGACGGTGATGGTCCCGTCCGTGCCCTCCTGCCTGGAACTGGTTCCGCCCTTGATGTCAAAAGTCGCCTGGGCGGCGCTGTCTATTCGCGCCACTGACACGAAACTGCTGTCGCCGTACCCGGTACTGGTGAACATGACCGACAGACCGGTCGTGTATGCCGAAACAGCCGTCAACTGTGTCGAGCTGTTGATCGTGTCCTGGATTGAGGCCGCGCTGGTTCCCGATGCAAAGCTGTACACCTCGGAGCCGTAGACGCCTTTCACTTCGAGGGTGACCGGGGAGGAGATTGTCCCGTTTTTGATACCGCTCGCGTTGGTGCCGTTGCCGACGGCACTGACCGAACCATAGGTCGATGACGCGACGCGGTCGATCACGACGGTTCTGTACGAGCCCGCAGGGACCTTCGCGGCGTTGATCCTCAGGTTGTCGACATCGGTTCGAGCCGTGCCGGTGGCCTCGATGATATTGACGCCCGACGTGACGAACGCGAAGTCGCCGTTGAGCAGTTTCTTATCGCCAAATGCGGTTGTATTGGCGATCCGATTGACCGACTTGAGAATCTCGTCGAGTTGCAATTGGTTCGCTTTGATTTCGTCAGCGGAGAGCCCGGCGGTGCTGGCCGTTCGATCCACAAGCGATTCGACCTCCAACAGCAGGGCGCTGATCTCCTGCAGACCCCCCTCCGCCACCGAGATGACGCTATCCGCACGGTTAGAGTTGTCGATCGCGGCTGTGATCGCCACCTTGGCGCTGCGCAGCATTTCCGAAGCGGTCAACCCGGCTGGATCGTCCTTCCCCGTGTTGATGCGCAGACCGGTACTCAGCCGCGTCAGCGCGCGATTGAGGTTCTGCTGGTTGTTGCCCAGCACCCGCGTTGCGATTAGGGACTGAATGTTGGTGTTGATACGACTCATCTTAGATCGTGCCTCCAAAGGCGTCTCAAGAAGCCGTCCGTTGTCTGTCATCAACCGTCCGGCTGTAAACTGTAGACCGACGGCAGATCACTCGTTAACCAAAGCACGAATCGTCTCCCCGATAAACCGTCTTTAGGACTTTCGGACGCATGATCAGGACGCTTGGTCAAACATCCAAGGTCCGTTCGTGTCGCAGTGGTTTCCGATAATTCAACCGGCCCCACCGCGCTGCCGAAAGTTACATCTATTACCGGACAGGCTGAGCCAAACGTTCGAGTAAAGCGGGCGTAGAATATTCTCTCAGTCCGATGTGAAGAGCGTGGAAAAACGGCGCTATCGGACGATGTGGGATCAAGGCGTTGCGGCCGACAACCGGTCCCTGACCGCAGCGGCAATCAGTGCGTACACATTACTTGGTATGACGTCGATGCGGAGAATGGCGGCCAATCCTTCTATGTCCTGTTCGATACCACCCAGAAGGTCAAACAAGATCGACATATCCACATTGATGAACGCCGTCGCCTTGGCGCACACTGTGGCGGCCCGGTCCATGTCCGGAACATCGCAGAGGATCTTCGCGATCCGATCCGAGGAGTTCAGGATGCGGGCGATGGTTCCCACCCCACCGTCATTCCCCGGATTCATCGACTGTTGCAGGTTTACGGCCCGTGTCACCAACACGGGTAACGACCAATAAGTCAAGACCATGGCTGAAACCTCGGCGTGAGTGGCCCCGACCGCCTCGCGTTCCTCTTCATCGGTGAAGTCTCGCCCGCGCGGCGCGTAGCGCTTGGCGAGCCGTCCGTAGCGTTCGGGCATGGCCTGTGCCAAGATCGGAATCCCGATGTCGGCCAGCAGCGCGCTGATGAAGACGTCGTCACGCAGCCGCGGTGCGACCTGAATGGCGAACCGGGTGCTTACCACCGCAGAGGCCAGCGAGCGCCGCCAGAAATAGCCCATGTCGAACCCGTCAACCGTTTTGGACCCCATCGCGCTGACCAGGTATCGCCCCAGAACCAGGGAGCGGGTCCGCTGCGGACCCAAAAGGGTCAACGCCTGCCGCAGCGAGGTGATCTTCTCTTGAACGCCGAACAGAGCCGAATTCGCCAGGCGCAGAACCTCACTGACCGTGCCCGGGTCGGTAGACATGCACTTGACGAGTTCGTCGTACTCAAAATCCGGGTCCTGGATGACCTCCAGGAATCGCACCACTACTTGAGGCATGGATGGAACGGCGGCTGATCTCTTGATCGCGTCGAGCACAGCGGCATTCATCGATTTTTCTCCCGTGAGCGAGAGGCACAAAAAAGAGAATTGCAGATTGCCGATTGCTGATTTTGGGTTGTGGATGAGGGGGAATCCCCAGTTTCAGATCCTCAGTCCCATATCCCGAATCCACAATCGAACGGCGTCCACCATCAGTCATCGGAGAGTTTCGCTGCGCTCATAACATCCCTGTCGGCAAGGCGGAATTGCGGACTGTCGACCTGGGTTGCACGAAGCAGGTGAATCCGCAATCCCCAATCCCCAATCCGCAACCCACAATCCGCAATCGAAAAGCATCCCTTGACGCCACCGTGTTTACGGACTACAAACTTGTGAGTCGCTAGGTGTGCTCGCGCTGCCGCGAGCTGAGATGACAGCCTTGGAACCTGATCAGGGGTGACGGCCGGTTCGCGAGGCCGAACCGGTTGCCCGGCGCCTGCGTAGGGAAGCGACGCCTCACGGCGGAGTCGATCGGGTCGCGACTTGGTCGAGGACGCGCATCTTCGCAGTCCCCCATGTTCCCAATAACCAGGAGTAAGCCCATGTCGCCATCGGACAACAATGTCGCCTCCACCGGTCAGGCGCCTTTGCCGGCCAAGACCCGGTCGAACGAATCGACAGCGCGTGACATCACTTCAGATCTCGTCGAAGACTTGGCGGCGGCGGCTCAGCCGTTTCCGGCTTCGTGCAAAGTGTATACACAGGGAAGGATTCATCCTGAAATCCGGGTGCCGACGCGCCGGATCACTCTCTTGGCGACACAAACCGGCGAACCCGGCTCCGACAGCCGTGGACCGACTCCAGGGGCCCAGGAGGATGTTGCCTCAGCGGGAACACGTCGACAAACGCCCGACCCGCCGATCTACGTCTACGACACGTCAGGCCCCTATACCGATACCAACGTGGCAACGGACGTGCGCAGAGGTCTGCCGCCGCTCAGGCTCGATTGGATCAAGGCCCGAGGCGATGTGGAGACCTACCAGGGTCGCGAGGTTCGTCCGCAGGACGACGGCTATGTCGATAGCGGTTCAATAGAGATGGAGCGGTTTCCTGCCGGATCCCGTCGCCTTGTTATGCGTGCCAGACCGGGCCAGAATGTCGGTCAAATGCACTACGCCCGCAAAGGTGTCATCACACCCGAGATGGAATTCGTCGCCATCCGAGAGAACCAGCGGCACGGAGAGTACGCCGAGTTTTTCAAGTCCCAACACAAGGGGAATGATTTCGGCGCAGCCATCCCGCGCGAAATCACGCCCGAATTCGTTCGCGACGAGGTCGCCCGCGGGCGGGCCATCATCCCGGCCAACATCAATCACCCCGAGACCGAGCCGATGATCATCGGACGGAACTTCCTCGTGAAGATCAACGCCAACATCGGCAACTCGGCCGTCAGTTCGTCTGTAGAGCAAGAGGTCGAGAAGATGGTGTGGGCGACGCGGTGGGGGGCGGATACCGTGATGGATTTGTCCACCGGCAAGAACATCCACGAAACGCGCGAGTGGATCATCCGCAACTCGCCCGTCCCCATCGGCACCGTGCCCATCTACCAAGCCCTGGAGAAAGTGGACGGCAAGCCCGAGGAACTGACCTGGGACATCTTCAAGGACACGCTTATTGAACAGGCCGAGCAGGGCGTTGATTATTTCACCATCCACGCCGGCGCGCTGTTGCGCTATGTGCCGCTAACGGCAGGGCGGCTTACCGGCATTGTCTCGCGTGGCGGCTCGGTCCTGGCCAAGTGGTGCCTGGCCCACCATAAGGAGAACTTCCTCTACACCAACTTCGAGGAAATCTGCGATGTTATGAAGACCTACGACATCGCGTTCTCGCTGGGCGACGGCCTACGCCCCGGCTGCATCGCCGACGCCAACGACAGGGCCCAGTTCGCCGAGTTGGAGACGCTGGGGGAGCTGACGCAGATCGCCTGGAAGCACGATGTCCAGACCATCATCGAAGGCCCAGGCCACATCCCCATGCACATGATAAAGGAGAACGTCGACAAACAGCTCGAAATCTGCGGCGAGGCTCCGTTCTACACGCTCGGCCCGCTCACCACCGACATAGCACCCGGCTACGATCACATCACCAGCGCCATCGGGGCGGCCATGATCGGCTGGTACGGCACGGCCATGCTGTGTTACGTCACCCCCAAGGAACACCTGGGACTGCCGGATCGCAACGACGTGCGCGAGGGCGTGATCGCCTACAAGATCGCGGCCCACGCAGCCGACCTGGCCAAGGGCCACCCCGGCGCTCAACTTCGCGACGACGTGCTTTCCAAAGCCCGCTTCGAGTTCCGCTGGGAGGACCAGTTTAACCTCTCGCTCGACCCCGAAACCGCCCTGAAGTTCCGAGACGAGACCATGCCGCAGGAACGGGCCAACGTCGCCCACTTCTGCTCGATGTGCGGCCCGAAGTTCTGCTCGATGAAGATCACCCAGGATGTGCGCGACTACGCAGCCAAGATGCACGTCCCTGAGCCGGAGGCGATCCGGATCGGCATGGAGGAAAAGGCGAGGGAGTTCAGGAAATCCGGCGCGGAAGTGTATAATAGACTTTAAGGGACGCGTATCGTTAGTATTGGGAGTCGGCGCATGAATGACGTGATGACCTTGGCGGAAATCGAAGACAATTACCCGTCAGAGTGGGTCTTGGTCGCGGACCCGAAATTGGATGACGAATTGGAAGTTGTGCGCGGACGAGTGGTCTGGCACAGCAAGGATCGTGACGAGGTCTACCACAAAGCCGTGGAATTGCGACCGAAGCATTCGGCCTTCTTGTACACCGGGGAGATTCCTGAAGGGACAGCGGTTATCCTGTGAAGCGATACCATTTCGATCCCGAGAAGGGTTTGATCGTCCTGCGGGCGCGGCTGTGGGGTCCGTCTGGAGACGCGCGGGTGCGACTCGCGCTCGATACCGGCGCTACGTCCACGATTGTCAGCACGCCTATTCTCGTTGCCCTCGGATACGACCCTGTTAGTTCCCAGGAACGAATGCGCGTCACAACCGCCAGCGGCGTCGAGTTCGCCGCGCGAATCCTAGCGGAGCGGATCGGAGTGCTCGGGACAACACGGCAGTCCTTTCCAATCCTGTGTCATACGCTTCCGCCTAGTACCACCGTGGACGGTCTGCTGGGGCTGGATTTCCTGCGCAGGCAACGCCTCATTTTCGATTTTCGTGAGGGTCTTGTCGAGGTTGGGTAGCGCAACGGGTGCCCCTCGGACGGCCGGGAGATCCCGCTCGATGGAAATCACCCAACAAGTCCGCGACTGCGCCGCCAAGATGCACGTCCTTGAGTCGGAGGCGATCCGGATCGGCATGGAGGAAAAGGCGAGGGAGTTCACCTCATCGGGCGGAGAGATTTATCAGCACAAATAGGCTTCGGGGGACCACATCAAGAGCTTTGTTGCTTGACGAGGACTGACGTGTCATCGGATAATCTCTTGTCGCGAGGTCTGCTCCCATCCGCGATCGACGACCGATGGGGAGCCGCGAGATCATCCGTGGAATTAGCGCCTGACGATCCGCGCCGGAAACTGATCGACGAAGCGGAGCGTGTCTCAAGGATGCCCGTCGAAGATCAGCGCGCCTGGATTGCCCAACTTCGCGAAGTTTTCGCCGACCGTCCGAATCGCGATGAGATCCTTGACGGGATTCAGGGCTACATGGCGGCTAAGCAGCGGGGAGATTGGGCACGTCTGATGGTAGCTGGATCAGCAGAGAAGCTCGAGGCGCACGTGGTGGATCGACTGGAGGACTTGCTGACGTGCGACGTGCCAACAGCGGACGACAGCGGCGCGTATTTGAAGTTAATCTCCCAGATTGCGGTGTTGGGTCACATGCTCCCGCGATTAAAGGATAGGCTTGCCTGTGAAGATGCACAAGAACTCCTGTTGCGGGTCCACTCCAGGTTTCTTCGCTAAAGCCCCGAGGGGAGATGGAGACAGCGGGTGGGGTGAGCATTGCTCATCAAGGGTTCTATAATCGATAACGGTGTACAGGGATTACAGACCATGCTTGTGCAAGTTAACATTCATCAGGACGAGGACGGCGTCTGGTGTGCTTCAGGCGTCGGGCACGGCATCCACACCCAGGGTGACACGCTCGACGAATTGTTCGCCAACATTGAAGAGGCAACCCATCTTCATTTTGAAGATGATCTGGCGAAGGGAAAAACCGTTGACCTGCTGATCGTCGCCCAACAGGAGTTCGCGGGTGTCCAGGCTTCCGATCGTTAGCGGGCGCGTCCTCATGGCGTTCATGGAAAGCCAAGGCTACGTCGAGCTTCGGAAGCGCGGGAGCCACGTCCGGTTAGAGCTTCGTAACGAACGGGGCGTTTGGGTGGAAACCGTTCCGAATCACAAGGAGGTCGCGAAAGGAACGCTGCGTAGTTATTCTCCGGCGGATGAGCCTAGCGACCGGGGCCGAGGTCGAGGCGCTCGTCGAAGCCCTCGCCCGCTTTTGAGCCGCATGGTGTATCGCAGGTTATCTGACAATCAGCGACGCTCAGTGAACAGAGATCACCCTAATGGAGCTTCACCCGGAATTCCTGCGGAAGAACGGCAAGGAGGAGTTCGTCGTCCTCCCCTACGATGAATCTGTCGCACTCCAGGAACTGCTCGCCGACGCCGAGGATGTGCTCGACCTGCGTCGGGCCAAACAGGAGGAGGGCCAAGCGCCGACGGCGTCCCTCGCCGAAGTACGCGAACGCCTGGGCCTGGCGGATTGAGGCGTCGTCGAAGGTCCCGCGACTCGGACGGCTGATTCCGAATACGCGGCGACCCCACACTCGACAATCCTTTACAATGCAGGTTTTAGTTGCCAGGATGAATCCATTCTTCGCGAGGAGCCATCATGAACCGTCACGATGAAACGACCGACCGCAGACTGCCGGTTGCCCGGGGAACTAATCGACTCCGATCTTGCTTTGCGTTGTCTGTGTGCGCATCGCTCGGTGCGACGGGGGCGTTGACGGCGATGGGTATGCAGGGCCGACCCGCCAAGCTGAGTGTCGCTGACGAACTGCCGTCGTTCGAGAGAATAGAACAACTCCGTCCAAAAGTACCGGACGAACAGAACAGCGCCTTGTTGTTTCTGGATCTTGTCGGTGCGCTCGAGGAGGTGAAGGAGCAGGCTGAGGGCAAAGCGCTCTTCGGTTTTCGCTACATGAAATTCTCCGACGGCGTTGAACGATCATGTGTTGAGCCTTCGCGAGCCTTTCGCAAGGCTCATGCGGCACTTCTGAAACGGTTGGAAGCCGTGCGCGACAAGCCTCGGGGCCGCTTCGAGTATCAATGGGGTGTTCCGCCGTTCGATATCGA
>Ga0114922_10003447_pt1 | contig 14739 bp, 15 predicted proteins | sample AartaG_FD_100975 | JGI IMG/M metagenome (GOLD analysis project Ga0114922, IMG submission 100975) | Deep subsurface microbial communities from Aarhus Bay to uncover new lineages of life (NeLLi) - Aarhus_00045 metaG | ecosystem: Environmental > Aquatic > Marine > Oceanic > Sediment | place...
CAAGCCGCAGGAAATCGTCCCCTGCCAGAAATCGTTGCCACGCCTCATCGCCGATTGGGGGGCGTTTTCGCTTGACACACCGCCACGCGGGCGGACAATGGGCCGCTCGTCGGCCGGGCGGTTGCGCTCGGACCAGCAGCGCCGTACGGCCGGCCGTCGAGACGCGGGGGCGTAGCTCAATTGGATAGAGTTCCGGACTGTCGATCCGGTGGTTGCGGGTTCGAGTCCCGTCGCCCTCGCCATTCGAAGACAACAACCGCTTGACTTCTTTGGGTTCCGTGCACCTGATTCAACCCCACCGCCTTTGATGCGGCGGGTTCCGCGCGGCGGCCTTCCCAGGCCGCCGCGAACACAGTTTATCCCTGTTCCTGGTGGCCTGGGAAGGCCACCAGGCGGACAAAAAGGCGAAGTAGCGTTGTAGGGTTACTACGACGCCGCTTACCAGACGCGTTCGACCCAGCCGGTGTCCACCCGTGCGGCGTTGAAATCAGGGTTCGACATGATGTCCATGTGCAGCGGGACGGTCGTCTGGACGCCCTCGATGACGAACTCCGAGAGGGCCCGGCGCATGGTGGCGATGGCCGCGGCGCGGGTCGGCCGGTGGACGAGCAGTTTGGCGATCATCGAGTCGTACTGAGGCGAGATGGTCCACCCCTGGCAGCAGTGGGTATCGACGCGGACGCCCGGCCCGCCCGGGACGCAGAACCGCTCCAGGACACCCGGCGACGGGCGGAAATCGTTGAAGCAGTCCTCAGCGTTGATGCGGCACTCGATGGCACACCCTTTCTGCGGCACGTCCTTCTGGCGAAACGGCAGCCGCTCACCGGCGGCCACGCGAATCTGCTGCTCCACCAGGTCGATGCCGGTCACGAGTTCGGTCACCGGATGCTCGACCTGGATGCGGGCGTTGACTTCCAGGAGGTAGAATTTCTCATCCTTGTCCACCAGGAACTCGACGGTTCCGGCGCCGGTGTAGCCGGCCTCCTTGGCCATCCGGACGGCGGCATCGCAGAGTTTGGCGCGGGTGCGGTCGCTGATGGCGGGCGAGGGCGATTCCTCGATGAGTTTCTGATGCCGGCGTTGCGGCGTGCAATCGCGTTCCCACAGATGGACGCAGGCGCCGCGCGAGTCCGCGAGAATCTGGACCTCGACGTGGCGGACGCCTTCGAGATACTTTTCGAGATAGACGCGTCCGTCCTTGAAAGCGGCATCGGCTTCGGACTGTCCCTGTCCGACGGCCTGGGTGAGCGAGATATCGTTGTGTGCGATGCGCATACCGCGTCCGCCGCCGCCCGCCGCCGCCTTGACGATGACGGGGTAACCGATCTGGCGGGCCAGGCCGATGGCCTCGTCCACGTTGTCGAGTGCGCCGTCGGAGCCGGGAATGGTATAGATGTTGGCGCGGCGGGCGAGTTCCTTGGCCTGGACCTTGTCGCCCACGCGGCGCATGGCCTCGACGTTCGGACCGATGAACTCGATGTTGCACGAGCGGCAGACTTCGGCGAAGTGCGGGTTCTCGGCCAGGAAGCCGTACCCGGGATGGATGGCGTCGACGTCGGCCACCTCGGCCGCCGAGATGATCCGCGACGTGTTCAGGTACGACTGGGCCGGCGGCGCGGGGCCGATGCAGATGGTGTCGTCGGCCAAGTCGAGGTACCGGGCGCCGCGGTCGGCCTCGGAATAGACCGCGACGCTTTCGATGCCCATCTCGGTACACGCCCGGATGATGCGCAAGGCGATTTCGCCGCGATTCGCCACCAGGATACGTGAGAACATGCTCTCTCCCCGGCCGGCCCAGAGACCGCTTGGTTCCTTGGGTGTCGGGTTTGCCCGCTCGGCACCCAGGCTCGGCCACCCCTCTCGCGGCACGCCGGCAGCCCCGCCGCACACGCTCTCGGGCAACTGCTAATCCCACAACGCTACGTCGTCTTCTTGTCCGCCTGGTGGCCTTCCCAGGCCACCAGAAACAGGCATAAACTGCGTTCGCGGCGGCCTTGGAAGGCCGCCGCGCGGAACGTAGCGTAGTAGTACTAAGCGGGGCGGATGACAAACAGCGGCTGGCCGAACTCAACCGAGTCGGCATTCTTGACCAGAACCGCCTCGATCGTGCCGCCCGTCTCGGCCCGGATCTCGTTGAACACCTTCATCGCCTCGATGATGCAGACCACAGTGGACTCGTCCACGGTGTTGCCGACCCGAACGAACGGGTCGGCTTCCGGGCTGGCCGCCTCGTAAAACGTGCCGACCATCGGCGAGTCGATCGTCGGCAGGCTCTCCTCATCGGATTTGGCCTCGGGCGAAGCGGCGGCGGGTGCCGGCGGCGGCGCGGCAGCAGGCGCAGCGGCGACGGGGGCCGCAGCGCTCGCGCCGGCTTTGCGCAGGCGCACGGCTATGTCCTCGTGCTCGATCTCCAGTTCCTCGAGGCCGTGCTCATCCATCAATGTCAGGAGTTGCCGGATCGCGTCGAGGTCAACCTTGCCGGCGCCGGACTCGGCCCCGTCCGCTGCCTGTTCGTCTGCCATAGCCGTTCTCCTGCTATCGGTCGTCCATCCGCCATGTCCGGCAGCCACAGCGTCACTCGGTGCGATCTTCTCTCGACTGACGGCGAGGCATGGCTCGCCCGCACGGCGGCTACAGGATCATCTGGTCGATATCCTTCTCCACGTGCGTCAGCACGGTGCGTCCGGTCGGGGTGATCAGGACATCGTCCTCAATGCGAATGCCGAACCGGCCTCTCAGATAGATGCCCGGCTCAACGGTGACGACCATGCCCGGTTCGAGTTCGCCCTTGACGCCCCTCGGCGCGAGCCCCGGCCCCTCGTGGACCTTGCGGCCGATGCCATGCCCCGTGCCGTGCCGGAAGCGCTTGCCGAAACCAGCCTCCTTGATGACGCCGCGGACGGCGGCGTCGACCTCGGTGAACGCGACGCCCGGCCCCGCTCGGGCGATGCCGGCGGCTTGCGCATCGTACACCACGCCGTACACGCGTCGAACAAAAGCAGGGATTCTACCGGCAAAGAGGACGCGTGTCAAGTCGCAGACATACCGGTCAACCTTCGCGCCAAAGTCCACCAGAAGCACCGACCCGCGCTTCAGGCGCGTGCGGCCCGGGATGGCGTGGGGTCTGGCGGCGGAGGCGTCGATGGCCACGATGGTCGGAAACGCGCAGCCCTCCGCCCCGGCCAGGCGCATCCGGTGGTCGAGGTCGGCGGCCAGTTGATGCTCGGTCATGCCAAGACGGATCGACGCGCGGAACCCCGCCCAGGCCTCTGCGGCCACGGCAATGGCCCGGCCGATCGTCTTCAGTTCCGTCGGATCCTTGCAGAGCCGGAGCCGGTTCGCGACGTCCGGCACTCGCACCAGCCGCACCCCCTTCAACCCTTTGCGCAGCCGCCCGAGCAGCGCCACCGACACCGCTTCCGGATCGTATCCCAGCCGCCCGAGACCCTTCCGCCGCACGACCTTCGCCAACGCCTCCACCAACGAACCTTTGCGCACCGTGATGGCCAGGTTCGGGCAATCGACCGCGGCCTGCTCCGCGAAACGCGAGTCCGTGAGCAGCCACCCCTTGCCCTTCCCGATGACAAGCCAACTGTCCTCACCCGTGAAACCCGACAGGTAGCCGACGCCGACCGGATCGGTGATGAGCATGGCCGGCACGTCGCGCTGGCGCAGGGTGCGGCCGAGGCGTGCGCTGCGGATCGCGGCCTGGGAAGTCCGCCGTCGTTTCGTCAAGGACCACCTCCTGCGAAAAAAACTTTCGTCCGGGCCGGAAAAACATCGCGACGTAAGTTGGCCCCCGACAATGAGTTAGGACTCTGTTAGGCTTTTTCGGTCAGAAAAGGTCAAGTTTTCTCGCCCTCAGGCCGATTTACCTCTTGACGTTAGGGCGATGTTAGGATACCCTGCCGCCCATCATAACGCCTGCCGTACTCGGCTCTTTGACAACCGTTTTTCGAGAGCAGCCAAAGCGCTTATAGCGGTCCTCGGACCGGAGTGCAAGCAAACTCCGCACGCCCGATTCGACGGCCGCCGGTCAGTGACCGGTTTGTCGACGGCGCTTGCGCCGCCCAATGCCAGCGAACACGTGGGAAGAGGATCGGGCGCGGTCGAAGGGCAACCCGTGCCCCCCTCGGCCCGCCCGCCTCCCCCCGCGTTGGCACGCCGGGCGGCCCAGGATGCAGCCGACGCCATCTCGTGGCCGCCCTGCCCCACAGGCCGCCATCCCCACGACCGGTCAGCACACCCAACGTCTCGCCGCACACCGAAGGCCGGGCGGAGGTGTCCCCCACGCACCTCGGCCCCGGCCGCGCGGCAGGACCGCAGCCAGCCGTTTCCGGTGTCGCCCTCCCCACGGGCGACGCCGGGGCATGAGGGGCCGGAGCACCGAATGGGGGGTGCTCCGGTCCTCCCCTCCTTGGTGCCATTGCGGACGTCGGCTTGCGCGTTGAAGCGCAACAGCCGACGCCCGAGTTGCTCGACCCCTGATTTCGGAGGAACGCCATGAACCTGACGCGTCGCCAACATGATATCGTCGTATTCATCCGCGACTACGTTGCGGAGAACGATTATGCGCCCACGATGCAGGAGATCGCCAACCACCTGGGCGTCTCGCGACCGACGGTCTTCGAGCACATCGAGGCGCTTGAGGCCCGCGGCGCCCTGCGCCGCCGGCCGACGCTCAGCCGCGCCATCGAACTGGCGCCCGAACTTTCCGGCCGGCCGACCGCCCTGCCGCTCGTCGGCCTCATTGCCGCCGGCAGCCCCATCGAGGCCGTCGAAGACACCGAAATCCTCGACCTGGAGGAACTCTTCCGGGGCCGCGCCGGCGAAACCTTCGTCCTCCAGGTTCGCGGCGACTCGATGATCGACGAACAGATCCGAGACGGCGACTACGTCATCGTCGAAAAACGGTCGCAGGCCCGAAACGGCGAGACGGTCGTCGCCCTCCTCGACGACGGCGACGCCACGCTCAAGACGTTCTACCGCGAGAAAGGCCGCATCCGCCTCCAACCCGCCAACGAAAAGATGAAGCCCATCTACGTGAAGAACTGCCGCATTCAAGGTATCGTCATCGGTGTTTTGCGCAAGTACTAGTTCCGAGGGAGCACATGATGCCACGCAAAGCGACGAGCAGAAGAGTGGCAAAGGTCGCGAGCAAGCAACTGAGGTCCAAGCGCACCGGCAGACCTGCCAAGACCACGGCTGGCAGTGCGCTGTCACAGCGGGAGAAGCGCCGGCCTAAACGCTGAGGCCGGGCGAAATGTCCGGTGGCATGGTCAGCCCAAAGGGTGACCATGGCGAGGGTCCGGGCGCGGCGGGGAGGCCGGTCTACCGGCTCTGGGCCTTGCGCCGCCCTGCCCGGCTACTTCCAGTTGCGGGCGGCCTGTTTGAGTTCGTCGACTTTGCGGAGTTCTTCCCAGGTGACCTCGGGCAGTTCGCGGGTGAAGTGCCCGTCCATGAGATAACGGGGCTACTGGCAGGCCGGTCTAGTCCTACAGCGCGACCTCGGCTTTTTGTCCGCCTGGCGGCCTTCCCAAGCCACCAGGAACAGGCATAAACTGCGTTCGCGGCGGCCCGGGAAGGCCGCCGCGCAGAACGTAGCGTAGTAGGGCTACCGTGGTCGGGCCTTGGGGCGTTTGCCGCGGGTCAGGTCCACCATGCGGCCGTTCTTGATGACCCAGACGGGCGTCCCGTTTTCGAGGCCCTCTCGCAGCGCCCGCTTGGCTGCCCGCCGAAGGGCCGGCAACGAACCCAGGATATCCGGGTCGGTGGTTCCCGTGATCTTCGTCATGGATTCTCCCCGGCCTCCAGGAAGTGCGCAGCCGGCCCAGAGTTGTCGTACAGCACCCGACCGCTGACAGGCCCGTGATGAACGGGGAATCCGGACCCTGCCCCGCGCGGGCCGGCTACTTCCAGTTGCGGGCGGCCTGTTTGAGTTCGTCGACTTTGCGGAGTTCTTCCCAGGTGAACTCGGGCAGTTCGCGTCCGAAGTGGCCGCCTTGGGCGGTCTTGCGGAAGATGGGACGCAGGAGGTTCAGGTACTCGATCATCTCGCGCGGCTTCAGGGGGAACACGTCGCGGATGACCTTCGCCAGGGCGACGTCGGGAATCTTGCCGGTGCCGTTCGTATCCGCGCGGATGCTCAACGGGTCGGCGACGCCGATGGCGTAGGCAAGTTGGACCTCGCATTCGTCGGCGAGTTCGGCCGCAACGAGATTCTTTGCGACGTGTCGGGCCATGTAGGCGGCGCTGCGGTCGACTTTGGAGGGGTCCTTTCCGCTGAAGGCCCCGCCGCCGTGGCTTCCCTTGCCGCCGTAGGTATCGACGATGATCTTGCGTCCGGTCAGGCCGCAGTCGCCCTGCGGTCCGCCGACGACGAAGCGGCCGGTGGGGTTGATGTGGCAGATGGTGTCGTCGTCGAGGAGTTCGGCGGGCGCAACGGGCTTGATGACCCGCTCAATGATCTCGCGTCGGATCTCCTCGTTCGAGACGGTCTTGCCGTCCACCTGGTCGGCGTGCTGCGTCGAGACGACGACCGTGTGGACCCGGACGGCCTTCCCGTTTTCGTCGTACTGGACGGTGACCTGGCTCTTGCCGTCGGGTCGCAGCCACCGGACCTCGGCGGCCTCGCGGACCTGCTTGAGGCGAATGCACAACTGGTGTGCCAATTGGATGGGCATTGGCATCAGTTCAGGTGTCTCGCGGCAGGCGTAGCCGAACATGATGCCCTGGTCGCCGGCCCCCTGTTCCTTGCCCTCCGAGGCATCGACACCTATGGCGATGTCGGGGCTCTGGCGGTCGAGCGCCAGGAGCACGGCGCAATGTTCAAAGTCGAAGCCCATGGCGGCGTCGGTGTACCCGATGTCGTGGATCGTGCCGCGGACGACGTCGCGGATATCGACCTGCGCCTCGGTGGTCACCTCGCCGGCCACGACGCACATGCCGGTGGTGACGAGGGTCTCGCAAGCGACGCGGCTGGTCGGGTCCTGGGCGATCATGGCATCGAGGACGGCGTCGGATATCTGGTCGGCCATCTTGTCGGGATGGCCCACCGTGACCGCCTCGCTTGTAAAGAGGGTGTGGCCTTCCGGCAGGCTGAACGCAGCGTGCGACGTTCCGTCCTTCTTAGCCACGCCTGTGCTCCTTCCGTAAAAAGTAGTCTGGGTTGACGTTAGTCGGCGCTCGAAACCATCAGCGCCAAGGCTGGCATTTTAGGTCGGCAAGCGGGGCAAATCAAGCCCAAAGGGGCCCCGTGGGCCGCACGGTCAGTTCACGCGGACCCACGTCTGGGTATATTCGTGATGATTGTCGAGATCCACCACCGTCAGGAACACGTTGTAGAGGCCGGGCCTGGTGTAGGTATGGGTGACCTCGGCCCGGGCCGAGACGGTGTTGTCGCCGAGGTTCCAGAGCACCGAATCGACGCGTCCGTCGGGCGAGTCGGGGTCGCGGACGAGGGCGCGGAACCTGACCGTCAGCGGCGCCCTGCCCTTGGTGGTGCTGGCGTCGATGTGAACGGCCGGCCAGTGGTTGACGATGTTCAGGAAATAGCGTGCGGCCTCCACCTGGTTGGGGTCGTGGCCGCCCGGCAGGCGTCGGATGACGAAGTTGCGGAACCCCCTGACGGTGTACCAGAAGTTGGCGTCGCGGTTCATCTGATCGAAGCCAGGCAGGTCTCCGGCCCCGAAGAAGACGTAGACGTGCAACTGGCGCGCCCGCAGCGCCACGTCGTCGGTCACGAGGTTTTCCTTGAAGTTGGCGGCGCGGCCGACGATGCAGCGGAAGACGTCGGGATGGTTGAGCCCGATGTAATGGGCCGGATAGCCCCCGCCCGACCAGCCGGTGATCATGATCGCGTCGGGGTTGATGTTGTAGCGTGATTTCAGTTCGCGGATGATGGCTATGGCGGCCTTGTCGTCGCGAACGAGTTCGGGAGCGGGCCGGTCGTTCGGCACGCCAAGCCAGCCGGTGGCGGAATCGAAATCGGCCGAGCAGATGATCAGACCGTACCGCTCGGCCACGTCGGTCCAGCGGTTGCGCTGGCCGGCCGCCTCGTCGAAGGGGAACGTGCCCTGAGCCGTCAGGACAAGCGGATACTGGCGCTTGGGGTTATAGGTTCTCGGAACATAGAGATGGTACGTCCGGCCGGTGACCGGTTCTTTCTGGTAGTCGATCTTTCCGGTGAGGATGGTTCCGTCCGCGTTGCGCCAGGCCTGAGGTTCACAGCCTCCCACCGCAACCAGAATGACCACCCCGGCCAGCGTCAGGGCGGCCGCCCCGAGCCATGTCGCCCTGACTCGCGTCACGTCACCGATACTCCCGCTGCACGCACAGAACATCCGAACCGCCCGAACCCGGGTCCACAAGTGGGGCAGTGTAGGCGCCGGGCCCGTTTCAGGCAAGTCAAAAGGCGACTTTCCCGCGCGCAACGCGCACTTTTTCTTCTTGACCGGCAACCGCGATGCGGCTAGGCTCGGGAAGGTTGTAGAGGAGCGCGAGAGGTTTGTTGCCTGTCGGCCGTATCAACTCGTACCGGCCACGTTCACATTTGGCCGTGTTAAGGCTGTGTGCTTGAGCCACCCGGCGGAGGTTCTCCGCTTGGCCGGGTGGTTTTTTTGGTAATTCGGAGTCTGGAGGTTTCAAGGCATGGCACGAGGCAAAGTCAAGTGGTTCAACGATCAGAAGGGCTTCGGATTCATCGAACAGGAAGGGGGAGATGACGTCTTCGTTCATTACTCGAGCATCGCCGGCGACGGGTTCAAGACCCTTGCGGAAGGCGACGATGTGGAATTCGAGTTGACGCAAGGCCCGAAAGGCGCCAAAGCCGAGAACGTCACTCGCCTTCAGGTGTGAGGCCGCGTCGTCGGCCCGTTCGCGCCGTACGCGACCGTCCTGCGGCGGCAATCGTCCATTGCCTGACGCCCGACTTTTCAAGTCAACCGGCAAGGTGCACCCTGGCCGCGCCGGTCACCGGTGAACACAAGCGGCGCGGATTCCGCTTGCCATAGAGGGGAGACTTCGGGTATCTCTACCCCACTTGCCGCGGGCCTGTAGCCCGCCGTGGCGACATGCGAGCGCAGAAGGCACGGCAACCGCGAGCCAATCACAGAACCCTATCAGGAGAATACCATGGACCAAACCAAAGTTTTCTTGAGCGAAAAGGACATGCCGCGCCAGTGGTACAATCTGGCAGCCGACCTGCCGCACCCGCCGCTGCCGCCCATCGGGCCTGACGGGAAGCCCATCACGCCCGACATGCTGGCGCCGGTGTTCCCCATGAACCTCATCGAGCAGGAGGTGTGCACGGACCGGTGGGTGGACATCCCGGAGGAGATTCTGGGGCTGCTGTCGCTGTGGCGGCCGAGCCCGCTTTACCGGGCGCACCGTCTCGAGAAGGCCCTCGGCACGCCCGCGCGGATCTATTACAAGAACGAGGGCGTCTCGCCTCCCGGCAGCTACAAGCCCAACACGGCGGTCCCCCAGGCCTGGTACAACAAGCAGTTCGGCATGGAGCGGCTGACCACCGAGACGGGCGCCGGCCAGTGGGGCAGCGCGCTGGCGTTTGCCTGTGCGTTGGTGGAGCTGGAATGCAAGGTCTTCATGGTCCGCATCAGTTTCGACCAGAAACCTTTCCGCCGCCTGATGATGGAGACGTGGGGAGCCACGTGCATTCCGAGCCCGTCCCCGGAGACCAACGCCGGCCGGGCCATCCTCGAGAAGATGCCCGACACCCCCGGGTCGCTCGGCATCGCCATCAGCGAGGCCATCGAAGCCGCCGTCACCGACACCACCGGTATGACGCGCTACAGCCTCGGCAGCGTGCTGAACCATGTGCTCATGCACCAGACGATCATCGGCCTGGAGGCCAAGAAGCAACTCGAGTTGCTCGGCGAGAACGCGGTTGACGTGGTCATCGGGTGCGCGGGGGGCGGGTCGAACTTCTCGGGCCTGGCGTTCCCGTTCCTCGCCGACAAGATCGCCGGTGCAGACATGACGATTATTCCGGTCGAGCCCACGAGTTGCCCGACGATGACCCGTGCCCCCTACGCCTACGACCACGGCGACACGGCAGGGATGACGCCGCTTCTGCCGATGCACACCCTGGGTCACACCTTCGTTCCGCCGCCCATTCATGCGGGCGGCTTGAGGTATCACGGCATGGCGCCCCTGCTCAGCCTGGCCATTACGGAAGGCCTGCTCGAGCCGCGCGCCTACGAACAACTCACCTGCTACGAGTCGGCGGTCTCCTGGGCGCGGACCGAAGGGTTCATCCCCGCCCCCGAGACCGCGCACGCCATTGTCGCCGTCATCGAGGAAGCCAACAAGGCCACCGAAGAGGGCAAGGAGAAGGTGATCCTGTTCAACTGGTCCGGCCACGGACTGATGGACCTGACGGGCTATGACGCATTCTTCCAGGGCAAACTGGTGGACTACCCGCTTCCGGAGGAGGAGATGCAGAAGAGCCTGACCGCCATCAAAGACTTTCCGAAACCGGAGGACGTCGCCAAGAGCCTGTCCTGACGGCATCCGGCAAATGGTAACTCCGGGGCCGGCCGTCTCGAGGGCGGTCGGCCCCGCCCCGTTAGGTGGAGCGCCGAGATGGCCGACGAAATCACCGCGCACGACGGCAGGCAACGCCGATGCCCCATGCTCGGCCACGACGTCCCCTTCTCGTATTGCCGCGCGCCGGGCCGCCAACTGCCGTGCGGCCGCATCGCCGACTGCTGGGCGGAGACCTTCGACGTCGCCGCCTTTATCCGCCGGCACTTCAGCCAAGACGACATCGCCCGCATCCTGGCCCCGCCGAAGGACAAGGCGACCAGCCTCATCGAACTGATCGAGAAGGCACGCAAGGCGAACGAGTCCGGGCCGTAGAGCAGTTCACGGTTGCGCGGGCGCTTTGCGCGGTGGGTCTCCGCACCCACCGCGCTTACCGGCCCACATTCGCGGCGGGTCCGGAGACCCGCCGCGCACCAACCCCAAGGGGGCCACGTCGGACTGCTCAGGTCGGCGGCCCCGCACGCACCACCTTCACGAGCGCCACGGCGGCGCCGACGGCACAGACCACCACCAGCGGCGCCACGCCAACGAGGCGGCCGACGACCGGGCCACCGACCGCCGGGGCCAACCCGTTCCCGGCGAGGCCCGACGCCGGTCCGATGGCAAAGCCCGCGCCGATCAGGCTCTCGTGCGACCCGCCGGCGTCCACCGCAGCGTTCTTGACGATCATCGCGTAATACAGCGCCGCGTAGTAGGTCATGCCGACCGCGGCCCCGAACAGGAGTTCGCCGCCGAGCACCATCGCGAGGTCGCCCCCGAACAGGGCCATGAAGAAGCCTGCCGGCAACCCAACGATCACCAGCGCCAGCGGGACGCTGCGGCTGTGCCAGCCGCGCCACAGCCCCAGCGTCAGGAACGCCAGGAAGCGGAACACGTCGAGCAGGCCCGACAGGGCCGTCGCCCAGGCCACGCCCACACCGAGCCCCTCGAAGACGCTCGGCAGCAGCGCCGCCAGGATCCACATCAGCGAGTAGCCCGTCAGCATCGACCACCGGGCCGAGACGAGCAGGCCTCGGTACCGGGCCATCCCGCCGGTGTTGGGCCGCTCGGGATGGTCCAGCGGCAGGTGGACGAGCCGTCTCGGCAGGGGCCGGACCAGGACCAGGCTGACGATGCTCAAACATCCGGCCGCCGCAAACAGCGCCTCCGGCCGCCACGCGATCAACGGGCCGGCCGCCACCAGCCCCAAGGGCACGGCCCCCGCCCACGACAGGTTGAAGCGTCCGAGTGCCCCTGCCTGATCCTTGGGGGTGCGGCCGGCGGCGACGTAACTTTCCAGCACGGGCCATTTCAGGCCCGCGATGCAGCCGATGGCCATCGTCAGGGCAACCACCGCGACCGGCCCGGCCCACACGCAGAGCACGCCGTGGCCGATGACCTGGCCCACGAGCGTCAGGACGAGCAGTCGCTTCTCGGAGAGGCGTTTGGAGGCGCCGTGGCTGAGTTGCGCTCCGACCACATATGCGACGCCCCAGGCGAGTGCCAGCCCAAGGTTCTCGGTGCCCGTGAAGCCCAGCCGCTCGTGGGTGTAGAAGTACAGGCCACGTTCGATAAAGATCGTCGCGGCGCTCTCGAAGAACGCAACGGCCAGGACTCGGACCGATCGAGACACAGCATCCCTTCCCGGAAACGCCTCGGCGCCTTCGAGGCAGACCATACGCCCGGTTTCGTCTGAGTGCAAGCCCTCGTCGGGAATGTCCCTTGACCGGGCCCGCCGCCGCCCTAGGATACGCCAGAGGCATGGAAACGATTCCGCAAATCCTCGCCCACGGCGTCCGCACGTTCGGCGACCGTCTGGCTCTGCGAAAGCACGGCGACGCCGGGGCCCCCGCCTACACGTACCGCGGCCTCGGGGCGCACGCGGCGGCCGTGGCAGACCGTCTGGCGACCTGCGGCGTGGCGAAGGGCACGCCGGTGGCCCTGCTCTGCGAGAACCGGCCGGAATGGGCCGTCGCATACTTCGCCATTCATCTTCGGGGGGCCGTGTGCGTGCCCATCGACGCGCGCCTCAAGCGCGCCGAGATCCGCGGCATCCTTCGGCGCAGCCGCGCGCACCTCCTCCTGGTTTCACAGCCGCTTGCCGCCGCAGCCCGCGACGCCGCGGACGGCCCGCGCCGTGTAACCATCATGACGATCGAGGACCTGCTTGCCGAAGCCGACTCGAACACCTCGCCGGCGGTCCCGGCGGCAAGCGCGCCGGACGTGACAGGCGCCGACACGGCGGTCCTAAGTTTCACCTCCGGCACCACCGGCGCGAGCAAGGCCATCGTGCTGACCCATCGGAACCTCGTGTCCAATGCGGTGGCCGGCACACAGTGGATGGACGTCGGAGCCGACGACCGGCTGGTCTCGATTCTTCCGCTGAATCACCTGTTCGAGCAGACGGCCGGCCTGCTCATCCCGCTCATCGTCGGTGCGAGCGTCACGTATCCCGGGTCGCTGAATCCGCGGAGCCTTCTCGAAGCGATGCGGTGTTGCGAGGCCACGCTCGTGCTGATGGTGCCGGCGATGGCCAGGCTGCTTCGGAAGCGTATCCTCTCGGCGCTCAGGTCGGAACCGCGATGGAAGCGGCTTCTCTTTGACGCCGGCCGCCGCGTGGCGCCGGGCGCGCGGCGTATCGGCCTTCGGCTCGACCGGGTGCTGTTCCGGCAGGTTCACCGTGCGTTCGGCGGGGGGATGCGGTTCTTCATCTGCGGCGGCGCGCCGCTGGATGGGCGTCTTGCGCGATTCTTCTCACAGTTGGGGCTGCCGATCCTCGAAGGCTACGGCCTCTCGGAAGCGGCGCCGGTCGTCTCATGCAACACGTTGACGCACTACGCCTTCGGCTCCGTCGGCAAGCCGCTTCCCGGCGTGGAAGTGAGAACGCGTACGCCCGATGGCACAGGCGACGGCATCGGCGAGATCTGTGTCCGGGGGCCAAACGTCATGGCCGGGTACTTCGAGGACACCGAGGCCACCGCCGCCGTCCTTCAAGACGGTTGGCTCGCGACCGGCGACCTCGGCCGCGTGGATGAACAGGGCTACCTCTACGTGGTCGGGCGGCTCAAGGACGTCATCGTCAGCGAGTCCGGCAAGAACGTGTACCCGGCGGAGATCGAAGCCGAGATCGGGCTGTGCCCCCACGTCCGCGAGACGTGCGTTCTGGGCTTCCGCACAGGCGAGGGCGCCGGCGTGGACGAGGAGATCGTCGCACTGGTGGCCGTGGACGACGAAGCGCTCGGCCCCGAACACGCCGCGAACTGCGAGGACCTGCTCCGCGACGAGATACGCGGGGCGTGTGCCCGGCTGGCCGATTACAAGCGGCCGAATCGCTTCGGCGTGTGGCCGGGCGAGTTCCCCCGCACGACCACTCTGAAGGTCATGAAACACGAGGTCCGGCGCCGCCTCGGCGAGGTGACGCTCCGGCCGCTCTAACTCCCCGCCGCTGTGGAACGGGCCTTCAGCATGGCCCGCTGGCGCTGGAGGACGGCGTTGCGGCGGGCATCGGCGGCGGAACCCGCCTCATCCTCCGTCACGAGTTTCGCGAATCCCTCGATCGTCTCGCCCAGGTTGCGGCGGGCCTGGAGGAGAACCTGCGGCTGCCACGTCCACTGGGTGAAGTCCTCGCCGCACACGTCGCCAGGCACCCGGAGGACGGCTTCGGCCCGCGCCAGAAGCGGCCGCGCCTTTGCCGCAAGATTCGGCTGCTTCGTGACCTTGTCTTTTAGCGCGGTCACGTAGTCGGCCAAGACCTGGTGGCTTTCCCAGTCCTCGATACCGTCGCGGATGTTCTCGAAGCGGACGCTGGAAAGCGGCCCGTCTCGGCCGGGATAGAAGAGCATGCCGTCGCCGTTCGTGTCGCCCCACCCGCGCGGGTAGAACGGCTTGTCGGGCCAGCGGCGGGCGTCCTTGTCGGGCAGGTTGTGCTGCCAGATGTTGTAGCAGTAGTACTCGAAGCCGGTGACGCCGAACTTCCAGGTCATCCAGAACAGGACACGCGAGGCGATGAGCGGGTCTTCCATCTGCACGTTCGGGCACGGCAGCATCGGCCCGGCCGCGACGTACCAGAAGAACTTCTCGCCCTTGGCCTGCGATGCGGCGATGAGCGGCCGCATCTGGCCGGCCGGCAGGCTGTAGACCTGATTGGTGCGGCGGTCGATCTGAGGATCGTAGATGTCGATGACACCGTCGAGTTCG
>Ga0114922_10003448_pt1 | contig 14739 bp, 9 predicted proteins | sample AartaG_FD_100975 | JGI IMG/M metagenome (GOLD analysis project Ga0114922, IMG submission 100975) | Deep subsurface microbial communities from Aarhus Bay to uncover new lineages of life (NeLLi) - Aarhus_00045 metaG | ecosystem: Environmental > Aquatic > Marine > Oceanic > Sediment | place: Aarhus...
CAGGAGAACCCGAAGAGCCGGAAGAGTTGGAAGAAGTTGAAGAGGTAGCCGAAGCCGAGGAGGTGGAGGAGGCCGAAGAGGTAGCCGAAGTCGAAGAGTTGGAAGAAGTTGAAGAGGTAGCCGAAGCCGAGGAGGTGGAGGAGGCCGAAGAGGTAGCCGAAGCCGAAGAGTTGAGAGAGGCGCAGGCTGTTGCAACGGCGGAAGAATCCGTTTTTCTCGAGGGAGAGGAACAGGAAATAGTGGAGGAACTGGAAGGAGTGAAGGAAATCGTTCCCCTTCCTCCCCTGCCGCAGGAACAGCTCGAAGAGCTTCCTACCACCGATGCGGCACAGCTTGAGGGTTCTCCGCTACCCGAAGAAGCCGAACCGGAGAAACCGCAAGCTGTGGCTGAAGAGGCGACTCCCCCTCCGGGGGAAAGCGTGGAAGAGCTCGAAGTAGCCGAGGATGAGGTTGCTCCCATCGAGTCTATTCTGGGTGCCGGGGAAGAGCTGGTCATGGAAGCCATACCCGGACAGGAACAGGCCGGGCAGTTGAGCCCTGAAGAGATCGAGAAGATCCAGCAATCTGACGAAAAGAAGCAGCTGGAGGAACTCCTGGCTTCGAAAACCATTCGCACCTACTCTCTGCAAGTCATCGAAGCCATCATCATGGAACAGAGATCCAGTGTTGTCATGGAGGATGGCGTGTATCGAATCAAAGAGGAGATCGTCGCAGAAGCAGAGGGAAAACCTCATGCCAGAGGCCTGCTGGCCCTGGCCGAGGCGTCTCTAACAGAGCCGGTCAAAACAACCGGTAGTTTGGAATCCGGTATCGGAGCGTTGCTCGGAGATGAGTCGATTCTGGACCTGGAGACCGAGATCGGTCAGATGCGTGACCGAAGCACGGAGCTAGATTATGTGTCCTTGCGAAAAACGAAGAATGTACACTTCTTCGATGACGGATTGGATTATGACGAGTACCTGAAGGGTTTCCGAGGAGGAAAAACGGAGACCGACAGATTGCGTTCCCTGGTGGAGCTGTCCGGGAAGCTCAAAGCGGTAAACGCCGCTATTTTCAGCAAGGATAATGGAAAATACTCATTGGTGTTGAAAGTTGGCCTTAACGATCCCGGTTTTGAAGTATATTTCACTCCCGAGGAACCGTTCGTGGAAATGTTTGTCAAACCCCGCCACACGGCCTACATAGGCGAGACCGTCGAAAAAATCAAAGCCCTGTCAAAAAAGATGCATCCGGAGGATCTCAAGTATATGCAGGCGGCGCTTGTCTTTCCCGTTGTGTTGCACGCTCGGGAATCGTTCCTCATTCTAGGGCTTCCTGTACGGTGGGACCTGGATATCGAGGACGTCATCACCAGATTGGATATCTACTAAGCCTCAAAGGAACATTCTGCGCTGTTCCGGCGGATGGAAATTGTATAAATTCTTGACAAACCACTAAATATAAAGGTACATTATGCGAAAGAAAGAGCAGTCTTGCTGTCCGTTGCGAAGCGAAGATTGCGGTGTTGATTGACAATAGAGATGGAGGAATATTATGCGCATAGCGTTGTTCGTAATTATTCCTCTCATCGGTTTGATTCTAGGTTGGGTTGTCCGGTGGCTGTATGCAAGATTTCAACTGTCTTCATCGGAGCAAAAAGCAGACAGAGTCATTCAGGAAGCACAAAAAGAAGCGGAAGCGCAAAAGCGCGAAGCTTTGCTGGAAGCAAAAGACAAGATAATCAGGGAACGAAATCAGCTTGAGCGGGAAACGAAAGAGAGAAGAGTTGAATTGCAGCGCCTGGAAAGGCGCCTCATCCAGAAGGAAGAAAACCTAGAAAAACGGCTTGAAACCGTAGAAAATCAGGAACGATCGATAGCAAACCGAGAGAGAGGATTACTCGATAGAGAAAAGGAACTCGATAGCGAACAGGAGAAGTGGACAAAGGAGCTGGAGCGGATCTCCGGCTTAACCGCGGCGGAAGCCCGGAAACTACTCATCCAGAGCCTGGAAAACGAGGCCCTGCACGAAGCCCAGGTCAAAATTAATCTGATCGAGCAAGAAGCCCAGGTCACGGCGGAGCGAAAAGCTCGAGACATCATTGTTTCCACAATTCAGCGTATCGCCACCGATGTAAGTTCCGAGGTAACCGTATCTACGGTCAGTCTGCCAAATGATGAAATGAAGGGGAGAATCATTGGCAGGGAGGGAAGGAATATACGGACCTTGGAGACCCTCACGGGGGTTGATATCATCATCGACGATACGCCGGAAGCCGTAGTGATTTCCTGTTTCGATCCGATTCGTAAAGAGATCGCCAGGGTGTCCCTGGAACGGTTGATCTCCGACGGTCGGATACACCCGGCCCGGATAGAGGAAATCGTCCAGAAAGTAACAAAAGAGGTCAGTCAGACGATCTATGAGGAGGGAGAAAAGATCCTCTTCGAATTGGGTATTCACAACATGACTCCCGAGGGTGTGCGGGCCTTGGGTAGACTGCACTTTCGCACCAGCTACGGGCAGAACGTTCTCGCCCATGCAAAAGAGGTTGCTCTGGTTGCCGGCGTCCTGGCTGCTGAGGTCGGGGCTGACGTGGAGATCTGCAAGCGGGGTGCTCTATTGCATGATATCGGTAAAGGAGTGGAAACCGATGGTGAGGGCAATCACGCGGAAATCGGAATGGAGCTGGCCCGCAAAATCGGAGAAGATCCGAAGGTTGTGAATGCGGTCGGTGCACATCACAATGATGTCGAACCCTCGAGCCTGGAAGCGGTTGTGGTTCAGATAGCTGATGCCATATCGGCTTCAAGACCGGGAGCGCGCCGGGAAACCCTGGATAACTACCTCAAGCGCCTGGAAAATCTGGAGAGGATCGCCGAGGGATTCCAGGGGGTGGATAAGGCGTACGCAATCCAGGCCGGAAGGGAAGTTCGGATTATGGTAAACAACGATGAGGTCAATGATGACGGGGCTAAGAGCCTGGCAAAGAACATAGCAAAGAAGATTGAATCGGAGCTGAAGTACCCAGGCAGAATCAAGGTCACGATCATTCGCGAAACCCGCATCGTTGAGTATGCCCGGTAGCCGCTTTTGAGCTGATTTCGCTTAGGAAGAGAGAGCAACGATAGACGCAGTCAAGATCCTCGTAATCGGTGATATCGTAGGTCAGCCGGGGTGTCGTGCCGTTTTCACCAGCTTGCAGGGTCTCATCAGAGAGACCCGGGCGGATTTTGTGATTGCAAACGGTGAGAACGCTACTGAGGGGCTGGGCATTACCCCGGAGGCCGCTGAAGGCCTGTTCAAGTCGGGGGTCGACGTAATTACTTCCGGAAATCACATCTGGCAGCGAAAAGAAATCATCCCCATGCTGGAGCGGGATAACCGTATCCTCAGGCCGGAAAACTATCCCAGCGGTGTTCCCGGAGGGGGTTTGAGCCTGATTACCAAGAAACAGGTTCCCATAGCAGTCATTAACCTTCAGGGCCGGGTAAACATGTACAGTATTCGCTGTCCCTTCAAAGTCGGGGAAGGCCTGGTTCGACAACTCGGGAAAAAGACAAAAATAATCGTTGTGGATTTTCACGCCGAGCTTCCGGAGGAGAAAGAGGCTTTGGCCTTGCATCTTGACGGCAAAATCAGCGCCCTGGTGGGGACCCATACCCACGTGCAGACCGCTGATGAGAAGATACTCCCCGGCGGTACGGCCTACATCACCGATGTGGGGATGAGCGGGCCTGTAGACGGGGTTATTGGGATGAAGCGGGACATATCTATCAAACGCAGCCTGATGCAGATCCCCTACAAGATGGAGGTGGAAGAGTCGGCAGCCGTTGTCATGGGTGTACTGCTGACAGTGGCCGTGGGCAGCGGCAAAGCTCTATCCATAGAGAGGATACGCCGCGAGTTGCCCGAACTTGGTGTCTGAAAAAAGCAATGAAAAAAGCATCCCTGCTGGATCTGCTCTGCGCCCGGGATTGCCGATTGACCAGAAAGGACCATTATGCCCGGATCCTCTGCGGTGAAATATACGTTGAGGGACAGTGTGTCAGGGATCCCCAACAGCCTGTAGGAGCGAAGGCATTCATCGAATACAGGCCCCGTCGGCGATACGTTTCCAGGGGCGGGGAGAAACTGGCGGGTGTTTTGGACAGGTGGCAGATCACTGTCCGGGGTAAGAGCTTCATCGATGCCGGAGCTTCGACCGGAGGATTCACCGATTGCCTGCTCCAACGCGGCGCCGTGCGGGTAATCGCGATAGAAGCGGGAGGTAATCAACTGGATTACCACCTGCGCCGGGACCCCCGGGTGCGGGTTTTAGAAAATACCAACATCATGCGCGTGCGGAGCCTTCCCTTTGAACCGGAAGCTGCGGTGGCGGATCTGTCCTTGAGGTCTTTGAGGAAAGCAGCGGTGCACATCCTCAGCCTCGTATCCGAAAAATGGCTGATCGCTCTGGTAAAGCCGCAGTACGAGTGGCACGAACCGCCCGCGGATTTCGATGGTGTTGTCGCCGAGGGACCCGCTTTGCAGGAGATCCTGGCCAAGCTCTTGCAGGACCTGCAGGGGGAAGGAGCATTTGTCTCCAAGCTTACAGCATCTCAGCTGCCCGGTAAAAAGGGCAACCGTGAGTTTTTCTGCCTTTTGACCGCGTACAGAGCCGAGAGCGGTGGGGATCTTGAAAAAACGATCGCCCAGGCTGTCAAACAGATCTAATGAAAGGAGTCTCTGCCAAGGGGTTTGTCAATCGCCACGCCCTCCGGGCCCAGGTATTTGGTAACCTCTCCCTCAACCAGAATCTGGACTGAGCCTACAGTGGGAAACTCGGTGGCTGTGTAGACGACCTGCTTGAGCTCAGCGATCATTCCCTCTTTTCCAAGCGAGTTGAACCGAAACGCCTCGTTGAAGTCGATGTAAGCCGTGTTCCCCTTGATGTACACGGAGTTTATGCGGGTTTGCGGGGATATCAGGGAGATCAATCCCTGATTGACTTCAACCGTGGTTGGGCCTTGCAGCAGAGCCCCCAGGGTGGCGGTTAGAGGCGCGTCGACATACTCCACGGGCCTGATCACCCCCTTCATGTTGATCTGCCCCTCTTCGGTTACCGAGATGAAGAACAATCGGGATTGGAGGGTCCGGGTCGGCTCTCTGGCCGGCTCTTGTTCCCTCTTTTCGGGGATCGTCTCCGCCTCAGGTTCCTTCTCAACGGTGATCACGATCTCCTCGGATTCATCCTTGGTCTCGGCCGGCGGGGGTGAGGGGCCCTGCTCTTGTTCCCGCGGCTGTTCTGTCTCCAGAGGAGCGATCACCACATCCGCAGGCTCCTCCACGGATCTGTCGAACAGTTTGGTGAAACCCGTTTTCTCCAATACCTCCTGAACCCGTCCGCGATTGAACAGAAACACTACCAGCACCAGGAGAACCAGCGCGATGTAGAACAGGCAGCCGAGGGTGCGTCTTTTTTTTGCCATACTTCTATCCTTTTCATCGGCATTCCGGTGGCGTGGTTTGACACCCGGGTGCGGCGAAGCGCGTTTGACAGTGCTAAAAAAAGCTCTTATAGTTACCTCGAAATGAAGGTCGTTGAAGGGATCATGGTATCACCGGGGATAGCGATCGGACCGGCCTGTCTGCACGCCCCGGACAGTCTCACCGTTCCTTCCTACGACATCTCCACGGGACAAATATCCTACGAGCTCGAGCGTTTCCAGAGCGCCCGGGCGAAAGCGGTGCAGGATATCGAGGTTCTCCTGCAGAGGGGGACGCCGCAGCTCGGTGAGATGGAGAGGAAGCTGCTCAACTCCCATCTTCTGATGCTGAACGATCCCCAGTTCCATGATGAGGTTAATCGGACTCTGAAAGAAAGCAAAAAGAACGTGGAGTACGTGCTGCGGGAGGTCGAGGAGACGCTTGCCAAAAAGCTCGAATCCAGTGAGGACGAATATCTGCAGGAGCGCAGTCTGGATATTCGGGATATCTCCAACCGTTTACTTTCTCACCTCTTGTATCGTAAACGCCGATCCCTCATGGAAATCGACAAGGAATGCGTTCTGGTCGCCCATAATCTTCTTCCCTCTGACATCATTGCGATGAACCGAGAAAAAATCGTCGGTATTGCAACGGATTTCGGCGGCAAGACATCCCATGTTGCCATCCTGGCCCGAGCCTTTGAGATTCCCGCTGTTCTCGGACTCTCGGAAGTTACCACCTTTGTATGCAACGATGAGATGATCATTCTGGATGGCAACCGGGGTTTGGTGATCGTTGAGCCCGATGAAGCCACGCTGAACGACTATATATCCAGCAGGGAGGCCTGGCAGCAGCACGAATTGCAGTTGCTCAACTTGAACGAGTTGCGTGCCGAAACCAGGGATGGGAAGCTCGTTCAGTTGGAATCCAATATCGAGGTTCCAGACGAAATCGACTCGGTCCTTGCTCATGGCGCGGACGGCATCGGATTGTTTCGTTCGGAGTTTCTCTATATCGTACCGCAGAAGTTCCCCGATGAAGAGGAACAGCTCCAGGCCTACAACCGGGTCTTGGAGGCGATGAAGCCCAGAAGCGTGACCATCCGTACCTTGGACCTGGGAGGGGACAAGATCATTCCCGGCGTCGTTCCCGGGGGCGAGTCGAACCCGATCCTGGGTTGGCGGGCGGTCCGTTTCTGTCTGTCCAAACCGGAGGTATTCAAATCCCAACTCAGAGCGCTTCTCAGAGCGTCGGTGCACGGGAACTTAAAGATCATGTTCCCGATGATTTCGGGAGTCGAAGAGTTGGAGATTACCCTCGGCATCCTGGAGGAAGCGAAAGAGGAACTGCGGCGGCTCGGGCAGCCTTTTGACGAGAATATCCCCGTCGGGATCATGATCGAGGTTCCTTCGGCGGCCTTCACTTCGGACATCCTGGCCAGAAAGGTGAGCTTTTTCTCAATCGGTACGAACGACCTGATCCAGTACATGATCGCCGTGGATAGGGAAAATGAAAGAATCGCCTATCTGTACGAGCCCTTTCATCCAGGGGTTCTTCGGCTCATCCAAATGGTGGTGGATAGCGCCCACAGCAACGGTATACCCGTCGGGATGTGCGGTGAGATGGCCGGAGATCCCTATGCGGCGGTCATCCTGCTGGGTTTGGGTCTTGATGAGTACAGTATGAGCGCAATCGGGATTCCGATGATCAAGAGGATCATTCGTTCGGTGCCCATTTCCGAGGCTGAGGAACCGGTGGGAACGATCATGGAGATGAAATCCTCCCAGGAAATCGACAGGTGCGTACGGACCTGGATGGAGGAACGCTTTGATTTCATCTCTCAGTACTGAACGCAGGGCCTTCCAGATCGCCATACTCGGCAGAGCGAACGTCGGCAAATCAACTCTATTCAACCGACTGCTCGGAAAACGCAGGGCAATCACCCACGCATCTCCAGGGGTGACCCGGGATGCCGTAGAGGGGCGGATCCGCATCAAGGATTTGGAGTTCGTCCTTCTCGATACAGGCGGCTACAGCCGGGAACAGGGAATCATCGAAAAACAAATCGCAGATAAAGTGAGCCTTATCGCCGATGGATGTGATTTGATACTTCTTCTGGTCGAGGCGGAGGGCTTGAGCGCGGAAGATCTTGATTTTGTGGAGAGGCTGCGGCGTTATGAGGAGAAGCTGATCCTGGTTGTTAATAAAGTGGACGGGGAAAATCAAGCCCTGAACCTGGGAGAGTTCTATACTCTGGGTTTTCAGCGCCTGATCCAGGTGTCGGCGGCTCATGGCAGAAACATCCAAGCTCTGGAGGAGAGTATCTATGAGTCGGCTGTACACGCCGGCTATACGGGCACAGATGAGCCGGAAACGAGGGCGGCAAAGAGGATCCGGCTGACCATTTTAGGCAAGCCGAATACCGGCAAGTCCACGCTGCTGAACCAATTCCTCCAAACCGAAAAGTCCCTGGTCACGGAAGTGCCCGGCACGACCCGGGACCCTGTGGAGGGGCAGTTTCATTACCGCGGGTTTGCGCTGGAGGTTGTGGATACTGCCGGGATCCGCCGCAAGAGCAAGGTCAGGGAAGCGGTGGAGTACTACTCGGTCAATCGTTCCATCAAGAGCATCGAGGAAGCGGATGTGGTACTGCTGGTAATAGATGCCGAGGAGGGCATCAGCGACCAGGATAAAAAGATCGCTTCCCTGGCGGCCCGCCGGGGAAGGGGAATCGTCCTGGTGCTCAACAAGTGGGACAGGCTGGTGGAGGGCAAGAACGACAGAGAGGCGGAGCGGCAATGGCGGGAGCTGCTGGATCGGACACGCTTTCTGTTTCCTAACCTGGGTTTTGCGCCGATCTTGAGGGTTTCCGCGCTCTCTGGATGGGGTACGGGCCGGCTGTTGGAGACGGTCCTGGCCCTTTATAGGCAACTGAATCGCGAAGTTGCTACGGCAAAGCTGAACCAGCTGCTTAAAACTTGGATCGGCGAGTATGCTCTTCCCGTACGCGGACGCAATGTGAAAATCCGCTACGCTACTCAAACCGGCGTGAATCCGGTGCGTTTTTTGTTTTTTGTAAACAACCTGAAAGGCTATCCGAAACGGTACAACCAGTATTTGACCGGAAGGATTCGCAGGGATCTGGGCTTTGACAAGGTTCCCCTGTTCATCGAAGTAAGGGAATCTTGATCCGTTTATTGAAATGGGACAGCGATACACGATCGGAGAAGTCAGCCAGCTCCTCGGGGTCAAACAGCACGTGATCCGGTATTGGGAGGAGGAGGTGCCCTTTATCGCCCCCAAGAAGAGTAAATCGGGGCGCAGGGTGTACACGGACCGGGAGCTGCAGTTGCTGCTGCGCCTCAAGCACCTGCTGTACGAGAAACGTTATACAATCGAGGGCGCCCGGGAGAGGATCTGGAAGGAAACAGCCTCCTCCCAGGCGGATCTCACGGCCCGGATAGCGGCGGTGCGCAGCGATCTGCTGTCAGTTTGGGAGAAAATCAAGGGCAAGGAAGGCAAGTGAAGGACCGAACAGATACCGGGGTCGTGGAACGGTGGAAGCGGCGCGGCCAGGAGCACCTGTTCGCCTTCTGGCACCGGCGCTCGGAGGAAAAGAAGCGGGTTCTTCTGGGCGATCTCCGAGCCCTGAATGTCGAGGTGTACGAGCTGTTGCAGCGCCAGCTTGAAGCGCGGGCCGGCGGCAAAGGCCGGCGGCGGGTCGAGCCCATTGCCCATATCCCCGAAACGCAGTGGCGGCGAGATTCCCAGGCTCAAGCCAAGGGGGGGGATCTGCTGGCTGCGGGAAAGGTCGCCTTCTGCACGGCCGCGGGAGGGCAGGGTTCAAGGCTCGGCTTCGACGGGCCCAAGGGTTGCTTTCCCATCTCACCGATCAGGGAAGCCACCCTTTTCCAGATACTGGCGGAAAAAATCCTGGCCGCCCGAAGCCGTTGCGATTGCCCCCTGTACTGGTACATCATGACCAGTCCTTTAAATCTCGATCAGACCCGCAGATTCTTCGAATCCAAGGGCTATTTCGGGCTTCCGGAGGGGGAGGTCTTGTTTTTTTCTCAAGGGTTGTTCCCCAGCCTCGACAGGGAGGGAAAGCTCCTGTTGGGCGAAGACGGCGGACTGTGTCAGAATCCGAATGGACACGGCGGTACGATCTCGGCCCTGAAGGACTCCGGGTGTCTGGATCATATGGCCGCCCGGGGAGTGGAGGAGCTGCATTATTTCCAGGTAGATAATCCGCTGGTACGGGTTCCGGACCCCCCTTTTCTCGGCATGCATTCCCTGAGAGGCTCCCAGATGTCCAGCAAGGTCATCGAAAAGGCATCCCCGGAAGAGAAGATCGGCTTAATCGGAACCGTGGATGGAAAACCGGGTGTAATCGAGTACTCGGACATCAGCGAGGAGCATCAAAACGCCCGGGACGAGCAGGGCACCTTGCTGTACTCTCACGGTTCGATAGCGATTCACATTTTAAACGTTGGCTTTCTGCGCTCCCACTCGGGGAGGCTCCCCCTGCATATTGCCGAGAAGAACATCCGGACCTGGATCCCGAGTGAACGCGGTGCAAGCGTGGAGGAGCGGCAGGGGATCAAGTTCGAGATGTTTATCTTCGACGCTCTGGCTGACGCTGAAAATCCCCTGTTCTTCGAAATCGCCAGGCAGGAGGAGTTCGCTCCGCTGAAGAACAGAACCGGTCCGGATTCCATCGAGACCTGCAGGCGGGGCATGATGAACCTCTACGCCCGCTGGCTGCGGGAAAACGGGGTCTTCGTTCCCATGAAGGAGGGAAAGCCACTGCACTGGATCGAGATCAGTCCTACCGTCGCCTGGGATTCACAATCCCTCGGGGAATCACTAATACAGAGGCTCCCATCTACCGTAAATAGAATTGATGAGGATACGCTACTGGCTTAGCCTGCTGCTGATAGCCCTGACAGTCTCTGCCTTCCCGCAGACCACCGAGGGGGGAAATCCCGATACGGCTCCCCGGGTATTCGTCGGTGTGCCGGAAAATGATGAGACACGGAGGAAGCTCCAAGAGCTGTTCTATGCACCCATTGCGGCGCTACCGGCGGGGCAGGAACGATTCCTGGAACAGCAATCCACCGGAACCCGGGTGAAATTCGAAATCCGCCGCCAGAATGGGCATCTTTACTACCTGTTTCAGAATGAAGAGCATTCATCGTTCTCGGTCTACGGTCGGGGGAACTACATCCTCAAACGGGAGGTGGAAAACGGTCGCTTCGTGCAGATAAAGATCTTCTACCGCAGCGATCCAGGCTGTTTCGCCCGCCTTTTCCCGAAAGGGAATAGAACCTCGATGGATGTGTTTCTTTTTAATACTGAGGTGGCCCGAGGGGTTTTACTGCCCGTCGAGTTCACGGACCTGCTGACACAACCCTTCGCCAAAGTGATCGGCCTCTCTGAATCGACTGTACGTTGGCGGCGGCTCCTGTACAGACGCGTCGGTCCTTTGGACGAACTGGCCTTCACCCACGTGGAACATATCCGGCGGTTGTTGCCGGCTTTGGCGGATCAGGATGACGGCGCTTTGGATGCGGACAGCAGGTATGTGTTTATCGAGAGTGGGGACCCGCAGGGAGCTGCGGGTGGGTTGAACTGTTCCGGTTTTGCCAAGTGGATCAGCGACGGGTTCTACTACGGGCTCACGGGACGGTATCTGGCGATCGAGCCGCTTAAGGAGAAGCATCTCGACTATCGTGGAAATCGCTGGAGCCTGAGGTTCGAAGATGAACGGGATCCGTATTTCGGATTGGATTGGTCCAGAAACCTGGCAGCTTCTCTCTGGCGGGCACGGGGTTATGTGAGCGCGGACCCGGAAGATTTCGACGTGCGCCGCGTCGAGTACCTGGCCTACCGGGAAGATATCGGTTACCCCCTGGAGGATCTCAAGGTGCTGATGTTCCTCGAGGCGGCTGCGAATCCGGGGCACTTTTACATCGGTTCGCTGAACCGGGAGTATGGTTCGCAGCCGGTTCTGCGCCAGCATTTCCATATGATCGTGCTCTTTCCCTACTTCACGCCCTCCGGCACCTTACGGATCGCAGTTTTCGACAGGGCCCGTGAGGCGACCCTGGAGGGGGCCGTGAAGCGCTACTCCGGTGCCTATATCCACCTGGTGCGTATGCCCGTCGGGGAACGTTTTATGCCCCAGGTGCCGCTAAAACTAAATCAGGAAAACAATTGACAACCCCGGGTCGGGAGGCTATGATTAGGGTATACTGAGCCTACACTGCGCGACCAGTGAGAAGATTTTAGGGAGGGGAACGATGATTTTCTCATTCGGTAATCTGCTGTCTATCGTCATTGTACTGATAATCCTCATTATCTACAGGCAAATCGACAGAAACAACCGATCTCTCGAAAAAGTGAAGCGCTTCTCCGACAGGATGAAGGACGAACTGGCCAAATCCGTCGAAGAGAAGACTTCGGAAATGAAGAACCTCGCCATAGAGCTGCAGGTGAACATGAAAGCGGGGAAGGAGGTTCTCAAACGCGTTCGAGAGGTGGAGGACGGTCTGCAAGAACGTGCCGAAGGGATCGAGGAGATCCGCAAGAAGATCGACGGTTACGACCATGCTCTGGAGGAACTGGTCGGTATGACCTCCAGGGTTGATGAGAACCTCAAGCGCATCCAGGCTGAGTCCATGTTCGTCGATAAGGTTGGCAAGCGGATAACCGGCGCCTCGGAGAAGCTGAAGCAGGTCGAGCAGGATATCACCCAGGTAGCGGAGAAGTTCCGTCAGGAAAACCATAAAAGCCTGCGCAGCCTGAGGGATGAGATAGCCAAGAGCACCGAGCAGCGCGTCCGGGAGATGACGGCCAGTGTTCAGACCTCCGAGAAGAAGGTCAGGGATGTCAGCGTTTATGTGACCCGTCTGGAATCCAGAGCCGAACAGATGCAGAGCCGGGTCCTTGCCGGTCTGGAAAAGAGCATCGAACGGTTCGAGCTGGATGCCAAGGCCAAGCGCAGTACGCTGCTCAACCAGTACGTCGCTTCCCTCAACAAGCTGCTCTCCGACGCCGATGCCAAGGGCAAGACTTTGAAAAAGAGCTATAGCGAAGCCCTGAGCTCCTTTGAAAAAACCCTTATCCAAACGGTCAAACACGGAGAGGCCCTGGAGGGGAAGGTCTTCGAAAACTTGAAGGCTGTGATGGCCAAGGATTCGGAGGCGGTGAGCTCACAGAGGGAGGCTCTGCGCAAGAAGGTCGACGAGATGGCCGCCTTCAGGCAGCAGGTTGGAAGCCAGGTCAATGCACTGCTGAAGGAAAGCGACAAATTGAAGGCGGAGAGCCTGCAGACCATATCTGAAGCGGCGGAACAGATGCAGGTATCCGCTCTGCAGAGTATCGAAGACAGGCTGGAAGGGTATGAGAAGGATATCGACTACAAGTTCCAGAAGCTGGAGGCGTCCAACCTCGACATAGAGGGCATGGAGAAAAATCTCCAGGCGTCGGTCCATAAGACCAGTGATAAAGTGCGGGCCGAGTTCGCCCAGTTCGTGAAGGATTTCGACCAGGAGCGTATGGCGGAGCGGCAGAAGGTCCAGGAGGAGTTCTCCAGACTGGAGGGCGGAATGACGGAATTGGAACAGGGCCTGACGGAGCTGAAGTCCAAGGCCTACGAGAATGTTTCCGCTCAACTGCAGGTTTTCGAGGACGAGTTCTTTAAGGGCCTGAAGGAGCGGAGCGCCTCCATGGAGCAGAAGATAGAGGACTGGCGGGGTGAGATTAACGAAAAGATGAGGGAGGTGGCCACCGCCCAGATCCAGGAACGGCAGCGGTTGGAGCAGCGTTTCAGCGAGGAACTCAAGAACGAGCTGGAAAAGGCAAAACAGGAGAGTTTCAGGGACGTACGCCAGCTGGAGGCTAAGGTCGTTGCCTTTGAAAGCACGATCAGCGAACGGTTGGACGGCAGTGAGCAGTTCGTCGAGGGATTCAAGAACTCCCTTGAGGAGCAGCTGGAACAGGCTCGAAAAACAGCCCACAGCAGCCTCAGCAAGAAGATCAAGGAATTGCAGGAATCCATGGATGAGTCGGTGCAGAATCATAGCCACCAGATGGAGGAGCGGCTCCAAGGGATGGAAGCTTCTGTGAATCAGAGCAGGAGTGACATGCAGGAGATCGTGGATTCTACCAACGGTGAGATTGCATCCTGGCAAACTCGCGTCAATCAGGCGCTTAAAGGTTATGAACTGGAGTTCACCGAGAGGTACTCTGGGCTCCGGCAGGAGAGTGAAAGCAATATCGCCAAAGTTCGGGAGGATTTCGAATCTCAGAGCGAGGACCTTATTACCTCGACCAATGCCGAGAGGCTGCAGTTGAAGGAGGAGTTCAAAGGCATCAAGGAGAGGGTCGACGAGCTGGAAACTCAGCTGGTGGAGAAGAGTGAATCCGCCCTAGACGTGTTCCAGCGTCAGGTGGAGTCCTTCCAGATCGAGTTGAACCAGCGTTCGAAGGATCTACAGGTTGAGACGGACAATCGGATGCGGGATCTCAAACAGCGAATGGTCGATATGAAGGAGAAGACCGAGTCTCAGGCGCAATCGCTCTCGGCCAAGATCGAAGAGGGTTACCAGCTGCTGAGGATCAACCTGAACGAGATGGACAAACGGGTCAAAGGATTCGTCAGCCAGACCAAGATTTTCGAGAGAGCCGACCAGCTCAAGGTTGCACTGGAGGCGGGCATCGATGAGATGAAGCGGGATATGGAAAAACTGCAGATCCAGCGACAAGAGATGGAGGAATTGGCCTCCCAGGTGGGTGCGGCGAAAAAAGCGGTCGATGATATCGGCGGAAAGTTGAAAGCTCTGCTGGCCGAGCGCGGCCGTGTGGAGGACATGGACTCGGATTTCAAGAAGCTGCTCAATATCTCCAAGGAGTTGGACAAAAGAATCGAAACAGTCTATTCCAGTCAGGATGCCCTGCAGGAAATCCAGGCCAAGATCCGGGAGTTGGAAAATCTGGAAAAGATCACCGAAGGCCGCTTTGAACGCCTGGAGAAGAAGAACACCATAATCGAGGCGACCACCTCCGGCGTGGACAAGAACTTCGAAGCCCTCGATCAGCTGGAGAAGGAGCTGAAAGGGGCAAGCAAGGATCTTCGGGGCTTCGCAGTCAGCCTCAAGGAGCTGAAGAGCCAATCCTCGGAGCTGGCCGCGGGCCGGGAGAAATCAGAGTACGTGGTCGAAAAGATTAAGGATCTGGATACGATTCTCGGCGAGCTGGAGCAGCGGATGGAGAAGCTGGAAACGGCTCGGG
>Ga0114922_10003449_pt1 | contig 14734 bp, 9 predicted proteins | sample AartaG_FD_100975 | JGI IMG/M metagenome (GOLD analysis project Ga0114922, IMG submission 100975) | Deep subsurface microbial communities from Aarhus Bay to uncover new lineages of life (NeLLi) - Aarhus_00045 metaG | ecosystem: Environmental > Aquatic > Marine > Oceanic > Sediment | place: Aarhus...
AGAAAGAGTCATCCGAATCATTCTGGCTGTGGCCATCAGCATAATGGCTCTCAAGCTTTTCGGTCTCTTCTAACGGAGCAGAAAAACATAGCGGATTTGGAGAGGCTTACACTGAGAAGCGACCACTTGACAATTTTTCGGACCAAACGTATTGTATTATAACCAAAAACCAAGAAAGGATGCCTATATTGATTCATGAATACGAAGTCGTGATCGTCGGTGCAGGAGGCGCCGGGCTTTATGCAGCCCTCGAGGCAAGCAAAAAGGCAAAAACAGCCGTTTTCTCAAAACTCTACCCGATCCGTTCCCACACAGGAGCGGCTCAAGGAGGGATCGGTGCCGCACTGGGAAACGTTGAAGAGGACAAACCGGAATGGCATGCTTTTGACACCGTCAAAGGTGGAGACTATCTCACGGATCAAGGGGCGGCTTGCCTTTTGGCCGATGAGGCCGTTCAGGCCGTTTATGACCTAGAAAACCGTGGCCTTCCCTTCAGCCGAACGCCAGAAGGAAGAATCGACCAGCGGCGCTTTGGGGGCCACACGCGGAACTTCGGAGAAGCCCCTGTCCGGAGAGCCTGCTATGCGGCAGACCGGACCGGCCATATGATCTTGCAAACCCTTTACCAGCAATGCACCAAAAACGATGTTTCATTTTTCGATGAATTTCACGCCATCGACGTTTTGATCGAAGGTCGTAAATGTGTTGGCCTTGTGCTCATCGAATTGGCCACGGGAGAGCTCCACATCGTCAAAGCCAAAGCTGTGCTGTTCGCTACAGGGGGATTCGGCCGCATGTTTCGGATAACATCCAATGCTCATGCCAATACAGGCGACGGGCCAGCGTTGTTGGCACGAAGGGATGTCCCCTTAAAAGACATGGAATTTTTCCAATTTCATCCGACCGGGATTCGAGGTATGGGGATTCTGATCACAGAAGGCGTTCGGGGCGAAGGCGGCATATTGAAGAACAACAAGAACGAGCGGTTCATGGAGCGGTATGCACCCAAACTTTTGGACTTGGCCCCCCGCGATATGATCGCCCGAGCCATCCTCACAGAGATCCGGGATGGAAAAGGGATCAAGGGAGATGGGGCGATCGATGATTATGTCTATCTGGATGCCACGCATTTGGGAAAAGAGTTGATCGAGGCAAAACTGCCAGAAATCGCGGACTTTTGCCGCACATACTTGGGCATCGACCCGGCAGAAAAACCCATGCCAGTCCACCCTACGGCCCACTACGCAATGGGTGGAATTCCCACAGACGTACACGGCAGAGTTTTTGCCGGTGGGACAGGGGATCTGTATGAAGGCCTGTATGCGGCAGGGGAATGTGCTTGTGTTTCTGTCCATGGAGCAAACCGCCTGGGCACGAATAGCCTGGTAGATTTGATCGTTTTTGGCCGGAGGGCCGGCCTGAACATCGCCGATTTTGTCAAAAAAGCAGACTTCTCTCCTCTTCCCGAGGAGGCCGGTGAGTCGGCCCGGAAATTATTGGATCGACTTTTAGATGGGAATAGCGGGCCTCAACCGGGAAAAATTAGAAAAGCCATGCAGGAAGTGATGATGAAAAACGTGGGGATATACAGGACGGAGAAAGAGATGGCCGATGCTGTCGATCAGCTTGACGGTCTACGGCATGAATACAGAAAAGTCAGGGTGAAAGATCAAAACAAAGCCTTCAACACCAACCTTCTGGAAATCTTGGAACTGGGGAATCTTTTGGACATTGCCTATATATCTGCCAGTTGTGCCCTTAACCGCACCGAAAGTCGCGGCGCCCACGCTAGAGAAGATCATCCTGAAAGGGATGACGAAACCTGGCTGAAGCACACTCTTGCATGGTTAAGAAAAGACAAAGTGGAGATCGGCTACAGTCCTGTGGACGTATCCGTATGGGAGCCAAAACCGAGGAGATATTGAGAAAGGGAAGCCGATGAAAATCTATCTTCAGATACAGCGCTTCAATCCAGAAAAAGACAAAAAGCCATTTTTCCAGAAATACGAAGTTGAGGTCGATCCGACCGATCGATTGTTGGACGCTTTGATAAAAATAAAAAATGCAGAGGACCCCTCATTGGGATTCCGAAAAAGCTGTGCCCACGGTGTCTGTGGCTCAGATGCTATGCTTATCGATGGCAAAGAGCGACTTGCATGCAAAACACTGATCAAGGACGTTGCTGAAACAGATGGAGACACAATAAAGGTAGAACCTCTTCGTTCGCTTCCGGTCCAGCGAGACTTGATGGTGGATCAATCCACATTTTTCCAAAATTATCGAAAAGTGAAACCTTACCTGATCAATCCTGGTGACGTTAGTGAGAAAGAACGCATCCAGAGTCCTGATAAAAGAATGGAATTCGATGATGCGACAAAGTGTATCCTTTGTGCAGCTTGTTTCTCTGCCTGTCCGGTAAAACAGGAAGTGAATACTGATTTCCTCGGACCAGCGGCAGTGGTTCAGGCTTCCCGTTTCATCGACGATGACAGGGACAAAGGATTCGAGGAAAGGCTTCCTGAGCTGGATTATCCCGATGGTATTTGGCCTTGCGAGAACCGATTCGAATGCACTCGGGTTTGCCCGCGGAACATCAAAGTGACAAAATTGATCAACCTCACCAAAAGAAAAATCACCGAATTCCGAAAAAACAAAGAAAAAACCGGCTTTCAGAGATGATTAGAATCCGGGCATGATCGTGAACTGGAACACCCAGTTCTTGTCCGGTCTGTTGAACGGCTTCACCGCGTTGAAACCCATGATCAGGAATCCCATCAGGTTCATCCTGATTCCTATGCCGGCACTGGTCAACGGTTGACGATCGCCACCCAAAAAGAACGGCTTGTTTTCCGTATCGCCATCGATTTCATAGCCCCAGGCAATCCCGGCATCGTAAAAGGCTACAAAATCGATAGGAAGGATTCCATAATATCCTCTTCCCAAACCGAGGACTCCGAACAGAGGAAAACGGAGCTCGACACTGGCGACAGCTATCTTACTTCCGAACAGCTGCGCGTAAACATCATTCTCGCTCACACCAAACGAGGATGAATTGTATCCTCTAAGGAGAGTTTCATAGCCTAAGAATAAAGGATAAAAACGGTTGTCATTGGCATTATTTCCATAGCGGCCATAGTGCATAACGCGGAAAGCCAGAGTGAAAGGCCGCACGGGCATGAAGTACCGCCGAAAATCAGCGAGAACAGAGGAAAAATTCAAGTTTCCGCCAAAATAGGGCGAAAATTCGATGCGGTAGCTCTGCCCCAGGATAGGTGCGGTAGCCCCAAAGAATGAGCTGTCATACACATAGGCTGCCGTGAAAAATCCGTAATACAGACTATCCGGCGCATCCAATTCTGACTTGTATTGATCCAAGAAGAATCCATCATACGTATAAACACGATTCCGGACCTCTTGCTGATAATCGATCAAACGGTAGCCTGCTGACACCTCGAATCGTCTCACTTGGTTGAAAGGATAAAACGCAAAAATCGACGCTTGATAATTGACCTGCCGGAAGATGAATTCCTGTTCCACAAGAGTTCCTGGCTCGCGACCTTCACCATATGAGAGACCTCCATAAACATAAGGTATCCGCTGAACGACACCACCCCAATTCATTCGGCTCTTGGTGTTCTGATACCCAAACAACAAGGCCGAATCCTCGACTCGACTGTTGACCTGGGCCATGGTGAACAGATTGTGATAACCCAACATGTCGCTGAAGTTGAGCGTGATTCCACCTCCAGCGTACACCCCGAATCGGTCTGTACCCACAGCCATCTGAGCGGGACTCACATAATCTAAAGCAAGTTTTGGTTTATAATCCGCGATTTCAAAATCGGCTTCTTCAGGAAGTCCGTACATCGGATTTTTGAGGAGGGCGATCACTTCTCCCTCTCCGGTTTTCCTCGGAGGGTGCAAGGATGGCCTGATATCCCCAAAATCCCCATTCGGCTTTTCCCCTGCAAGAAGTTCGAAAGAATCGATGGCGTAGATGCTGTAATTATTTTCCGAATAGACGCTGTAGGCCATATGACCGGTCTTTTGCGCGATCGAAAGGGCGGGACTAACGGCCGTGATTCCGCTCACACCTGTGTAAAGATTTGTCACTTGCAATATTTCTTCACTGCCAAGATCGACTCTATACACATTGGAAATACCGTTGCGATCAGACATGAAGAACAAGTTTTTCGAATCGGGCGACCACTGTGGGTTGATATGTTTGGCACCGATAAATCCACGGATCTTTTCGATATCGCCTGAAGTAGGATCCACAAGAGCAATCTGAAAGTCTCCGATGCTGAGGATTGAAAGATCACTAGAAAAGCGGTCGGTGACAAAGGCAATGGCGCGGCCATCTGGAGACCATGACGGGTACAGATCAGAAAACGGGTCATCTGTCAGCTTTTTAAGTTCATCGGTTTCAAGGTCGAACAAGAATAGATCCGACAATCCGCCATCGAGAGCAGAAAAGGCGACAAAACGTCCGTCCGGTGACCAAGTCGGATTCAAAATTTCTCCGAGATCCTTAAAAACGGCTTCTTTTTCCCTTTTCCCTGTTTTTGTGTTGACCACGACGAGAACAGGATCACTTTTCGTGACGCCGCCAAACACAAACCGTTCTCCCTTAGAATCCCAAGAGCCAGAGGAATTGAGAAATTGGAGACTGTCAAAATGGGGATCTGTGGCTGTTTTAACCAGTCGGCGAATGATTTTTCCTGTTTTTGCGTCCGCCAGATACATATCGATGGAAAACAGATCTCGACTTGAAAGGAATACGATCTGACTTCCATCCGGGCTGAGAGCGGGCGAAACATTCAGTCTCTTCTCTTCGGTCGCCATAAATAGAGGACGGCTATTCCCCTCCACAAGTTGTGTTTTTTCAGCGATAGGACCGTACGTTTCGTTCATGGCCTGATGCCAATCTTTTGTCAAGGTTTCGAAGTCCACGTCCAAAACCCTTTTCATCACCGCCTCTAACTCTCCTACACTGCCCACCTGTTTCATCAAAGAAGCCACAGCTTCATCCCCATATTTCCCCGTGATGTACGCCCAGACAGACTGCCCATACCGGTACGGAAAATATTTATAAGGATCCTCCAGTTTTTTTATCGTGGGAAGTTCTTTTCTCTGTGTCACATCACGCATCCACATGGCCGTATTCGGATCGATAGAACCGATAGATAGATACTCGGCCAATCCTTCGACGAACCACAACGGAATGCGCGCTATTCCGGGGCTAGCTCCGGGATAGCTCGAACGATTCTGAGAAGTGATATCATACTGGAAGGCATGGACGAGTTCGTGACCGATCACTCGATCGGTTGCCATGAGGGAGCCTCCAACGGGAAGAATGATCCTCCTCTTGAATGACTCGGTAACTCCACCGGTCCCTTCCCCGATAACCCCAGAGATCGTGTTCGTCTGTTGGAAGTGGGAAGAACTGGCATACAGGATCAACACCTGACGGCCTTTGAGCTTATGATTGAATACTCTCGAGAGGCGAGCGTACCACCGCTCAGCCATGCGTGCGGATAGATTGGCGGATTCTTCCATCTCAGGGTAAAAATAAACATCGAAATGTTGCGTTTTCATGATCTTAAAATCGAACTTGTCATACTGCACCTTGTTCCGCCCGAAATATTGGGCATAAGAAGGTGTATATGTAGATACAATTACCACCGATAATATGGTAAATATCACCAAAAACCTCGAAATGTTTCGGGTAAACATTTTATCCCTCCATGTTCTAGATTTTTTCATTTCCTATCTTTCCTACATATTTAATAACATTTGAAAATCCAAAAAGGTTTCATCTTTTACTTGAATGATGTCCCTTCTCTCACTTATTGGACAATATATACATATTAATCCATTCCACATGGTCATTCAATATCGTTAACATAACCTTTGATAGGTAAGCAAAAAACATGCCAAATAGTATTCTCTCTAATTCAGAGATCATAAAATTCGATGGTGTATCGAATACAGGTCATCTGTCCTTAAAATTTCATTTGAAAAAAAGGGCGGTTGTTGTAAAATTCTGCTGTTGCCAGCAGATATGAACGCTTCGACAATAAAAAAACTTTCATTCATGTTCATTGTATTTAATATTCTCATAAATATCGTTTCAGCTGATATAGCAAGGGAGGATCCTGTTATGCTTCTCAAGATCACAGAGCTAAAAAGTGGCCTGAAGCAGCGTTACACCCTTTCTCTCCCCCGTTCACTCTCACCCAGCGAATCCTATCCACTGGTGGTGGCTCTTCATTATGGCGGTAAGGTCATCCCTTTCTATAGCAAGGATTTCGTCGAATCCTTTGTGGAACCGGCTCTCCAAGACCTGGAAGCGATTATTGTCGCACCCGATTGTCCGGCAATGGGATGGACAAATGCCGTAAGCGAAACAGCTGTCCTGGAATTGATTCTCCTCTTGATGGAGGAATACAATATCGACTCCGATCGTGTCGTTATCATGGGATACAGTATGGGAGGATTGGGCACGTGGTATTTAGCGGCTAGACATCCCGATCTTTTTTCTGCAGCCATCCCCATATCCGCACCTGCTGATATTTCCGCAACTCCCATCATACTGGGCGTCCCTTTATTCATCATACACGGAGAAAAGGATGAACTCTTTCCCCCAGTGGACGTAAAATTGCTTTATCATAAACAAAAGAATAACGGTGCGGAGATAGATATGATAATCGTGGCAGGAGTGAGCCACTACCAAATGGCGCGGTTCGTCAACCCTCTCAAATCTACCATTCCATTGCTCAGAAAGATTTGGGAAGATCGATAAAAGGAGGCATCTTTTCATGGATGTATTTGCCACAAACTTCCAAACAATCGACTGGGTGATCGTCTGCGTCTACATCTGTATCCCTGTCGTTATCGGGATAGTCGTCAAGAAATATATCCGACAATTGAGTGATTTTATCGTGGCGGGCCGCTCTCTCAAACTTTTCATCGCCATAGCCACACTCACAGGAACAGAGTTAGGATTGGTAACGGTCATGTATAATTCCGAGCTGGGATTCAGGCATGGCTTTTCGGCCTTCCACGTGGGGATCATCGAGACCTTCTGCATCCTGGCTATCGGTGTGACGGGTTTTATCGTTTACAAACTTCGCCAGCTGCGTGTTATGACCATCCCTGAGTTTTATGAGATGCGTTTCGGGAGAAATGTGCGGATAGTCGGCGGTATCATTTTGGCTTTGGGAGGGATCTTGAACATGGGCCTGTTTCTTCAAGCGGGAGCTCGATTCATGATGGGTGTTACAGGGTACAGCAACCCGGCGGGATTGAAACTTTTTATGTCTGCCATGTTGATCATGGTACTGATCTATACGGTTTTGGGTGGCATGGTCTCCGTGGTTTTGAACGATTTCCTGCAATTCGTGGTCCTTTCGTTCGGGATGGTCATCGGTTCCATTTTCGCCATTTCCAAGGTTGGCTGGGCAAACCTCTTCAAGGCTCCATCCACGGTCAACAGTACATCGTGGTTCAATCCCCTCAGTGAAGGATCGGGATTTGGCAGCTTGTACGTTATATTTATGGTCATCCTCACATTTTCCGCTGGTGCACTCTGGCAGTCCGGAACTCTCCGGGCCCTCTCGGCCAAAACACCCAAAGTGGCCAAACAACTCTACGCCTGGAGTTCCGTTTCTTATCTGGCGCGGCGGGTCATCCCGATGCTCTGGGGCATTTGTGCCTTTGTCTTCATTTCACAATCACCCAAGCTTTTGGCAGCATTCCAAGGGCCTGAGGCCTTGAACAGCCAGTTCGGCATGCCCATCTTCATTGCAAAGATTCTGCCCAGCGGCTTTTTAGGACTGATCGCTGCCGGTATGTTTGCAGCCTTCATGTCCACCCATGACAGCTACCTGCTCAGCTGGAGCTCGGTGATCACACAGGACATCGTCGCTCCCTTGAAAAAAGACAAACTTTCGGATAAAAACCGCCTCCTCATCACCCGCATCTGCATCGTAGTCATAGGCATCTTTTTGCTAGTTTGGGGATTGTGGTTCGAAGCGCCCGTATCGCTCTGGAATTATATGGCCGTCACCGGCACTATTTATCTAGCGGGCGCGTTTACTGTGGTCACAGCAGGACTGTACTGGAAAAAAGCCAGCAAAACCGGTGCAAAAATCGCACTTTATGCCGGGCTGTTAGCCATCCTGGGAATCGGGCCATGGACAATGGGTGAAAATGTGCCCTTTTATTTGAGCGACAAATTTATCGGTGTCATGACTTTTGTGATTGCTTTCTTGGGGATGCTGCTCGGGTCCCTGATATTCCCGGATAAAACCACCTCAGAGGAGGCTGACAGATGAATTGGGAACTGTTGTGGAAAATTGTGTTGATCTTTACACTCGTGGGCTACTCTCTTTTGGTGATTGTCGTCATTTTCGGTGGAGTGGGAAACATCGTGGACATGCTTCGCGACCTCCGAAAACCTCCCGACCAGGATTAGCCTGATCTTTTCTTCCATCAGGGATGCCCTCCGCTCTAGTTCGGATCAGCGGTCGGTTTTTTGAATCCAGATGAAGTCGATCCCGATCTCAGGCCTCACCACATCTTCGGGTGCACCCTCGAACTTGAGAATCAACGTGTGCCGACCCGGCTCAAGCTCCATTGTCGGAAGGGTGAAATTGCGTAAGAGCGTTCGGAAGGGCCGGTTAAGATCGACGATTTTTTCTTTATTGGTCAAGGCCGTGAACTGATCGTCCAAAGCGACCGAAATCTTACCAGCTCTCGGGGTCAGGGCGACCGCGAAGTGAACACGGTACGTTCCCTTCTCATCAATACGAAAAGAAAAGGCTTTGCTCTCTCCGGAATTTCGAGGATACCAGCTCAGAAGGCTCGCCCTGGACCACAACCTCCCTGGAACCATGCGCGTGTGTATCCGTTCACGCATGATCCGTTCCGCTTCATAAAAAACCGAATCGCGCGCACCCATCCGATTGGCAGGCTGCCAAATCTCCGGCAGTTCGAGGTGCCGCAAATCCTCCGGCATGATGGCCAAGTGATCGTCGCTGACTCCAGGCCGGGCATAATGATAGCCTATCCGGGCATAGCTCAAGCCGGGAGTGCGCTCATGGCTAAATAATTCCATATAAAAACGGAGATGTTTCTGGAACGGGAGTGGATCCAGGATATGCCACCGGAAATTGGTGACAAATCCCCGGTTCCCCGGTCCGTCGTTTCGCGGCTGGCCGCAGTACGGAAAATAAAAAATATCCGGTGAGGACCATGAATAGTTGTAATAGTCTTCCGATCCTGTCCCGAATACAGAAGGCACGAGATCGTCATCCACAAAAATCTTTTCGTCCCCCTCACCCCACCAGCTGCCATAGGGCGTGGGCACATCATTGGGATTGAGGAGATAGGACACAGTCCCGATATAAACACCTTTGCCATGGGCGGTGATGAAGGGCAAATCCTGGACAGCCCGGTTGGAAGCGATCATGTTGTGGTCCACGCGCCAACGGGCCCGGAAATACATGGATCGTTCCTCATCCCATGAATAGGTCATCGGCAGAGCCGTCCCTTCAACCTCGACAGCTTGCTCTCCCTGATTGACCAATCTTACCTTTATGTTTTTTTCAAACGGCATCACATACCGGCAGATCATCGTTCCATCCGGTTTAACTGTAAACGGAAGGGACTGATAAGGATTGATCCCTGGAGCGGCGCCGAATAAATCTCCTACTGGGGATTGGACCTGGCCCCATGGGTAATCATCGCATATGACGTGGATAAGGGTCTGCCGCAAGGCCCGGTCCATATCTCCGGCGCTAAGTTTAATGGCCAATCTTTCCAGAGCATTCGGGCCATCCATCGATAAGACCTCTGTCTCTTCACCTGGCTGAAGTGTCATCGCAAAAATGACCGGCGTTTCTGAGGATATCTGAACGATGTTTTCATCAGGATCGGCCAATGCATCTATCACCTTATTGATGGGATCCTTGTAGGTGACCAAATCCTGGGGAGAGAAAGAATGGATGACCGTATCTTCGGGATACAAACGTAGGCCTACCTGGTAGAAATGGATTTCCTTCAGATTCCCTGTCCAAACCAGGCGCATCCTGGAAGCAAAGGGAATCGGGGCATAGGATGCATCTCTCTGGTAAACGGTTTTTCCTAATCTTTCCCTGTCCAAATTTTCGATTTCAGGGAAGAGGTCATAGGTTTTTTTGAAAAAATTGACAGCCTGCCCGTCATATATTGGCTCGAGCTGATCATCTAGAAATAACTGGATCTGCCCATTGATCGCCGCTGTCCACAACCGGACGATAGCACCGGGCCCGTCGATATCCGCAATCAAATATTCACCGATTCCATCCTCGCCCGGCTCTTTCAGTACTTCTTCAAAATTCGGGAGGGGCTCCCCTCCGAAACCATCGGAATTGGCGAACCAATCCGGTCCACCGGGGAGTGTACTTCTATGGTCGTACGATGAAAACTGAACCGTTCGATAGGGAGGATCAGGAAAATAGGTCAATCCAGCTAAATCGATCATTTCTTTGAATAAATCCTCCGTGGTTATGGCTTGTTCAACTGGAGCAGAACTTGTGCAGGAAATAAACCCCAGAATAACAGGAATAAATAAAACGAAATAAATCATCTTTCGCATAAATTACCTCTCTCCAATCAAATATTTTGAACCATCATATCCTGTTTTATGCTAAATTTTAATAAATATTTTTTTACGGTACATCGGGATCAAAACCAGAACCCAAAATACAAGAAGCAATAGGGGAAAAAGAAGAGATCCGTTAAGGTGCCCAGCCCACGGTACCAACAGACGTTCATAGATGAATGGATAAAGAGCAAGAGCTCCTTGATCTGTCGGTATTTTGATCGATATCAAGAACTTCACCATAACCGTAGAAGCGACATAAACGAATATGGCGTTCGTGCCCAGGACAAGAAAGGGATAAGCCCATTTTTTTCTGCCCAAACCGTCCATCAATCCCAAGAACACACCGAGAAAAAGCAGCGCGGCACCTGCCGAAAACAGGACATAAGTGCTTGTCCAGAGCTGTTTGTTTATCGGAAAAAGCGGATGCAAAAGAAGCCCGCAGACCGCTAGAACAAGTCCGGAAGCTAACAGCCCCCCCGTTTTCCGGAAAACATTTTTAGAAGAACGAAGCCAATCCCCTGCGAGGGTTCCGAGTAGAGTCGTGGCGATAGCCGGAAATGTGCTGAGGATCCCTTCGGGGTCGAATTGAGGCGTGTACAGATGCCCCCCGAGAAGTTTAGTATCGATATATCCGCAGAGGTTTCCCTGATAATCCCACACACCTGCCCCATATCCTGGCACAGGAAATAATTTCATCGCCAAATAATAACCAAACAGAAGAAATAAAATGATGGCGACCCTTCCTTTTATTTCCACCTTCGAAAATATAAGAGCCGAGACAAGATAGCAGAGGGCAATGCGTTGCAGAACCCCCGGAATCCGGAGGTGTGTAAAATCAAATCTAAATAGCAGTCGGAGTGCGAACCCGAGAGAAAAAAGGATGAGGCTTCTCCGGAATATTTTGGTGTACAAAGAAACGGAGCTATCGGCTCTCTCAATTCTCTTCGAAAGTGCAAGAGAGACGGAAACGCCGACAATGAACAGGAAAAAAGGGAAAATAAGATCCGTGGGTGTCCAGCCGTGCCACTCGGCATGACGGAGAGGTGGGTACACATGCTGCCAGCTCCCCGGATTGTTGACCAGGATCATTCCTGCGATGGTGATGCCACGGAAAACATCCAGGGATAAAAACCGGCCCGATTTTTCAGACAGATAATCCATCTGTGTAATCCGGCTGCATCCAGGGGACATCTTTACCCATAAAAAAAGGCTCGAGATCGCCTCTCATCTTCTCCATTTCTTCCGGGCTCATCGGCGTAAAATTCCTGAGCAATTCCCGATTTTTTTTCACAACATCCAGGTTATCTGTCCCGATGACAGCCACATGGGGCTGCTTGAGACTAAGCGCATACCGAATCAAGTCTTCGGCATTGAGGTTTTTAATATTTTCTCGAGGACGGATTACCTTCATCACGATTATTCCCATTTTATTCTGCGCGGCTTGCGGGATGGCCAGATTCTCCATATCCCCTGTTTTATCGGAATAGTGGTTTAAAGCGATCAGCATGGTGTCAAAGTCGAAACGGCCGGCCAAGGCAGCCATGGCTTCGGCATTGCTGTGACCGGAAAAACCGATGAACTTCGTCACTTTTTCATCTTTCATTTTTTGTAGAGCTCTATAGACGCCGTTTTTCGCCCCTATCATGTCCACATCCTCAAGAGACAAAACGCTGTGGATCTGGAGAATTTCCAGGTAATCTGTTTGAAGACGCTTCAGGCTCTCCTCGATATGACGCATAGCTCCATCGTAAGTCCGCTCCCCCACCTTCGTGGCCAAAAAAACTTCCTTCCTCCTGTGTTTCAGCACCAGCCCCAGCCGTTCTTCACTCACGACACCGGTGTAAACATAGTCATGGGCCGTATCCCAGTAATAAAATCCTTTGTTCAAGGCAAAATGGAGAAGCTCCTGGCTTTTCTCCAGATCCAGGACGGCACAAAAACGGCTCCCCCAACCCATGGCCAGACGCGGAACTCTGGCTCCTGTCTTTCCGTGAATAACCGTAGGCAGACCTTTGGCATCGTAGGGAAATTCAGGTTTTGCCGCAATCAGTTTTCTGGCAGAGAATGTCCCCATTGCGGCTGTTCCTGCCGCACATTTTTTTAAAAAATCACGTCTTTTTATGGCCTTGACATTCATAGGTTCACTCCTTCTTACCCCAAAGTATGATATCGTCAAAACTGCCGGTGTCATCGAACGATCCTATGCCTATCAGTCCATGTCTTAAGATCGTATCCATTGCTGTCAGGATCGGTGTCTTCATGTCATCCAAATAGGCATTGATTTCTCCTGTTTCGGCATTGCAGGTTACTTTGAATTCATGAAATTGCATGTCTGTTAGCCTGGCGGCAGATTCCCCTGGCGGCTCAAGATTGATCTTCACCCGGTCTTTGCCATCGACGAGGCCGATGATGTTGTGGTTTTCATCACTGGAAGCCGAAAAGTGGACATAGTAGAAATGAGTCGGATCTTGATAGTGGAAGATAACGACCATATCTCGATGAGGATTATCGCTTCTCGCTTTGCATTTAAGGCTTCCGGAAAAAACAAAACTGGATAGGTCAAAATCTTTCAACACCGACCACGATGTGGGGGCTCTCACTTTTCCCTGAATTCCAGGCTCCCGAAGCTGGTAGCAATGGGTCCCCGATTCTTGGCCGACCATCCAGTTTCCCGGAATATTCGGCTCCCAACCCTGGGCCTCCTCATCCTCGAAATCTTCAGTGACCAATGGTGGCCTTGCAGCAAATACAAGGTGTTGGATTGCCGGAACGATTTTAACAATCAGTTCATGTTCGGGCAGTGGAGAACGGCTCAGCGATGAGATTGCACCCTCCACCCAGGAGAGAGGCGCTTCCTGACCCCTCTCTAAGTAATCCATGGCCTGGAGCGCGGCATCGGCCAGCGCGGCCACATCCTCTGAGAGCGGGACGATATCTTCCAGCATGGGGGAATCTTCCAGCGCGGGTTTCAAGGCGGAGTGATTGTTTCGCCATTCGACCAAACAGTCCCGGATTTTTTCTTTATCGGCTTTATATGCCGGAGCATCATCCAGGAAACGCTCCACCATGTTTATAAACTTTCTTCCTTTATGGCTTTCAGGACGTGCAGCATCCACCAGGTGATCGAGAGGAGTCATCTGGGTATAGGCTCGAGTTCTCGGCCGTGAGTAATATTTTACCGGTTCCACGATCTCAGCCAACATCTTCAATGAATCGATGGGATGCTCTCCTGTCAGACGCTGCAGCATCGGGAGATAATTGGATCGATGTTTCAACCCGAAAACCTCCAGTTTTGGGTTCATCATTTCCAGCCTGCGGTACATATCCTCGACATCGGTGACACTTTGAGGGGACCAAAATCTTTCGGCGATCGCTGCCGTTCTGGGCCAGATCCGGGAATCGATCGTCTCAGGTGAGACAAACTCACTCCACATGCACGCTTCTCCTCCTAAAATACGGGCTTTTTCCTCAACTGTTAGCCCCGCCGCAGCACCACCGTGGGGATCCATGCGATAGTGCTGTTCGGCTGATAGATAATGATCCAGATAATACCCGTTGGAGAGGATCCCCATATAGCCCTCCCGGGCTGTTTGGGCTAACGAATCCGGACCTCGCCAGCTATGGATCACCGCATCCTTTGGGAGGTCGGGATGGAAAATCTCATCCCAACCGATCATCTTTTTGCCGTGTTTCTGGACGATGGCCAGGATTCTTTTGTTGAAATAGGCTTGCAGATCTTGATTGTCCTGCATGCCGATCTTCTTCTTAAAAGCGGTGACGCCGGGATCGTTATCCCACGAGATGCCATTCACTTCGTCTCCGCCTATGTGGAAATAGGCATCGGGAAAAAGCCCGGCCATTTCTTCGATGAAGGCATCAAGAAAAACATAGGTCTCTTCTCGTGTGGGATCCATGCACGGCTCCTGCACTCCCCAAGTGCGTCCGATCTCGAACGGACCTGGACTGCTGGATAACTGGGGATATCCGATAAACCAGGAGGTGGTGTGACCGGGCATATCGAATTCCGGCATGACCCGGATTCCGCGGTCTCGGGCATAATCCACTATTTCTCGTACCTGTTCC
>Ga0114922_10003450_pt1 | contig 14733 bp, 14 predicted proteins | sample AartaG_FD_100975 | JGI IMG/M metagenome (GOLD analysis project Ga0114922, IMG submission 100975) | Deep subsurface microbial communities from Aarhus Bay to uncover new lineages of life (NeLLi) - Aarhus_00045 metaG | ecosystem: Environmental > Aquatic > Marine > Oceanic > Sediment | place...
AGATAACCATAAAGCCTATTCCCGGGTCATGACCGCCCCGCACTTGGGGCATTTCCGCTCAAAGCAAGGGTTTCCCTGCTGGTGGGGCAATTTTTCGCCGCAGCTCGGGCAAGCGCAGTTTCCCCCGGGGCCTCGGCCAGAGCCTCCACCACCGCGGCCACCGCCACCCTGCCCCATCCCTCTGCCGGTACCAGGGCCTTGGCCCTTTGGGCCTGTTCTGTCTCCTTGTGCCATTGTCGCCTCCCTAAATAAAATTGTAATAGTTCACCGCAAAGCGCGCAGAGAACGCAGAAAAAATATAGAATCGCGTAGCGATTTTATTTTTCGAGCTCTTTGATCCGTCTCTGGATTTCCTCCATCTGCTCGCGTAACATCCGGGCGTCTTCCTTGAGATGGGCAAGCTCGTCTTCCCTTGTGACCTGAGCTTGAGATGGCATGGGCGGTGTGCCATACAGACCACGTCCCATACCTCGCCCCATACCCATGCCGCGACCGCCTCCCATGCCGCGACCGCCTCCCATGCCGCGTCCCATACTAAAACCAGCCCCGGATGCTTGCCGGGGCCAGGGGCCCTGGGGTTGGCCGGCAATGGCCTGGAGGCCGGAATGGTTCTGAACGTTGGGTTTGTTGGCTGGCTGTAATTGCCCGTTTTTGTATTGCTGGGCGGCCTCACGTACAGTCCCGGATACACCAGTCATGACATCAAGCCCTGCGGCCGAAAGCACCTGGTGGGCATTAGGGCCAACGTTTCCGGTGAGAACTGCCTTGGCTCCCTTGTCAGCAACCACCTTGGCCGATTGGATCCCTACGCCACTTCCTTGAGCAAGATTTGTATTGGGCACTGCCTCAAGGCTCATGTCATCCAAATCTACAATCATAAAATATTGACATCTCCCGAATCGGGGATCGACCTCTGATTCCAGGTCAGGTCCCGTTGATGAAATGGCTATCTTCATAAATGAATTTCTCCTTTAACAACTCCTATTCAATCTCTTCGACATTCTTGCCTGCATCGGGGCCAGGAGTGGTGACAAAGATGTCCGTAATCTTTACGACAATGGCCGACTTGGCCGTGAGATCAGGTTTTTCGGCCTTGACCATCTCAACCGCCATGTCGTAGATCTTGCCCGATGTTTCAATCCTGGGGGTCCCTTTGAATTGATACCCCCTGCGGGGTTTGGCATCCCAATCCCACACGGAGAGAGCCATGACGGGGTTCTGCTGAATGTTTTCAAAGGACTTCTTCATAAAGATATCGGCCATCATGATCTCATCATCCGAAAGGATCTTAATGAAATGGATCGGAACCACGTTCGGGATGCCATCCTTGGTACACGTGGCTATGGCATAACCCCGGGTCTTTTCCATGACATCCTTCATGTCCTCTGTTAATTTTGCCATTTTTGCCTCCTTTCCTTTTTTGTAATAGTTCAAACCGTGTTGTCATTTCGAGCCACTATTGTCATTGCCATTACCCCTTTTCCGCTACTCGGTGAAACCCTTGACCTCCGCATGAAGGACATTTTTTTGGCCGCCCGGTGGCAGGGGGCTCTTCCCAGCGGCCTTGGCATTGATCGCACGAGAATATTCGATTTGTCGGCGGGCCAACCCTTTCATAATTTCCCCCGTCCACAGAAATAGCCTTGCCGTGGATCAATGCATCTGCCACGCTCTTGCGTGCCTGTTCAACAATACGCCCGAACGTCGCCCTTGATACCCCCATCTGCTTGCCTGCTTCTTCATGAGACATCCCCAAAAAGTCAGCCAGCCTTAACGCTTCAAGCTCGTCTACGGTCAACTGGACCTGTTCCAGGTCGATCATGGGGACCCCTCGCGGCTTAAAATAGCTTATCTTCGGGTCGATCTCTACAAGGCGACTTTTTTGAGGGCGTACCATAACACCACCGTTATGAGTATATGCTAAAAACCACATTAAATACTCTGCCCTACGTTGTCAAGTTTTTTCTACCCTATAAAATCGCCCAGCGATTTTATAACTTGACGTAATGGGCGAATTGTCGAAGGCTGAGGGTGGAAAAGCGGTCGAATTCCGCAAACATCTCGAGGCCGGGTATGATTGCCTTTACGACGGGTATATCGAGATCCTCGCGCGTCAGGTCCACATAGATCGGCCGGTAGCCATTCATGACCAGAAGCCTTTGCAAAAGTTCCAGGTCGCGCCCTATGTCCCCTGACGCATAATCCGGAAGGTCGTCGTATTTTACAGCCCTTTGTCCCGGGCCATCAGGCATCGGCATGGGACGAAACCAGGAAGGGTGAAATGGTACCTCGATTAGTGCAGAGACAACCGCTCTTTTCCCGTCCAGGTGTGCTGCGCACCCTGTGAGGATTTCTCCGCCGGGGCCTTGAATGAAAGCCTTGTAGCAGGGAATGCCAAACTCAGAAGTGATATCCAAGAACTGAATCTGGCCACCCTCATTACTGGCATGTTGAAAAATATCCTGCACTGGCGGGAGGTTAGATTCCAACAAGAAACACCTATCGCGAGAATAAGGCATAACACTTTCCGCATCCCTTTCTATGACCTCAAGGAGGCCGTGCAGCTTGGCCTCTTCAAGCGTATTTCCCGAGGCCAGACCGGTAGAGGGCAGACCACTTGTAAGGCAGATTTCATCGAGATTACAAAACATAAAGACCAGTTGGGCCGGTACATAGACGGGATGTGTACCATTTTCATCCACTCTTTCTGCAGTAATCCAATATAGGGGATGGTTTTCATAGGGGACCTCAAGATCCATGTCATTGGGATCCAAGGCTTCATAAGATTCTTTCTTCAAGTCTTCGAAGCGCGCCTTAATTAAAGGATGACCGTGCTTGTAATTGAGGGCATTTTCAGAATCAAAACTGGCAAAAGCCGAAACCCTTTCAATCACCTCCATGAAGCAGGAGGCTCTGGCCTGGTCAATAGTAAGCCCTTTGCCGTAACTGGTCTGGAGTCCTGTCAGTTCCCAATGATTTCTCCCTGTTGACACGCTAACTCGCAGAAGCCATTGCATTTGAAGGGCATAAGGACTGAGGCTGGCTTGATTTTCTGTTTCCGGTCCAGCCTTGAAGTCTATAGCCTTCAGCCTTTCCATCGCCTTTGTAAAAGTCTCCACGGCACCGGGTTTCTTTTCGGTATCTTTTGGGGTTCTTTTCGCTCCTGCACGATCCAGGAGTGCTTTGAACGGTACCACCCTACTTATCCAGACGTCCATGGTTTCTTGGTCAAAGGGGATGGGAAACTCCAATTCACCTTCAAGCGTTGCGGGTTCGTGTCGGAGGATGTTTTCGGAAAACAGCCTGAGCCAGTATGCCCTGTCCCCCCGGTCTTTTTTCAAGGACCAATTGACATAAATCAAGGGCGTGTACCGGGCTAATTCTTTGATGTCAGTGCCCTGGAAGTTCTCAATCAAGGGGTGTAACCTGTCGTTGAGAATGCAGGCTTCATACATTAATGCCATGAGATAAGGGTTGTCGATCTTTGCCCTTTCTATCAATTGGCGAGTTAAGTTTGGCCCAAACGTTCCCGCAAGGTGTAAGAGATACTTATGCATAAAATCATCGTTAGGATGATCTTCGATGTATTCAAGTGCATCTTCAAAATCTAAATCTCCCTGGGGAAAACATGCAAACTGCCCAGTCCCAAATTGTGTACCTTGGTGTTCAAGCTCATAGCGCATGATATGATGGGAGGCCCCATGGCTGTCAGCACGATTCATAGGATTTCGCTTTCATATATTCGGCAAAAGGATATTTTCTGTTCGATAAGGCTCACTCTTTCATATTAGTTGCGGATAAACTAAAACGTTGGCCTTGTCAACAATGCGACAGACATACCATGTGCGAGTCCGAAGATACAATCCAACTCAATCCTATCGGACTAATTGTCCGTTGACAGGCACGATAGGCGTCTGCTATCAAATGGGCAACTTACAATCCAATATTGCCTGATCGAACTTGCAATAGCGCCAATCAATATCTACAACTTCAATAGGTTGTAGAAATTCCGAAACGGTGAATTATGTTAGATTTTTCAAAGACGTTTGAGAGATACGAGGCCCTGGTTTCTGAAGTTGACAAGATTTTCGTGGCAATGCAGGAGGCCCACAAGGATTGTGTTCGTTGTGAGATTTATTGCTGTGACTGCTGTTATGCGGTTTTTGATGTCACCCTGATCGAATCGGTCTATATGAACTATCATTTCAACAAATCGCTTACCAGGAGGGAGCGACGTCCGATCCTCAGGCGGGCGGAAAAGGCTGATCGCAAATTTTATCAGATTAAACAAAAGCTTCAGAAAATGTACATAGACCAGGGCAAGAGTCCGGACGAGGTGTTCTTCTATTTGGCGCAGGAAAGAGCGCCCTGTCCCCTCCTAAATGGCGAGAAACTGTGTGACCTGTATGCCAGGAGACCTATTACCTGCAGGGTCTACGGTATTCCCACATCGATTGGGGGAAAGGCGCATATCTGCGGAGAATCCGGCTTCAAAGAGGGAACATCCTATCCCACGGTGAACCTGGACAATATGAATGACCGTCTCCTTGCGCTGTCTGAGGACCTCCTTCAAGAGATTGGCTCGAAGCGTTCAAAGATCCGTATGAGTCTTCTACCCGTTTCATCGGCCTTGATGACCACCTATGACGAAAAATACTTTTTGGCTTGACGCAGGAGGTACCTAATTGCGCAAACTATCGCCTGAAGATGAAGAGAGGAAGAAATTCATTTTTGACAGCATGTCCCCGAGGCGGCAAAAGCACATTCTTAAGAAAGAAGGCTACGACAAGTGGGACCCCTTCATTGAGCCAAAAGACCCCATTGATATGCGAGTGCATAAATCGAAGCGCACAGCCATTGAGTTGGCCCGAGAATTCCTTGCCAACTGGAACAAGGACGAATATAGCAACGCCTTTGGCGAAGGGGCCTGGGAAATTTGTCTTGGAATCATTAACGATGACGATCGGTACAAAGGGATGTACGAATTCTCCTGTTGGTACCGGGAGTTCCTAAAGAAACAGGGCCTGGCGTGAGTTCCGCAATCCCTGGCCCAGACCTGGCCTTCCAGCGGAACAGCCTATTCGATGGATGTCGCGCCAGGGCAGGCCGCAATCTAAAATCCGAAGTCGTATATGCCGGCCCATTTCCTCTTCATTCATGTCAACTTGTTAGCCCCTCTCAACTCCCCGGACACCATCCCCATATCTGAGGCTACAATCCTCGCCCATTTGAAAAGCCATGGATTCTCCGGGCAGATTTTGGGGGACTTTGCCAATAGTCCCCTTAAACCCCGGGATTTAGCAAAAGCCATTGACACCTCCCAGCCTCTTGCCATCGGCTTCACCGCATACCAGGAAAACATAGAACAGATAAGGCTTTGGGCCCGGTTTGCCAGGAAGTTGTCCCCTGCCGTCAAAATCATTATGGGAGGGCCACAGGTGACCTTTATGCCTGCTGAAGGCTTGAGGCATATGCCGGAGGTCGATTTTCTGTGCCGGGGGGAAGGAGAGGATGTGATGTTGGGCCTTGCCCAGGCCCTGAGCCAGGGGAGAGACATGGCCAGTGTACCAGGGCTGTGTTTTCTGCGGGAAGACGCGGTCATAGAGACCGGTCCGGCACATGGTGCGAACGATCTCGATACATACCCCTCTCCTTACCTGATAGATCTGATTGATTTGGCCTACAAGGAACGCGCAGTAATGCTGACCTCCCGGGGGTGTTCCTATGATTGTGCGTTCTGTTACACCCCAAGGGCGAGCCGCAGGAGGGTTAGATTCTACTCCACAGAGCGGATTATAGATGAGATGAAATATCTCAAGTCAAAGGGTATAAGGGCATTTTGGTTTGCTGATACGAATTTCTCCTTTTCTCGAAAGCGCCTGGTCACTCTCGTTGAGGCCATCATCAGAGAGGTGCCTGGCATTACTTTTTGGTGCCAGACACGCTATGACCTCGTTAACCGCGAATTGCTATCCTTGCTCAGACGTGCCGGTGCCGATAACGTGGCTTACGGACTTGAGTCGGCAAACCCGAGAGTCCTTGAGAGGATCAATAAACCGATTGATCTGGAGCGTCTTTCGGGGGTGATCCGCTTGACCCGGGAGGCAGGCATGAATGTGGAACTCTTCAGCATGTTTGGTCTTCCTGGGGAGACCTTTGATCAGGCACTGGGTACGCTGACGTTTGTGAAAAAAAACTGGGTGGCCATAGAAGGCAACTCCATATCTCAGCAGGCCCATCTCTTTTTTGGCACGCCCATGAATGACGACGTCTCAGCTTACGGTATCCGCCCCTTTCGGAGCACGCGACCTGCTTACCTGAGTATATGCAGGGATTACGAGACCGATACGATGTCGGCAGATGAAATCCGTCGTATGAGCTTAATCTGGAGGCTGAACCGTAACGACTTTGCCGAAGATGTACGGGCTGGAAGAAACCTCTTCCACAGAGCTGCATTCATCATCCAAAACCGCGGTGCCCTGACTGACCGGCCGGAGGCAACGTGTCTGCTGGCCCGTATATATCTTGCACTCGAAGAATATGGGGCGGCTTTGGATTGCATGAAGCTACTTAGCAAAGACTTCCCTGAAGACCCGGCAGTGCAAGAGCTTCTCGCCGGCCCCTTCTTGTGCTTCAAGGTGAGTCGGGATACAGGCCGGGCCGGATTCAAAGTGATTTATGACTGCCAGGGGTCGGTTGACGGCAGGCTCGTCCCTGCCACATGCGGCAGGTTTCAGGAGGCAATCCTTGGCGAAGGAATGCTTTTGCCTGAATTCGAGAGGCACCTTGAGAGGATGAGTCCGGGGGAATACACACGATTTGACATCACTTTTCCGGTTGCCTACGGCCAGAAGGACTTGGCTGGAAAGGTGGTCACGTTTCGCGTTCACGTGTACCACACCATGGAGCCGGTGCCAGTGGAACACTATGAGGAGCTGGATGATCAGGCGTTGGGTAACAAATACAAGCTGGAGGATACGGAAGGGTTGCGGCAGCACAACCTCAATCTATACTATATGGTGCTTCACCGGGCTAATATGGGGGGGCTGGTCCCGGAGATGACGGATGCTTTTATGCTTGTGAACCTTTACCTCAAGCTGGGATTTGTGGATCTGGCGACCGCTCTCATCGGGAAGCTTCCGGAGAACCCCATAATCCTGACCCACGGCGCCCATATATTTCGCATGAACGGCCAACCTCAGAAGGCATTAGAGCTTCTGGATAGGGTCGGAAAAGACGGTCCAAGGGAGCGGTTAATCCGTGCACAAGCCCTCTTTGATTTGAATAGGCTGGAAGAATCTGAGGCAACTGTGAAAGACATAACGCTGCCGAAGAATATCCAGCTTGCACATCTTCGGGTGAAGCTAGCTGCCGAACTGGCCCTGCCCATGGAAATCTATCTTGCAAGGGAAGAGGCCCTGCTGGATGCCAAGACACAGGGGATGCTTTGAACTTGGGGCTTTGCCCTCTCTCAGCTCCCTGAGACATTTTGATGCCATGCTGTTGCTCAGTGGACAACCTTGGGGGCCTCAACTTTAACGAAAACGAAGGCGCCTAAGCCGGATTTATAGGTCTTGCCGCCCCCTAAAACCCTGTGTTCCCCGGCACGATAACCGTCGAGGTATCTTATCTCGTAGTCTTTATCGGGTTCCATGGCCATGGCTTTTTCCCAATCGTCGTCATAGGCAAAGGCAATGGCTTCCATTAAGGCGTCGCCGAGATTGTGTCCGGTGGCGTCATAGGCGCTAACGGCCCCGCAGGGGCAGGTCCACTTGAAAAAATCCCCTTTGCGTTTGGGGTGAACCTCCGGGGGTCTTCCAAAGGGCTGTCCGCAAAAAGGACACCGGGGCCTTTCCGATTCTCTATAGGTTGGGAACAAAGCTGACTCCCGTCTGCGTTATCGGTTCAGTATATGTCCTTTGACGGTTCAATGCAACCACGGATTCTGGCTTATGATGGAGAATGTAAAACAAGCAGTACGTAATATGGTCATTGACTCTGAGAAGAAAATGACCCCCGGTGAGGTCGAAAAGGCTGTTGCCAGGGCTGGTGGCGTTGACAGAAAAACCGTTAGGCTTGCCATCAAAGATTTGGTTGGTCTGGGAGAACTAACCTATACATATCTCTACGGCACGAGCTTTTTGGAAAAGTCCTTTGACAGGCCGGTTCGGGTTTCCAAAAGAATTGTGATCAAGCCTCCCGATAAGGCGTACCAACCACAACCCGGGGAGGTGGTGGTCAATATAGCTGCGGGAGCCGCTTTCGGAAATGGGACACACCCAACCACCTGCCTGGCCTTGAGAGCCCTGGATTTTGTCCTGGGTGATTCTCATTACCTAAAACGAAGGACGTCTTTAACAGGGCTGGATGTTGGGACCGGTACAGGTATCCTGGCCATTGCATTGGCAAGGCTGGGTGTTCAAAAAGTCATCGCCACTGACATCGACCCGTGTGCCGTATCCGAGGCCACCCATAATATTTCATTAAATGGGCTTGCTGAACAAGTGACGATTATGAATACCCCTTTGGAGGAGCTCGCTACATATTTTTCTGTAATTGTGGCCAACCTGGCTTACCCAACGCTCACGAGACTGTCAGCCGTTCTATCAGAAAAGATGGAGCAAGGGGACGTTCTAATTCTTTCAGGTTTCAAGGAGCCCGCATCGAAAGATCTTGGAAAAGCCTATTCAGACCACGGCCTCAGATTGATCCGGGAAGAAACAGAGCGCGAATGGGTCTGTCTTGTGTTACGCAAACCAGGACAGCCCTGACGGCTTCGTAAAAAGTCCAACTTCTGCGTTGCGCTGCATCCCCGCCCTGTTAAATTCTCGCTACGCGAGACGGCAGAGCCGATTTAACAGGGTAAATCACTGCGGCGTACCATAAGTACGCGTCATTCCTCAGAATTTGCGCGTCTTGAATTTGGAGCTTTTTACTTTGCCGTATAATTTGGACTTTTTGCGAGACCATCAGCCCTGAAGCACATATACGATCTGGAAGAAGAACGCTTATGCTATGCAAAAAAACTCTGCATTATCTTAGCGAATTCTTCTCCACGCCACGCAGTGGAAGGTCTTGTTGCTTCAGATACGAGAATGTCTTGTCTCAAAAAAGGTAAAAAATCAGAGACCCGTGGGATAATTACTCTTACCACCGGGAAATTCAATACAGGATGGGTGTGATCTAATATTATACAATCGGTATCGAACAGTTTACATATCCTTTTGATTTCCTCAATCTCGCCAAGAACATCTTTGATTTTCATGTTCTTATAAGTTCTAATCTCTCCTTGCTCAAGAAACGAGATATCTTTTAGAGAAATACTGCATTTCATTAACATGTAAAAATCATTAACCTGGGATCTATGGACAACCGGTCTGTCCAACTGTGGACGGCAAGCCAATAGAGTTTCCCTGCCTTGCATGCTTTCTGTAAAGCATCTTGTGAGACCTTCGTCCAGATTGAAAGATACGCCCGGTATTAATATTCTATATTCCAGGCGATCAGGACGCAGGTTGTTGTTGGTGAACAGAACGCCTATGGCGGGCAACAGTCCATCAAGAGAAAGATCCTTGATCATTACATCAACATTCTTTCCGTGATAAAACCTAATCATATCTTTTATGACTGCATTCTCCACAGAATCCAAATTAATTGATGGGACTATTTTTTCAGGCTTAATTGTTTGTATTTGTACGTGGCGTTCAAATATTTCACATGAGGCCTGAATCATCGCCTCTTCGATGGTATTTCCTGCTGCCATCCCGTTAGACGCGTGAATATATGCAATAAAATTAACCGGAACTTTTACTGTTTCTTTGCGAACTATTGAAAAACCGTCAACCCAATGTCTGGCCATTCTGCTGTTTTTGATATCCTCAATATCCTTATCTGTCAGATAACTTTCGTTTGCCAGCAGGTTTTCTATTCTTAGAGGATTTTCCAAATCATCCTGGTGGGTATGTACATATCCCTGCATCCATTCATGATTTAGAAATCTGTTAGTTTCCTCATTGTAAAGGGCGGGAACGCTAAACCTCACCTGTTCTTCAAAAACCGGATAGAACAGCCCGGCGCTGAGGCGTTCAGCCAGTTCTGCGTATGCGCTGGCCTCCGCAAGGTCCGGGGTAATGCCTTTCCCAACACAGACTATCCTTATTGAATCAATCCATACCCGCCCCCAATAAATGTTGTCCGACACTCTAAAGGTGGAGTATCCAGCCTTGAGATCCAATTTTCGTAACCCGTCCTTTATTCTGTTAATTGTATTGGACGGGACATCACACTTGCCATACTCATTTCTGACGCAATTCTGAAATTGCATTCAACTTATTACTCCCGAGGAAAGAACTATAGAAAACTCCCTTCTTGGTGGGGGAGTATAGGAAGAGATGGCCTTGTGTGTCAAGGTTAAAGGGGACACAACATGTGCCTCCAAAAGCCCACAAAGTTCCTCGCAATGATATTACGAAAACTTATCTGTCATTGCGGTGAGCTGAGACCCCAAGGGCAAGGAGGGGGAAGCGATGCAATCTCAAGGCGTTAGAGATTCACCGAAAGTTACTGATGCATCAGGACTGCTCTTGACAGGAGATCATTGTTATAGTATAGAAAAATGATTTTTCAAAGCAGCATACTAACTGTGTAAACAACTTTCTACGAACGAAAGGGGGGGTGCGTATTCTGGTCAGAAAGCATATCGTGTGAAGAGGCGATAACTTGAGAGTACAGGAATTCCTTTTTTCGAGTCCGCCGGAGGCGGACGTTATATAAAATCGCAAAGCGATTTTATGAAGCGATTTTATGAACAGGAGGTGTTTAGATGGCTGATTATTACATCAATGTCTTTTTGGATGACGAGAAACTCAAGAAGATTGAAGATGCTGGATTGGCAGATCAGATTCAGGAAATAGAGGGCAAAAAAGCAGTTCAGGTGGGTGTCAACAAGAAAGAACAAAAGAAGCTTGTGAAGGGCTTCCCGGACTTGACCTTCGGTGCCTCGAATGCCGGTGTGCTTCCGGAAGAGGGAGAGAATCTCTTGATGGGTTACATAACCGACAATAAGTCCCTGGACGTTATGAAGTATGCAATTGTAAAGCTTTACAATCCTCTTGCTGGAAGGAGTATATCTGGAAGGGGCACAGGGGCGCGCTAGTAACGCAAATGAAATCCCATTCAAGGAGGGAATGGGTCCTTGGACCCATTCCCTCCTTTATTCGAATGGTCCGTGGCTCCCTGGCTGGGGAAGGTTGGCGGTTGACAATGCGGAGAGAGATTTGCTATAGAGAGACCTCGTGAAAGAACCAAAGACAACCAGAGAATATATTGAAGACCAAGTGGCGACTCTGGCCAAGAGCCCCGAGTGCGGCACCACGCATTACAATCTTGCCGTGGGTCTGATCAAGCAACAAAAGTGGGATGAGGCTGTAGAGGAACTCATGGCTGCCGTAAATGAATGCCCCACCCTGGGAGAGGCCTATGTGGCCCTGGGTGGCATCTATTTGCACAAGGGGGATTTGGGCGCTTGCATCAGGTTTAATCAGGAGGCCATTAAGGTCAGGCCGAAATTTGCCCAGCCGTACGGAAATCTGGGTTTTGCCTATGTGCAGAGAGGCGATCCCGAGGCGGCCATTGATTTCCTGGAAAAAGCGATCTCCATTAACCCCGAGTTTATCCAGGCCCACAGCACCCTTGCCAGTGCCTATTTTATGCAGGGCAGGCTGGACGAATCCATTGCTGCTGCCAACAAGGCTTTAGAGCTTGAGCCCACCTTTGCCGTTGCCCACAACAACCTTGCCCTGGCTTATTTTGAGAAGGGGGCCTATAAAGAGGCTGTTGAACATTGCGACAAAGCCTTGGCCTACGGATTTGACGTTGAGCCAAAGTTTTTGAAAGAGTTGGAAGCGTATCGCTAAGTCAAGAAGCTCAAGGCTCAAAGCTGAAAGTTCAAAGGAAAAAGATGAACAATTGGAAATTGAGTTCATCAATCTTTACTTCCAAATTCTGACAGAAAAATCTCATTGAAGGAAACATCCTGCCCTTTCGGCTTTGAGCTTTCAGCTTTGAGCTTTGATGAAAGCCCATCAACCCAAAATTCACTACCTTTCCCCGTCCCCTCATGGCCACGTCCCGCTCAATGACCTTACTTCCCAGGCCCCCATGCGACTGACACGTTGTGAGGCCGACCCTCCTGCCTTAAGTTATGGCCAGTATTTTAAAGGGATCACAGATGTCATCTCAAAAGACGGCTATAGGCTGTTAGTCGATGCCACAGCCAGGCAACAGACAAGAGATATCTCTCTATCCGATATTGAAGAGATCCTGATCTATGCGGAAAAACATGGCAGCGACTACCACCCGGCCAGGATCGAGGTGATGGTCCGTGGGGTCTGTGCCGCCTTTGTAATGAACGTGGCGGTTACGGCAAGGGGAAAGGTCTGGCTGTGTCGCGAGTTTGAAGTCTTGCAGTTTCTGAAGGGCAAATATGATTTCCCGTTTTTGCCGCGGACTTACTTCCAAGGCGAAGCCTTCCTTCCCTCCATGCTTATGTTTTTGGCAGATTGGTTTCAGGGATATCACGAGTTCCACCTCTCAATGGACGAAGACGGTTCCCGGAAGCTCGTCCTTTGGGATAACGAGAAAAACCATTGCTACCTTTCTCGGCCACAGGTCCGGCGGGTGTATAGCCAGGCCGCCAGGATCCTGACCCTCTATTATGACGTTGAGACCTTTGAACAAATCTTTCCCTGGCATCACGCGGCCGGCGACTTTGTCGTGAAGACACAGAAGAAATCCCTGGTTGTCCGGCTGGTGACTGCAAGACAATATGCTCCCATGCTGGAACGCTCCGAGGGGGTTTCGGCCCATGAGGCCTTGCTCTTTTTTCTGTTGAACCTGTCTGTGCGGATGCGCCTGGACCGCCTGGACGGTGTGGGCGCTGTTGCATGGGCAGATGATGAATGCGTGGATGCAACCCTGGAGGGGTTTGTGGAGGGCCTCAGGATAAAGCAGGGCAAGGGGTCTATTAATGAAAGATTTGTCAATGAATTCCTGCAATATCTACAGTCTCTTGCCAAAGAAGATCTATCACATAGATTCCACACCCTTATTGATGCCTGCGATCAAGCTGCCCCGGACATACCTGTGATTAGATGCCATCTCGAAAGCCATATCTCGAAATTCCATTTAGCCCTTGAAAGGAATCTATTCAATAACAAGGGTCAGCCAGAATAATTGTAGGGGCGACTTTATGTCGCCCGCCAGAGGCTGTCGTATTGATGAATTCGGGCGAGATAAACGCGCCCCTACCGTCCTGTTAATGAATTCTTAGTGGTAAGAATCGTATGCATTGAAAACAACGCTGTCACCCAAGGTTTTTTCTATTGACAAAATACGCAAATAAGTCTATAGGCAAGCTCTGTGACAGTGTACGTGCAATTTTGTTCAAGTAATGAGATCGCTTTGCGATTTAATACAATGCGGCCTACGCCCCGGAGGGCTACGCCGCTCAAAATAAGGAAATGCGTATACCATTAAGAGACCAGATGAACCGCATTTTTTGTTCTACCGTTCAATCTTAATCGAGCAAGAACATTATCAGGAATTGAGAGGAGGTGACGGGCAGACATCTGTTGAACGACAACGGGGTACATACGGATGTATGAGATAAGTTGACAGACTGAAAAAGAACCTAAGAATGGAGGGAGGTAGAATAATGGTTGAATTCAAACACAAAACTCCAAAGATTGATGAGCTGGAAACCGGGCCCTGGACGAGTTTTGTTTCGGACATCAAGCGCGAACATGTGTCCAGGATGGAAAACCCAAAAGGGATCGATTTCCAGTTTACCCAGAATTGCTGTGAAGACCTTTTGGGTGTACTGGAATTATCGTATGAGCACATGAGGACCCACTGGAAACACGGCGGCATTGTTGGTGTGTTCGGATACGGGGGTGGCGTCATCGGCCGGTACTGTGACCAGCCGGAGATGTTTCCGGGTGTGGCGCATTTTCACACCCTTCGTATTAATCAACCCATGGGCCACTTTTACAAGACTGACTTCTTAGAGTCACTCATGGAGCTGTGGGAGAGACGCGGCAGCGGCATCACCAACATGCACGGCTCCACAGGTGATATTATCTTTATCGGCACGTCCACACCCCAGTTAGAAGAGGTCTTCTATGAACTGACCCACAACCTGAACCAGGATCTGGGTGGTTCAGGGTCGAATCTGCGCACCCCGTCTGATTGCATGGGTGAGTCCATGTGCGAGTATGCCTGTTACGACACCCAGGAGATTTGTTACCAACTGACCATGGAATATCAGGACGAGTTGCACAGACCTGCGTTTCCTTACAAGTTCAAGTTCAAGTTTGATGGCTGCCCCAACTGCTGCGTGGCCTCGATTGCCAGGTCTGACATCTCCTTTATCGGCACCTGGCGCGACGATATCCGCATCGACCAGGAGGTGGTCAAGGCGTATGTCGGCGGGGAGATACCGGCCAATGGTGGCGCCTTTAAAAGCCGTGACTGGGGCCCATTCGACATCCAGAAAGAGGTGATCGACCTTTGTCCCACCGAGTGCATGATGTGGGATGGCAAGACGCTCAAAATCAACACCCCCGAATGTACGCGGTGCATGCACTGCATCAATGTCATGCCCAGGGCGCTTCGTCATGGTCTTGATACAGGTGCTTCTCTCCTGTTTGGCGCCAAGGCCCCGATCCTGGATGG
>Ga0114922_10003451_pt1 | contig 14731 bp, 13 predicted proteins | sample AartaG_FD_100975 | JGI IMG/M metagenome (GOLD analysis project Ga0114922, IMG submission 100975) | Deep subsurface microbial communities from Aarhus Bay to uncover new lineages of life (NeLLi) - Aarhus_00045 metaG | ecosystem: Environmental > Aquatic > Marine > Oceanic > Sediment | place...
ATGATACCTACCAGGGCTCCTGCTCCAATCCCGATGAAGGCATTCTTCGCTATTCGGTTCATTATGAATACCGCAACCAGACCGAATGCCAGCGATTCAAATACAATAGCCATAGCCGGATTCACTATATGGATGCTGGCAACAGGCAGAGAGAACAGCCAGACGTCGAGTAGCTTGAACGAGGCAGCCACAATACCGATACCTGGCAGCATAGCCGGCTTCCTGTAGATGGCCAGGGCCGAGGCCATGATAGCCAATCCGATACCGCTCATAATGGCACCCTTGTTGGGGAATATAATCATGTGCAGGAACCCGCCCAGAGTGGCCTCCAGCAATCCCCACACAGAACCAAATACCAGAATCCCGATGCCCAGACGGACCAGACCTGGTAGATTGCCAGGCTTGTCTTGAATACCCTCTGTCATTGTCTCTCTCCCTTCTACTGTTCTTTGCTATTGCCTGCTGTATGCTGTTAAGAAGCCGATGCGGATGTCTTTGTTATACTGCCTCCACGCGACAGCGAACATCGCGGTGCATGGGTGTCCCGAATTGGTCCCGGTTGGTGTTCTTGGTTAACCGGTTAACGTTGGCGCCATATTTCACACCGTCGTAGACAAGCCCGAACCCGTGGGGGATAATGACGTGTCCCTTCCTGGTGTCCGGCGAGATTTCCACCTCAATCGTCTCTTCCCCTGCTTCGGTGGTGACCCTTACCGTCTGTCCATCAGTGAGGACCAGTTCCTCGGCATCTGCAGTATTCATGGCCAGGGTGCAGTATCGCTTGCCTTCGTTCCATGCCGGGTCCCGCATGCTCGTATTAGCATTCATATCCATGTGACGTCCTGCCATGAGAATCAGGGGGAACTCTTCATCTGGTTTGAGCCCTTCTTCTTCATCGGCGGGATTGATTTCCTTTACCCAGTCCTCAACGTCACGCGCATATAGCTGGATTTTACCGCTCTTTGTTCCCAGTCTCTCAATGTTCTTTTCCGGGTCACGTCTCCCGACCAGTACACCTTCCGGATGGTCGATAGTGGCCTGATATATGTCCAGGCCCTGGTCCGGTCCGGCGGCAAAACCTGCTTTCACAGCCTCTTCCTGCTGGGCGGCAGACCTCTGCATAAACATGGTGAAATGGCTGGCCAGGTGAGCCGAACCGATGGCATTGCCCAGGGTCTTCGCAGCAATGAAGTGCAGTACCGGTCCACTCTCGGGATTTGCCGATACATGGTCCATTAAGGCATCCCGGTAGTCCCGGATGTTGCCGCTTTCCGCTGTTTTGTGAAGTGACCCGGGAAGCTCGGGAATAAGTCCCATGGCGTCGGCCAGGAGCGTGAACATTTCACCGCCCTCCTTTTGCTCGCCTTCCGCTTCTAAAACCGGTGGACATAACCGACTGAACACTCCTGAGAAACCTCCACCGGGATTGCCATCCCATGATTCATAGGCTGTTTTAGAAGGAAGAACGTAATGGGCAAGAGCGGCAGTTTCACTCATTACAATATCACCTACAACCAGTAAATCAAGCCGGCGGAATGCCTTTTCATACGCGGTTGTGTCAGCATACGAGCGTAACGGATTAGCGGCAAAGTTAATAACAGCCCTGAGCCGGTCCGGATGGTCGCTCATAATCTCTTCCTGTATCACATTGGGTGGGAACATCCCGTTGATGGCGGGAATATCTGTGACCTGTGTTCGCCACGTCTTCGGGTCGTTCGGGTCAGAGTATATTCCTCCGGCTACCAGGTAGTTACCACCCGGTACACAAATACGGCCGCAGATAGCCATCAGGACAACCAGGAGATAGGATACGAGCGCACTGTGCCGGTTCATCAGCACTCCAAGGTCGTCATGAAGGCAGGACCGTCGCGTGGTGAATTCTTTACAAACCATGAACACCTGGTCGTAGTCCAGTTCACAGACCTTCAACGCTGCTTTGACATCGAAATCAGCAAACCACGGCAGTATCTCATCGAACCCGTCTGTATGCTCGTTAATGTATGTCCGGTTATGCATCTCTTCCCTGAGGATGATGGCAATCATCGACTTCACCATGAGGGCGTCAGTACCGGGACGGATTCGCAGATGGATGTTCGCTATCCTGGCGGTTTCGGAAAGCCTGGGGTCAACCACGACAAGAAGCTGGTCCGGGTCTTTTGACATTTTTAGTAATTTTCTTCGTGACTGGGGGTAATTATGACTCATCAGGGGATTTTTCCCGATAAGTAGCAGCATGTCGCTGTTCTCATGGTCGGACGCGAACTGAAAACCCTGGTTACCCAGCGTCAATCCGTGTGCCCAGTAGCGTCCGGCAAACTCCTGGTTAGCTGCTGAGTAGCTATACCGTGAACCAAGCCTGCGGACAAAACGGACGGGAAAAGGGTTGCCGTAGGTATTAAATTCACCGCCACCGACCAGTGAGGCCAGAGACCGCGGCCCATATTGCTCAAGTATACCCTTGAGCTTCTCCGCAATTTCACTGATTGCCTGGTCCCAGGATACCCGCTCGAATTTGTCTCCCACCTTCTTCAGCGGATAAAGCAGCCGGTCGGCATTGTGCTGGTGATAGGCAACGTTCATGCCCTTCCGGCAGATATATCCTTCACTCGCCGGACTGTCCTTGTCCGGGCGGACTTTGGTAATGCGGTTATTTTCAACCTGGACTTCCAGTCCGCAGCCGTTCCCGCACAATACGCAGGCTGTTTTCTTCCATGTCATGTCCTGTTACCTCCGTTTAGTCATATTCTGACTGTAAAAGTATCATTCACGGTTTTACTGTGAACCCGGCGCTTCGTAATGAAGGTAGGGCGCTTTACCCTGGCAACCCAGGCAGATATCACCGTCTTTTTCAGGGTAGCCTTCTCCGCACAACGGACACACCGCGAAAGCGCCTCGATGATGCGTTTTGACAGAGTCCAGATTAACCATTACTTCCTGAAGCCCGAAGATTGATGCTTGAGCAAGTCTAACCTCAGCCATCAGCGCCTCAAAATCCTGTTCCTTCTTTGGTTTCAGCCTGAAGAAGAATGTTTTGAGCTCAGGCCAGTCACCGAGTTGCTGGTTATCCACGTATACCCGAACGCCGTTACCGGTGTATTTCTCGAAAAGCGACAGGGCAAACCGCCCCAGGTCGATAATCCTCAGCCAGCCGTTACCCACCGTACAGGGAGTCAGCAGTTGAACGGCATCCGGAAGACACTTGCGAGTCTCACATATGGCATCGAAATACTCCCCCTGTGGGAGGTTTCGGCAAGCCAGGTCCACCATGAACCCGCTCAGGGCCATTCCCGGTGCAACATGTCCGTGGAAGGCTTTGACCATCTCGATGTACTCATCATAAGTGTGACCGCAAATGGTGGTTTCGGAAGGAGTGGCTTTCTTCATCTGCGCTTCGCGACCTCCGCTCCTGCTTGCCATGTTGCCCGTGTTGGCGAAGAACCCTTAAAATCTCGAATCTCCTTGCTGACGAGGTCTGTCTGAGTCGGTGCCTACAGTCTATGACCGGGGTCGGAGGATGTCAAGGGTAGTGACGCACTCAATACGTCGAGGTGCACCCGTTGACAGCCATCACGTTGTACGATAGGAGTTGCACCCCCCGGTTCCGTTCAGGATTGTGGCTGCGTCGTCGAGATCACAGGTAGCGAGAGCAGGAGTTGGTACCCACCAGGGTAGTACTATATACAGTCTGGCCTTGACTTCCCCGCCATCCGTTGCTGCAATGCCCATACGTCCGTAGGTATCTACATTGCTAACGTGGTGTGATGCAAGTACCCTCAGCGACTTTGATAGAAAGACGGTCTATACTGCCTCAGTATTCAAAGGCATTGCCACATGAGGAGGCGGCCAGTACCATAGCTAACCGCACAGGCTCTCTCCGATGGCAATCAGCATTATCTGCACTGGAGTGTCATTAATGTACCGGACGAGTACATGTGCTTGACAACCCCGCAATATAGTACTAAACTCAAGTCCCCGTCTCCATCAGACGGCCGGTAGGCCGAATCCCGGGAGGAGGTGTCTACCCATGACATACTGGTTTACCGAACCCGCATTGAAGAGCCTGGTGCCGCTGGCTGGTGCCAGTGCCGTGCGGGGGCTTTCCACGCCGTTCACCGTGCCCAAGCTGTTCATGGGAGCCAATGCGCTCTCTGAGGCGCAAGGATTGGGAGCCGGCGTTTTCGACATGATTGCGGTATCATGCCAGCAGAAACGGGCGTTCATTGTTACGGACAAACATGCCGTGAGGTACGCCAACAGGGTCTCTGAAGTCGTGAAAAAATCCGGGTTTACCACGGAAACCTGGGACAAGGCTGAACCGGAGGCTCCCCTGGAGAACGTGGCCGGGTGCGCTGAGGCCATGAACGGATTCGAGCCGGATGTGATAGTGGCCGTGGGCGGTGGCTCGGTCATCGATGGTGCCAAGGCGGCGTGGGTGCTCTACGAACGCCCGGATATAACCGACCTGGCTACCGTGTCGCCCCTGTTTCCTCTCGGGCTGAGAAAGAAGGCAATACTGGTCGCCATTCCGACAACCAGTGGTACAGGTTCGGACTGCACGGCGGTATCCGTTGTCACCGATACCTCGGCCAAACGGAAGATACCCATTGTCAGCCCGGAGTTGATGCCCGATTATTCCGTGCTCGTTCCCGCTTTCGCTGCCGGTATGCCGCCGGAGCTTACCGCCGGGACCGGTCTGGATGCCCTGACCCACGCAATTGACTGCGTGATGTCCCCCATGACCAACGACTTCACAGACGCGATGGCACTGAGGGCTATTAAGATGATTATTCGCTACCTGCCGAGGGCTTATCAAGACGGTACCGACCATGAAGCCCGGCTCAGGATGCACATTGCCGCCAGCATGGCCGGAATTGCCTTCGGCAATGGCGGTGTCGCTCTGACCCATGCCATGGGGCATGCTCTGGGCAAGACCTTCGGGATACATCACGGTGTGGCCGTCGGTGTCTTCATTCCTTATGCCCTCCAGTTCTATTCTCCGATAACAGATAAGTACCTGGATATTTGCGAGGTGCTGAAGATAGAAGGTGCGTCCAGCGAAGCGAGCCTGGCTGCCCTTGTGGAAAGGGTCAGGTCGTTTCTGCGGGAGCTGGATATTGCCACGGACCTGAAGGGACTGGGAATCACCCGAGACGACTTCGAGAAGAGCTTTGATACGGTCGTGCTGCACAGTTTTGAGGACCCGTCCATGTTCCAGAGTCCCAGACCGGCCACACTGGAGCAGTGCGAGGCCTTGTTCCGCTACGCCTATGAGGGCAAAGACGTGGATTTCTAGGAGGTGAGCCATGTTTGGATATCACGGCAGGTTCCTTGATGTTGACCTCAGCAATGGGAGTGTCGGGACTCTGGAGCTTGAAGAGGACCTTCTCAAGAAGTTCATCGGCGGGGCAAGCCTGGCCGCGCACCTTATCTACGACCGGGTCAAACCCGGTATGGACCCCCTCGCTCCGGACAGCCCGCTGGTGTTTGCCACCGGACCGTTTACCGGGACAACTATCCCGATGGTCAGCCGTTCCGCCGTGTGTGGCATTTCACCGCTGACCGGTATCTGGGGTGAGGCCACCACCGGAGGGGTCTTTCCGTTCAGGCTGAAGGAGTCCGGCTATGATGGCATCATGGTCACCGGCAAGGCTGACCGCCCCGTCTACCTGTGGATACAGGACGGCATGGCGGAAATCCGGGACGCCGCCCATGTCTGGGGTAAGGACACCTACGAGACGCAGCAAGTCCTCAAGGAGGAACTCAAGGAGTCCGGACTTAGTGTTACCTGTGTTGGTCCCGCCGGCGAGAACCTGGTGAAGTACGCCTGTATCATTAACGACCGCGGCAGGGCTGCCGGTCGATGCGGACTGGGCGCCCTGATGGGCTCTAAAAACCTCAAGGCCGTTGCCGTATCAGGAAAGCTCCGGCCGGATGTTGCCAGCAAGGATAAGTTGGCGGAACTCACACGGCAGGCAAGGGACACGATAGCGTCCAACTTCATGTCGGTGGCCTTCCGGGAGTACGGCACCCTGATGTACATGGACCTCGGCATGTTCCTGGGGGATGTCCCCGCCAGGTACTTCAGCAGCAGCGTATTCCCGACCAAAGGAGTGACCGGTGAGGCATTGCGACAAGCCTACACAGTGGGTAACTACGCATGTCATGGCTGTCCTGTCGGGTGCGGACGGACTCTCAAACATGTCAGTGAAGACCTCGATGAAATCGACGGTCCGGAATACGAGACTGCGGTCGCCTTCGGCCCCCTGTGCATGAACTACGACCTCGAGTCTATCGTGATGGCCAACCACCTGTGCAACGCCTACGGTATCGACACGATATCCGCGGGCGTCTCGATAGCCTATGCAATGCACCTCTTCGAGCAGGGTATACTCTCGGAAGACAGGGCAGGCATGAAAATAGAGTGGGGCGACGGCAAGGCCATCGTGCGGCTGGTAGAGATGATTATCAACCGGCAGGGGATAGGCGAGCTTCTTGGTAAGGGCACACGGAGTATCGCCGAGGAGCTCGGTGCAAACCCCCTGGAAGCAGCGCACGTCAAGGGGCTGGAGATGCCGCTGCATGATGCCCGCGCCTTCACCGGGATGGCCATTTCCTACGCTACCGGCCCCAGGGGAGCCTGCCACCTGAAAGGCGACTACTATAACGTGGACCTGGGAGGAGGTGTACCTGAACTGGGTATTGTTGCCGGGGACAGGCTCCAGTCGGAGGCAAAGGCTGAGATGGCGGCCAGGTACCAGGACTTCAAGGATATCTTCGACTCCCTGCTGCTGTGCAAGTTCGCACCGCTCACACTGACACAGATTACTGAAATGCTCAACAATGTCACGGGCTGGGAGTATTCACCAGCCGACCTCCATACCGTCGCAGAGAGGTCCGTTAATATCAAGAGGGCAATTGGCAACAGGCTGGGTGTCACCAGAGAGGACGACAGGCTGCCGGACATTAACCTCGTGGCACTGAAAGAGGGAAGCACCGCGAACAAGTCCCCGGATATGGACTTGATGCTCCGGGACTACTACGACTACCGCAAGTGGGACTGGGACACCGGCAAGCCGACGCGTGAGAAACTGCTGGAGCTGGGACTGGAAGACGCCGCCCGCGACCTGTGGTGAGCCGCGTATGATAGAAGGTAGAACTTTTTCCAAGACCTTTGCGCTAGTTTACTAAAGTTCGAGTCCCCTTTGGTGGCGATAGGGTTACAATAGACAGAACTCTTTCTATCTCATTTGTAATGAATTTCTAGTTATTGAACAATTCAAGATTTTGTTGTCCAACAAACTACTAAAATGTTACCTTAACACAGAAATAAGATATCTGGATTTTCATATTTAGTACCATCCTCTGGTGATTAACCACACAGCTGGTACTGATAAACATCATTTATTCTTTACCAATAATACCGTTTGACCAAATAGAACGCTCGGCCTTTCTCCTATTTCAAAGCCAATAGCTTGCGCTTCTCGCATTATTTGCTGGAACGCTCTGAAGCCTACATGAATCTTCGGCTCGGTAATGAAAAATCGCCCCCCCGTTTTGAGTAGCGTAAAAATCTCTTCGAGGAAAGCTCGCACATCTGGTACTTCATGTACCATAAAAAAGGCCACGGCAAAATCCAGCTCTTCTCGCACACCAATACCATCACGGTTGCAAAGATGAATGCGAATACGATCTGCCAGTCCCTCCCTCATTGCTTTCTCTTTCACGATGTTAAGCATCTTAGATTGCAGGTCTGCAGCGATAACCAAGCCTTCCTCGCCAACAAGCTCGGCAAGCCCTAAGGACGCGAAACCAGCACCGCAACCTACATCTAATACGGTCATTCCCTTAGCTACATAGGGAGCGAAGATCTTTTCGGGGTTGTGGACAAGCGGACGCAGGCGATTATCAATCAGGGGTGCGAGCTGCCATGGGCAAACAATCTTTTTCTTCTCAACAAGTGAATTACAGACATGTACAATATTCATTATTCTCTCTCCTTTATGTTTAGCTACTAAACAATAAAATATTAAAAAAATATACTATACCTTTTCTCTTCTCTTCTCGTATTCATTTAACATTTTATAAATATCATCCACAGCCAAATTTATTCTTTCGAGTTTACTTTTCAGCTGGTCTCCATAGTATTCGCGGGCGATATCCAAAGTATCCATATGGAACTTTTCATGGTTCTGAAAGCCAGTCCAACCGAGATCAGTAAGCTCTGGTACAACCTCCTTGTCATTGCCCAGCGCGTGTGTTTTACGAACCAGACCTTTTTTCACCAATTTATTAGTAGTCTGGGATACAGCTCCTTTGGTAACTCCTGTATGTTCTGCCAGCTTGGTAACATTAATTCCGGAGTGCCTGCCAATAGCTTGAATAGTATGTATTTCCTTCGTATGCATTAATACGCCGGTGCCAAAACTGAGTGGTGGGGTGTGCATCGACTCTATCTTTGTAATTACTTGTTCGAGCTTCTGCAGAATTTCCTCATAGATAGTGGTTGTATCTTTCATGATAATAATAGTTTAGTACCTAAACGATATTTTGTCAATACCTTTTTGCTTATTTTCCTATCGAGTCAGCGAAATCATTACAGATAACCTATGAATAATGTAACCACAGGTAGGTCATTGAAAAGACATCTGAAAAGGAAAAGCTGTGATGAGTTCTACCTTTTGCAATGGGCATCAGTCGATTTCAAATACAACTGAGTCGCGCAGGAATCGAACTTATAACTCACTGACTAAGAGGCAACCGTTAGAAAAGATCATTATGCTGAAACAAACGCAATAAACTCCTCAAGCAATCGGGTAACTATCCCTTCTTCACGATAGATGCAAAAAAATCTCGCTTGAGTGTCGGCCCCTCGACTTTGATTACCTTAACCAGGTTAAAAGCCAGGCTCTTTTTGATACTGAAATAACCCGGGCACCGGGACTGGCTGAGGTTGCCTACCAGAATAACAGTGCCTCCAGACTGCTACTGGTCAAAGGGGCAATCGACTATGTAATTAACGAGGGTGGTGTCGTGGCTACCATCACTAAACCTGATGTACCGGCATTAGAAGCCATTGGTGGTACTGGTGACACCATTACGGGACTGGTTGCGGCTTTTACCTATGCTGAATTGGAGCCACACCAGGCAGCCATCATTGCTGACAGGGCCAACCGTATGGCGTGACAGTTCGCTGAGGTAACTCCGGCTACCAGGGTCAGGCAGGTCGTTGCCCAGCTTACCGCCGTGTTCGAAGAGTATCTATGCCAGTGGAGCGGTGTTTGCTATATGGCAGGAGGTAACTAATGAGCGAATTTGATATTCGCGGCTTTTCCTGTCCTATTCCGGTAGTCAGGACGAAGAAAGCCATAGAAGAAAATCCGAAAGAAGCTTTGACCGTATTGGTAGAGAGCGCTGTTTCAAAAGAGAATGTATCCCGCCTGGCCCAGAGCAAGGGGTATTCTGTTATAGTATAAGAGACCTCAGATGGGTATCGGCTGTTGCTCGACCCACCCGGGAAATAGATGGAGGTAAGTAGAATGGGTGATGAGGGTAGGTTACGCCTAACCGAGACCGTTCACGGCGCCGGCTGAGCTTGCAAGATAGGTCCGGGAGACCTGGCAAAAGCACTATCCGGTCTGCCGCTCATCTCTGACCCAAATCTGATTGTGGGTATGGAGAGGGCTGAGGATGCTGGCGTCTATAAGCTGAGCGAGGAGCTGGCTATTGTTCAGACCCTTGATTTCTTCACGCCTGTCGTTAACGACCCTTATATCTTCGGTCAGGTTACCGCCGCTAATGCCCTGAGTGACGTCTATGCCATGGGAGGGAAACCGCTGACCGCGATGAACATTGTTTGCTTCCCGGTGAAGACAATGGATATGTCGATACTGAAAGAAATCCTGGCCGGGGGGCTGGACAAGCTACGGGAAGCCGGAGTAACCTTGGTAGGTGGGCATAGCGTAGAAGACCAAGAACTGAAGTACGGGCTTTCCATCACCGGTATCATCCACCCGGCAAAGGTGATACTCAATACAGGAGCCAGGGCAGGTGACAAGCTCCTGCTGACCAAACCGCTGGGTACAGGCATAATCAATACTGCCCTGAAGGGTGGCCTGGCAGACGAGGGAGCAGTTTTGAGGGCAATAGAGTGCATGGTTACTCTCAACAGGAAGGCATCGGAACTGATGATGGAATTAGACGTCCACGCCTGCACCGATGTCACCGGTTTCGGCCTTCTGGGTCATGCCTGTGAGATGATTGAGGGAACTGATATCGGCATGGTGATTCACTCTGCTACGGTTCCGCTTCTCCCTGAGACGGAAGGGTATGCCCGGATGGGACTCATCCCCGCCGGGACGATTCGTAATCGGGATTTTCGCCTTCCCATGATTGAGCTAGCTACTGAGATATCCGATGAGAAGTTACTCATTCTGTTCGATGCCCAAACCTCAGGAGGGCTGCTTATCTCTGTGCCGGGGCAAGAGGCAGATATGCTGCTCCAGAGAATGCACGAAGAGGGTATAGAGGAAGCAACTCTCATTGGCGAGGTTACAGCCGAGTCGAAAGGCAAAGTTACTGTAAAGTAAGGGCAACCTTGTCCAAGAGACAGGGCAGGGAACTGGCCGGATTTCCCAGCGTCGCGCCAGAGGCTACAATATCGAAAAACCGCCAGTGAAATCAGAGATGAGCCAGGTTACGGAAGGGGTTGCTCCTCGCCCGGTCTGGACATCACAGCGCGCCTATATACTTGCCTCGGTCGCTGGAGTCGTAGGCCTCGGAAACATCTGGCGGTTTCCATACATGGCAGGAGAGAATGGCGGCGGTACATTTGTTCTCGCATACGCAATCTGCATTCTGGCAATAGGTATCCCGCTCGTTGTTCTTGAGGCCAGCGCCGGTAACCTCGTCAAACGAGGTCCGGTGGGAATGTTCCGGCGGATCAACCCGAGATGGGGTCCATGGGTCGGATGGTCCCTGGTTGTGATGCTCATCGCCATCATGAGCTACTACCTTGTCGTCACTAGTTGGACGCTAGGCTATGCAGTCGATGCAATTCGGGCTGACCTGAGGCCGTTCGAAGAGTTTACCGCGGGTTTTGCTTCCCTCTGGTTCTTCCTGGCGGTAGCCGTCCTCACCTTTGCCGTGATGCGGCGCGGTGTCAGGGGTCTCGAAAGCATGGGCAAATTCCTGCTCCCGCTGCTTGTCGTAATAGTCGGCGGCCTTGCCATCTATTCGCAGACTCTTTCGGGGGCAAGCCAGGCCCGCGACTTCTACTTCAGCTTTAACCTGGAACGCTTTCTGGAACTCACAACCTGGCGGATGGCGGCGGGGCAGGCGTTCTACTCGCTGGCCATCGGTCAGGGCTTCCTTATTACGTACGGGAGCTATATACCAAAGGGCGTTAATATTGCGAGTTCGTCCGCAGCCGTGGCCGGGACGAATTCAGTAATCTCGATCACGGCAGGTCTGATAGTGTTTCCGATAGTATTCACTTTCGGTATTGCCCCCGACACAGGAAGCGCACTGTCTTTCACTGCATTTCCCATGGTCTTTGGTGAGATTGCCGGAGGCCTGTTCATAGGCATAGCCTTCTACGTTCTGCTATTCGTAGCGGCGTTTACATCTTGTGTTGGTGGATTGGCATCTGTGCTCGCTCCAATCCGCGACGAGTTTCACTTGTCCCGAGGCTGGGCGGCATTGGCTGTAGTCGCTATCGTCACGGTGCTGGGCATCCCTTCGGCGTTGAGCTTCACCTCCGTGGGGCTTACCGTCGGCGGGAAGCCATTTCTGGACGTGATAGACCAGGTCACAGGTTCTGGAGTGGTGCTCGTGGCCGGCATCGTTGGTGCAGCGCTGATCGCCTGGCTGCTTCCCAGAAGGCGCCTTCTTGCCGCGATAAACAACCACAAGCGGCCCGCCTGGCTGAGCACCATCTCTGAGAACTGGTTCATCCTGGTGGGCCGCTACCTGCTGGCAGCCGGTGTGGCGTTATTGCTTGCCACTTATCTGTTCTAGAAGCAAGTGGACAGCTCCAGACCAGTGGTGATGGTGTTGGCCGGACTATTGATGTTGGAAGAAGTCAAGGCAGTCTTCAGGACTACCTGTCAGGCTGTGGTGCATAGGTAAGCTGTTCGTTTGTTTCCTCTTCCCATATGAGCACGCCGGACGGGTATTCAAGGTTAAGGCAGATTGTGAAACACTCAAGATCTGACGTGTCATTCAATTCCCCACAACATGCGCCAGGATGAATGCATTCAGACCTTCTTCATAATGCCTGCCTGATGTGATGAACCCCTCATTGTGGGTACCAGAAATTTCGAGGAATCTCTTCGGCTCCTTCGCCGCCTCAAACAGTTGCCGCCCGTGTTCAAAGGGCATTATTTCATCATCACGGCTGTGGACAATCAGAACGGGGCAATCCACTCTGCCCAGGTACTCTGCCGTATCGTATTCAAAACGCGATAACCACCTTACCGGAAGATAGGGATAGAGTGTGGCAGCAATATCGGGAAGGGATGTAAATGTTGACTCGAGGATAAGTGCCCTTGGCGGGTGGGTCTGCGCAAGCCACGAGGCAATCGCACCACCAAGCGACCGGCCAAAAACGACTATTTGGTCCGGATTCATCTGGCGCGTCTCAATCAAGTACCGCCACGCCGCCTCAGCATCTTTGTAGGTGCCTTGCTCTGTGGACTTTCCTTTACTCTGGCCGTAGCCTCGGTAGTCGAAAATGAAAACGTCCAGTCCGAGTCGATGAAACAGTCGAACGGACTCTAACCGGTGTGATATGTTGCCTGCGTTACCATGACAGAATAGAATCACACCACTGGCACCAGCGCAGGGAATAAACCAGCCAGAGAGCTCGACCCTGTCCGAGGTTTCAAATGAGACATTCTCGAAGTTGAGCCCAATGCTACCGGGGTCCGCTACAAGAATGCGTTCAGGATAGTACACATAGTGGGATTGGAAAATGAAGAGGAGGCCGGCAAGAATGATGTAGGCGCCGGCGACAGCGACAACAACCCAGATGCCTGGCATGAGAAGTCCCTTCCATTTCAGCAGACTTCGCCCGAGAGTTTTCATTTGTATGTACATGTAGCCAGTCTGTTTGATGCCTGCCCGTTTCTGGGATGATACTAGCTCATGGGAAGAAACTACAAGGCGGCTGAACGTACCCGCGCTGTTTTTCTGCTTATTCCAGTTGTGCCTCTTCTAACCCGAAGAAGTGCCCCACCTCGTGAAGTACTGTGAGACGCACCTCATCCTCGATGTCTTCCTCAGTATGGCAGGTACGCTCAATGGGTCCCTTGAATATCGTTATCACGTCGGGCAAGGTGACATCCGCCAGTGAGCGTTCTGTGAGGGGTATTCCCTCATAGAGCCCCAGGGTGTCAGGCATGTCTTCTGGCGGTTCATCTTCTATCACCACCGCCACATTCTCCAGTCTGCTCCGGAATTCCTCTGGCAGGGCTGCCAGCGCCCTCCTTACCAGGCGCTCAAACCTTCGACGAGACAAGTTACTTCTTCCTACCATATCGAGATTGCCCCTCCTGATTCTTAATTGTGCCTGCACTATGGAGGATAGTCAACACTAAGTCTCACCAGTCACTTCCGCTGATATGCTGGGGCTTGAGCCAACGTAACCTATGTGGGTTGGCTAGCATCTATACAGAAGTTGGCTCCGTCTGTGGCATGGCCCGCCGTGGCGGTATGCATGGTACTCACGATTGCCTGCTTGCTCCTGTCCCCCGTGGTGCTGCGTCGCAAGGAACTCTAGCAGTGTGATGGAAAACCCCGACCATCCTATATCTGGGGGACATCCCCAGACCCCCGTCATAAGGGGGCGCCCCTCAGAAGGGGCGAAGCCCCTCTGGACTCCCCTTTTTCAGTTCACTCCTAGAGCTTTCCCATCTCATCCAGCAGCTTGACTACCCGGAGTGTTTCTGCAATCCCGGTAGTGCCACGCATGGACACCACTACCGAGAGTGTTTCCAGTATCTCTTCTGTGGTTGCTCCGGCGTCAAGTGCACCCGTGGTCTGTCCCAGGATGCAGTTAGTGCATCCGGCACCAAGTGCCAGGGCCAACGACATCAGCCGCTTTGTCTTTGTGCTGAGAGCTCCGTCCTTGTACGCTTCGTTTATTACCGGGATTTCAACATCCCACAGGTCGGGTAGAGCCTTCCGAAACTTACGCAGTAGTTGCACACGCCCTTCGTTGAGTTCAACCTGACTCTCCATGCTTTCTACCTTTCCCCTTTCTATTATTACCAGAAATCTATTGGAACAGTCTGGTAGAAATCATAAGCAGGAAACCCGGCACTGTCAACCTTCTCTGCTTATGAGCCAATTCGACCTATTGACATCGGACTTCGGATGGTCTATTCTCCATTTGCCAGGTTGCACAAATCACTCCAGAGTTTTCTGAGCAGTATATAGCGCAGACCATAGTCCCGGGTAAGCAGGAGGTGGCATTATGGCGACCGATACTATCTATCACAAGAGACCGTGGTTGAAGTTCTACCGTCCTGAAGTACCACCCGACGTGGATATCCCTGAGCAGTCTGTGGTAGAGACATTCGATGCCGCCACGGAGAGGTGGCGGGACAAGACTGCCCTGATATTCTACGGCAGGAAGCTAAGCTACCGGGAGCTAAGAGATCAGGTCGACAGGTTCGCCACTGCCCTGGCCGACCTCGGGGTGAAAAAGGGAGACAAGGTCGCCTAGCTCCTG
>Ga0114922_10003452_pt1 | contig 14729 bp, 11 predicted proteins | sample AartaG_FD_100975 | JGI IMG/M metagenome (GOLD analysis project Ga0114922, IMG submission 100975) | Deep subsurface microbial communities from Aarhus Bay to uncover new lineages of life (NeLLi) - Aarhus_00045 metaG | ecosystem: Environmental > Aquatic > Marine > Oceanic > Sediment | place...
ATCTATCCCGGCAAGGAGGGGCCGCTCGGCTCACTCCGCTGGGAGATCCAGCGCGAGAGCATCGAGGACTACGAGTACCTCCACCTCCTGACGGCGAAGACCGATGCGGTGAAGAAGCGGCTGGGGGAGGGCGCGGCCTTCATCCGCGCCGACCGGCGGGCCAGGGAACTGTGCCGCCGCGTCGTGCCGAGCATCACCGAGTGGGAGCGCGATCCTGCTCGCATCGCCGCGGTCCGCCGCGCGATCGCCGACGAGATCGTCGCGCTCGACGCCGAGCCGCTTCTGCTCGTTGAGACCGAGCCCTCCGAAGGCAGCGTGCTCGTCAACGGCCCGATCGTCGTCGAGGTACGCGGCGTCGTCCAGCCGGGCACGGCCGTCAAGGTCGGCGGCCGCGCCGTGGAGGTGCGCAGCGACGGCTCCTTCGCGTGCCTCGGCCGCGGACGCGGCGAGGTCGAGGTCGAGGCCGCGCGCGATGGCAGAACGAAAACCACGATCCGCCACTTCCGGGTGCGTGATTGAGGGCGACGGGTTGTCCGTGCATGCGTCTGCCTCAATCCGCCGGGGGCGGGTTTGAGGCGCTGAGCAGCTGTCTGAATTACCTTGCGCGGCGGAAGGAGGCACGTCATGGGCCACGGATCCGAGTGGAGGGGGGTGTCGGTCTTGATGTGCTTGGGGGCGTGTCTCGCCTTCTGCGGAACGATCCAGGCGGCCGTGCGCGTCTGGGCTGTTGACGATGGGTTGAGGATTGACCCGCAAACGGGGAAGGCCTTCGAGGACAGCGAGATCTACCCCGCGCACCTGCGGATCAAGCCCGGATACCGCAATCGCAATTGGATCTTCAGCGGCGAGAAGAAACAGGTGACCCTGGCGGGGGCGAGGAACGAGGTGCTCGCGTTCCAGGTCCAGATCGAATCCGAGACACCGCTGTCCGGCGTGCGAATGACGGTTTCCGACCTCCGCGGGCCGGCGCCGTTTCCTGCTGGTGAGGCGATCCGGCTGTTCAAGCAGTGGTACGTTGAGGTGAAGCAGCCTTCCCACGGAGGCGCTTCGCCCGTCGGTTTCGACTGCCTCGGGGCCGGGTGGTATCCGGACGCCCTGATCCCGCTCGATGAACGAATCAAGCGGGAGTTTGCCATGCCGTTCGACCTGCCGGACGGGACCAATGCCGTGCCGGACCAGAAGGTCCAGGGGATCTGGGTGGACGTGCACATCCCGCGGCAGCAGAAGCCGGGAACGTATCAGGGCACGATCCGGGTCACGGGCCGCGAAGGGAATACGCCGGTGGAAGAGTCGCTGGTGCTTCGCCTGGAGGTCTGGCCCTTTGCCCTTCCGGACGAGAACCACCTGGGGATCAGCCTCAACGACTACGGCTCGATCAGTCCACGCCGGATGCCAAAAGAGAGACTCTGGGCGTTCTACCGGATGTGCCATCAGCACCGGTGTGTGCTGGACGTGCTCTACAACGGCCCCAAGGCCTCCGGCACCGGCGACGCACTGGAACTGGACTGGGCCGAGTATGACGCGGCCTTCGGTCCCCTTCTCGACGGCAGCGCGTTCACCGCGCGGCACGGCTACCGGGGGCCCGGGGAAGGGGTGCCCGTCAAGCGGCTCTACCTGCCGTTCGAGACCAGCGGGTCCTGGGCGTGGCCGCGCCCGGCCAAGGAGATGGAGACCGAACCGTACGAGCGGGCCGTAAAGAAGGCCTTGCGCGAGTTCGAGAAACACTTCCAGGAGAAGGGCTGGACCCGTACGAAGCTGATGATGTTCTACAACCGCTACGACGAATCGGGGCGGGTCAAGGAGATCGCCTACTTCGCCCGGCTTCTGCGGGAGGCCGGGCTTCGGGAGCCCCGCCGCTTCCTGTACCGGGTGGACGGGGGGCCGACCGCAGTGGTCCGTGGCGTAGGTCTGGAGAATGTCGGCGTCTGGTGCGTCAACGGGAACGTCCGCTACACCCACGTGGACGAGCAGCGGCAGATCGTCGGCCATGGCGGGCAGATATGGATCTACTCCAGCAACAGCGCCCGCGAGCCGTGCATCGCCGGCCCGTACATCGACACCGAGGCGCTGGCGCTGCGGACATGGGGTTGGATCCCCTGGAAGTACCGCGACAGCGTCACGACGATGTGCGAGTGGGGCACGTTCTACCACGGCAAAGGCAGGCGGTGGCGTGACCCCAGCCTGGCCGCGGCGCTGGGAGGCAAGCAGGTCCTCAACGGCGACGCCCTCCTGATCTATCCGGGGGAGTTCGTGGGCCTCGACGGGCCGGTCCCGTGTATCCGGCTCAAGGCCCTGCGGCGAGGAAGCCAGGACTTCGAGTACATGCGGCTCCTTGCTCAGCGAACGGGCAACACGCGGGCCGCCGACGAGATCGTCGAGGGCGTTCTGTTCCGGGCGATGCACGAGGCCCTCAAGCCGGGGCAGGACTACTGGAAGCCGAAGCAGCGCGACAGCCGCTCTCACGATCCGGAGCAGTGGGATAAAGCGCGCCGCCGTCTTGCCGAGCGCATCCTCGCCGCCGGCGGGGATGGCTAGAGCAGTTCACGTTTGATCGTAGCAAGTTCCCGCGCGGCGGGTCTCCCGACCCGCCGCGTTTCCAGTGTTCTTTGGCGCGGTGGCTCAGGAGAGCCACCGCGCGGGAATCCGCCACATTCGACCGTGAAGCGCTCTAGAGGCCGTCACTCTCGAAAACGCCGTCCATCTTGATTCTACAGCACTTGCGTCGCCTTGCTGGCGGAACCTCATCCGTCCTTGGGCTGCAACTCGCCGGTTCCTCGGTCCGTCTTCGCGCTGGCGCGGGGCAAAGTCGTTGCCAAGACATGCCTGGGCCCGCTACGCCCCACGGCTGAACTGTTATCCGGACCCCAGGCGTGAATTGGGCTAAGTTCCCTGTACTATGCCGCATCGGGACCGTTGCGAGTGGGAAACCCGATAGGTCGTCAGGTTCTCCTCCGGGACCTGCGTCCGTGGCAGGTGAGGCGCTCGGTCGGCCGGTACCTTGCTGGAGGCCTTGGCGTCCTATGGCAAGGGACAGGCCATGAGGAACGCCTTGAGGAGTGTGGTTGCTCTGGCCGTGTGCCTGCTGCCGCAGACGACGCGGCCCGACGAGTGGCCGCAGTACCGTGCCGACAGCGGACGGACCGGATTCTCCGCCGAGCAACTTCCGGAGGAGCTTTCTCTCCAGTGGGTGTACCACGCGCCGCACGCGCCGCGCCCGGCCTGGCTGGACGTCTACTGGCAGCGCCAGACTTATGATCTCGCCTACCAGCCGGTGGTTTCCGGCGGCACGCGTTCGACGAAGGCTCGGACACGTGGGACATGACCCAGGGACTGTACTTCCGCTGGCGGGGCCCAACGGCCAAGCAAAGGGCCCCGCACAAGGCCATGGCGACGCGGGACCTCTGGTCAACCGCCGTGGACTGCTCGGGCTCGGTCATTGTTGCTGCGGACATTGTCGCCGCCTGGATGCAAAGACGGGCAAGGAACTGAGCTCGTTCGAGACGCCGAGGCTCGGCAAGGCCGCCCAGCCCTGCTGGATGCGGGTTTTCGTCAAGGACGACCTTCTGTTCGGCACGATCGAGGGCCCGCTCATCGAGAAAGGCCACCCGCGCCCGGGCGCCCGGCAGATCGCCAAGTGCATGTGGGTGGGCGGCCTGAGCCGGACCCAGGAGGCCACGCACCTGTTCGCGATGGACCGCAGGTCCGGCAAGGTCAAGTGGACCTACGAGGCGCGAGCCCTGATCGTTCCGAATTCCGTTGCGTTTGGCAACGGGCGCCTCTTCCTGATCGATCGCCCGATCCTTAAACCCGGCGAGGACCGTGGTCGCCACCCAACGGCCAGGCTCGTCGCGCTGGAGGCGGCTACCGGGAAGGTCCTTTGGACCCATGACCAGAACGTGTTCGGGTCCATGCTGGCGGTCAGCGAAAAGCACGACGTGGTGCTCATGGGCAGCGACGTGAAGGAACGGGGGACGCTCTTCTAGGACTACCCTGAGGGCCTTGCGGATTTCGTCGCGTCTCCCCCGATGACTTTGACCATGAGAAACGAATAGACCATGGCGCGCATGCTGACTGCATACGTGGTGTCCAGGCGGCGCTGCAACCCGGCACCGATGGCGTTGGACATGAAGTCACGGTTCGGGTGCTCGCCAACGTAGGCAAGCGCCGCGAGTACAGCCTCGCTGGTGCCGTATGTGCCAGCATTCTCGGCCGCCTTGTCCTCCGGCCAGAGACCGCTCGGCAACTGCTGCTTGATGAGGTAGGCTCTGGCCTTCTCGCAGGCCTGTACGACCTCGGAGTCAGTCACGCCAGGCGCGGAGGCGACAGCCGACAGGAGAACCGCCGGCACCAGACACATCACCAGGAGTCTGGACACGTCTGGCCTCCGCGTATGGGGGCGACCTGTGCAGGGAGAGCCCCAGTCGCTCCTATGTGGTTGTATGATTGGACAGAGCCTGCGCTCTACGTTTCGAAGAGGGTCACGTCTGGGACGCGTGCAATCTCTCACATGCCCGGGCGGATGCGGGGAAGGCCACAAGTACGGACAACGCCGCCCCGGACCCCAAACTCGCGCCCCCCGCGCGCAGCGCATTTGCAGCGCGCCGGCTGCCCGGTACGCCATCACCTGTGAAGAGCCTGGCCCGCCACTCGGGCCCGTCGCTGACGATGGACCACCTCTTGCCGGAAAGCCGTTTCGGTGGTATAAACAGGGAGTGTGCAGCATCCGCGAGCAGAGGTCGGAAGCTGGTGGGAGCATGTCAGGAGCCGACCCGCAGTCGTACACGCCGATCGAGCGCCTCGGAACCGTACTCACGGCGGCGCGGGCTGCCAGCGAGGCCTGGGGTGAGGTTCCCCCGGAGGCCCGTGCGGTTCGCGTCGGGGTGCTGAGACGGGAGATCGTTGGTGCCCGTGACGCGATCGCTCGCGTGGTGTCTTCAGAGACGGGGAAGACGCGTAGCGAGGCGCTGCTGTCAGATGTTCTTGCAACACTCGAACTCCTACGCTATCTGGAGAAGAACGCGGTTCGTCTTCTCCGACCCGAAAGGGCCAAGACTCCCTTCGTGTTCGGGGCAAGCGAGTCATACGTTGAGTACCATCCGCGCGGGGTCGTGCTTGTCATCGCCCCGTGGAACAACCCGCTGCAACTTTCGCTCGTCCCCGTCGTTTCAGCGCTTGCCGCGGGGAATGCGGTTATCCTTAAACCCTCCGAGCGCACCCCGCGTACGGGCAACCTGATCTCATCGCTTTGCCGACGTGCCGGGTTCTCAAAGGACGTCCTTCAGGTGGTCGACGGAGGGCCTGACGTCGCAAAGGCGCTTGTCGAGAACCGGCCGGACATGATCTTCTTTACCGGTGGGACGACCGGCGGTCGTGCGGTCCTTGTGGCCGCGTCCCGTCAGATGACACCGATCATCCTGGAACTCGGCGGCAAGGACCCCATGATCGTCTTCGCCGACGCGGACCTCGACCGCGCCGCGGGGGCGGCGGTGTACGGCGCCTTTTCACATGCGGGGCAGCACTGTGTGTCGGTGAAACGTCTCTACGTCGAGCACGACATCTACGCGTCGTTCCTGGAACGTCTCGCCGAGCAGACACGAGCCCTTTCGTCGACGCCCGACTGGGGTCGGGTCATGGATGACCGCGTCCGGGCAACGGCCCGCGAGCAGGTGGAGGAGGCGGTTGCTGCGGGGGCGCGGCTGCTTGTGCCGGACGACATGGCCCGTGCCGGCACCGAGCCTACGCTGGTCGCTGACACGACAAATAACATGCGGACCATGCGGGAGGAGACGTTCGCACCCGTTCTGAGCGCCATGCCCTTCCAGAACGAACAGGACGCCATCCGGCTGGCGAATGACTCCTCCTTCGGGCTGAACGCAAGTGTCTGGTCAAAGGACCTGATCCGGGCGCGGCGCGTTGTCCACAGGCTCGAAACCGGCAACGCCTACGTGAACAACGTGCTCATCAACATCGGCAACCCGCACCTCCCCTTCGGGGGAGTCAAGACGAGCGGCCTGGGACGGTACCACGGTCCCGAAGGACTCCGTGCGTTCTGCCGGGAGACCGCCGTCATGGTCAGTCGCGCCACCCGGAAGGCCGAGCCGAACTGGTTCCCACACAGCGAAGAAAAACTCAAGGCCGTGGAAGAGGTCATCCGGCTGCGCTACGGAGACATCGGCCTTTTGAGACGTGCCTGGGGCTGGCTGAGACTGCTTCGGAGGCTTTGAATGAAGAGGGATGAAGCGAGCCGACGGGTTGTCGTGATCGGTGCCGGACTGGGCGGTCTCTCGGCTGCGCTGTCACTGGCGGCCGACGGGTACGAGGTCGAGGTCTTCGAGAAGAACGACCGGCCGGGCGGTAAGTTGAATGTCCTCCAGACACGGGGATTCTCATTCGACCTCGGCCCGTCCATCCTCACGCTGCCGCAGTACTTCGAACGGCTTTTCGAGCGCCACGGGCGCCGGATGGCCGACTACGTGACGATCCGGACGGTCACCCCGCACTGGCGAAACTTCTTCGAAGACGGCACCCGGATCGACCTGTTCCCAGACCCCGAGGAAACCGTATCGCGCAACACCGGCCTCTCGAGTGACGACGCGTCCGACCTGAAGGCGTTCCTCGCCTATTCGAAGCGTCTGTACGACCGGGCGGAACCGGCTTACTTCGACCGGGGGCTCGACACGCTGTGGCGAATGGTCCGGTTTTACGGTCTTTCCGCGACACTGCGCGACTTCGACGTCTTCTCCAGCATGGACGGCGGCGTCAGACGCCACGTTCGCAACGGCTACCTGCGCAGTATCCTGAACTACTTCATCAAGTACGTGGGTTCTTCACCCTACGATGCACCGGCCGTCCTGAACCTGCTGCCACACGCCCAGTTCGCCTACGGTTTGTGGTACGTCGACGGCGGGATGTACGGGCTCGCCCGGGCGCTGGAGCGGTTGGCAAACGAGGTGGGCGTGCGGATGCACCTCGGCGCGGAGGTGGCCGGGCTTATACCCTCCGACGGACGCGTCACCGCGGCGGAACTGGCCGACGGCACTCGGATCGAAGGCGCGCAGTTCGTCTGCAACATGGAAGTCATCCCCGCGTACACACGCCTGCTCGGGGAATCGCAGGCCTTCCTCAGGACGTTGCGGAGGTTTGAGCCGGCCTGCTCGGGACTGGTCCTGCATCTCGGGACGGACCGCGAGTATCCGCAACTGGCGCACCACAACTTCTTCTTCTCACGCGATCCGAAGAAGCACTTTGCGGATGTATTTCACCGTAGGGTCCTGCCGGAGGACCCGACGCTTTACGTGGTCGCTCCCGCTCGAACCGATCGCTCCCAGGCCCCGGACGGGTGCGAGAATATCAAAGTCTTGCCGCACATCCCGCATTTGCAGGACCGGCGCTTCACCGCAGAGCAATATGGAAGCCTACGGGAGCGCGTGCTGGACAAACTGGAACGTATGGGACTTCCCGATCTGCGTCGGCACATCGTGGTGGAGGACATGTGGACGCCCGAGGACATCGAACGGCGGTACTATTCCAACCGCGGGGCCATCTACGGCGTCGTGGCAGACCGCTGGAAGAACATGGGACTGAAGGCGCCGAAGAAGAGCACGAAGTACCCGAACCTGTACTTCGTCGGGGGGAGTGTCAACCCCGGCGGAGGCATGCCCATGGTTGTCCTCTCGGGGCAGCAGGTGCGCGATCTCATCATTTCGGAGACCAAGGGGATGTAACCGGGAGAACCATGCCATGGCTAAGGCACACATCGGCATGATCGGCGCGGGACCGGGCGGTCTGGCAGCCGCGATGATCCTTGCCCATCGCGGGTTCGAGGTTTCGGTCTTCGAACGGGAAGCCTTCGTCGGCGGCCGGAACTCCGAACTCAAACTGGGACCTTACAGTTTCGACGTGGGTCCCACGTTTCTGATGATGAAGTTTCTGCTCGACCAGATTTTTGCGGAGACCGGCCGGCAGACCGAGGACTACCTCGACTGTCCGCGCCTGGAACCGATGTACGAACTGGCGTTCGACACGTTCTCCATCCGCGCCACGACCGACCGCGAGCGGATGGAAGCGGAGATCGAACGGGTGTTCCCGGGGCACGGGGGCGGCCTTGACTATTTCCACAAGGTGGAACACGAGCGTTTCAAGCGGATGTACCCGTGCCTTCAGAAGGATTACGGTCACCTGCGGGCGCTGTTGGCGCCGGTGTTTCTGCGTGCACTGCCGCACCTCAGCCTCGGCAAGTCGATCTTCCGGGTACTGGGCAGGTACTTCGAGCCGGAGCGATTGCGGCTTGCCTTCACCTTCCAGTCGAAGTACCTCGGGATGTCGCCGTGGGACTGTCCGGGCGCGTTTGCGTTAATCCCCTACATCGAGCACAAACTCGGCATTTATCACGTCATGGGCGGTCTTCACCGCATGTCGGCAGCCTTCGGCCGGGTGCTTCAGGAAGAGGGTGGCACGCTGCGCCTGGAAACGCCGGTACGCCGGCTGATCCTGGACGGACGCAAGGTCGGCGGGGTCGAACTGGCCGACGGAAGTCGCGTCATGACCGATGCCGTCGTCATCAACGCCGACTTTGGCCACGCGATGACGACCCTGGTTCCCGACGGCGTGCTGCGGCGCTACCGGGCCGACAGACTGCGACAGCACGAGTTCTCCTGCTCGACCTACATGCTCTACCTGGGGCTGGATACACTGTATCCGCTCGCGCACCACAAGATCATGTTCGCGAAGGACTACGCGAGGAACCTGCGCGAGATCAGCCGCGAGAAAGTCCTGTCGCAGGATTTCTCACTTTACGTCCGCAACGCCTCGGTGACCGACTCGTCGCTGGCACCGGCGGGACATTCGGCGGTTTACGTCCTCGTTCCCGTGCCCAACAATTTGGGCAACCTGGACTGGGAGCGCGAGTCCCCCGCATTCCGCGAGAGAGTCCTTGACGTCATGGAAGAACGCGGGGGCATGAACGACCTGCGGGCTCACATCCGCGAGGAGTTCGTCATTACGCCGAACGACTGGCAAGAAAAGCGGGGCGTCTACCTCGGTGCGACATTCAACCTGGCCCATACGCTGGGGCAGATGCTGTACTTCCGGCCGCACAACGAGTTTGAGGAACTCCGGAACTGCTACCTCGTCGGCGGCGGCACGCATCCAGGCAGCGGCATCCCCACGATCCTTGAATCGAGCCGCATCACGTCGAACCTGATCAGTCGCCGTTGGGACGTGCCTTTTGAGCCGCCGCCACCGTTTTCAGAGGAACTCCTCGAGCTGGTTTGACGGTGCTTCTCCTTGAGACGTGCCTCCCTGGATAGCCCGTCCCCGCCCCCCGCGCGCAGCGCATTGGCAGCGCGCAGATTACCCGGTACGCCATCACCTGTCATCACCTGTCAAGATCGGGAGTCGGAGGGGGAGAACGGCGAGGGGGACGTAAGTGGCGCACTTGTCGCCACTTGTCACCACCTGTCATCACCTGTCAATGGTGTGCCACCGAGATCTCGCCCCGAAGCCCCTCCAGAACGATGCGGATCTTCTCCTCCGCCCCGAACGTGCGACGCGTGGCCCGACGGATCTGCTGGACGACGTTCTTCTTCCGTGCCATGGTTCGACTCCTTGCCTGGACCCAGGGCTATCGGAGCCGACCGGCACCGTCCAGGGGGCGGCGGAGGCCGTCGCTGCGGGCTACCCAAGGGCCCTCTGCTCCGGCCCCGCCGCCCCTGGACCTCTCACTTCTCCGAACGCACACCCGTGTGCCCGTGTCGCTGACGTTGAACAGCCAGAACACCGGTGAGGGATGGTCTGCTCAAGTGAGACCTTTCCAACGTAAATCACCGGGTAATGTCCCTGGTCGTTCGCGCCGCCTTAGCGCCGGATCCAGACGCCAACTGGAACGACTGGCCGGAGGGAACGTCCGTGGAGCCCGCCACCCTGCCCCCGCACGGGGTTCCGGCCGACACGCATTTCGGCTACCAGGCGCTGGACACCTGCCGGAAGAAGATCATCGTCTTCAAGGGGTCAAGGGCGTCCCGGACGATGACGCCCTCGCCATTCGCATCATGCCAGTGCTCTCGCTATCACTCCCCCTGCCCGCGGCGGGCGGGCATCGGTACGACCGTTACCTTGTCCAGACGCTCGAGTTGTTCCTTGACGGCATCCGCGGGCGCGACGACCACGATCGCCATTTCGTCCGGAGAGATGTGCCGGCGCATCACCTCGCGAATGGCCTGCTTCGTCACCTTGCCCACGCGGTCGGGATATCGGTCGTAGTAATCGACGGGGTACCCGTTCAGGATGCCTTCAACGCGCCGGGCGGCCTGCTGGGCGATGGTCTGCATGCCCATGACCATGGAGCCGGTGGTGGCCAGTTTGGCCTCGGCGATTTCGCCGTCCGTCACGTCCTGGCGGCGCATGCGGGCGAAAACCTCGAACATGGCCTCGATGGCCTCGGCGGTCGACGAGGGCTTGGTATCGACCGAGGCGACGAACGCCCCCGCCTGGCGCTCCGGACGAAACGTGCCTCTCACGCGGTACGCCAGCCCCTTCTCGGCCCGGACGTACTTGCCCAGGCGCGAATCGATGCCGTAGGAGAGGATGCGGTTGGCGAGCGCCCCGGCGAACTTCGCGTCGTCGTGCACGGTGTAGGCCCGGACGCCCATGCGCACGGTGCTCTGCTTGGCCTCGGGCCGGTCAACGAGCAGGATGGTCCGCTCCGCCGGTGCCGGGGGCAGCGTGTAGTCGACCTGCGGCAGGGCGGCGGCCGGCCAGTCTGCCAGCAGCATTTCGGCGAGCGCCCGGCCCCGCTCCACGGTCACGTCGCCGCTGATCACGAAGACCGCGTCGTTCGGGCGATACGTGGCCCGGTAGAACGCTTTCACGTCGTCCAGGGCGATGACGGCTACGGTCTCGGGCGTGGCGTGCCGCCCCAGCGGCGTGTGGCCGAAGAGGGCCGCATCCAGGTCGTGCCCGGCGACGATGCCGGGGTTCTCACGGCCCAGACGGAGTTGGTTCAGCCGCTGTTCCTTGAGGCGGGCGAACTCGTCAGCGGGGAACGTCGGCTCGCGCAGGATGAGGCGGCTGAGACGGATGGCGTGGTCCAGTTGGTGGGTCGTCGCGGAGCCGGCCAAGTGCGTCGTGTCGCCGCCGCTCGCGACCTCGATGCGGATGCCGCGCGCTTCGAGGTCCGCGTTCAGGTCGGCGAACGCCAGGTCACCCGCCCCGCGGCGGACGAGGCCGGCCGTCAGGTCCGCCAAGCCCAGTTTCTCGGGCGGCTCGGCGTGCGCCCCGCGCCGCATCGTCAGGTTCCAGTTGACCAGCGGCAACCGCGCGTCGGGCATGACGATGACCCGCACGCCGTGAACGCGGTCCCCGGTGCCCTTCTCGAACTCGGGGTTGGGGGCAGCCTCGGCCACGGGCGGTTCGTCGGGATGGCCCTGGGGGAACGTGACCTCGCGCGGCTCAATCGGCCGCTTGCTTTCGACGGGCTCGATGAGGTCCTCCGGCTCGCGCTCGGCGGACGGGTCGGGCACGACGCGAAAGACCCGCGCCCGGCCAGGCGCGAGGTACATCACCGCGAGGGCCCGGACGGTGTCGCACGTAACGGCGTCGATGCGCCCAAGGCGGCGATTGGCCCGGCCGGGGTCACCTGCAATGAGGGCCTCCTGGCCGAGTTCGCCGGCGATGTCGCTGGCCGTCTCGCGGCCGCGGATCAGGCCGACGCGGGCCAGCGTTTTCGACTTCTCGACTTCCTCGGGCGTGACGCCGTCGCGGCGGACGGCGGCCACGGCCTCGGCCAGCGCCGTCTCCACCTTGCCGGGGTCGCGGCCGCCGAGGACCGTGGCGCTCAGCAGGAAGACGCCGGCGTCCTCCAGGGTCCAGTTCGAGGCCCCGGCGTCGACGCATTGCGGCTTCGGACCGTATACGAGGTCGCGCTGGAGCCGGGCCGACCGCCCGCCGCCCAGGATGATGGCCAGAAGGTCCAGGCCGTACACGTCATCCGAGGCGTGCGGGGCCGCGGGCCAGGCGAGCAGAACCTTGGCCAGCGGTACGCGATAGGCGGCCTCCCGGCGTCGGGGGCCGTCGGTCTCGGCCACGGCCGGGATGTCGCGCTGCACCTTGTTGCCCCTGGGAATCCAGCCGAAGTACCTGCGGGCAAGGGTCCGCGTGCGCTCCACGTCGATGTCGCCGGCGATGACCAGGACGGCATTGCCGGGCACGTAATAGCGGTTGAAGAAGTCCTGGAGTTCGGTCGTCTCGGCCCGCCGAAGGTGGTTCATGTTGCCGATGGGCGTCCAGCGATACGGGTGCCGCGTAAAGAGCAGTGCACAAAGATCCACCCACAGCCTGCCGTAGGGGCGGTTGAGCATCATCCGCCATTCCTCAGTCACGACGTTCCGCTCGGTGCGGTAGATATGGTCGGACACGCGGAACGAGGCCATGCGGTCGGCCTCCAGGTACAGGGCCAGTTCCAGTTGGCTGGCCGGCACCGTGTTGATGTACACGGTCTGGTCGAAACTCGTGTAGGCGTTGGAGTACCCGCCGACCATGCCGATGAGTTTCATGTGCTCCTCGGGCTCGACGTGCTCCGAGCCCCGGAACATCATGTGCTCGAACATGTGGGCGAAGCCCTGGCGGTCCGGCTGCTCGTCGCGACTGCCCACGTGGTACAGCACCCGCACGTGGACGACCGGCGCCTGGCGCAGCGGCGCGTAAATGACCCGCAGGCCGTTCGCGAGCGTCTCCTGGGTGAACGCGATGTCGGCGGCGCGGGCAGGGCTGGCGGTTATAACGACCGCCAGCAACACCCCTAGAATCAAAGGCCGGCGCAGGCCTCGGCGTGAATCGGTTCGCATGGTGTGGCTCCCGTCTCCGATGATGTACCCTGGCCCTATCCCGCCAGCGCCCGGCGCAGCATTGCCAGGCTCTTGGGGATGGCCGTCTTCGGATCTTCGTGCCCCTCGAATTCCAGCGAAACGTATCCGCGGTAGTCGTGCCGCCGCAGGATACCGGCGATGCGGTCGTAGTCCAGGTCCAGCGTGTACCAGATGCCGCCGCCGTAGTACGTCTTGGCCTGCACGAAAACGGTCTTCGGGCCGAGTTGCTCGAGCCGGTCGTACGGGTCCTCCAGGAAATTGCCGGTGTCCATCGTCACCTGGAGCCAGGGAGAGGCAACGGCCTCGACGATGCGCATCACGCCCTGGGGGGTGCGGCCGAGGCCCCAGTGGTTTTCCAGTCCCAACACCACGCCGCACCGTTCGGCCGTTGGCAAGACCTGCTCGAAGCCCTCGATGACCCACGGGTAGGCATCCTCGTCGGTGTAGCCGGCCAGGGGCGGCTCGATACCCCGGTTGGCCATCAGCGCATCGAAGTTCTTGCTCGTGCCCCAGCGGCCGGTGTTCACGCGCATGGTGGGAATGCCGAGGGCGTAGGCCAGTTCGACGCTGGCGATGGTCCGCTGGACGTTCTTCTGCCGGACCTCGGGGTCCGGCGAGACGAACCCCTGGTGGGTCGACAGGCCGCACAGGTCCAGCCCGGCCACGAGCGCCTCCCGCTTCAGCGCCTGGAGGGTCGCGTTGTCCTTGCGCTGCATCTGGACCTCGAGGATCTCGACGGCGTCGAAGCCCATCTCGCCGGCCATCCGGATGCACGCGTCAATCGCCAACTTCTCGCCGGACCGGTACCGCCAGAAGGAGTAGGTGGACACGGCAATCGGATTGCCCCGGCCGGCGGCCTTGCCGGACACCTCCGCCGCCGGCCGCTCGCCGTTCGGCCGACAACCGCTGAAGGCAAACCCCGTCGCGCCGGCGAGGGAACCGGACAGGAAATCGCGTCGGCAGATACGCATGGCGTGGAACCTCCCCGAGCGTCGGGCGGCGCCCCGTCCCGAACGGCATCGCCGGACCCCAAGGCGGGCCCGGTGCAGGCCCGCGACCGCTACCATCTTAGCGGTCCCCGGGCGGGTGTCCAGTGCGGGTCGCGGCGCAAGGCCCGGAGGCTTGGACAGCACACCAGGCACAGAGTCATTGCAGCCGCCGCCCCTCCGATTACAATGCCCTGACACGGTGTGGCCGGAGGAACCCGCATGAACAACGGCTTGGCTCAGCGCGACCGCGAGGCACTCCTGCCCGAGATCACCGTCAAGGCCGTGGTCCTGGGCGTCGCGCTCTCGGTCCTGCTGGCAGGGGCCAACGCCTACCTGGGCCTGCTGGCGGGGATGACGGTGTCGGCGTCGATACCGGCGGCCGTCCTTTCGATGGCCGTCCTGCGCCTCTTCCGCCGGTCGAACATCCTGGAGAACAACATCGTCCAGACGGCGGCGTCGGCGGGCGAGTCGCTGGCGGCGGGGGTCATCTTCACCTTTCCAGCCCTGGTGATCCTCAAGACCTGGACCGGCTTCAACTACTGGGACACCACGATCATCGCCGGCCTGGGCGGCCTGCTGGGCGTCCTCTTTACCGTGCCGCTGCGGCGGGCGCTCATCGTGGAGTCGAAACTTGCCTTCCCGGAGGGCGTGGCTACGGCCCGCGTGCTCGAAGTGGGCCACCGCGGTGGGGCGGACGTCCGGCCGCTCATGGCGGGCAGTCTGCTCGGCGCGGCGTACAAGTTCGGCCAGACGGGCCTTCGCCTGTGGACGGGGACGTTCGAGGTCGCCGGCCGCGTCGGCTCCGGTCTGGCTTACGCCGGGACGAGTCTGGCCCCGGCGCTCGTGGGCGTCGGATACATCGTGGGCCTGAACATCG
>Ga0114922_10003453_pt1 | contig 14724 bp, 11 predicted proteins | sample AartaG_FD_100975 | JGI IMG/M metagenome (GOLD analysis project Ga0114922, IMG submission 100975) | Deep subsurface microbial communities from Aarhus Bay to uncover new lineages of life (NeLLi) - Aarhus_00045 metaG | ecosystem: Environmental > Aquatic > Marine > Oceanic > Sediment | place...
AGGGAGCGACGTGTCGGACTCTATACGCAGCTCGAATACGGGGTCTTCCAGACTGCCATCCACGTCGAAACCGCACAGTGACCGTCCGTGAGGTTCGTGGTTCCAGGCATTGTGGAAGCTGACTAGGGCGATTCTTCCGCCCCCGTGTTGCCCGGGCCGAGATACCAGGTCTTCCGTGACGGCTGTAATCATGCCGGGGGACGGCGTACTCCACGCCTTTAAGGTCTTCTCGTTGTAAGCGATCAGCCGAACTTCGCGGCGTATGGAGTTCTCCACGAGTCGGTATGGGCGCTGATCGAACAGCCAGACTGTCAATACGGTGCCCGCCAGAAAGCTAACGGCGACCAGCAGGCACACCGCCGCTGTGGCCACCACCGGATGCCGAACAAGCCACCGCCGCGCCCGCGTCGCCAGTGTAGGCGGTCTCGCATCGATGGGCTCGCGGTCAAGGTAATGTCGTATGTCGCGGGCGAGATCTGCAACCGACTGGTATCGACACTCCCGGTCCTTCTCCAGTGCCTTAAGCAGGATGATCTGAAGATCCCCGCGGAGTCTTCGATCCAAAGTGGCGGGAACTTCGGGCTGGGACTCCTTGATCCGTCGGGCAGCCTGATAGACCGAGCACCCCGTCACATCATAGGGCAGCTCGCCAACAAGCAATTCGTAGAGCACGACACCCAAGGAATACACGTCACTACGGGTATCGATCGCGTTGGGCTCAGCATCACACTGTTCTGGGCTCATGTACTGGAGCGTGCCGAGCAGCTGGCCAACGTCAGTTTGCATCGTGGTGATGGCGATGTCAGAGCCCGTTGAGCGGGCTACGCCGAAGTCGATGATTTTGGGCTCCCCGGAAGAGTCCACGAGAATGTTCCCCGGCTTGAGATCGCGGTGGATGACACCTTTCTGGTGGCCGTGATGTACAGCCTCGCACATCTTCGCGAACAAGCTAACGCGCTGCCGGATACTCAGTTGCTCTTGGTCGGCGTAGTCCGTAAGTGGCCTAGCCTGAGGTATGTACTCCATTGCAAAGAACGGCACCGGCCCGGCGCCGTCATCGTCAATTCCTGCTTCGTAGACCTGGGCGATGTTCGGGTGCCGTAGATGCCCAAGGATTTCGGCCTCGAACCTAAACCGACGTAGGGTTGATTGCGCGGCCACGCAATGGCGCATTACCTTCAGAGCCACCGTCCGATGCGGCTGCTCTTGAACGGCCTCGTAGACCGTGCCCATGCCACCTCGCCCGATGACGGCCTTGACCCGGTACCGTCCAATCGTACGGCCGAGAAGGCGATCAGGAGTTTCGGCGGCGCCTGAAGGAAGCGGGAGATCGCTGGGATCGGGCGGCTTCATGAAGTCGTTAGGGGTCTTCTCTTGATGAGCAAGGAGAGATTCGATCTCGGCACGCTCGTCTGCGTCATCACCGCAAGCCTCGGCCAGGAACGAGGCGCGCTCGCCCGGCGGCCGGTCCAAGGCCTGTTCAAAGAGCTTCTCGACGTGCTGCGCCCTCTCAACATCCATGGCTAGTCCGCCTGGTCTTCGAAGGTATCCCCTCTCGTTAGTTCCCGGTGTAGCCATGCCCGTGCGAAGGCCCAGTCCTTGTCAATTTTTCTCGGCGAGACCCCCATTGCAGCAGCCGTCTCCTCAATCGTCAGACCTGCGAAGTACCGAAACGCCACGACCTCAGCCTTGTCCGGATGGTCAGCTGCAAGCTTGTCGAGGATCTCGTTTACCGCAAGCAGCTCGGTTAGGTCCGGACAGCGCGCCGCCGGGTCCGCGTCCAAGGCCGAGGGCTGTTGGCCGCCACCACGCTTGAGCCGATCCCTCTTCCGAGCGTCATCCACGCGGATGCGGCGCATGGCCTGGGCCGCAGTTCTGAAGAAGTGTCGCCGGTCAGCCCACCGCACTTCCTCATTCACGGTCAGACGTAGAAACGCCTCATGAACGAGGGAGGTCGGCCGTCTCATGCGCGCAACGGGATCGTGAGCCAATTGCTGTTTTGCGAGACTATGCAGCTCCTGATAGACCAACTCCCAGAGTCTTTCCCGTGCGGAGAGGTCTCCCTCTCCGATGGCCCGAAGCAGAGAAGTCGTTGAATCTGGTGCTGCCATGTCCCTGCCCAGCCTTTCCGATCTCCTCCCACTATTCTACCTAAATAGCCTAATTGTCGCTAACGAAAGCAGGAGTTTCACCCCGCAGCGTCCGTGATTTCAGGCCAATTCGCCCCCACATCCTGGGCGCAGGGGTTCTCCCGCCGAGTCTGCTGACAGCTGGTGGTGGCCAGGAATCGGACCAAGGCGCTGACCTTTGCCGAGGCCTCGCCCATGTGTCGGAAGGGCGTGGCTAAGAACTCCGCACGCCTGACTTCAGGGGAAGGCTGGCAGCACCGGTGCACGGACAGCCCGATGAGCAGTGTGCGAAATCACCACCGCGGAGGGCACCGAAATCGTCCTGCATACGCCGCCGGGGCACGTGTCCGAGTCAGAACCTGCCCATCCATCCTACTCTTGGCTCAAGAAACTCGACCTCCCCCGGATTTGCCGTGCGCCCCCGACGGCCGTTCGACGCTGGGAAGTGCGGATCTGGAAAGGCCAAAGGCAGGGCACGATGGAGGTCCTGGAATTCGGCAGTGCAAGCGATGGCGTGCCCGGCGGTCGCTGGCCTGGAATGAGTCCGTGAGGGCGACCCTGGAGGACTCCAAGCCGTAGCCGGGCCTGCTCTCAACCCTGGGCTTCGGAAGCGAAGACTCACCTGTTCTAAAGGAGACGACCATGATGACAGAACGACCGATCCCCTTAGGAATCGCGGGGAAGAGCAACAAGATTCTCGGATGTGGATTGCCAATACTGATCTACGTGGTGCTGGCGGCACTCGCCGTACCACAACCGGCGAAAGCCCAGTGTCAGGCAACAGAGCTAGCCGAACTCTATGCCTCCGATGCTGCGCCAGGGGATTATTTAGGTTTCACGGTAACGGCGTCAGGCGACTGCGCGGTATTTGGGTCAGGCAGCGACTGTGAGGACGGCGATAAGTGCGGTGCGGCGTACGTCTTCTGTCAGGAAAACGGCTCTTGGACACAGCGAGCCAAGTTGACCGCATCCGATGCGGCTGCACACGACGAGGGAGCTCGGTGGGCCGCCATAAGCGGCGACATCGTAGTCTTTGGGGCGAGGCTCAACGATGACGCGGGTAGCCAGTCCGGGGCGGCATACCTGTTCCACAGACCCGCGGGGGGCTGGTCAGACATGACCGAGACACAGAAACTCACCGCCTCCGACGGTACGGCTGGAGACATGTTTGGCGGACATGTCGCCGCTGATGGCGATGTTGTCCTGATTGGAGCGAATCGCGCTGACATCTACGGAACCGATTCGGGGGCGGCGTATGTATTCCGGTACGATGCTCAGTCGCAGATCTGGGTTGAAGAAGACAAGCTGATCCCGTCGGACGGTGCTCCACAGGACGTTTTCGGGTCCCGAGTCGCAATCCAGGGCGACGTCGCCGTCGTCACAGCGATAGAGGATGATGATCACGGCGGTGGTTCAGGCTCGGCCTACGTATTCCGGTACGACCCTGAGACCCTGACCTGGGTGCAGGAAGATAAGCTCACGGCGGACGACGGGGGCGCGGGTGACAACTTTGGATACTACGTCGCCATCAGCGCAAACATAGTTGTGATAGGCTCGTGGCACGATGACGAGGAAGGCCTGACCGATTCCGGCTCCGCTTATGTGTTCCGCTACGAGGGCGGGAACTGGGTGCAGGAAGCGAAGCTCATTCCTTCTGATGCTGGGGCCGGCGACCAGTTCGGTACACAGCTTGCTGTCAGCGGACATTGCGCCGTCATCGGTTCCCAGCGTGACGACGATGCGGGCGCAGAGTCCGGGTCAGCCTACGTTTTCTCTTACGATGCGTCCACGCAGACTTGGCAAGAGGAAGCGAAGCTTGCCGCGTCTGATGGCGCCACCTGGCATACATTCGGGCGCAGTGTCGGCATCACGGGTGACACGATTCTGATCGGGGCATCCCGCGATGATGACTACGGGATCGATTCCGGATCGGTATACGTTTTTCGTGGTCTTGCTGACTGTAATACCAACGGTACGTTGGACATCTGCGACATTGCCGACGGTACCAGCCAGGACTACAACACCAACGGCATCCCGGACGAGTGCGAGAACGCGCCCCCGATCATCACCTGCGACGGCCCCGTGGTGCTCTGGTCGCCCGACCACGAGTTGGCCGACGTGAGCTCGGCGATCACCGCGGAAGACCCTGACGGTGACGACGTGACGCTCTCATTCCGGGTGTTCAGCGATGAGCCCGAGGTGCCAGAGACCGGCGACGGAACCGGCCGCCACGCGCCAGACTTCAAGGATGACCTCTTCGAAGGTGGGCGCGGTCTGCTCGTTCGTAGCGAGCGCCGCGGTCCCGAGGATGGTCGTTTCTATATCCTCCTGGTCACGGCCGATGACGGCTACGGTGGCGCGGCCACGGCGGTTTGCCAGGCAGCCGTTGTCCCGCACGATCAGGATCAGCAATCCCTGGATGACGTGCTTACTCAAGCGGAAGCTGCGGCGTCCGACGTGCAGGCGGCGGTGGATAGCGGTGGCACGCTGCCTCCACCAGCCCTCCACGAGCACGGCCTTAGTGATCCGCTCGGCCCGAAGCAGTAGCTGCTGTGGGTGCAACCGACCCAACAACACATCGCCCCGTCCGTCGCCGGTTCGGCGGGCGGGGCAATAGTCGCGGCATTGGGGTCACGCGCCCACCGCAGGCGATTGCCTGTTTACGGTTGGCCGAGCGAGTTTGTGGTAGGAGGAAGCTCAGTTACCACCGGGATCCGGTCAGACAGTGCAAATGTCGCGGCGGCTGAAGACCAGCCCGCCGGCCCGCGCATCGAAGCCGATCCCGAAGACATCATCCGCGTCGTAGGCAACCCGGTTAACGGCGTCTGCGGTGAACCTGATCCGGGGCAGGAAGGCAAGGAGGACGAGAACCCGGACGAAGGTGACGAGCGGTAGGGTTCAGCCGGTCTGCACACCAAGCGCGTGAACTGCCGATCTGGCTGCGGCAAGGTCAGCGCCGTCGGCGGTGAGCGTTCAGCTTGGCCCCGGCGCTGAGCAACAACAGCAATGCAACACCGCCGGCGCCCATCGTCCCGCACAGCCTGGCCGGTGGTGCGGCCGCGGCTCGGGCCGCCCCAGGCGGATGGGGTCCGGTCGGCGCCTGAGCCTTGGCCTGGGCGAGGTTGACGGCCGACTGGATCGTTTTGCCCTCCACGTCGAGAAAGGCCGCGTCGATCATGTCCGCCAGGCTGTCGAAGGGCCGGCCGAAGACGGCCGATACGCCCGTGCCGTCCGGCAGGTTGGCGACCTCGACCGACATGGCGGCCTGCAAGCGGAACTCCTCTTCGGCCACAGCGTGGTAGCGATAGCGGAACTCCTGTTCAGGAACGAGCAGCACGCGGACCGTGCCCATGACGTCCAGGTAGCGGTCCAGGGCGGAATCCGAACCGACGGCATCCAGCAGAATCTCCGGGCCGCCGAAAACGAAGGAAACGCCACCTTCAGCCAGCGGCTCTAAAGCACCGTGCGGCCCGCCGCGAACGCCTATCGACGTCGAGAAGACCGTCTTGGTTTCTTCGACCGGCTCCTCGCCTTCCGCGTCCTCAAGCGAACGGATCTGTTCGACGGTCAGAAGCATCTCTCCGTCCAGACCGGTCAGGTCCATGCCGGGCTCCTGCGACCAGACGAAGACGGCCCCGGAAAGGAAGATGCTGCTTTCGACTTCCCGGTCCGCGTTGCCTGCGGGGGCCAGCTCCAGGCGGGTGAAGCTAATGGTCCGCGTTTCCACCGTCGAGGCGGTCACCTGGTAGGAGATGTTGGAATCCAGCGAGACGCAATCGGCTTCCAGGGCCAGTTCCGCCGGGTTTTCGCCGGGGGCGATCCGCGGCTCAAAGAAGTCGGCCAGGCCCCGGCCCTGGGCCGCCAGCGTGTCGATAGCACCCGGCGAGACCAGATTCGCGGCCACCCCCAGCGGGAGTTCCGCGCTGGTGACCTCGAACTCCTCAAAAGCCTGGTCGAAGGAAAGCGGCTGGCCGGCGACGAACTCCTGGACCCGGGTCTCGAGCACCGCGTCGAAGCGCAGCAGCTCAGCCCCGGCCATGACCGGCAGGAACCACAAACTCAGAAACATCCCCACCTGGCCGGGTCGGCGCAGCATTACGTGCTCCTTGACCTGAGTGCGCGTTTGTCGAAACGGTTTACCCTTTCACTATAGCCCCGAATCATCCCAAAGTCGAGCTACTCCGTCGCTCCCTCGGCGACGCGACAGCAGGTAGAACGCCGGCACCAGCAGCGGGCGGACCACGAAGGTGTCCAGCAGGACGCCGAAGGCAAAGGCAAAGCCCAACTGCTGCAACAGCGACAATCCCGTCGCCGCCAGCGAACCCAGCGTGGCGGCCATGATCAGGCCGCAACTGCTGATGACCGACCCGGTCCGCACGACGGCCCGCCGCACCGCCTCGGCCGGTGGCTGTCGGCGGCGCTCCTGACGGATCCGCGAGACCACGAATATATTGTAATCCTGCCCCACCGCCACCAGCACTACGAACAGGAACAGCTTGACCTTCCAGTCGATCCCGGCTGACCCCACCACGTGCACGAAAAACGCGTCGGTCACCCCCAGTGCAGCCGCATAGACCGCCAGCGTGGCCGCCACCATGCACACCATCATGGCCAGCTCGCGCACCCAGATCAGCACGATCAGCCCGATCACGGCCACCACCAGGACCATCACCCGTCGCTGGTCGGCATCGGAGACGCTCTTGATGTTGAGGATGTAAGGTGTCAGGCCGGTGGCATGGACCGGCGCGCCGTCGGTCGAGCCGGGGGCTTTCCGCCCAGCGGCGGACGCGGGCTCAAGCCCGCGACCCGCCCACTGCCGCACCCGCTCCAGCACCCGGCGGCAGGTGCCCATGGCCCGATCCGAAAACGGCGGAGCATCAAGCATGATCTCCAGTCGCATGCAGGGCGGATCATCGCTGACGTAAAAGGGCCTGGCCAAAGCACCGGCTGGCACCCGGCCCGATGTTCGCCCCAGCGGCCGGAAAAGGCTCCAGACGTCCTGCACGCCGTCAACGCTCAGGCACAACTCCGTCAACTCGCGGGCCCGATCCCGGTCGGTCTGCGGTTCGCCCGCCACCGCGGGCGAGTCGATCAGACACGACCAACTGAACAGCTCGCCGGCGCCGAAATGCCGCCGGGTCGCCGCCTGCCCCCGGGCGGCGCTGCTGCCCGCTGGAATCACGCCCAGAGCGTCGTAGTGGTAGCGCACGCGCAGTCCGGCCCAGGCCGGTCCGACCAGGACCAGCAGCACCGCGACCAGCACCACGGCCGGCCGTCGGGTCACCGCATCGGCGGCCGCATCCCACAGGCCCCGGCGCGAGCCCGGTGCTGACCGTTCCGCCCGCCGCGGCCAGAACAAAGCCCCGCCCATCAGCCGCGATATCGCCGGCACCAGCGTCACCGCCGCCGCTGCCGAGATCACCAGTGCCAGGGCCAACGCCCGTCCGGCGTTGTGGGAGGGCAGCAGGTCCGCGGAGGTGAGCATTACGAAGCCGAAGATAGTGGTCGCGGCGCTGGTGACGATGGCCGGTCCGGTGGCGCCCAGGGCGGAGACGAAAGCCTGGCGAGAATCTGCCGCGGCCAACCACTCCTCCCGGTAACGCCACATCCAGAACAACGAGAAATCGACCCCCGACCCGAAGAGCAGTACGACGGCGAAGGTCTTCTCCGTATCGCTGATCGCCCAACCTGCCAGGGCCAGCAGGTTGAGGGCCGCAATCGCTGCATAGACGCTCGCGGCGACCGCCAGCAGTGGAACCAGGGCCGCCAGCGGCGCCCGGTAGACGCAGGCCAGGATCACCAGCAGGGCGGTGATCGTGACCCAGGTCGTACGGCGATAGGCCGCCGCCGCAGCGTCGGCCAGATCGCGCCCCATTCCGCCTTCGCCGGTGACCTCGAAGCGCAGACCTTCCGGCAGCTCTGCCCGGGCCAGTGTTTCCATCCTCTGGACTTCGGCCCGGCAGCGATGGGTCACGTAGTTGACATCGCTGTGGACGACGATCATGGCCGCTTGGCCGTCGCTGCTCACCAGCCGGGACCGCAGGTACGGCTGGCTGACCGGAGACTGCACCCGCCAGCCGGCGAGCCCTCGGTTGCGCTCGGGCCTTGGTTCGGCCGCAAGCTGAAGTCGGCGCGTCAAATCAGCCAGGTAGTCGTAGTCCGCTTGGTCGAGACCGTTGTCGCGCTCGAAGATCAGCACCGTTCGGGTGCGGGAGGCCAGCTCGGGAAATGCTCGGCGTTCGAGATCGACGGCGATGTTGTAAGGCTCATCCGGCGGCAGCAGGGAGGCCGGCTCGATCCGCCGCAGGCGGACGATCCGTTCCAGCGACGGGCCGCCAATGCCCAGCAGCACCGTCAGGGCCGCCCAAGCGGTGACCCACCGCCACGGATGGCGCCAGACGCTGGCCCCCAGCCAATCGAACATGGGGGGGTTCTATTAACTCGACGGCGTGCGGTCAATCATGGACGGTCTGGCGGAGCCGGGACCGGACCTCGGAAAACGCCGAATACGCCGCTTTGTCAAAGAAGACGAAGATGACGCGTTCCGGCTGGTCTGAGTCGCGCAGGAACTCGACGACACTCGAGAGCATCACCTCGGCCGCCTCTTTCAGCGGATACCCGTACACCCCGCAACTGATGGCCGGGAAGGCCACGCTCTTGCAGTCGTACTCAACGGCCAGCTCCAGCGATGTCTGGCAGCACGAGGCCAGCAGCTCGGCCTCGCCCTGCTGCCCGTCGCCGTAGACCGGTCCGACGGTATGGATGACGTGTCGGGCCGGAAGCTTGTAGCCGCCGGTGATCCGGGCGGTGCCCGTCGGGCAACCTCCCAGCGTCTGGCACTCTTCCACCAAGGCCGGACCGGCGGCGCGATGAATCGCCCCGTCCACCCCGCCTCCGCCGAGCAGGGTGCTGTTGGCGGCGTTTACGATCGCGTCCACCTTCTGCTTGGTGATGTCGCCTTGAATCAACTCGATGCGGGCATAGGGATCGCGGCTCATGTGTGGGACTCCTTTCCGGAACACGTCATCGGGTTAGCCAAGCCAGGTGTCCGGCGAACGGAATCTTGATCCTAAACGCTTTCGGTACGCTTCGACAAGGCCTCGGCAGTCTTGGGGTTCAACGGTCGAGCAATCGCGCAGGCGGCGGACCAGGGCCTGCACCATCTCGGCCCCGTGCCGCATTGACGGTTGGCGAAGAAACGAGATTCCGTCGAATCGGCCGATCAGGCCCCGCGGCTTCGCGTCGGCTTCGTCCGGCCAACCGACCCACAGGGCGGAGGGCTCCGGCTGCGGCCAGCGGACGCCGCGACACGTTGCATCGGCCAGCAGCCGACCGAGCGACTCGAAGACCACCGCCCGTAACCGCTGATTCTCAAGGCGCCGGGCGCGCTCATGGTCCGCCCGTGGCGGATCGAGCAGCCCAGCCAGATTACTCGTTCCCGGCCGCTCTTCGAGCATCAGAACGGAGTCGGACACCAGCCCCGACTTTCGCCGCTCCAAGACCGCCAGCGGCCAGACGCAGGGGATGTCCCGATGCCGCAACCCGTGACCGGCGGCAAACGCCCGTCGGGCGGGCGACCCGAACAGCGTCCAGGACTGCCTTTGGGCATACCCCGAAGCCCGCCATCGCTGCAGGCTAGTACCCGCCGGGCGATCACCGACGGTCGCGGCGTCCAGCACTCGGCCGGCGGCGGACGCCAGCCATTCGGCCCACATCCCGACGGTCCGGTCGGGATGGGTCGGCTGGGGGAACTCATCCCGGTTGCGGAAACGCAGCGTCACCGTGGCCTCCCAGCCGTTGGCCAGTTCGAGCCTGGCGAAGTACTTTCCGTCCCGCCGCAGCCGCCGGTCGCGGTGAGCATATAACCGCCGGGCATGACGGCGCCCCGCCCGCTCGATGAGCTCGGTCCACCTGCGCAAGGCCGCTCCGGTCACCGCAGCCTGGCAAGAGCGCCGAGCGAGGTAGCGTTTCAGAAACCGCAACCGCAGGCTACGCGGCGCACGGCGGGAAAACCACTGATTGAGCTGGGCGAGCCCGGCGGCCGCCCGCTGGTCGGATACCGCCCGACCGATCCGCCCACCATATAGATCGACGTACATCACCCGCGGCGAGGCCCCGCCGGCGCCGCGGACGAGAATGTTGCCGGGATGTCCGTCGCGGTGCAGGAAGCGGGCTGCATGGGCCCGGGCGAGCAAGTCCGCCACTGCCTCGTTCAGAGCGCGAAGCGCCCGGCGTCGGAAAGTGGGGTCTTCGACAGCGACCACCTCTCGCCAGGCTTCCGGCAACGGAACGGCTCCTTCGGCGGCCTCGGTGATCAGCACGCTCTCGTGGATGCCGGAGCTGGCCCGCCGCGCGCCGCAGGCAACCAGGCTAACGCACGGCACCCGGGCCAATGCGGCGTAAACACCGCAGCGCCATTCACGCAACGCCTCCGGCCCGCGAAGCAGGCTGCGCAATCCATCCGCCCAGCCCACGACACGGAACTGCTTCACGTACAGCCACGCATCTCCGAACCGGACGCGCCAGACCTGGCGACCGGGATTGGTCTTGATCGCTTCGGCGCGCGGATCCTCCGCCAGGGCGAACCAGTCGATGGGGCCGACCATCGCGAACCGATCGCGCCATGGGGTTGCGACCTGCCAGGTCTCATGCCGCCGATTGCCCAGTGAGACAGACACCGGCGCGACGGCGCCGGGGGAGGGTGCGGAGTTGCCTGGTGCTGAAACGTTCATGCTGCCCGGTGGTCCGACTGGTGCGATTCGCTGATCCGGCCGTCTCGCCCACGTCTGAAGTTATCGCCGCATGTAGGGCGTGTCAAAGCAGCGCCTTCCAAGCTGGACCCGCTTTCGATGCCGGGATTGAAAGGATATACTGGCCGCCCGGAGGTGAATGGTCCCCGCGGGGCAACGGTCAACAAGGCACCGGCCTTCCACGAGAGGAGCAAGACCATGCGATTCGGATTTGCGGCGATGTGCTTCTCTCTGGCTTTCGCCACCCTGTTCTGGGCGATGGCCTGCAATACCACGGGCATCGGCGGTGGCGACGGTGCTGGTGACGGCACCGACGGCGCGGCCCTGCAGGTGACCGACGACCTCAGGGAGGCGTGCCCCGGCGAGTCTGACGCGGAAATCCGGCAAGCGATTGACGCAGCCGAACGCGCTCGAGAGGAGGGAACGACCCAGCAGGCCGCGTTGGCCCAAGTTGATGAGAACTGCGCAGCCAGCGACGAGGCACATTGCAGAGCGTGCGGTAGAGCCATCGTCAATTATGTGTACCGTAACGCCGACGGCGGCGGCGCTGGCGATGGCGGCGGCGGCAATGGTGGGGGTGACGACGATTGGGGAACCGATGGCGGTGACTGGGGCACTGACGGCGGCGATTGGGGAACCGATGGCGGTAATTGGGGCACCAACGGCGGTGACTGGGGCACGGATGGCGGTGATTGGGGAACCGATGGCGGTGATTGGGGCACCAACGGCGGCGATTGGGACACTAACGGCGGCGGTGGTTTCGGGACTGGCGGTTAACGAGCCAAGCCAACTGCAAAGCAGCCGATGCGGCAAGACCACGGTCCTGGTTCGGCATCCGGTTTTTCGCTACTCACGGCCCGTTTCCGGCGTATAATGCATCGTTGCGGCGTCGGATTCGCTCATGCGGCAGGAAGCCCCAGCCCCGCGCCGGACGCGACCCTAAGCCCGGGTCGGTAAAGGAGGACCGGCCGATGAGGCGCATCGCGGTCATCAATCAGAAAGGTGGCGTCGGCAAGACGACCACCGTCGCCAATCTGGGCACCGCCCTGGCCATGAGCGGGCGCCGGGTGCTGCTGGCCGACCTCGATCCCCAGGCCCATCTGACCCTCAGCTTCGGTATCGACCCCGCGGCCAGCGAGATCAGCATCTACGAGGTGCTCACCGAGTCGGGCCAACTCCGCCGGGCGATGAGGGCAGTGCGCGACAACCTCTGGCTGGTGCCCTCGCACACCGACCTGGTGGCCGCCGAGCCACAGTTGATCAACGTGGTTGGAAGAGAGGTGATCCTGCGTGATGCGATCCGAGGCCTGGATGACGACTTCGATTTCCTGCTGATCGACGGCCCACCGTCACTGGGCGTATTAACGCTGAACGCCCTTGCCGCGGCGGAGGAAGTGATCATTCCCTTGCAGCCGCACTTCCTGGCCCTGCAGGGATTGGCCAAGCTGCTGGAGACCGTCTCGCTGGTTCAGGCCCGGATCAATGCCCGCCTGCGCGTTGAAGGGGTGGTCCTCTGCCTGCACGAGTCCGGGACGCGCCTGGCCGCCGAGGTGATCGATGACGTGCGGCACTTCCTCGAGGGCGTTCGCGGCCGGGACGTCCCCTGGAGCCAGGCCCGCCTATTTGAGACGGTCATCCGCCGGAACATCAAACTGGCTGAATGCCCCGGTCAGGGCCAGACCATCTTCGACTACGCGCCCAGGAGCAACGGAGCCCGCGACTACGCTGCTCTGGCCGCCGAGATGCTCGGCCAGACCAGACCGGCCGCCGCGACTGACCGGGCGGAGACGTCCGCCGGCGATCAACCGCCGGCTTCCGAAGCCCGACAGGCCTCGCCTGCGCCAATCGAAGAAACCGTAGCCGTCTCCCCCGAATCAGCGGCGCCGGTGCAGGAGCCGGCAGCCATTCCGTCCGAACACGGGTCGATTGCCAATCTTGCCTGACCACACCAGCGAAGCCAACCAGAACGCCACCGCGAAGACCAAACCCACCTCCTCTCCCCAGGCCCGCCTGGTGTTCTGGTTATGGTTGGGTTACTGGGTGTGCCTCTTTACGGTCATGCACCTGCACAAGCCGCCCGGCGCCGCCCTGGTAGTTCGCCTTGGGGACAAAGTGGTCCATTGTGCCGTCTACCTGGTCCTGGCGGCGCTTGGCGGCTGGGCGGCGCTTCGCCGGGGCCGATCGCTCGACATCCGCTGGGCCGTCCGCTGGTGGATCATCTATGCCGTCTACGCCGCAGCCGACGAACTCCTTCAGCCCCTGGCCAACCGCCATTGCCAGTTCGGCGACTGGCTCGCCGATGCTGCCGGCGTCACCCTGGCCCTGATTCTACTGACGTTCCTGGGCCGATTTCGCCGTTCCACCGGCTAAGCCGCGCCTGCGGGAGCGGCCCGGCCGGCGCGGGGCCGGCCGCGAGGCAGGACAGGGAACTTGCCCGGCAGAAGCAGTGCTGCTGCTCACGAACGATGCACGGATTGGGGTCGCAATTGGTGCCGTCGCCCTGACAGACGCCGGCCATGGCGGCGCACTCGGCCGCGGTCGTGACGACGCAGACGTCGTCGATACAGCAGGCGCCCGTCATTCCCCGCAGGGAGGATCCAGGTCGGCGCACAGCATGTCGGCTGCAAACCGCAGCGGCGCCGGACAATCGACCAACGGCACGTCGTCGATGCACTCCCCCGAGCTATCGTCGCAGCAGGCCCCGATGGGGTCTGGACTCGATATCTCTCGCTGCAGCCAAGCAGAATCAGCCAGGTCCAGATCGTTATCGGCGTCGAAATCGAACACCTGGCAATCCTCATCCGCCGGACCGCCATCCGGGCCGGTCAGGCAATCGAAGAAAGCGGCGAAGTCATCCAGGTTCACCTCGCCGTTACCATCGCAATCACCGGGTATTCCGACGGTGATCGACACGGTGGACTCGTTCGAGTCGCCGCCCTCCGGCGGTGTCCCGCCATCATCGGCCTTGAACTGGAAGCTGTCCGCACCGGAGTGGGACGAATCCGGGGCGTACTTCAACAGGTTGCTGCCGCCGGCCACCGTGTACGGAACGTCGGTGATCAACTCCCCCTGGGAAACGGAGAGTTCGCCGTGGGCCGGCAGGGCCGTAACGACGTAGGTCAGGGCACCTGGGGTGTGGGGGAGACCGTCGTCGGTAGCCGCCACAGCGATGGTGATCGGCGTGTTAAAGGGCGTGTAGACGCTGCCATCGGCCGCCGTGGGCGGTTCAGGCCCGCAGTAAGGGCCCAGCCCGGACAGGTCGGTCTCTTGGAAACCGGGATCCAAACCCAGGCCTGCCGACAGGCCCGCCAGACCATCGAGGGCGGAGATAGTCAGATAGCTGATCGTGATGGTCCCGTCGAAGTAGAGCTCGATCTGGAAGGTGTTGTAGTCGGGGGCCCCAAGCTCCGGCACCTCCTGGTAGGTCACGGCTACACGATCCTCGAGCTGTTTCCAACTGACCGTCCCGTGGTCTGAAGGGTCAAGGTCGTCGAACAGGCCCGAGATACGCGGATAATCGAAATGGTGTGCCAGAGTTTCGTTGTATTCGGTGTCGGAGCTGTCGAAGGTGAGGTAGCCGTTGCTGCCGACGTAGAAGCTGTCGTAGCTGGCGTCGTAGAAGGAGACGGTGTAGCCCTCGTCGAGAACGACGAGCACGGAATCGTTGTCGTCAAGTTCCAGGGAGGTTCCCCCGGCCGGGTCGGTCGGCAGAGCGGTAATCTGCTCGACGCAGCCCTGGTAGAAGTTGTCCGACCCGTCGGGGACAAAGGTAAGGCTGAGGTGGTCAACGTCGTTGTCGTCATACTCGAAGAGTTCGGTGAAGTAGTTGGGGGCCACGGTGAACG
>Ga0114922_10003454_pt1 | contig 14723 bp, 5 predicted proteins | sample AartaG_FD_100975 | JGI IMG/M metagenome (GOLD analysis project Ga0114922, IMG submission 100975) | Deep subsurface microbial communities from Aarhus Bay to uncover new lineages of life (NeLLi) - Aarhus_00045 metaG | ecosystem: Environmental > Aquatic > Marine > Oceanic > Sediment | place: Aarhus...
CAGCGTAATAGTGGACAACTACCTGGGTATGCACGCTGCGATGGTCCATCTCACCGAGGTTCACGGCTACCGCCGTATCGCCTTCATCCGCGGGCCGGAAGGTCACCCGGAGTCAGAGGACCGGTATCGCGCCTACACCGACGTCCTGGCCGAGTATGCCCTCCCCCTCAATGCAGACCTCATCGCGCCCGGCGAATTCAGCAAGTCCTCGGGAATAGAGGCGGTCGCCCTGCTGCTTGACAAGCGAAAGCTGCGACCGAAGGCCGACTTCGAGGCCGTGGTAGCGGTTGACGATGCTACGGCTATCGGTGTGATGGAGGCGTTGCGGGCACGGGGGATACGCGTGCCTGGCGATGTGGCCGTGGTCGGTTTCGACGACACGGAGGAGGCCAAGGTCGTCACCCCTCCGCTGACCACAGTGCGACAGCCAATATATGAACAGGGACAACAGGCGACAGAGATGCTGTTAGCACTGCTGGAAGGCAAGCAAGTGCCTGAGCGGGTGATGCTCCCCACGGAGTTGGTAGTGCGCCAGTCGTGCGGCTGTTTGGCCACGTCAGTGGTACAGGCTGCGGTGGGGTCGGTGACGGGAACGGGTGAAACGTTCGCGGTTGCCTTCGCTGCACGGCGGGAAGAGATCCTCTCTAAGATGATACAAGCAATGGGGTTTTTCGCCACTGGCATCGTCCCCGAACAGGCAGAGCAATTACTAGACGCCTTTTCTGCCGAGTTGATGACCGACTCGCTTGCCGAGTCGGCATCACCGGGCACCTTTTTGTCGAAGTTGGATGAGATTTTGGGCCAAGTGATGACGAAAGGCAGCGACGTGGTAGTATGGCAGGAGGCGCTCTCCGCAATGCGCCGTCACACGATGCCCTGCTTTGTAGACCAGGAGGTTCTGTCTCGGGCTGAGGACCTCTGGCAACAGGGCCGGGTGATGATTGGGGAAGCGGCACAGTGGGCACAAGTGTACCGAGTGTTGCAGGCAGACCAACAGGCTACCAGGTTACGTGAAATCGGCCAGGCGCTGATCACAACGTCTAACGTGACAGAACTGGCGGATGAGATAGCATATCAACTGCCAACAGCGGGTATCCCAGGCTGCTATCTCTCTTTGTACGAGGGAGAAGAGATACCTCCTGAACAGTCCAAGCTGTTCCTGGCCTATGACGAAAAAGGACGTGTTGAATTGGAACCAAGCGGCCAGCGTTTTCTCTCCCGCCAACTGGTGCCGGAGGGCCTGTTACCCCGCGAGAGACGATACACGATGATGGTCGAGTCCCTCTACTTCAGTGAAGACCAGCTCGGTTTTGCTCTGTTCGAGATAGGGCCGCGAGAAGGGGCCGACCGCAGCGGTCGACGCGTATACGAGGTACTGCGTGAACATCTTGCCAGCGCATTGAAGAGAGTGCTGCTCATTGAACAGTTGGAAAGCCGTGCTCTCCAACTCCAGACCGCCAGTGAGGTTGCGCGTGCAGCCAGCAGAATCCTTGACCCGGACGAGTTGATCCCACAGGTCGTGGATCTAGTCCGTGAGCGGTTTGGCCTGTACTATGCCGGTTTGTTCCTGGTGGACCAGGCCGGCGAGTGGACCGGCGAACCGGGCCGGTGGGCGGTGCTACGGGCAGGCACCGGCGAAGCGGGCCGGCAGATGGTGGAGCGGGGTCACAAGCTAGAGGTCGGTGGCACTTCCATGATCGGTTGGTGTGTGGCCAACAGGCATGCCCGCATCGCGCTGGATGTGGGCGAGGAGGCCGTGCGCTTCGATAACCCGCTGTTGCCGGAAACGCGCTCTGAGATGGCGTTGCCGCTCGTCACTCGTGGTCAGGCTATCGGTGCACTGACCATCCAATCCTCCCATGAAGCCGCTTTCACTGAGGAGAACATCACCGTCTTGCAGACCATGGCAAGCCAGGTGGCCAACGCTATCGAGAATGCCCGTCTGTTCGAACGAACGCAGGTCGCGCTGAAAGAGATGGAGGCCACCCACCGGCGCTACCTGCAGCAGGCGTGGACAGAGTATCTACAAACTGCGAAGGCGACCGGCTATGAGATCGGGCGTCTGGAGGCTGTCCCATTGGGCGATGCAGTGTTGCCCGAAATCCAGCAGGCGATGGAACGGCAAAGCACGCCGACCGCAGCGGTCGCCACGGTGCTGGCCGGCGATGATGGCGAGGGGAAGGATCACTCCGCCCTTGTCGCGCCCATAGCTCTGGGTGGTACCGTCATCGGCGCCTTGGGCATCCACGACGATGACGGCGCCCGACAGTGGACCGAAGGCGAAATTGCCTTTATTGAGGCCATCGCCGAGCGTATGGCACTGGCCGCCGAGACCCTGCGCCTGCTTGAAGAAACGCAGCGCCGCGCCGCCCGCGAGCGGTTGACCCGCGAGGTCACCGACAAGATGCGCCGCGCCATTGACATGGATACCCTGCTGCAAACTGTGGTTCGGGAAACAGCCACTGCCCTGGATGCGTCCGGAGCTTTTGTGCAGTTGAGCACGCCGCCAGAGATGATGGGAGACGGGGGTGAGAATGGAATACAGCCATCGACCGAACGGGAATGACCGCACGTCCAGCGTCGCGCCGCCCGCAGGCAGTTCAGGGGGGATGCCACGGTTCGCACGCGCGGGGTACTGGAATCTGGAGACGGCGCTCAGGGTCACTATGCACGAGATCAATGAGGTGTTGAGAATGGCGGCGCTCGATGTGTGCCTGAGCACGGAGGTGGGGGTAGGGACATCTCGAATGAAAGCACGACCAGGAATGAACAGCCACAGACTCTGGGCCAGGGCTGCTGGGAGGTAAACATGTTCAAGGTGGAGGCACAAGAGGCGGATAGGCGATCAAGGCCAGTGAGAAGAAAATGGGGCATTGCTCATAAACTGACTGTTGCTTCTGCGCTGATGATCATGCTGACATTGCTAGCTGGGGGAGTCGGCCTCTGGCAAGTATTCATCATTGGTCAGGCGATGGGTGACACCCACGAAAAAGAGCAACAACTGGCGTGGTCTCTGGAGATGCTGGCCGCGGGACATAGGCTCGTCGCAGCGCTGGACCGGATGATTTTGACGAAGGACCCTCTCCTGGCGAGCACGGAGATCCCAACATCTTTGGGCACTTTCAGCTTCTATATGGAGACCCTGCAAGAGTCTGGCGGGGAGACAGGGGCTTTGGACTTTCTTGAAGAGATGCAGGTGGCCTACAGCGAGTTGCGCCAGGCAGCGAGTGAGGTGGACAAGCTGGCCCGGCAGGAACTCTGGACGGAAGCGGGCGTGGTGCTGGAGCAGGAGGTCAGGCCAGCCAACGAGCGTGTGGGTCTCCTCATCCGGCGGGTGGTGCGCCAGGCCAATCTGGATGTAGAAGCGACGGCTTTACGCGCCCAGGTGGTGGTCCGGCGGGCAGCCCTGTTGCTGGCCGCCCTGGTAGCATTGACCACGGTCATTGCCTTGGGCTGGCGGCAGTTCGTGTTCCGGGGGCTGAGTCTATCCATCACCGAGTTGCGGCAGGGAGTAGCACGCATCAGCAGCGGTGACCTCGAATACAAGCTGGACGTTCGAACCGGCGATGAGATCGAGGAATTGGGCGACGAGTTCAACAAGATGGCAGACGAGTTGGCTGACATAATCAGTGGCCTGGAGCGGCGTGTCGCCGACCGCACACACGGCTTACAGATGGCGGCCGAGGTTGCCCGTGCCACCACCTCAGTGCTCGACCCAGACCAACTGCTGCGCCAGGTGGTAGACCTGGTTCGCGAGCGGTTCAACCTATACTACGTGGGCCTGTTCCTTCTCGATGAGGAGCGACGGTTTGCCGTCCTGCGCGCTGGCACGGGCGAGGCCGGGCGACAGATGATGGCCCAGGGGCATAGGTTGGAGGTAGGTAGCGATTCGATGATCGGCCAGTGTGCAGCCAGGGCCGAGGCCCGCGTCGCTTTGGACGTAGGTGAAGAGCCCTCCCGCTTCGATAACCCCCTCCTGCCGGAGACGCGCTCGGAGATGGCGCTACCATTGAGATCGCGGGGGCGGGTTCTTGGTGCGATGACCGTGCAGAGTGTGGAAGAGGCAGCCTTTGACGAGGCGAACATCGCCGTTATGCAGACCATGGCAGACCAGGTGGCGGTGGCCATTGACAACGCGCGCCTCTTCGCCGATGCCGAGACCGCGCTGGAGGAGATGGAGGCCACCCACAGGCACTACATAGGCCAGATGTGGTCCGAATATACATCCACTAGAGTGGTCAGCGGCTATGAGCAGACCGATGCGGGGATGGTGTCCCTGGGGGACGAGGTGTTGCCCGAAGTACAGCGGGCAGTGGCGGGGCACAGGCCGGTGGTCCGGAGTGGTCACGGTGATGAGCGGGAGGGATTGTCTCCGTCTGCCCTGGTGGTGCCCATCATGCTGCGTGGTCAGCCCATTGGCGCGCTGGGGTTCAAAGATGCAGAAGGGAGGCGGCGGTGGAGCGCCGAGGAGATCACACTGGCCGAAGCGATCGCTGAACAATTGGCGCTAGCCGCGGACAACTTACGACTCCTCGACGAAACCCAGCGCCATGCCACCCGCGAGCGGTTGATCGGCGAGATCACAGCCAGTATGCGCGAGACGCTGGATATGGGGACCGTACTGAAAACTGCCGTGCAACAGGTGCGCCAGGCGTTGGGGCTGCCGGAGGTCGTGATCCGGTTGGGCGCTTCCCCCCCTTCGTCCTGCACTACTGGAGATGGTCGCAACGGGGACGAGTCTGCCCGATCTGATGGCGAGGAGAGAACCGCATGAACCAGACAGATACCGTATCAAGGCGACGGCTGGCCGACTTGCCCCTACGCCTCAAGCTGTACATCGGCCTGAGCGCTTCAATCGTCGGCCTGCTTGTCGTTGCCATCATGACCATCTATTCCAGCGTGGCCAATCAGCAACTGGTGAGCCGTGCACTGACGCGCCAGCGCCAGTTCGCCGACCGTGCTTCCGACATTAACAACCGCATGCTGAATATCCAGAACCAAGCCTCTGCGTTCTACGATACGTGGTCCAGCACCGGTTTTGAGGACCGGGGTGGGTTTGAGGAATCTCGAAGAGTCTATCTGACTGCGCTGCAAGGGCAGCTTGATCAGATCCGGGACAACGTCGCCGAGATCGAAGAGCTGGAGCCTGATGAACAGACCCGCACCATCCTGGCAAGAATCCTGAGCAGCGTGGATGCGTACGAAACCAGACTGCTTAGAATGAGCGATGAAATGGAGAGCCTGGGCTTTCAGGACAGCGGCGAGATCGGCCAGATGCAGGCAACTATGGACGAGTTACAAGGTCTGCTGGACGACACCGACCTGGTGTCGCTCAAAGCCACCGTGCTGGTGATTAGGCAGCAGTGGATGAGCTTTCTCCTGTACCCCGCCAGACTCACGCAGGATCTGATCAGACAGCTCATAGAGCAGGTAGCCGCCACCGACGACGATCAGCTTGCACCTGCAGACAAGGCGCGGCTAAATGCCTTGCTTGAGCAATACCGCGATCACTTCCTTGCGGCGGCACACCACCTCAGCCTGGTTGACCAAAACCGGGAGGTCCTCATTGACCAAAGTGACCTGATTCGCGTGTTGGTCGGCAACCTGCTCGAGCAGCAGCGGGTCGAACTCGACGCCACGCTGGAGCAGCTTCAAAGTCAACAGTATAGCGCTACCCGCACGGTCATTGTTGTGGCCCTGCTGACCTTCGTTGTCAGCATCTCCATCGTCTACGCCGTCGCCGGCCAGATCATCCGGCCGGTCCAGGCGCTGGGCGAGGCAGCCGAGAGGTTGGGTGCAGGCGAGCTGGACGTTCGCGCTACCGTCCATGGCCGCGACGAGATCGGCACCACCGCCGCCACCTTTAACCTCATGGCCGACCGGCTGCAAGAGGTACTCGCCGGGCTGGAGCAGCAAGTGGCCGAGCATACCCGCGAATTGGAGCAGCGTTCGGCCTACCTGGAGGCCTCGGCCGAGGTGGGCCGCGCGGCGACGTCAATTCTAGATGCGGACCACTTGATCCGGCAGGTAGTCGAGTTGATCCGTGAGCGGTTTGGCCTGTACTACGTGGGGCTGTTCCTGGTGGACGCGACCGGCGAGTGGGCCGTGTTGCAAGCCGGCACCGGCGAGGCCGGGCGGGCGATGCTAGCGCGGGGCCACCGCATCAGGGTCGGCGAGGGAATGATCGGCTGGAGCGTCGCCAACGTGCAGGCACGCATCGCGCTGGACATCGGTGAAGATGCCGTCCGTCTGGCCACAGCCGAACTGCCGGACACCCGCTCCGAGGCAGCCCTGCCCCTGCACTCGCGCGGCCGGGTCATCGGCGCGCTGACGGTCCAGAGCGGTCAGCCCGCCGCTTTTGACGAGGCTGCTATCGCCGTGTTGCAGACCATGGCCGATCAGGTGGCGGTGGCCCTTGACAACGCGCGTCTGTTCACCGAGGCTCAAGCGGCCCTGGAATCGACGCGCCGCGCCTACATCGAATTGAGCCGCGAAGCCTGGGGCGAGTTGCTCCGCGGCCAGCCTGATCTGGGCTACCGCAGTGACGAGCGCGGTGTCACCAGTGCCGAGGGTATATGGCGACCTGAGATGGAACGGGCCTTGCAGGAGGGGGAGACTGTCCAGGGCGACGGGGCCGACACCGGGGAGAGACGCCCCCTGGCTGTGCCCATTAAAGTACGTGGCAGCGTGATCGGCGTGCTGGACACCTGCAAACCTGGCGCAGGTGACTGGACGCCCGAGGAGATCGCTTTACTGGAGACGCTGGCCGACCAGTTGGGCGTGGCGTTGGAAGGCGCCCGGCTCTATCAGGACGCGCAGCGCCGCGCTATCCGCGAGCGGTTGACTCGCGAGATCACGGACAAGATGCGCCGCGCCACCAGCGTAGAGGACATCGTGCAGACAGCATTGGATGAGCTTTTCGGCATGTTGGGAACGTCGCGCGCCTTTGTGCGATTGGGGACCGTCCCGCCAGCACAGGATAACGGAAAAGATGGAGCATAAGCAACAAGGCGATGACGACCGCTGCGGTCGGCGTCATAAGTAAGAGAAAGGTATCAGCCATGACTACCACTATTGTCGTCAGCAATCAAAAGGGAGGAGTAGCAAAGACCACCACTTGCCTGTCGTTGGGAGCCTGTCTATCCGAGATGGGAAAAATCGTCTTGCTTGCTGATATGGACCCCCAGGCCAATCTCACCCTCTCAATGGGATTGAAACCAAAGGAACTGCATCACACGGTGGGAGATGCTCTCCTGGAGAACGCTTCACTGGTCGGAGTCAGCCGCGAGAGTCCAGTATACGGCCTGGACATCGTTCCTGCCAACCAGGGGCTAGTTATCCTTGATAGAATCCTCTACGGCCGGCCGGGCTATCAATTCCGGTTGAAGAACGGGCTGGATGCTATGGACGAGGGTTTCTATGACTTTGTCCTGATTGACTGTCCGCCCTCTCTCGGAACACTAACCCTCAATGCCCTGACGGCGGCTGATTTGCTCATCATTCCTGTCCAGTGCGAGTATTACGCTGCTCACACGCTCCGTCACTTTGTGGAACTGGTTCAACAGGTGCGAGAGAAAACCAATCCACGGTTAAAGTACCGCGTGCTGGTGACGATGTATGACCGGCGCAACAGGATCTGCCGGGTCATACTTAACCAGATGAAGCGCGGGCTGAATGAGGCTCTATTCGATACTATCATCGAGGTGGATACCAGGTTGAGGGAAAGCCCGGTGTTTGGTCAGCCAATTACGCTTTATGCACCAAAGACCCGGGGTGCTGAACAGTACCGCGCCTTGGCCAAGGAGTTGATGAATCATGGATGATAAGGACATCAGAAAAGATCTCGGAGACCAGCTTGAGGAACTGTTTTCCGAAATCATCCCTGAGCCGGAGGTAGAGGCAAGTAGCCTTAAGGCCACAAGGATAGGGGAGAACGAATCCCTGCTAGAGAAGACAGTCGTAGCTAGCCTTCTCGAAGGCAAAGGCATGGCTGCGCCTGTCGCAGCCGGCCCAGCGTTAGTAGAAGCGCCTCCACCAATCCCGATACAGCCGGAAGAGGCCAAAGAAGGACGTAAGACTCCTCCGGCGAGCACCCCCTCCTGGGAGGCCTCACTGGGGAAACAACGCTTCAAAGTCCTTAATATCCTACTGAGTGGCGTGGCCATTCTTGGCGGAGTGCCCGTTGCTATCCTGACGATTCATCTCATCTCGCAAAAGCAAGTGATCTGGTCGGGATTCCAAACTCTATACTGCGCTGCCTATACGGTGGCTGTCGCCATCACGTTGACACAGTGGCTATTCAACTCCTCTTTGACCAGGGTTGTCCGAGAAACGGAAAAGAAGTACACCGAAGCGGTTCGCTCTCAGACGCTCCTTGAGAGACGAGTGGAGGAACTGGCTATGGCCAATGCTCTGTTGCAGAGACGCGCTCTCCAATTCCAGATCGCCGCCCAGGCCTCCAACGCTGTCACATCGGTGCTTGACCCAGACGAACTGGTGCAGCGAGCAGTGGATTTGATCTGTGACCAATTCGATCTCTATTACGCTGGGCTTTTCTTGATTGATGAATCTGGACAGTGGGCAGTGCTACGGGCGGGCACAGGCGAGGCGGGGCGTCAGATGCTGGCGCAGGGCTACAAACTTGAGACGAACAACAATTCGGTGGTCGGTCGCTGCATAGCCGACGCCCAGGCCCGCATTGCCCTCGACGTCGCTCCCATGCAAGTAGCCTTAAGGCCACAAGCAGCGACCGCAGTGGTCGCTGGGTCGAGTTCTACAGAAGCCCCGTCCGGGCCAGGTGAAGAGATTGTGGAACTTGTCGAAGTCAATCCACTGCTGCCGGAAACACGTTCACAGATGATCCTGCCGCTGCGCTCTCGTGGCTGGGTGATCGGCACATTAGACATTCACAGCACCAAGCGTGAGGCCCTCTCCAAGGAAGACATCCCCGTATTACAGATGGTAGCCGACCAGGTGGCAGTGGCGATTGACAATGCATGCCTGTTCACTGAAAGCCAGGCGACTCTGGAGACAGCACGCCGCGCCTACGGCGAGTTGAGCAGCAAAGGCTGGGCTGGGTCGCTCCGTGCCCGGCCCACTCCGGGTTGCCGTAGCGGCGAGCGCGACATCATTGGCGCAAGCGACAAAGGTGCCGCCATCGAGGTGAAGGCAAAACAATCCCTGGTTGTGCCCATCAAAATTCATGGCGACGTTATCGGTGTGCCGGATATCTAAACAGAGCATTCAGCGAGGAACTGATGAAGCATGAGTGATGGAGACCGAGACCTTAGAAACCAACTTGATGGTCTATTCTCCGACCTGGAAGATTCCATCGGGGTTGAGGAAGACAAGCCCGCGTCTCTGAAAGATACGGAGGAGAACATCACGCCGACCGCAGCGGTCGCCGAGCGCCTGTTCGCCGAACAGACAGACGAGCGGGCCGATGGACCATTGGTCATGTTCCGCGCCCTGGCCGAGAAGGCCACCGACGCCATCACTGTGAGCGACCTGGAAGGCCGCCAGATCTATGGCAACCGCGCCTGCTACGAACTCTTTGGCTACGACTACGAGAGCCAGGAGATGCTGGGGCAGCCACTGACCAACTTCTGGTATGAGGAAGACGCGACCATGCTGACCGAAGAGGTGTTGCCCCAGTCCATGACTGGCGGTTGGAGCGGCGAGGTGCGCCAGCGGCATAAAGACGGCTCACTGTTTCAGGCCAGCCTGATCATGTTCCCGATACTGGACAATGCCGGTCAGATCATCAGCGTGGCGACCATCATCCGCGACATCACGCCGACCGCAGCGGTTGCGCGCAAACGGCTAGAACACCAGGCAACAGGAACACTAGAGCGCCGGGCCCGCCAGGTGCAGACCTCCACCGACGTCGCTCAGGAGATCGCTGCCGCTCCCGCGTTGGACGAGCTCTACCGCCGCGTGGTGACACTAGTCAAAGAACGCTTTGGCTACTACCACGCTCAGTTGTTCCTCCTCAATGAGGAGGGAGACAGACTGGAGACGGTGGCAGGATATGGTGAAGTTGGCCGGCAGTTGTCGGAACAAGGCCACTTCATCCCTGTGGGTAAAGGTGTAGTCGGTCGTACCGGTGCCCGGGGCGAACCTGTCCTGTCGCCCGACGTAAGCCAGAACCCAGAGTGGATCTACCATCCTCTCCTCCCTGATACTCAAGGTGAATTGGCCGTGCCTGTGAAGTTGCGCGGTGAAGTGCTAGGCGTGCTCGACGTACACAGTGACACGGTTGGTGCACTCACCGAAGAGGATCAGGTCATGCTCGTGGGCCTGGCTGGCCAGATCGCCAGCGCTATGGAGAGCGCACGTCTGTTCGAACAGACGCAGACCCGTGCCGAGGAACTGACCGTACTCGAAGAAATGGGTCGCGCCCTAACCACAATGCTGGACGCAGATACGGTGTTCGAGAGCATCTATCACCATACCTCCCGTCTGATGGACACAACCAATCTCTACGTCGCCCTGTACGATCCGCTGCAGGACCAGGTGAGCTTTCCGCTGTACGCCGAAGGGGAACGAATACGACGGGCGGGGTCACGTCCGGCCGGAAACGGGCTGACGGAGTATGTAATCCGAAGCCGTGAGCCGTTGCTCATCGAAGAGAATGTCCCTGCCCGGGTGGAGGAATTGGGATGCGACCTCATTGGGGAGCCGGCCGAGTCGTGGCTGGGTGTACCGATGACGATAGGCGAATGGGTGATCGGCGTGATCGCAGTTCAGAGCTACACTACATCACGAGCCTACGACGAGCATCACCGCGACCTGTTGAATACCATCGCCAGCCAGGCCGCCATCGCCATCGAGAACGCCCGGCTGTTTGACGAGCAGCAGCAGGCCAGATTCCTTCTGAGTGCGCGCGTCAAGGAACTTGACTGCCTAAACGACATCAGCCGTAAGATGGATGAGACCCCGCCAGTACCCGACTTCCTGCAATGGGTGGCGGAGCGCATTCCACAGGCTATGCAGTACCCCGACGTATGCTTGGTCGCCATTGAGTTCGAAGACGCCGACCGCGGCGGTCGGACGGTTTATGGCGCGGCCGAGGCGGTAGGTCTGCCCTGCCAGATCGTGGGAGGGCTGCGTATCGGCGGCGAGCGTGTGGGCCAGGTATACATTTCGTACACCGAGGAGCACCGCTTTCTCGACGAGGAGAGCGCGCTGGCGGGCGACATCGTCAGGCGGGTGAGCGGCTACATCGAGAACCGCCGCCTGTTCGAGCAGGTGCAGGCTGCGCTAGAGGAGGCGGAGGCCGCTCACCGGCTCTATGTGCGCAAGCAGTGGGCCGAGTTTGTGCCAGCACGGGGCGCACCTTTTTACGAACGTACCCGGCCAGGTGTAACCCCTCTGGGCGATCCCACATCGTACCAGAACTTTGAGACTTCGGCGAGCTCGGTCGAGGCCGACCTGCAGCAGGTCGTGCTCAGTCGAGTCATCGAGCAAGCGATGACGCAGCGGGAGGTGGTCGTGCAATCAACTATGGGCGACGAGGCGGCGCAGGCCGCTCTGGTGGCCCCCATCATGCTGCGCGGAGAAGTCATCGGTGCCCTGGGAATGCACGAGATAGAAGGTGGGCGGCGATGGACGGACGACGAAATCACACTCATCCGAGACGTGGCCGACCAGATAGCGCTAGCCATTGAGAACGCCCGTCTGCTAGCTGACACCCAGCAGCGCGCCGAGCGAGAGCGGCTAATCTCCGACATCAGCGCACGGGTCCGCTCCTCCATGAACCTGGAGACCATTCTACAAACTGCCGCGCGGGAACTGGGCGCAGCTCTTGGCACCGACCGAGCATTCATACGGCTGGGTGCAGACACACAGCCATCTGAAAAATAACGTCTGATACAAGGACTCCGTAACGATGGGCCATGGGAGTGGACGAGCAATGGGCAAGACGAGCGATAAAAGAAAGACCAAAGCGCAATTGATGGAGGAACTGCAGAGACTGCGCCAACAAGTAGCCGCATTGCAGGACTCAGAAACCAAATACCGCGCCTGGTTCAACAACATTGCGGATCCGGTTCTCGTTTTCGACCAGGAGACAAAGCTCTTTCTAAATTGCAATCAGGCCGCAATAGATCGCTACGGATACACTCTTGATGAATTGCGAACCATGACGCCTTACCAGCTCCATCCACCTGACGAATTGGAGGTCGTGGAGAAACGTATCGAAGACGAGGAGGAAGCTTCACCTCATCATTATACTCATATCACTAAGGACGGGGAGAGTCTACAAGTTGAAGTCCATACGAGTGAAATCGAATATGAGGGCCGCAGTGCCTGGATCAGCGTAGTACGGGACATCACCGAGCGCAAGCGGGTGGAGGAAACGCTGCGCGAGGGTGAAGAGAAATATCGCACGATTCTTGAGAACATCGAAGACGGCTATTACGAGGTTGATCTTGCCGGGAACTTTACGTTCTTTAATGATGCGCTATGCAGAATTCTTGGGTATACCGAAGATGAATTGATGGGCATGAACAACCGACAGTACATGGATGACGAGAACGCCAAGAAAGTGTATCAAACCTTCAACAGGGTCTACCGAACAGGGAAACCTGCCAAAGTATTCGATTGGGAGATCATCAGAAAAGATGGGACTAGAAGATTCGTTGAGGCATCCGTATCTCTGATAAGCGATTCTACAGGTGAGCCCGCCGGGTTCCGGGGCATTCTCCGCGACATCACCGAGTATAGGCAGGCGGAGAGCGAACACGCACGGCTGTTGGTCGCTCTGGAGTACCGTAGCGCCCAACTCCAGACCGCCGCCGAGGTTTCGCGCGCAGTCAGCAGCATTCTCAAAACGGACGAGTTACTCCCACAGGTTGTGGAACTGGTCCATGGGCGGTTCGACCTGTACTATGCCGGCTTGTTCCTGGTAGATCAGGCTGGCGAGTGGACCGGCGAGCCTGGCAAGTGGGCAGTGTTGCAGGCAGGCACCGGCGAAGCGGGCCGCCAGATGCTGGAGCAGGGCCACAAGTTGGAAATCGGCGGCTCCTCTATGATCGGTTGGTGCGTGGCCCACAAACACGCCCGTATCGCGCTGGACGTGGGCGAGGAGGCCGTACGCTTCGATAACCAACTGTTGCCGGAGACGCGTTCCGAACTGGCATTGCCGCTCAGGAGCCGTGGTCAGGCCATCGGCGCGCTGACTATCCAGTCCTCCCAGGAGGCCGCCTTCAGCGAGGAGGACATCGCGGTGCTTCAAACACTGGCCGACCAACTGGCCAATGCCATCGAAAACGCCCGGCTGTACGACCAGGCTCAGCGGGAAATCACTGAGCGCAAGGTGGTGGAGGAGGCATTGCGAGTCAGTGAAGAGCGGTTTGCCCTGGCCATGCGGGGCGCGAATGACGGGTTATGGGACTGGGATATGCTAGGTGACTCGCTCTACTGGTCTCCGCGTTTGAAGGAGTTGATTGGATATGCTGATAATGAACTCGACGTTGACTTTGAGGTATTTGAAGCACATCTGCATCCCGACGACAAAGAGCATACGGAAGCAGCAATAGAAGCTCACCTGAAGGATCGGGAGCCGTACGACGTGGAAGAACGACTACGCACCAAATCAGGCGAGTATCGTTGGTTCCGTGCCCGGGGACAGGCAGTCTGGGACGAGGCCGGAAATCCCATTCGCATGACCGGATCTATCACCGACATCACCGAGCGCAAGCAGGCCGAGGAGGCGCTGCGAAAAGCGCACGAGGAACTGGAGCAATACACGACTAGCCTGGAGCGCCGGGCAGTGCAGCTTCAGGTGGCAGCGGAGGTGGCCCGCGAAACCACCGCCATCCTTGACATACACGAGCTCCTCGATACGACAGTGCAACTCGTCTCCAACAGGTTCGGTTTCTACCACGCTGGTGTCTTCCTGAGCGACGAACGAGGCGAGTACGCCATCCTGCGCGCCGCCTCCTCCGAAGGCGGGCACCGCATGCTGGAACGGGGTCACAAACTGCGGATTGGTAAGGTCGGCATCGTCGGTTACGTTGCAGCGACGGGTGAACCTCGCATTGCCCTCGACGTAGGCCAGGACGCCCACTTCTTCGACAACCCTGACCTGCCTGAAACCCGCTCCGAAATGGGCATCCCGCTGAAGGTCCGCGACAGCGTCATCGGTGTGCTGGACGTCCAGTCCGTTGAACAGGCCGCCTTCACCGATGAGGACGTAACTGCCCTACAGACTATGGCCGACCAACTGGCCGTCGCGATAGATAACGCCCGTCTGTTGGAGCGCACGGAGACTCAGTTGCGCGAACTGAGCGTCCTACACGGGGAGTACAGCGCCGCCGCCTGGGCCGAACTGGCATCGCCCGAGCGCCAACTGGGCTACGTCTATGACCGCGTGGACGTCTTGCCGGCCGAGCAGACGCTGGTAGCCTTAAGGCCACTGGCACCGGCGCTCGACGCGTCCCCAGGGCGCGGTGAGGCTGTCGCCCTCGCCGCCTGCCACGAGAGTACTCTCGCAGTGGAGCCGGAGGCGATGGGAGCGGTGCTGGCAAGGCCGCTTGAGGTGCACGGCCGGGTCATTGGACTTCTGGGCGTCCAGGAGACGGACGAGGCGCGAGAGTGGTCACCCGATGAGATCGCCATCGTAGAGGCGGTGAGCGAGCAGGTCGCTGTGGCCCTGGAGAACACCCGCCTGTTCGCGGAGGCCCGCATCCGCGCCGAGGAACTGGCCGCGCTGAACGAAC